>Ga0126377_10002717_pt1 | contig 12294 bp, 14 predicted proteins | sample PanSoiMetPlot_22_FD_92647 | JGI IMG/M metagenome (GOLD analysis project Ga0126377, IMG submission 92647) | Tropical forest soil microbial communities from Panama - MetaG Plot_22 | ecosystem: Environmental > Terrestrial > Soil > Tropical forest > Bulk soil | place: Panama | collected 2016-02-17
CCTCGCCCGATTTTCTTGCGAGCCGCCGTATCTATCGGTCCGTAAATTGGTATTCGTTCCCAGGAATTGGTGTACGAGATAGCCGTTCGCGCCATGTCGCCGCCATGCGGGAATTCATGCGGCAACAGCGGGCTAAAATTAAAGCGGCATCGAGCGACTGATCGGAGTCGAGAGCCAAATGGAGCCTGCGGCCGCCGTCGCCAGGGACGACGGCGGCCGCGGGGTCCCGAGAACCGAATCATTTGAAAACAACGGATGCTTCATTAGGGCGCAGGGCCATAAGTGTAGCCGCGGTGGCTTTGCGCGTTTGAGCAAATGGTGGACCTGATTATAAATGCGGCGCACCGCACCCTTTTGACGGTCTCAATCGTCCCTATAGTGGAAACCAAAACCACAAGGAGATACGAATGCCTACTATTTTTATCGAAGCTCCAACAGGTATCCGAGGGGATGCAAAGAAGAGGTTGGTGGAAAAGGCCACCGCGGCGCTTGACGAGGCCTACCATATTCCCGACGTACGGGTCTTTCTACGCGAATACCAGACCGAGAACGTTGGCCAGGACGGGCGGCTCCAATCGGAGCCGGTGAGGCCCGTATGCTTTATCGAAGCCCCTCAACTTCGCAGCCTCGACGCGAGGAGGAAGTTGACGGAGAAAATCAACGCCGCCGTCGCCGAAGCGTATGAAGGGATCGCCAACACGCGCGAGACCCTGATTTTCCACAACGAATACCCGCTCGAGAATGCGGGCTGGGCCGGCCGCCTCCAATCCGACAACCCGGAGATCGTCGAGGCGATGAAGAAGCTGAATGGGTGAGGAATGACTTCGACCGATCACGATTCAATCTTATTCCAACTGGAGGAAAGCCGCCGGCAATTTCTGGCCCTCGTCAATGACGTGCGGCCGAACCTGCATCGTTATTGCGCGCGGATGACCGGATCAATCGCCGACGGCGAGGACGTGGTTCAGGACACCCTCGCCCGCGCCTACTACGAACTCTCTGAGCTAAAGGAACTCCCTGCCATGCGCTCCTGGCTATTTCGGATTGCCCACAATCGCGCGCTCGACTATCTCCGTCGCTATGAGCGGCGGATGGGAGAGCCCCTCGAGGTCGCCGCAGAGATCGCGGCCGGCGAGGCGGTCGAGCCCGATATCGCGATGGAGCGGGACGAGGCGGTGCGCGCGGCCATATCGCGGTTCCTCGAACTCGCCCCGGCGCAGCGAAGCTGTGTGATCCTCAAGGACGTGCTCGATTATTCACTCGAAGAGATCGCGGCGATGCTTGAGCTGAGCTTGTCGGCGGTCAAGGCGGCGCTTCATCGCGGACGGACGCGGCTGCGCGAGCTGTCAAAAGTATCAGGTCCGGAGGCGCCTCAGCGCGAGACGTCGCCGGCGCTGGCGCGCTACGCCGCGCTCTTCAATGCCCGCGACTGGGATGGCGTTCGCGCAATGCTGGTGGACGACGTGAAACTCGACCTCGTGTCGCGCTGGAAGGCGGCCGGTCGCCGCCAGGTGAGCGACTACTTCACGAACTACGATCGCTTGACCGACTGGCGCCTGGTCCCAGGATGGCTCGACGGCCGTGAGGTCCTCGCAGTCTTCCTTGAGCCGGGCGCCGCGCGGCCGGTTTACTTCATTGAACTGAGGTTGGTCGACGGTAGTGTAGTTGCGATTCGCGACTTCCGCTACGTGCCGTACATTGCGCAGGAGGCGGAAATCGAGTTTTCGCGCTGATTGACTGACCATTCTCGTAAGCTTTCTAAGTCAAACCAAAATCAAATTCCACAACAAGGAGGAAGGAAATGTCGAGTTTTAGTCTTTCAATCGAACTGCAACGCCCCGCGCGGGAGCTCAAATGGTTTTCACTCTTGGCGCCGGCTGGACTGGTATTGGCGATCACGGCAATGCATTTAATGGCGCAGACGCTTGAGGCCAAGCCGTCTCAGAAGCTGACGGAGAAAGACCGTGAGCTGGCTATCAATCATTTGAAGGCTTCGCGCGAGAAGTTCGCCAAATCGGTGGTCGGCTTGTCCGAAGCGCAGTTGATGTTCAAATCCGCGCCCGACCGCTGGTCCGTCGCCGAGGTCGCCGAGCACATCACCGTGACCGAGGGCATTCTTTTCAACCTCCTCACCGACATGGCGCTGAAGTCTCCGGCGACGCCAGACAAGGAACGGAAGCTCACTGACGATCAATTGGTGGCGATGATGACCGACAGGAGCTCCAAAGCCCAAGCCTCGGAGCAGAACAAGCCGACAGGCAGATGGAAGACCGTCGCCGAAACCATGCAGGAATTCGAGAAGGAGCGGGCGCGCACGATTGATTTCGTGAAGACTACGACTACAGATTTGCGCAGCCATTTCAGCTCGTTCGGGCCCCTCGGTGAGGTTGACGCATTGCAGTGGGTTCTTTTGATCAGCGGGCACTGCGAACGCCACATCGCGCAAATCAATGAAGTGAAGGCCGACCCGAATTTCCCGAAGAAGTAAACACTGACAAAGCGGAAAGACATTTCAATTGTCATTCCGGAGGAATCAACAGGAGTAAACCGACATGAAACTGATCGTCAATTATTGCGGAAGATATCTTGCCTCATTTATGACCGGCCTGGCGCTGGCCGTAACATGGTTCGCTCAATCCAATAACAAGTCGGATTGCCGGAGCTGATCGACCGCGAGAAGGAGATAGAGATGGCGCTGAGCGCCGCGCCCGAACACTTGAGAAAGGATGCGGCGGTCTATGTCCTGCAACGCGGTGGTTACGTGAAGGCGCGTGAAGGCTCTAACGGGTTCACTTGCCTGGTTGAGCGTGACGGAATGAAGAACACCACGCCGATCTGTTACGACAGGGAAGGATCGGAAACTACGCTGCTGATGGCGTTCAGAAAGATGCGGCTGATTGAAGAGGGCAAAGAGAAGAAAGAGGTCGAAAGCATCATTGACGAAGAGTACCGCGCCGGCAGGCTGCTGGCGCCACGCAAGCCGGGTGTCGCCTACATGCTCTCGACTGAATTCAAGAAGCACGATCACGAGAGCGGAAAGATGGTAACTGTCTTTCCGCCGCATTTGATGTTTTACGCGCCGTATCTGAAGGACTCCGACATCGGCGCGCGGCCTGAGCATCGCGGCGGCGAGTCTCAACCCTTCATTCTCAACGAGGGCAAGCCGTACGCCTACATCATCGTCGTGCCGAAAGAAAAACAGTAATTAACTACTTAACATAAAAGGAATAACTATGAATCTTTACGGGTTAAAGCAGTTGGTAGAGAGCGCACGCACGGTGCGCCAGAACACAATTCTGATCGCCGAAGATATTTCCGAAAGCGACTACGGCTATCGGCCCACGCCAGAGAGTAAATCGGTCGCCGAGACCCTCGTTCACATCGCAATGCTGTCGCGGGCCTACCGTCTTCTCCATGAGGAGGCGTCGCTGGAAGATTTCGATTTCGGGCAGCTCATCGGGAAGTCCGAGATCGAGGAGAAGCGACCACGTTCAAAGAGCGAGATCGTTGAGCTCCTGCGCGCAGAGGGGGAAGACTGGTTTCAATGGCTGGAGACGCTGCCGGAAGCGCAGTTGGCCGAGCATGTGCGCATGCCTGGTGGCGCTATGAAGAGCCGCTTTGAAGCGCTCCTCGGCGCGAAAGAGCACGAAATGCATCACCGGGCGCAGCTCACGGTCATCGAGCGGCTGCTTGGCATCGTGCCTCACCTGACCCGAAACCGTCAGGCGGCGGCTACGGCAGCCGGAAAGATCAATGCCTAGCGGGTACGGCGGCGATCAAACTGCCGATTGACGTTCCGCTCTCGACGGAACTCCATGTGGACATTCGCGTCGACGACCGTCAACGTTTATCTCGCAGCCAACGCTGGCGGTCAGAGTTTATGATTCGAAGGAGCTTATGACATGACAGAAGCATTCTCTGAATGGATCATTCGATGGCGATGGGCAATTATCGCCGGGGCACTGCTCATCGTCCTGGCGGCGGCCGGCGGCGCGAGTCGCCTTGTTTTTATTGACAGCTATCGGGTCTTTTTCAGCAAGGAAAATCCAGACCTGCAGACCTTTGAAAAAGTTGAAAACGTTTACACCAAAAACGACAACGTCCTGTTTCTGGTGGCGCCAAAAGACGGCCGGGTCTTCACCCGTGAGACCCTCTCCAGTATCGAGTGGCTGACCCGGGAAGCCTGGAAGATCCCTTTTTCCATGCGCGTGGATTCGGTCACCAATTTCCAGCACACCTGGGCGCGAAACGACGAGCTGGTGGTACAGAACCTGGTCGAGAACGCCAGCAACCTTTCGGACGCCGACCTGGAGCGGATCAGGCGCATCGCACTGGCGGAGCCGCTCCTGGTCAATTTGATCGTCGCTCCTCGCGCCCACGTGACCGCCGTGAACGTGACCATCGTCCTGCCGCAGAAAAGTATTACCGAGGTGCCTGAAGTCGCCGCACAGGCGAGGCGCCTCGTTCGCGAGATCAAAGAGCGCGACCCGAATCTGGAGGTACATCTGACGGGCAGTACGATGCTGAACAACGCCTTTGTCGAGCATGGGCAAAAGGATTTTCAGACGCTCATTCCGCTCATGTACGTGGTCATCATCCTGACGACCTTCATCATCCTCAGGTCGGTCATCGGCACACTGGTGACGGTTCTCGCCATTGTGATTTCTACCATCTCAACACTTGGACTGGCCGGCTGGCTGGGGATCAGGCTCACGCCCGTATCCGTGTCGGTCCCCACCATCATCATGACGGTCGCGGTGGCGGACTGCATGCACCTTCTGCTGTCGATCTTGCATGGGATGCGCCACGGACTGGACAGGCGTTCGGCCATCATTGGGGGATTGCGGCTCAATCTGAGGACGCTCCTGCTGACGGCCATCAACACCATCATCGGGTTCCTGACCCTCAATTTCAGTGATGTGCCCCCCTACCGTGATATGGGGAATATGGTGGCCATCGGTGTGGCGGTGGCGTTCCTGTTCACCATCGTGTTTCTCCCAGCCATGCTGGCTGTTCTCCCAATACGCGCCAGATCGGCCCCCATAATGGGAGAGGTGGCGTTGGATCGGTTCGCCGATTTCGCCATCCGGCGCCGCAAAGCGCTGCTCTGGGGCGTCAGCCTGGTCAGTCTGGCGCTGATAGGTTTCGCCGCGCGCAACGAGTTTCACGATGACTTCGCGCGCTACTTCAGTAAGCGGACGGAGATCCGGCAGGCGAACGACTTCGCAGAAGCCAATCTGCGAGGCCCTTACGACGTCCATTATTCGCTGGGGGCTGGCAAGAGCGGAGGAGTGAGCGATCCGCAGTACCTTCGCAAAGTTGAAGAGTTCGCCGAATGGCTCAGGAGGCAGCCCGAGGTGTTGCACGTCTATTCGATCACCGAGATTCTGAAACGGCTCAACAAGAATCTGCATGGAGATGATGCGTCCTACTATCGCATCCCCGACTCTCGGGACCTCGCGGCCCAGTATCTACTGCTCTATGAGATGTCCGTTCCGTTCGGGTTGGACCTGAACGACCGGATCAATGTGGATAAATCAGCCACACGCATGACCCTCGCGCTGAAGGTCCTGCCGACCAAGGAAATCCTGGCCTTCGAGGATAGAGCCGAGAGGTGGTTGCGGGAGAACGCTCCGGAGGCCATGTTCGCCCTTGGCACAGGGCCGACCATCATGTTCTCCCGCATCGGCAGGCGCAGTACCGAATCGATGGTCGCAGGGGATTTACTGGGCGTCCTGACCATCGCGATCGTCATGATCCTCATCTTGAGGAGCTTCAAATTCGGGTTGACGACCATGATCCCCAACCTCCTTCCGGCCGGCATGGCCTTCGGATTCTGGGGCATTTTCGTGGGCCGTCTCGGTATGGACGCGGCGCCGGTAACGGGCGCGACGCTGGGAATCCTGGTGGACGACACGACCCACAACATGAGCAAGTACCTGTATGCCCGCCGTTCCCTCGGGCTCAGCCCCTCCCGAGCGGTGAAGTATGTCTTTTCCACCGTCGGTGTCGCGACCCTGGCCGCTTCGCTCGTCCTGGTGGCGGGGTTTTCGGTCCTTGCGCTCTCGGCTTTCCAATTCAATTCGACGATGGGCCTCATGTCGGCCCTGATTATCGCCATCGGCGGTCTGGCGGAGTTTTTGCTGATGCCGCCGCTGTTACTAAAACTGGAGGAGAAGGAACATGAAAAAGACACTGCTGCTGCTGACTCTGTGCCTGTGGCCGCTTAGCGCCTCTGCCCAGAGTCCCGAGGAAAAGGGCCTGGCCATCGCGGTCGAAGCGGACCGCCGCGACGCCGGGTTCAAAGACAACCTGGCCGATATGGTCATGATCTTGAAGAACAAGCACGGCGAGGAAAGCACCCGCCTGCTTCGCGTGGCGATCCTGGAGGTCAATGGCGATGGCGACAAGAGCCTCTCCGTTTTTGACGAGCCGAGGGATGTAAACGGCACAGCGTTGCTCTCTTTCAGCCACAAATCCGGAACTGACGATCAGTGGCTTTACCTTCCGGCCTTGAAGAGGGTCAAGCGGATCGCCTCGGCCGACAAGTCCGGCGCCTTCATGGGCAGCGAGTTCGCCTACGAGGACATCAGCTCTCAAGAAGTGGAGAAGTACACCTACAAATACCTGAGGGATGAAATTCACGACGGCCATAATAGCTTCGTGATCGAGCGTTACCCGGTAGACAAATATTCCGGCTATAAGCGTCAGGTCGTCTGGATAGACAAAGCGGAATACCGCACGCTGAAGATAGATTATTATGATCGCAAAGACAGTCTGCTGAAGACTTTCACGGCGAGAGGCTACAGAGAGTATCTGAGCAGTCATTGGCGTCCTGCTGAGATGATGATGGTCAATCATCAGACCGGAAAGAGCACGCTGCTGAAGTGGAGCAACTACAGATTTCGAACGGGGCTTAAAGAGACCGACTTTACGCAGGAGAGCCTGAAGCGCGCGCAGTAATGAAGAGCCACCTCTTTCTTCTTTTAAGGGTTGCGGCGCTCAGCCTGTCCTGGGCGCCGGCGGCGCAGGGACAAGGTGAGTTGTCCGGGCAGGCAGCGGTCGAATGGCGCATTTTCCCTCGCCAGGCGCAATCTCCCGAACAGCAACGCTCATACCTGTCCGTCGCCGTTCAACCTGAATACCGCTACAAATGGGAAAATGGCAAGCAGAGCTTCACCTTCGCGCCCTTCGCCCGGCTCGACCAGCACGACAGCGAGCGCACCCATTTCGACATCCGCGAACTGACCTGGCTGAAGGCCGGAGAGGGCTGGGAGTTGCGCCTCGGCATCCGCAAGGTCTTCTGGGGAGTGACCGAATCCCAGCATCTGGTGGACATCATCAACCAGAGTGACCTGGTGGAGAACCTTGACGGCGAAGACAAGCTGGGTCAGCCCATGGTCAACCTCGCCCTGATTCGCCGCTGGGGCACGCTGGATCTTTTCGTCCTGCCCGGCTTCCGCGAACGAAAATTCCCTGGCCACAAAGGGCGGCTGCGGACGGCGCTCCCGATGGATAACAACCAAGCCGTTTATGAATCCAGGCGCGGACGCGGACATATGGATTGGGCCGCCCGCTGGTCGCGTACCTTCGGAGAATGGGATGTCGGCCTGTCTCATTTCTACGGCACGAGTCGTGAACCACGCTTACTGCCGGATGTTGGCGGCAAAGCTCTGATCCCGCACTACGACCTCATCCATCAAACCGGACTCGACGCGCAATGGACAAAAGGCAAATGGCTATGGAAGCTCGAAGCCATCAGGCGTTTCGGGCAGGGCGCGAGCTTTACGGCGGTGACAGGGGGATTTGAATATACCCTCTCCAATTTTGGCGGTTCGCGGGCGGATGTCGGATTGATCGCTGAATACCTCTACGACCAGCGCGGAAACAAAGCCACAACTCCGTTTCAGGACGACTTTATGGCGGGAATGCGCCTCGCTCTTAACGACGCGCAAAGCTCCGAAGCCCTATTCGGCGTCATTGTGGATCGTCGCACAGGGGCGAGCTTTTTGAATCTCGAAGCCAGCCGCCGTCTGGGAAGCCGCTGGAAATTCAGTTTGGAGTCACGAGGATTTGCGGGCGCACGGCAATCAGATCCCTTGTTTGGGCTTCGACGGGATTCCTATCTGCAGTTAGAAATAGCTGTATATTTTTGAATCGTGAAAGAACAGGTCGGGAATGAGGCCGCGCGAATCTCTTCGTGCGTCACGGTCGGTTCGAACAAGTCGACTTCCAGCCCGTTGGCGCAGCCAGGCGCTGACAATCCGCTCTACTTGAGTATTCACCTTTCCCCTCGATGGATGCTCCATCCACAGCCGTAGGCTTGGATGGAGAGGAAATCGAGACTGTACGAGAGTTGAAGGGCTTGGCGCTTCGACGAACATACGGTTTACGCCGACTTCAAGTTAAAAAGGTTTTCGGATAGCTATCACTCACAGCTCTAGTTCCCATGTCTGACCCACGAGGTCGTGGCTGAATCTGTGATTCGGTTCTTCGTGAATCAGCCGGTAACCAGCCTCTTCATAGATGTGACGGGCGGCATCCAGCACGCTGTTGGTCCACAGAGTGATCTTCCGATAGCCTGACTGGCGGGCGAAGCGCTCACACTCGCTGACCAGACGTTTTCCGATGCCAAGTCCACGCGCCTTCGGAACGACCAGCAGCAGCCGCAATTGCGCCGCCGTCTTCGACTTTTTGACGAGGAAGACACAGCCGACGTTCTCGCCATCCATCTCGGCAATCCAGCAGCGCTCACGTTTCGGATCGAAGTTCTGGATGAACTTAGCTGTGATCTCGGCGACCATCGCCTCGAACTGCTCGTCCCATCCGTACTCCTGGGCATACAACACCCCATGCTGATGGACTACCCAGCCCATATCGCCTGGTTGATGTTGTCGAATGAGGTAATGTGTATTTCTCTCTGGCTGCGAGCTGAGCACCCGCTCGATGGTTTGCATGGCTGCGACCAGACGGTTCTGTTCTGCGGTAGAGAGTTTGCCGAGCAGCGCGGCGATCTCATCGCTTGCGCGCGCATTAAGCGGAGCGAATTCTTTCTGCCCTTTCTTCGTCAGACATAGATGGCTTTGTCTGCCATCGATTCCAGAAGGCGTCCTGCTGATCAGTCCGCGTTCCTCGAAGCTGCGGAGGATGCGGCTCAAATATCCCGCATCCAAATTCAGTTCCCCGGAGAGTTCCGTCGCAGTGGGACTGTCGCGGCGCGCGAGTTCGTACAGCACGCGCACTTCTGCCAGTGAAAACCGGCTCTCCAACAGCCCTTCGCGAAGTGCGCCAATCTGTTTCGTGTAGAAGCGATTGAAGCTCCGCACGGCTTCGATGCGTCGATCGAAATTATCCTCGGTTGCCTGGTTCACTTTCAGAGACATCATCATGGGTCATCCCTGACTGCAAGCTCATAATGCCTGACACGACGGTCAAAACTCGTCAACAGAGCAGAGGCTTCATCAGCGACTACGGCTTCCTCAAGGTCGGCTCCCGCAAATCCCCGGATTGCGTCGAGAGAGCGCCACCGGGTGATGACAATTATTTCAACCGCGCCATCCGCCTGCCGCTCAAGCAGCATCGCGCCGGAATAGCCGTCCACCTTTCTCACGGCCGGCAGGACATAGTTCTTTAAATGATCGGCGTAGGCGGGAGCCTGAGAAGGCGTCGCCTTCGCTGACCAGAGCCGGGCGATCATTGCGCGCCTCCAGTCAAAGGCGTATCGGACGGCTGATTACCGATGACGACAGTCCAGGATCTGACTTCCCATCTCGACACCAGTCCACTTCTCACGTAAGGATCGTGGCGGACGAAGTCCTCTACGACCGAGACATCCGGCGCCCGAAAGACGAGCAGCGCCCGATCCGCCGGATCGCTCAATGCCCCAGCCAGCAGCAGTTCGCCGCGTTGATGCGCCTCACGAGCAAGGCGCAGATGTTCCTCACGGTGCGGCGCCCGGCGCGCCACAAAATCATCAACTACATCATAAAACAGCGCGTAATAGTTCATCTCGTCTCCTCTCAAAGATACATCAGCCAACCGTGTCTGTCCGCCTCCCGCCCCGTGCAGATGGCCTCCAATTTCACCCGAACTCTTTCCAGAATCGAGTTTGACCCTACAGGCGTCAAATCAATTTCCTGATCCCGGTAGCGGATTCGCCCAATCGGCGCGATTGTCGCGCCCGTGCCCACCCCGGCCGCTTCGGTAAGTCTGCCGGCCGCGCGAATCTCAAACACCTCGTCTATTGCGACGGAGCGCTCTTCAATGGTAACGCCCATGTCTCGCAATAGTGTGAGGACGCTGTCGCGCGTCACCCCCGGCAGGATCGTTCCCGTCAACGGCGGTGTCACCACTGAGTCATCAATGACGAAAAACACATTCATCATCCCGCACTCCTCAACGAACCGGTGTTCCATCCCGTCGAGCCAGAGGACGTTCTGATAGCCGCGACCCTGCGCGTCACGCGCCGCCAGCAGGCTGCCGGCGTAATTTCCTGCCGGTTTGATGTCTCCAGTGCCGCCGGGAAAGGCCCGCACATATCTTTCCTCAGCCAACAGGCTGACCGGTCCTGCGAAATAGGGCCCCACCGGACTCGTCACCGCTACCAGACGGTATTGCGACGCAGGCCGCACCTGCAGCGCCTCATCAATTGCGAAGTAGACGGGGCGAATGTAGAGCGCTCCGCCCTCGCGCCGCGGCGCCCATTCGCGATCCAACCGGACGAGTTCCGCGATGCCGTCGAGAAACAGCGACGTCGGCACTTCCGGCATTACCAGTCGAGCCGCCGACCGGTTGAGCCGGCCGTGATTGGCGCGCGGTCGAAACAGGGCAATCCTGCCGTCAAGGGTGCGATGGGCCTTGAAACCTTCGAAGACCGCTTGTCCGTAATGAAGGGCGCTTGGCGCAGGAGGCAATGGCAGGTGGCCATAAGGAACGATCTCCGGCTCTCCCCACCGACCATTCTCGTAATTCGCTATCAGCATGTGATCGCTGAAGACAGTACCGAACTGAGCCGTCTCCGGCGCCGTCTCGGACAAGCGGGACGACGGGGAGCGAGTGATGCGAACTGATGATGACATTGACACCTCCTATTGCGCGTTGGTCGCCAGACCGTTGAATACGTGTGCCATTGTCAAGGATATAGTTGACTTTGTCAAGTGATTTGTTATGACCCTGGATCGAGTGACTTGCGGCGGAAAAAGATTGCGCCCCACCGCAGTTTGCTTTAGCCCGGGCGCTGGAGCATAAGAAGACGTCGCGCCGACGGTCGATTGCTAATTCCGAGCTGACACTCTAGTGATGTCGCGACGATGTCCAATCATGGCTCTCCGGCGCGCCAGGTAGCCGGCGTCGCGTAAATTCTGACGTAAGTGAGCAGATTCGAGTGAAAAAGTGATGAGGCTTTCGGATGCCCTTGCAAGAGACGCCGTGGCGAGAGTTCTTCCTATTTTACGATGTGGAAATAACATGCGAGTAGTGTCTCAGTTTGATTGGATCGCCGTCAAAGGAGTGTTGTTATGGTCGATAAAGTTAGCCGTAAGCCAGCGCATGATCCTCGGGGTTTTGAGCGGCTGTTGTTTTCCCGAGAGATGGCGGGAGACGTCGACGGAATGACGATAATTTCCGGGAACCATTTATCGTGCGCCGCCCTATTACGCATGACAAGCGTAATAGAAATCCGTGTATGTACGCGTTTGACACCTGTAGGGACGAGACACTGCTGCAGATATGACGAGCGTGAGCTCTTGGAAACTCAGATGATGCGGAACTCAAACGAAATCCAAATAAAAGACAGGTAACAACCAAAGGAGAAATTGGCATGCCTAAGTTTAAGGAACTCGATTCGAAGGTAACGCTTGCGGAGCAGATGAAAATGAGCGGAGGGCCGATTGTGCTGATTAACATATTTACCATCGACCCGGCGGACGCGGAAACGCTGATCAAAGCGTGGTCACAAGACGCGGATTTTATGAAGACACAGCCGGGATATATCTCGACACAGCTTCACAAGGGAATTGGCGGTAGCGGCACATACATTAACTATGCTAATTGGGAGAGCGTGGAGGCGTTTCGCGAAGCTTTCACCAACCCTGAGTTTCAACGTCGGATCGGCGATTATCCTGAAAGCGCTGTGGCGTCTCCGCATCTATTCAAAAAACTCGCTGTCAAGAACCTGTCGTTCGCCAAAACTACGTATGTGATTGATTTTGTTGACTTCCTCGCCGGATCCAAAGAGACTCAGCGCCATGAAGAGTTTCCTGCTTTTCCTGACGGCTTTCTTCACTTCCAACTTCA
>Ga0126377_10002718_pt1 | contig 12291 bp, 9 predicted proteins | sample PanSoiMetPlot_22_FD_92647 | JGI IMG/M metagenome (GOLD analysis project Ga0126377, IMG submission 92647) | Tropical forest soil microbial communities from Panama - MetaG Plot_22 | ecosystem: Environmental > Terrestrial > Soil > Tropical forest > Bulk soil | place: Panama | collected 2016-02-17
TCAATCAACAAAAGGGCGACCAGCAGAAGAAACCTCCGAAGCGCCAGGAAGAGCGAGCGGAACGGCAGTCGCAGGACACTGGCAGCGGATCAATCAAGATACCTACCGAGATGGTCCAACTCGACGTGAAGGTGATAGATCAGAGCGGACTCCCGGTAGCCGGGCTGACGAGAGACGACTTTGTAGTTTACGAGGACAAGATTAGTCAGAGCATCGAGTCGGTCAGCAGCGAGGAGGCCCCTGTGAGCATGGGACTGGTGATAGACACCTCCACCAGTATGCGGCCAAAACTCTATACGGTGTCGGAGGCGGCGCGCGGCTTGATCGAGCAAATGCGGCCCGCCGACGAGGCGTTCCTCGCCCAATTCAAGACCGAGGCCGAGCTTGTTCAGGAGTTCACCTCCGACAGGCGCGAGTTGGAGCACGCGCTCGGACAGTTAACCGTCAGCGGCGGGACGGCGCTGCTCGATGCGATTATCGCCACCGCCGACCATGCGCGCGAGAAGGGCAAGCGGCGGCGCAAGGCGCTCGTCGTGATAACGGACGGGCTGGAGAAGAACAGTTCTGTGAAAGAGAAAGAGGTTATAGAGGTGATGAAGGAAGACGAAGTCCAGCTTTATCTAGTCGGCTTCGTAGACAAGGTAGAGCCGGGCGATCTGTTCGGCAGATCGCCGGCCAAGAGGGCAAAAGACCTCTTGATCCGATTGGCTGAAGATTCCGGCGGTCGGGGCTTCTTCCCCACGGACGCGAGCGAAACGCCCGCCATCGCCGCGCAGATCGCCAAAGACCTGCGCGAGCAGTACGTGATCAGCTATTATCCTAGCAACGACAAGCACGATGGTTCCTTTCGTTCGGTGCGCGTGATGGCCAATCACGGAGACAACCGCAAGCTGATCGCGCGGACACGGCAGGGCTACTACGCGCACAATTAGGTTGCAATCTCACTTTCCTCCGAGCGCATACTCGAACTCGTAGGAGTGTTTAGCGCCTTCGATAATGATCGTCATTGCGCCGTCGATTCCGGCCAACTCGCCTGTCCCCGAATCCGGGACTACGGTCACGCTCATCACATAGACCCCCTTTCTCATGGTCCCCTTGTGTTGCAGGACGAAGCTTCCCCGCTTGCCGTTCAGCGCGCCGGTCACCAGTTCAAACGCGACATAAGCGCCAGAACCTTCGACGGCGGTTCCGGCCGCCAACATCTGCCCCTTGCTGGCCGCCTCCAGGTCGCCGTGGAACTGTTTGTCGAGAAACAGGCGGCCGAAAGGCCCTCCCGCGCTATCATCCTGCGGCTGTTGTGTCACCTTTACATCGAAAGTTCCGCGAGCAGTCATGGTTGCCTCCTTCTGGGTAAATTCGCTAACTCCCTCATCGGCCCGAGCGCAGACGGCCAGGCCGGCGAGGGTCAGTCCGAAAAGAATCACGAGTTGTTTCATGGTTTCCTCCAATCCCGTAAAATCATAGCGGGCCTGACGCCACATGTATTGAAGAAACGCGACACGCTATGATTCGCCGCAAGACCGATCCCCCCAGGGGAATATTGAAGACCACAGTCGCCGGCCGGCAGCGCTACCGGCACGAGCGCTATCACCCTTCCCCCGATCTCGATCCATACGTGGAGCACTACTGGGTGGTGGAATGGGACCTCCGCGGGCAAGCGCCGGAGCGGGCCGAGACGTTGCCTCATCCTAGCGTGCATATGGTCTTCGAACAGGGCGGCAGGAGCATGATCAGGGGAGCGGGCCGGGCGAGATTCTCCCGGCTACTTGAGGACAAGGGCGGCGTGTTCGCGGTGAAGTTCACGCCGGGAGGGTTCTACCCATTTGTGGGCGTACCGGTGTCGAGGTTTTCGGATACGACAGCGTCCCTTCACGACGTCTTCGGCGCGGGAGGCGACGACCTGGACCGCGCAGTCCTCGCGGAGAAAGAAGACATATCCCGCATCAACGTCGTTGAGGATTTTCTACGCGCCCGCCGGCTCGAGCCGGATGAGAATGTCCCTCGGGTGACGGAGATTGTCTACGCCGTGGCGAAGGATCGAGGGATCCTCAGGGTGGAAGACCTAGTCGCCCGCTACGGATTGAACAAACGAACGCTGCAGAGATTGTTCGCCAGGTACGTCGGGGTAAGTCCCAAGTGGGTGATTCAGCGTTACCGGCTTCACGAGGCCGCGGAACAACTGGCGGCCGGCGCATCGGACAGTCAGGCCACGATTGCCCTGAACCTGGGTTACAGCGACCAGGCCCACTTCGTACGGGATTTCAAGGCGATTGTAGGAGTGGCGCCTGCCGCATACGCCAGAGCGGCCCGCCAGGGATAGTCGCAAGCCGCGCACTTCCGCAAGATTATTAGCCACAGAGGGCACAGAGGGCACAGAGGATTTAATGATTTCTCTGTGCCCTCTGTGCCCTCTGTGGCTAATAATCTTCATACATTTGAAAACCGGTATAGGCTTACGTGACTCAATTTCCGGAGGCTGCAGCCTTCGGCGGCTCGGCCTCGATCTTAATTGGCGTCTTGATCTTCTCCCAATGGACGACCACATTCGCTGAGGTGGGCGCCAGCATCTCGAAACTGTAACTCAGCCACTCCTGATGCTCGGCCGCTTGCGGCTTGACTTTGACCCGCAACGCATCGAATTCTGGGTTGTAGTAAAAATGCCCCCACAACCCTGGCGCCCTATTGAAGATGACAGTCCATTCGGTTTCGGTCGGAATAGTGAAAAGGGCGTATGAGCCCGCCGCCAACTTTTGGCCTTCGACAAGCGCGTCGCTACTGAATGTGATGTAAGTCGCCTCGTTGGCTCCGGTACGCCAGAGCCGATTGTATGGGACGAGCTGGCCCCAGATCTGCCGTTTGTTGACTTGCGGGCGGCCGTAAGTGATCGAGACCTTCAGCGCTCCGATCTGCTCTCCGACTTCGCCGCGGGGGCTAGGCCTGGTCGCCATGGCCAATCCTCTTCTACCCTCCGCGGGTTTGCCGGCCAGAAAAGATTCGATCGCCCTGTCGAGTTCCTGGGGCGCTTCTTCGGTGACGTATGTGCGAGTGTTTTCGAAGGGCACGACGGTGAGCGGAATCGCCGGGTACTTCATTTTGGCCTCGTACCACTGTGAGGGCGCCGGTCCACCCTGGCCAGGCGAGTTGTCGTCGTGGATCGCCGGGATGGCCAGCATTGGGACCTTGAGACTCTTCAACGCTCCCGTTAAATCGCTCGCGAACAGTTCGACGTTGTAACGGTACGCGCGCGGGTCGGAAAACACTGCGGCGTCAATGGCCAGCGCTCGGGCGCGATCGATGTCGCGGACGCCGGCGGAGAACTGAGTGAGTTGCGCCGGTTGCAGAGCTTTTATCCTCGCCTCCGCCGATTCGCGTGACGGCGTCAACACAGGCAGGAATTCGGAGATCATTCCGATCGCGCCCGGCTGCTTCATCAACACGTCGGGGCGCTCCTCCGGCGTTGCCGGATAGTCCGGATTGGCCAACGAACGGAAAGTGGCGTAAACATTTCCATCAATCACGACCGCGGCGCGAATCTTGTCAGGATGATTGACGGCCAGCCGTGTGGCGAGGTATGAACTCGCGGCCGTCCCAACGACTACAGGCTTATTGAGTTTGTTCTTCTCGATCAGGCTGATGACGCCCTTCTCCGCCCCGTCCCACCACGGCGTCGTCTTCAGATCGAGCGTCTCAGGCCTGGGCGGCGCGGGCGCGCCTCCGTAGCCGGGCAGCGTTACCGCATACATCGTATAGCGTTCCGCGTTGCGGTCCATGAAGCTCCGGTATAGAGACCAGTCGGTCCTGATGTCGGCGATCAGTATCATCGGGACGGGCCCGCGCCCGCGCTTTTCGACCGCGCCGAGGTTCCCTAGCGGCGTCGAGCCGCCAGGCTGTTTCGCGCCCGAATCATTGACCAGCCGATGCACTGCCTGTCCGTTGTTCTTCGCAAAGTTTTCGAGCGCCTGCTCAGGCGGCATCGGGTTCGTCCCTGCGGCTCGGAACAGCATCGTCACAAACTCCTTGAGCGCGGCCTGCCGGTCCTCAAGGCTCGTCGAGGGCGAATGAACCTTCATCCGCAGTTCAGCCAGACGGTCAATTTCCTTCGCCGAAAACTTAGACTCGAATTTGAAATAGCGAAGATAGCTGGCGGTCTGAGCTTTCGCTTCAGCCAGGCGCTGGTCGTCGTCTTGAGCTGAGGCAGGTATGATCGCGCCGGCCATCAGTACTACTGAAGCCGCGGCGCGAAAGGAAGAGAAAAGTGTGCGCATAAACGTCCTCCTGTGTTGCGTCTTGTCATGTAAGAGTGAGCGAGACGAAGGCGCGGGGGCCTTCCGTGACGGTAACGACCACGAAGTTTGTGAAGATGCGAGTTTGATGTGAGCTGTTTGGAATTTGCAGCGAGCCGGTCTTATGTGGCTGCGAAGCGCGCTATCAGAGTAGGTTGCCAATCAGTGTAAGGATCAACACAAATGGGCAAAAGATCAAAGGATCAAAGGATCAAAGAAAGAACGGAGATAGGGGGCGACTATCACCCTGCTCTCACTTTGACCCTTTGTGTTGATTTACTTCCGTAAACCCAATTGCAAGCAGCCCTAAAACTGCCGGCCGAGCAGCGTCGTCAGCCGGTCGCGGTAACCGCGGCTCAGTTTTAGCTGTGTGCCGTCGTTGAGCACGACTGTACATTCGCCGTGAGACTGCGTCATCAGTTCGCGGACGCGATCAAGGTTGACGATGGTCGAGCGATGAATGCGCAGGAAGCGATTTTGATCGAGCTGCGATTCGAGCTTGGTCAGCGTTTCGCGCAACAGGTGCGATTTACCCCCGACGTGCAATCGCGCGTAATAACCTTCGGCCTCGACCCAGTCAATCTCTTCGGTACGAATGAAAAACACGCGCCCGGCGGATTTGACGATCAGGCGGGAAAGCGGCTTGGGCGCGGCCGAACTCTTCCCTGCTCCGGATCTCGGCCCGCCCCTATGATCTTCGAGCAGCGCAAACATCCGCTCGCCGAGCTGGCGGAACTGCTGCTTTTCGAGCTGGGCCCGCGCCCACTCCAGCGTTTTTTCAAAGCGTTCATCGTCAAATGGTTTGAGCAAGTAATCGAGCGCGTGGAACTCAAACGCCCTTACCGCATACTGGTCGTATGCGGTCACAAAGATGATGACCGGCAGTTGATCAGTAGTAATCTCTTCCAGCACCCCGAAGCCGTCGAGGTCGGGCATCTGGACGTCGAGGAAGACGAGGTCGGGCGCGTGTAGCCTGATCGCGCTCAACGCTTCGCGGCCGTTTGCGCATTCGCCGATGACCGCGAACTCGGCTCTGCCGCGCAGCAAATTGCGGATGCGCCGTCTCGCCAGAACTTCGTCATCAACGATCAACGTGCGTATGGATTTCATCATTTCCCGGTCTCTGCCGACCGCGTAAGAGCGAGGCGGCCCAGCAGCGCCTCGTATTTCGGATCGGCGCGCAAACAATCAAAGTTGGGGTTGAACTGCAAAACGGCAGGCCGCACTGAACGGTCTTCATAAGCCTTGCCCAGATACGCGAAAGCCTGCCCGGTCTCACCCAGGAAGGCATGAATCTGCGCCAGGTAGAAAGGATTGAGCCGCCCGCGCTGGATGCGCGGTTGTTGCAATTCGAGCCACTTGCGCCAGTAACCTTGCATCCCTGCCGCGGTGTAGGCTTGCCTGAGCGTGGAGGGCCAGGTCGAGTCGGCGCGTTGCAGCCTGAGCGCTTCGATGAATTCCTCCAACGCTTGATCGGGCAGGCCGTGATCTAAATAAATCCAACCCAACAAACGATGCGCTGCGAAAGCCTGCGGGTCATCCGCGTACATTTTTAGCGTGCGGCGGAGTTGTTCGATAGCCTGCTCATAGTCGCGCGCGAAATACAGAATCTCTCCGAGGTCTCGGTTGAACTGGAATGAAAGCGAATCCAATTCCAGCGCGCGATTGATCTCGGTCTTCGCTTCCTTCAGCCGCCCCACCGCCGCCAGATAGAGCGCGAACAGCTCGCGCGCGGGCGCGTCGTTCGGATTCAGTTCGAGCGCGCGCTTGAATTCGCTTTCCGCGCCCGTCCAGTCCCAATCGTAACGCTGCTTGACGACGGCCAGCGCGGTGTGGGCCTCGGCCGACAATTCATTCAATTGCAGGGCGCGCACGGCGGCGGCTTTCGCTTTTGGGAAAGCCTCGCTCTGCTTCGACTCCTGCGTGTCGTAGCGAAAGCCCAGAAGCGCGTATGCTTTGGCCAGGGCTGCATGGGCTTGCGCATATTCCGGGTCGCGGCGGATGGCTTGCTCATAATACTCGATGGCCTCTTCGATGGCCGGTGTGGTTCGCCGCTTCCAGGCGTCACGGCCATTAAGATAAGCCTGATAGGCTTCGGCGTTGGTGGTGAGCCGTTTGGATAGCAGCTTTTGTCCCTCGCCGCTCAGCTTCAAAGCCAGCGCCCGCGTGATGCGCTCGGCGATGGCGTCTTGCGCGGCGAGCGGATTGGCGCCAGCAATATCGAATTTATCCGCCCACAACGGGGTGCCGTCGCGCACGCTCACCAACTGCACAGTCACACGCAGGTTTTCGCCTGCGCGCTGAAACCGGCTGTCGAGCAGCGCATCCACGTTGAGTTCGTGGCCAACAGTGAGCAAGTCCTGGTTGAGGTTGCCGTACTTGATCACGGCGCTCGTCGGGCGGACGATGATTTGTCTGAGGTTGCTCAGCCTGGTGATGACTGCGTCAGCCAATCCGATCCCCAGGTTTTCCGAATCACTCCCTGCGCTGAGCGGCTTAAACGGCAAGACGGCGATTGATTCAATCGTCGCCTTCAGTTCCGGCGGTTTTGTCCGGCTAAAAAATAGCAAGTATGACAGCCCGGCTACTATCGCGATCGCCACTGTCGCCAGCCAGGGGAGACGAAGAGGGAGGAGGCGATGAATAGGTGAAGGGGGAAGTGAGTGAAGGGGCGATATTGGCTTTCGCGTTGAGGCGCCCTCACTCCCGTTCAATTCTTCATTCTTTTTCTTCTCCTCAATCACAGTCTGAACTTTAATTTGCTCGGCCGGCAGGAAATCAGCCACTTCTTCGCGCTTTTCATGAGATTCGCCGACAAAGCGGTAGCCGCGACGCGGAATCGTCTCGATATAGTTACGCCCATTCGAGCCGTCACTGAGAGTTTTTCTGAGCAGGTAGATGTTCTGTGTGAGGTTGCCTTCTTCGACCACGCTGTCGGGCCAGACGATCTTCATCAGCTCTTCTTTATTCAGTACCTGTCCGCTATGTTGAACCAGCGCGAGCAGCGTGTCTACGGCCTTCGGCGTCAACGGGAGCGGCTCGCCGTCACGCAAGAGCAGGCGGTTCGCTACGTCTATGCGGAATGGGCCTAATTCGTAAAACTGTTTGACGGGATTACTCATGACCGCTTTGAGAAATAATTGAGCGATAATTGAGCGCTTCTCCGAAGATTTCAGCCTGACCCTGAACGTAGTATCCGCCGGGCAGCCGGAGCAATGGCGCCCGGCGCTCGCCAGTCTAACAAAAGGATTTAAAGGAGTGAATGTGTTGCAGAAACGCTTGCTACTTTCCTTCTCGTTAATTCTGCTCGCTGCGATTCAGCCGGCCCGGTCGGGGGCGGCTAAGGAGGCGGGCTATTCAAGCCAAAATGGGCGCCAAACGCCGCCCGCAAAAACGACTGAGCCGAAAGTTGGGGAGGCGGCGCCGACGTTCGAGCAGATACTCGATAAATACGTCCAAGCCCTCGGCGGTAAAGCCGCCCTGCTAGCGCCGGATTCGCGCGTCATGAAAGGAACCATCGAGGCGCCGGCCGCCGGCGCCAAAGGCGCCATCGAGATCTACGCCAAAACGCCCGACAAGCTATTGACGGAGGTTGCGCTTGCCATGGCGGGAAACCCGCGCACCGGTTTCAATGGCGATACCGCGTGGCAAGAAGAATACGGCCAGGCAAAAGAACTGACTGTCTACCCCAGACGCGACGCCGATTTCTATCTGCCGCTCAAGCTGAGCGAACTCTTCCCGCGGATCGAGCTCAAAGGTAAAGAGAAGCTCGGCGCCCGCGAGGTTTATCGCCTTGAAGCGCCGCGCCTCGGCAATCCGAGGCGCTGGTATTTCGACACGGTAAGCGGCCTCTTGCTGCGCGTCGAGACGCGCAACTCGGAAGGAAACCTGATCAGCCGCGAAGATTACGAAGACTACCGCGCCGTTGATGGCATTCAATACCCTTTCACCACGCGCCGGCTCGATCAGGATCAAACCGAGACGGTCATCAAGTACAGCGAAATCAAACACAACGTCCCGCTGGATGACGCGAAGTTTGATATGCCGGCGGCGAAATCTGGCAGTGAAACGCCAGCCCCGAAAACTAAACAGGCGCCACATATCGAGCACAACGCGATCCAGCAAGATCGGGTAATTGCCGGCGGCCCCGAGGAAGCGCTCGTCCCAATGCGCGACGGAGCGCAACTGGCCCTCGACCTTTACTTTCCGAGTGGCCCGCCGAAAGGCTTGCCTGTGGTGCTGGAGCGAACGCCTTACAATAAAGCGATTGTTGGCCGTAGGGCAAAGTTTTGGACTGCGCGAGGCTATGTCTACGCCATTCAGGATGTGCGGGGACGCTTCCGCTCCCAGGGGCGATTCGAACCGTTCCTGCGCGAAGGATCGGACGGCTTCGACACTATCGAATGGCTGGCGCGCCAGCCATGGTGTTCGGGCAAGGTCGGAACGATTGGTGGGTCCTATGGCGCGCTGGTCCAGTGGCTAGCCGCTGTCGAACAGCCACCGCACCTGGCGGCCATGGTTGTGAATGTCCCGCCTACCGACATTTTCCCTTACGACGGCGGCGTTATGGATTTCTGGGCGCTCATGCAGTGGCTTTATATAATTCGCCGCCAAAAGCCGGAGGACAACTCGCCGCTTTCAGCTTTACAGAGCTTCTCTCCGAAGTTTGAGAGGGCGTTCGATGACTTGCCGGTCGCCGGAGTGGACGTGAAGGTCTTTGGCAGTGTCGATGAGATCTGGCGGAGATTTTGTTCTGAAGATCCGAATTCCGACTATTGGAAGTCCGCCCACTATCTGAGTGAGCTGGATCGAGTTACGGCGCCTGTTCTTCATCAATCTGGCTGGTTCGACGACTGTGGTCTGGGAACGAAGCTCAACTATCTCGCCATGATGAAAGCAGGAGCCAAGAACCAGCGCTTAATCCTTGGGCCGTGGGCGCACACGGACACCGGCCGGAAACAGCGCGGGCGGGATTTCGGCGAGGCGGCGCTTCTCGATCTCGAACAGGAGTACGCAGACTGGTTCGCTCATTGGCTGAAGGGCGAGGCGGCGGCGCCAGGCGATCCGGTGAAGTTGTTTGTAATGGGCGAGAACCGTTGGATGACGGCTCCGAGCTATCCACCGCCGGGCCAGCCTAAGAAATACTTCTTGGCGGGCAACTTTGCGTTGTCGCCGGATAGTGGGGACGGCCGGCAGGAGAGCGACCAGTATGTGTACGATCCTGGCGATCCGACGCCGAGCCCTCGCACGCTCGGCGACGACGAGATGGAGTCCCGCTATGGCAAAATGCTGGCGAAGCGCAAAGATATTGTGGCCTATCGCAGCGCGCCCATCCAGGAGCCTTTCAAGATTCTGGGCCCAATGTCCGCTGTGATCCACGTATCCTCAGACGCGCCGGAAACAGACCTCTTCGTGCGCATCTCCGAAGAGGATCCTTCGCACGGGCTCTTCCTGCTGGCGGAGGGCAAATCGCGGGTACGGTTCCAGGGGACGAAGCCTGCTCGGGTAGAAGTGGATTTGTGGCATACGGCGATCCGGATCGCGAAGGGCGATCGTTTGGTGGTCGACATCGCATCCGCGTCGTTTCCGGTGTATGCGCGCAACTTGAATACCGGCGAAAACAGCTTGACCGGCAAGGTTCATCGGAAAGCAAAAGTTGCGGTGCATCGGGGCGCGGAGTTTCCGTCGTTCGTTGAGTTCAGTTCAGTGACTGGAGTCGGCCCCCAGTAGTGAGATCCCGAAACCTCGAACAATCCTGAGCTTTCGTCGGGCCGTCTTGACAGGCCATTGACCAATTTGTCGTCAGGTCAATCCCGGCTCCCGAAAGGACAATGCGTTGTGGCCAGTGTGGTATCGGGGTAGTGACGCTACCCCTATTCGCGCCCGCCGCCCTCCACATCCTCCTGTCGAAACGGGATCGACAGCTTGACAGCCAGACCGCCCTCGTCAGCGTCCTTGATTTCTATTCGATGCCCGTCGCCGTAGAGCTGCTGCAATCGGGCCCGTGTGTTGGCCAGCCCGATGCCTTCCTTAAACTCTTCATGACCAGGTTGCAATCCGGGGCCGTCATCAATCACCTGCAGCTCGATCATTCCGTCCCGGCGTTCGGCGCGGATTTCGATGCGCCCGGCTGACGAGCGCGGCGCAATACCGTGGCGGATCGCATTCTCGACGATCGGCTGCAATACCAGGTTCGGAACACGCGCGTCGAGCGTCTCCGGCGCGACCGCCAGCCGCACCGTCAGGCGGTCCTGGAAGCGAATCTGCTCGATCTCCAGGTAGCGCTCCAGAGCGTCCAGTTCCTGCCGGAGCGAAACTTCCTGCTGGCCGACGTTATCTAACGTCAGCCGCAACAACTCGCTCAGTCGCGCGATCATGCGTCGCGCCCCTTTAACATCATCATCAATCAGCGCGGAGATCGCGTGCAGCGTGTTGAAGAGGAAATGGGGATGGAGCTGCATTTTGAGCGCCTGCAATTGCGCCTGCGCGAGCTGAGTTTCGAGTTGCGTCGCGCGAAGTTCCAGGCGGGCCGCTTGCAACTGTTGTTCGCGGAAGCGCCGGTAATACTCGAACGCATAGCCCGCGCCTACAATCGTCCAGTAAATAATGACGTCTATCGGTATCCGCCCGATCAAACGCTGATGAAGATTTTGCAGAAAGCGAAATGAGAAGATCGGCTCGCGCCAGATCAGATGTGACAGAGGGAGCGAAATGAGCGCCAGGGAGACGTGGAAGGCCAGGTTAATCCCCAGATGAATGGCGAGCGTGTGCGACCAGCGTTCGCGTTCGAGCCGGAATCGCGCCGCAAACCATAGGCAGGCGGGAGCGAGCAGCGCCACCGGATACCAGACGGTCAATTGTTCGAGTAACAGCGTCCTCCATCGCATCGGCTGCGCGTTTGGGAAAAATCCGGCTCTCACGCCGTACCAGATGGTGGCGGAATTGATCAGCAAGAACAAGCTGCAAACGCCGAAGCTCGCCAGCCAAGTCGCCACATTGCGAGCCGGCCCGATGGCGCCGCCGCTCAGTGAATCATCTGTCCCGGGTTCTATCGTCTTCTTTAACATCAAGAGCCCATGCCCCGATTGCTCTGCTAACTAAGATATTTGATAATCTGGCGCATCTCCCTGAAAATAGGAAGATGAAAAAACAACATGTCAAATTGACGGCCAAAGACCGAAACTACTTGGAGTCTCTGATCTCCAAGGGAAAACTGCCGGCCAAAATCTTCAAGCGCGCCACCGGCTTACTTGAACTTGATCGCGGCAAGACGCTGGTCGCCGTAGCCGAGACCTTAGGGGTCAGCTATGTGACCGTCGCCGCCTGGCGCGATGGCTACAAAGAGCAAGGCTTAAAGCGCCTGGAAGACGCCCCGCGCTCTGGGCGTCCTCCGGAGATCGACGGCAAGTTGCGGGCGAAGATCACGGCCTTGGCCTGCAGCGAGCCGCCCGAAGGGCATGCGCGTTGGAGTTGGCGCTTGCTAGCCGACAAAGTTGTCGAGTTGGGTTACTGCGGAGAGATTTCCTCGACCCATATCGGCAACATTCTGAAAAAAACGAACTGAAACCTCACCTCAACAAGACCTGGCGCCTTGCTAAGGTTGACGCGAAGTTCATTGCGCAGATGATCGTGCGCGTTCCAAGCCATTGACCAATCGATCCCATGCGGTGACTATATCGCTGCGCGCCCTTTCAGAAATTTGCCAAGTCTTTATCACATAAATCGGAGAATGCGCTATAGAGCGCGGGCAAGTTGATTTTATCAGGACAAAGAAAGAGGTGAACCGATGGAACTATCCAGAAGAGATTTTGTGGCCACAATGGCCGCTTCCGGTCTGATCGGGATACAAACGACGGCGGCGCCGGGCGTCGCTTATTATGTGCGATATGAATATCGCGGCAAACGCGCTTACGGATTGCTGGAACAGGACGCGATTCGTGAGATTCGTGGCGGGCTTTTCGGCGCCAGAACGCCAACCGGCGTGAAAGTGAAGTTGGCGGACGCGAAA
>Ga0126377_10002719_pt1 | contig 12290 bp, 13 predicted proteins | sample PanSoiMetPlot_22_FD_92647 | JGI IMG/M metagenome (GOLD analysis project Ga0126377, IMG submission 92647) | Tropical forest soil microbial communities from Panama - MetaG Plot_22 | ecosystem: Environmental > Terrestrial > Soil > Tropical forest > Bulk soil | place: Panama | collected 2016-02-17
AAGAACACGTCGCGATACATGACTTTCTGATTGTCGGTGCGGCCATTGAAGTTAAGGTCCATGATGCTGTCGACGCCCTGCAGGTAGCAGGCGAGCCGCTCCAGGCCGTAGGTCAGCTCGCCCGACACCGGCGCGCATTCAAAGCCCGCGACCTGCTGGAAGTAGGTGAACTGCGACACCTCCATGCCGTCGCACCAGCACTCCCAGCCGAGCCCCCAGGCGCCGAGCGTGGGTGATTCCCAGTCGTCCTCGACGAAACGGATGTCGTGGAGCTTGGGGTCGATGCCGATGGCATAGAGCGACTTGAGATAGAGTTCCTGGATGTCGGGAGGCGACGGCTTCAGGATCACCTGGAACTGGTAATAATGCTGCATGCGGTTGGGGTTCTCGCCGTAGCGGCCGTCCTTCGGCCGGCGCGAGGGCTGCACGAAGGCGGCGTTCCACGGCTTCGGCCCGAGCGCGCGCAGCGTGGTCGCGGGATGGAAGGTGCCGGCGCCGACCTCCATGTCGTAGGGCTGCAGGATCACGCAGCCGTAATCCGCCCAATACCTCTGCAAAGCGAGGATCAATTCCTGGAACGAACGTTCCGGGCGCATGTGAGCGGGCAGATCGGCCATTGCTGCGTTCGGCAAAAATCCGCGGGAAACGGACGGGCGCGGACCCTATCGGCGGCTCCGGAGGGGGTCAAGGCAGCCCGCGGACCGAGAAATCCGCAAGCATTTACAATCTGTTGGAGGATTCTTTGCGGTGCCGTGAACCGACTCGGCCGCCGATTTGACCAACGGTTGGGACAGCTATTTTGGAGGGCACCATGATCATTCAGTCGCTGATCACGACTTTCATCATCATGTTCGTCCTGGTCGCGGCCGTTGGCCATGTGCTGCTGCTGCAGGCCGTGTTCGCACCCAAAACCCCCGCCCCCAAGCAGCGCCCGCCGCAGAGCGACGAGCGGTCGTCAGCCGACGCGCCAGTCACCGCTGCTCGGATCGCGGCGTAACGTCGGCAACGCCCGGCGCGTCTCCGCGTCGATCGCGCTCGCCGTCCGCACCCGCTCGAGCTCGGCATTGATCTTCCGCATCTCCTTCACCGTCCAGTGGACGACGGCGCCCACGCCGAGCACACCCAGCGCAAGCTTGACCAGCGGCGGGATGAACAGCGGCGGCATGAACGATCTCCTCTCCATCTGACCCAAGTATTCCTGAGCAAAGTCTTCCTGACCAAAGTCTTCCTGACCGAAGTCTTCCTGACTCAAGCCTTCACAGACCATATCGCGCCCAGAGCGCACGCGCCTCCAGGGCCGAGATGATATCCCCCGCGAAATCCGGATGGTGCAGCCAGCCGTCGAGCCCGGCCGTGTCCAATCCGGGCTGCACGCGGCCGAGCCAGCTGCGCGCGGGCGATATCAGCGGCGTGGCGACATCGTCGCCGAAGCGCTGACGCAAGGTCGAGCGTAGGTCGCCGAGGCCGTCGGCAATGCCGAGTTCCACCGCCTTGCGGCCGGTCCAGAACTCTCCGGAGAACACGTCATTTTCGGGGCCGGTGAGGCGAGCGCCCCTGCTCTGCTTCACTAAGTCAATGAAATCCTCGTGAATTTCCTTCTGCACCGATTTGAGCCGCTCCACGTCCTGCGGCTTCTCCGGCAGGAACGGATCGAGCATCGCCTTGCGTTCGCCCGAGGTGTAGAGCCGCCGCTCGACGCCGATCTTCTCCAGCAGCCCGGCAAAGCCGAAGGAGCCGCCGACCACTCCAATTGACCCGACGATGGAAGAGGCATCGCAGATGATCTCATCGGCGGCGCAGGCGATCATGTAGCCGCCCGAGGCGGCCACGTCCTCCGCAAACGCGATCACCGGCACGCCCTTCTCGGCGGCGAGATGGCGGATGCGGCGATAGATCAGGTGTGACTGGACCGGCGAGCCACCGGGCGAATTGATCAGCAGCGCCACCGCTCGCGCCTTGCGGATGCCGAAGGCGCGCTCGAGCACCTTGGCGACGCCCGCCAGCGTGATCCCCGGCCGCAGCGGCGACGACAGGCCGATGACGCCGGAGAGCCGCACCACCGGCACGACCGGAATTCCGCCGCGCCATCGCTTCGGCAGCAGCGGACGCAACGCCTCGCGCGCGCTCGCAATGAGCTGCCGCATATGTTCCGATCCGTCCTGATCAGCCATGATGTTCGTTTCTCATCTCAGTTCAAGCGCATAGCTAAGGATTCGAAGCCCGTCCCCGAAGGGGCGCGATGTCGCGTCCCGGTTTCGGTTCGCACGCCCGTGTCCTCGGCCCCACGTTCCGGTTCGTCAACCACCGGCTCGCGTTACGGTTCGTCAACCACTGGAATGCTTATTGCATGAAAATACGGCCAGGGCGGACACCGGCGCCTAGGAAAAGCCAAGGACCGTGCTAAGGGGGCGCGATGAAAATCTACCTGCTGATGGCCCTGGTCGGCGCAATCGCCGCTATTTCTCACATCAAGCCCAATCGCAAGCCGCCCGGCCGCGAGGCCTGATCGCCGCCGCATCAGGCGCGCCCTGCCCTGCATCTCGGCTGTCCGTGCCCAAGTTGCAGGCACATAGACATCGGTAATGGCCGATCAAATTTCGGCTAGATTCATTGATTGGCGCACGTCGTTATCGGAAAAACCGGCTTCCACTTTTCCGGGACATGCGCTAGCGGCAGCGCCGCGCCCGCGCGCAGAACCGATTGGGCTTCCGCAGTCGGTTGCCCGGAACCATCAGTGAGAACGAGGCCCGGCAGCAACGCGAGCGGCGCGCCGCTCGCCTTGGCCGCCCGCACCAGAATGCGGATGGCCGGCTCGCCGACCGTTGCATGAACCGGCAGCACGGTGACCTCGCCGAAGGCAGGGCCGAGCGCGCGCAGGACGTCGCCGAGGCCGTCCGCGCGCCAGATCATGCTGAGCGTGCCACGCGGACGCAGCAGCCGCGCCGCGCTCTTGACCCAGGCCGCGAGCGCAGCGCCGGGGGCCGAATGCGCCAGCCGCCGCTCGCGATCGGGCGATGCGCGGTGCCGCGCCGGATCGTTGAAGGGCGGGTTCATCAGGACGCGCGCGATCGATTCCGGCGCCAGCCCCGCTGCCGCGAAAGCGCGCGCGGGCGCGGCAACGTCGAGGACGGCGACGCGCACGCGCGCCGCCAGGCCGTTGTGCTCCGCATTCCGCGTTGCCAGCGCCGCAAGCGCCGCATCGATCTCGACCAGCGTGACGGCCACCCCGTCGACGCGGGCGGCGAGCGCCAGTCCGGCCGCGCCAACGCCCGCCCCGAGATCGACCACGCGCTCACCGGTGCGCGCCGGGCACGCGGCCGCCAGCAGAATGGCGTCATGGCCCACGCGATGCCCGCGCCTCGGCTGCGCGAGCCGCAGCCGACCGTCCAACACGGCATCCTCGGTGACGTCGCTAGTGTGGCGCATTTGACGTTCCTATCAGAGTTTGCAGCGAGTCCTTCATAGGAACGTCAAATGCAAAGCCACACTAGAATCATAGAGTTGCTAGTGTCCCTTTGTTTCCGACGTTCGCACCACTTTGCAGCACGCACTTTTGCGAACGTCGGAAACGGGACACTAGTGTGACGCATTTGACGTTCCTACGAACGTCGGAACTGGGGCGGGTCAGCGACCATCGGGGCGCAGCTCATGTCCGAGCCCGGCCTCGCGAAGCAAGGCTCGCGCATCCTCGAGGCTGCGGTCCTCGACCAGGATGCGGCGCGGCAGGATGCCGAGCGAGCCCTCGAGCACGCTCATGTTGCCGTCGAGCACGACATGCTGGATGCCGGCGCCTTCGAGCAGCGCCTCGACGGCGGAGACCAACACCATGTCATTGGTACGGACAAGCTCGCGCAATTTCTCTCTCCGTCGTCAGGCCTGCCGGCGGTCCCACTCGTCGCCGGGGCCGCGCTGCTCAAGATAGGCGATCAGCTTCATCTCGCGCCGTCCGCGCGTCACGGTATCGAGCACGAGACCGGCGACGATCGACAGGAAGGCAAGCAGCATCAGCCCGGTCGACAGAATGGCCGTCGGAATCCGCGGCACGGTGCCGTGCTCGAAATAGGTCACGAACACGGGTATCGCGAGACCGACCGAGACGATGGCAAAGGCGATCCCGAGCCCGGTGAAGAAGGAGAGCGGCCGCTCCGAGCGGTAGAGATTAACGATCGTGGAAAGGATCCGTAAACCATCGCGCCAGGTGCTGAGCTTCGAGACGGAGCCTTCCGGGCGCGCGTAATAGGGCGTCGGCATCTCGGCCACCGCCAGTTCGAGCTCGAGCGCATGGACGGCAAGCTCGGTCTCGATCTCGAAGCCGCGCGACAGCACGGGGAACGATTTGACGAAGCGGCGCGAGAACACGCGGTAGCCGGAAAGTATGTCGGTGAAGCCGGCCTTGAAGACCGACGCGAAGAAGCCGGTGAGCAGCCGGTTGCCGGTGCGGTGGCCGAGGCGATAGGCCTTCTGCTCCTGGTCGACGCGCGCCGCCGCCACCATGTCGAGACGATCCTCGACCAGCCGCGCGACCATGGCACGGGCGCTGGGCGCGTCGTAGGTGGCGTCGCCGTCGACCAGCACGTAGATGTCGGCATCGACGTCGGCGAACATCCGCCGCACCACGTTGCCCTTGCCCTGGTGCATCTCCCGCCGCACCACGGCGCCGGCCGCACGCGCGACCTCGATGGTGCGGTCGGTGGAATTGTTGTCGTAGACGTAGATCGCGGCCTGCGGCAGCGCGGCGCGGAAATCGGCGACCACCTTGCCGATGGCGGCCTCCTCGTTGAAGCACGGCACCAGCACGGCCACGCGCTGGCCGGCCCGCGGCCGTGGATCCTCGGCACGTCCCACGCTCGTCTCGGGCGTGATCCTCTCAGCCTTGGACATCAATTCGCCTCTTTCCAACCCGCTCGCTCGCGCATATGTGCGATATGACGCACTTGCCGCGTTACCATAGCGTTTCTATGGTCCCGCGTCCTTCCGTTCGGAGCACACCTTGGCCGTCGTCGTCCCATTCGAAAGCCGTTCGCCCGCCAATATCGACCGCCTGCTCGACCTCGTGGCCGCCGACATGGGCCGGGTCAATACGACCATATTGTCGCGGACCGGGTCGCAGGTGACGATGATACCCGAGGTCGCCAATCACCTGATCTCCTCCGGCGGCAAAAGACTGCGCCCGATTCTCACTCTCGCCATGGCCAAGCTCGCCGGCTACGCCCGCGACGGCCACGTCAAGCTCGCGGCCGCCGTCGAGTTCATGCACACGGCCACGTTGTTGCACGACGACGTCGTCGACGAAAGCGAGATGCGGCGCGGCCGCCTCGCCGCGCGCATGGTGTGGGGCAACGAGGCGAGCGTGTTGGTGGGCGATTTCCTGCTCGGCCAAGCCTTCAAGATGATGGTTGAGGTCGCTTCGTTGCGGGCGCTCGAAATTCTCTCCTCGGCCGCCGCCGTCATCGCCGAAGGCGAGGTGATGCAGCTCGGCTCCGCCAAGAACACCGCCACCACCGAGGACGACTATCTCGCGGTGATCCGCGCCAAGACCGCGGAGCTGTTCGCCGCCGCCTGCGAGGTCGGCCCCGCGCTCGCCGGACGGCCGAAGGACGAGCAGTCGGCCTGCCGCTCGTTCGGCATGAATCTCGGCATCGCCTTCCAGCTGGTGGACGACGCGCTCGACTACGGCGGCAAGGCGGCCAAGCTCGGCAAGAACGTCGGCGATGATTTTCGCGAGGGCAAGATCACGCTGCCGGTGGTGCTGTCGTTCCGCCGCGGCTCGGAGAGTGAGCGCGCGTTCTGGCGGCGCACGCTCGAAGAGGGCAACGCCACCGACGCCGATCTCGAACAGGCGATCAACCTGATGACCAAGCACCGCGCGCTCGAGGACACCATCCAGCGCGCGCGCCACTACGGCGCCATCGCCACCGACGCGCTCGCGCTGTTTCCGGCTTCGCCGATGAAGACGGCGCTGGAGGAGACGGTCGAGTTCTGCATCTGCCGGTCGAATTAGCTCACCCGCCGAACACGGTCGCGCGCACCCACCAGCGCGGATAGCCGACGTGCAGCATGCGCGCGGCCGCCTCGGCCGCGTGCGTTGCTTCGAACAGCCCGAAGCAGGTCGCACCCGACCCGGACATGCGCGAAAGCCGGCAACCCGGCAGCTTGCGCAGCACCGCCAGCACCTCCGCGATCACGGGCTGCAGCTCGATCGCCGGCTCCTCCAGGTCGTTGCGGCAGGAGCTGATCTCGTCGAGCAGCGCCGCCGGCGGCGGAGGCGCGTCAGCGGCTTGCGCACCGGGCTTGAGGTTCAGCGCTGCGAACACCTCCCGCGTCGGCACCGCGACCCCGGGATTGACCAGCACCGCCGGAAGCTTGGGGATATCGAGCGGCTCCGACAGGATGTCGCCGATGCCGCGCATCCGGCGCGGCCGCGGATCGAGGCAGACCGGCACATCGGCGCCGGTCACCTGTGCCGCCTGCATCAGGCGCGGATCGTCGAGCGCGATGCCGTTGGCGCGGGCAAGCAGGCGCAAGGCGGCCGCCGCATCGGACGAGCCGCCGCCCAACCCGGCGGCGACCGGCAGGCGCTTCGACAGCGCGAAGCTGCCGACCGCAAGGCCCTCCACCCGCGCGACGAGCGCACGGGCGGCCTTGAGCACCAGATTGTCGGAGATCTCGCCAGCCGCGCTCGCGGTCGGCCCGGTGACGGTCAGCGCGAGCTCGGCGCCTTGTGCAAAGCTCAACTCGTCGCCGACGCCGGCGAACACCACCAGGCTGTCGATCTCGTGATAACCGTCGGCGCGGCGGCCGAGCACACGCAGCGTCAGATTGACCTTGGCGGGTGCCGTTTCGGCGTGCCCGGCAGCCACGAAATCAACCGCCGCCAGGCTTCTTGTGCTCGGCCTCGGCCTTCGACGAGGTGTCGTCGGGCAACCCCGACTTCAGCTTGGCCTGGATCTTCTCGAGATCCTCGGGCTCGGGCTTGAGATCGCGGGCATGCGACCACTGGAAGCGGGCCTCGAGCACGCGCCCGACCCGCCAATAAGCGTCGCCGAGATGGTCGTTGATGGTCGGATCCTCGGGCTTGAGCTCGACGGCGCGCTCGAGCTGCTTGACCGCCTCCTCCATGTTGCCGAGCCGGTAGTAGGCCCAGCCCAAGGAGTCGACGATGTAGCCGTCGTCGGCGCGCTGCTCGACGGCGCGCTTGATCATGCGCATGCCGTCGTCGAGATTGACGCCCTGGTCGATCCACGAATAGCCGAGATAGTTGAGCACGTGCGGCTGGTCGGGATAGAGCTCGAGGGATTTCTTGAGGTCCTCCTCGGCCTTCGCCCACTGCTTGGCGCGCTCCAGGCAGATGCCGCGGAAATAGTAGATCACCCAGTTCGACTTCTCGGGCTTGGCGATGGTGTCCACGCCCTTGGAGTAGACATCGGCGCATTCGGCGAACTGCTTGCGCCCGCGCAGGACGTTGCCGAGCGCCATGATCGCTTCGAGGTCGGTGGGATTGGCGGCGATCAGCTTCTCGAGGCTGGCCTTGGCCTCGTCGGTCTTCTCGAGCGTGTCGAGGTTGAGCGAGAGCTGGATCTGCGCGTTGCGCTGCAGCGGCGAATTCAGCGGCACGCGCTCGTAGGTCTTGTTGGCGAGCTCGGGCTTCTTCATCGATTCGTAGAGATCGCCGAGCGCCAGCAGCGCGAGCGGATGGCTCGGCGCGAGATAGAGCGCGAGCTGCAGATAGATGAGGCCGAGATCCTCGCCGCCGCGACGGCCGAGCGCGGCGCCGAGCCCGTACAGCACCTCGGCGGCGCCGGCCTGCGGGGTGTCGATCATCAACGGAAGCTTGCGGCCGGCCTTGACCTCGGCCACGGCCTCGAGGACCAGCGGATGACGCGGCAGCGCTTCCTCGAACGTGGCGAAGACCTTGAGCGCCTCGGGACCGCTGCCCTGGCGCGACAGGAAACTGCCGTAGCTCTGCACCACGCGCAGCGCGGTGGCATCGAGCTTGTAGGCGCGCTCGTAGCGTTTGGCGGCGTCCTTGCGCTGGCCGGCGAGGTCGAGGATCAGCGCGGCATGCAGATCCTTGAACAACGCATACCAATCGGCACCGGCGAGGCGGTCGATCGAGTCGGTCGCCGCCTTGGCCTCGGTCGGGCTCGCCATCGTCCAGGCCTGCAGCAGCGTCGCCGCGAGGTCGGTGATCGGCCCGCGGATCGACTGCTGAAGCTCGCGGCGGGCCACCGGATACTGCTTCTGCTTGATCGCGCGCACCCCGATGACCAGCCGCGCGATGCGGTCGGTCTTGTCGATCTGCAGCACGCGCTCGGCGAGCTTGACGGCCTCGTCGACTTCGCCGTTGGCGAGCACCGCCAGGAAGGCGCGGCCGAGCAGCTCGTTGTTGCGGGGATCGCCGCGCAACGCGGCGCGATAATAGGAGGCAGCGGCGGCGGCATCTTTCTGGCCACCGGCGTGGCGGGCGGCAAGGAAGCTGCCGGACGCGGAGGTACGGGAGAAGCTGGAGGGCTGCGGCGCCTGCGCCTGCGCCCGCGCGAACAGCATTCCCGGCCAAATAACGCAGATGGCGAGTGCAACCACTGCGGCGACGGCCGCACGCCTAGAGCGGGGCGAAGGGATCACGGCTGGTCAACTCCATTTGGCGGCCGAACGCCTCGGCGCGGCCGCATTGGGCTGAATCGCGTGCAGGATGGCCTGTTTGGGCCCGCCCCGCAATAACCGCCCCGTTTGCACATGTCCACGACTTTGAAGGCCCGGATAAGGGCAGCATCGTGACGCCGGACAATAACCGCCTCTCAACCCCATTCACATATTGGGGTAATTCGGTCCGCCGCCACCCTCGGGCGGAACCCATGTGATGTTCCCGTTCGGGTCCTTGATGTCGCACGTCTTGCAGTGCACGCAGTTCTGCGCGTTGATCACGAAACGAGGTGAACCCGCCTCCTCCACCCATTCGTAGACGCCGGCTGGGCAATAGCGCGCCGACGGGCCGGCATAGCGATCGTGCTCGGATGTTTTTTGCAGGGTGGGATCGGCGACCTTCAGGTGCACCGGCTGGTCCTCCTCGTGGTTGGTATTGGACAGGAACACCGAGGAGAGGCGATCGAAGGTGAGCTTGCCGTCCGGCTTGGGATAGGCGATGGGCGTGCATTCCGCCGCCGGCTTGAGCGTCGCAGAATCGGGCTTGCCGTGGCGAAGCGTGCCGAGCAACGAGAAGCCCATGGTGTTGGTCCACATGTCGACGCCGCCGAGCGCGATCCCCAAATAGGTGCCAAAGCGCGACCACAGCGGCTTGGCGTTGCGAACCTTCCAGAGATCGGCGCCGATCGCCGACGATCGCCACGCCGCCTCGTAGTCCTTCAGCTCGTCATTGGCGCGCCCGGCCGCGAGCGCGGCGGCGGCGTGCTCGGCCGCCAGCATGCCCGACAGCATGGCGTTGTGACTCCCCTTGATGCGCGGCACGTTCATGAAGCCGGCCGCGCAGCCGATGAGCGCACCGCCCGCAAAGGCGAGCTTCGGAACCGACTGCCAGCCGCCTTCGGTCAGCGCGCGTGCACCGTAGGCCAGCCGCTTGCCGCCCTCGAACGTCTCGCGAACAAGCGGATGGGTCTTGAAGCGTTGGAATTCGTCGAACGGCGACAGGTAGGGATTTTCGTAGTTGAGATGGACGACGAAGCCGACCGATACGAGGTTCTCGTCGAAATGATAAAGAAACGAGCCGCCGCCGGTGCGGCTGTCGAGCGGCCATCCGAAAGTGTGCTGCACGAGACCGGCGCGGTGCTTGTCGGGCGCGACCTGCCACAGCTCCTTGAGGCCGAGGCCGAATTTCTGCGGCTCGCGGCCGTCGGTCAGCCCGAAGCGTTGCAGCAGCATCTTCGTGAGGCTGCCGCGTGCGCCTTCGGCAAAGAGCGTGTATTTGGCGCGCAGCTCCATGCCGCGGGTGAAGGAATCCTTGTGATGGCCGTCCTTGGCGACGCCCATGTCGCCGGTGGCGACGCCGGCCACCGCGCCGTTGCCGTCGAACAGCACCTCGGCGGCGGCAAAGCCCGGATAGATTTCGACGCCAAGCGCCTCGGCCTTGGTCGCGAGCCAGCGGCAGACATTGCCGAGCGAGACCACATAGTTGCCATGGTTGCTCATCAGCGGCGGCAGCATCAGGTTCGGCAGCCGCAGCGCACCCACCGACGTCAGCCAGTAGAAGCGGTCGTCGCTCACCTTGGTCTTGATCGGGGTGTCTTCGCTGCGCCATTCCGGCAGCAGCTTGTCGAGGCCGACCGGATCGATGACCGCGCCGGAGAGAATGTGGGCGCCGACCTCGGAGCCCTTCTCGACCACGACCACGCCGAGGTCGGGAGAAAGCTGCTTGAGCCTGATGGCGGCCGCGAGCCCGGCGGGCCCGGCACCCACGACCACCACGTCGAACTCCATCGCCTCGCGCGCGGGCAGCTCTTCACTCATCGGTTCCTCGAACAGGTTCGCACCGGTCTAATTCGAACGCGCCGGCGAGGATATCGCCTTTTTCAAAAGCCGTATGCACGGCGGGAACTGGGGTGCTCGATCACCGCCTCCCATGACGTACTTTAAATGCGGTCGCGCAGCAGGCATTGTTGCGCCATGACCGCCGACCGCGACGCCGCAACCAAGTCCTCCGCCGCCCGCGCACTGCTCGCCTTCTACCAGGAGGCGGGGGTCGATGCGCTGCTGGGCGAGCGGCCCATCGACCGGTTCGCGGCCGAGCCGCCGAAGGAGGTGCCGACCGCGACCGGCGACGCTGTCCGGCCGCAAGCCGAACGGCGGATCGAGACCCCTGCCCGCACCGTGGTCGCCGCCGACCTCGACCGCAACGGGCGGGCGAGCGTCGCGCCACCCGCCCCCGACGCCGCCGTCATGGCGGCGCGCGAGGCGGCAAAAAGCGCGGCGAGCCTCGACGAGCTGCGGGCGATCCTCGAGCGCTTCGAGGGCTGCGCGTTGCGCAACACCGCGAGCCGGCTCGTCTTCGCCGACGGCAACCCGCAGGCGCGCGTGATGTTCGTGGGCGAAGCGCCAGGACGCGACGAGGACATCGAAGGACTTCCGTTCGTCGGCCGCTCCGGCAAGCTGCTCGACCGCATGCTGGCGGCGATCGGGCTCGACCGCACGGCGGTCTATATCGCCAACATCGTGCCATGGCGGCCGCCCGGCAATCGCACGCCGACGCCGCAGGAGTCGGCGATCTGCCTGCCGTTCATTACGCGCCAGATCGAGCTCGCCAATCCCGACCTCTTGGTCACCATGGGGCAGCCGGCAACGCAAACATTGCTGGGCACCAAGGACGGCATCACCAGGACGCGCGGACGCCTGTTCAACTACCAAACCGGCACACGCGACATCAGGGCGCTGCCGACGTTCCACCCCGCCTATCTGCTGCGCCAACCATTGCAGAAGCGGCTCGCCTGGCGGGATTTTCTCGCCATCAAGAAGACGCTGGCGGGTAAATAACGACACCATTCGGGAGCTATGACATGGCGAAGACAATCGAGCACGTGCATTGGCCGGACGCGCCCGACATGTGGATGCCCTACGCGCCGGCGATCAAGGTCAGGGGCGGCACCACGATCTATCTCGCCGGCGTCACCGCCGCGCCGGTCTATCACCACCATCCGCACCGGCCGGAGGAGTTCGACTCGATGCCGCGCGACATGGCGGGCCAGGCGCGCGCCGCGCTCGAGAACCTCAAACGCGGCCTCGAGGCGGTGGGGGCGACCTTCGCCGACGTGGTGACGGCTGACCGCTTCGTCACGGACCTCACCGACCAGGATGCGCTCAACCGGGTCTGGGGAGAATATTTCCGCGACGCCAAGCCGGCGACGACCACCGTCCAGGTGGTACGGCTCGCCACCGATCCGCGCTGCCTGGTCGAGATCAATGCCGTCGCGGTGATCGACTAGTGCCCCGAACCCGAAGTTCGCACGATTTCGCGGCAAGTACGTTTGCGAACTTCGGGTTCAAAAGGGGCACTAGCATCATAGAGTTGCTAGTGGTCCTTGGATTCCGAAGTTCGTATCTGAACGTGCTGCCGATGCTTACGAACTTCGGAATCGGACCACCAGGCGACCCCCGACCGCCGTCATTCTTGCAGGATCAGGTCTGCGGCAAACGCGCCCCCGATTCCGCCCGCGCCGGCTGCGCCGACGGTGACCATGCTGGTCGAGTCCGCCTTCGGGCGTTCTGCAAGCAGCGTGCGGCCCGTCACCATGTAGTGGATGACCTCTGCGATATTGGTCGCATGGTCGCCCACGCGCTCGAGA
>Ga0126377_10002720_pt1 | contig 12289 bp, 9 predicted proteins | sample PanSoiMetPlot_22_FD_92647 | JGI IMG/M metagenome (GOLD analysis project Ga0126377, IMG submission 92647) | Tropical forest soil microbial communities from Panama - MetaG Plot_22 | ecosystem: Environmental > Terrestrial > Soil > Tropical forest > Bulk soil | place: Panama | collected 2016-02-17
CCGTCGGCGCCCTGCGTGAGCAGGCCGTCGTCGGTCGTACGGATGCCGTAGCGGACGCCGGCCACATGCGCCGCGATCACGTCGCGCAATTCCGGCGCGAGATCGCGAGCGAGATCGGTGTCACCGGTCGCGGCCACGTGGCGGTCGACCGCGTACGCGAACCACAGCGTGCCGTCCACGGTGTTGTATCGAAGCTCGCCGGTGTCCGCCGTGTTCGCGAGCATGCCGTCCGACAGCGTCTGCGCGTAGCCGAGCAGCAGGCCGCGTCCGTCGTCCGCGCGGCCGGTCGCGAGGAACAGCCCGGGATAGGACAGCATCGTGTCGCGCGACCACGCGCCGAACCACGGATAGCCGGCCACCACGTCCGTGCGGCTCGCCCCCGACGCCGACCCCCCGTACGCCGACCGTCCTCGTACCACGAATGCATCGGCGGCCACCGCAAGTGAACCGACCACGTCGGGATCGGACGCGCCCGACGATCGTGCCGCGACAGCGTCCGCGATGGCGCGGCGGCGTGCACGCGCGGCGGCGACCATCGCGACCGGCCGCGGGATCGGACTGTCCGACGCGTCCGGCCATGCCGCGACCTCGACGACGTCGCCGGGGGCATCCAGGGTCGCGCCGAATCGTCCGGCGTACCAGAGATCCTCGTCGGCGGTGAGCCCCCGCGCCGCCTCCTCGCGGTAGTGCACGCCACGCCACCACTCGCCGGTCGCCTGCCAGCCCGGTCCGGAGACACGAAACGCGTCCTCGACGCGAACACCGTCCGCGGTCGGCTCGACCCGGGGCGGCGGACCGGCGGCGGTCCGCTCGCCGTGCGCGTCGCGCCACGTGACGAGGGCGTCGAGGTGCAGGCGGACGGGTCCGCCGGCCAGCAACCGGTGCACGACGCCGACGCCGGGAGCACCGTCGGGCGTGGCTAACTCCCGCTCGACCACCACGTCGCCGATTCGCCACCGCCAGCGTGGCAGCCCGTCGCCGAGGTCGAACGCCGCGAGCAGTTCGTGGCCGGCCGGGACGACCGCTCCGGACGTCCACTCGTGCGTCGCGAGCCGGATCTGGGCGCCGCCGGCAAGCGTCACGACCGGATCGAGGCTGGCCAGCGCGAGCCGTCGTGCGGCGAGACCGGCGCCGGGCGGGCCGCCCGCCGCATCGCTCGTGACCACCAGCAGGCCGTGGTACCGACGAGTACGCAGGCCGCTCACCGTACCCATCGCGAAGCCGCCGCATCCGTCGGCGACCAGCCACTCGCGCGCCGAGGCGGCGCCAAGATCCGTACAGACCTGCGGGCCGAACCGGATCGGAATCATGCCGCCTCCGAGGAACGTGACCCATGCCACACCGGATCGCGCGACTGGTCGAGCACGTGACGCGCGGGGTAACGGCGCGTCTGCCATGCATGCGCCGAACGTCCTCAATCATGATGGACGCCATGCAGGAGGCAGGAACCACGGCCGAGCATCGTCGCCTGGCCGAGGCGGACGCCGGCACGCGGCGGTGGCGGGCGTGGGGCCCGTACCTGGCCGAGCGAGCCTGGGGTACGGTCCGCGAGGACTACAGCGAGCACGGCAACGCGTGGTCCTACTTCCCGCATGATCACGCGCGGTCGCGGGTCTTCCGGTGGAACGAGGACGGCATGGCCGGCCTGTGCGACGAGAAGCAGACGTTCTGCTTCGCGCTCGCACTGTGGAACGGCGCCGACCCGATCCTCAAGGAGCGCATGTTCGGGTTGTCCGGCGACACCGGCAATCACGGCGAGGACGTCAAGGAGTACTACTGGTACGAGGAGTCCACGCCGACCCACTCGCACATGCGCTGGCGTTATCACTACCCACAGGCGGCGTACCCCTACCGGCAGCTGACCGACGGCAACGCGGCACGCGGACGCAACGATCCCGAGTACGAGCTCGTCGACACCGGCGTGTTCGCTGGAGACCGCTACTGGTCGGTGACGGTCGACTACGCGAAGGCGGACGTCACCGACGTCTGCATGCTGATCACGATCGCGAACCGCGGACCGGACTCCGCAACCCTGCACGTCCTTCCCACGCTCTGGTTCCGCAACACGTGGGACTGGGGTCGGCCCAACCGCGGCCCGATGCCGACGATCACCGCGTCCGGCGGCGGCCGGCTCGTGGCGCACCACGACACGCTCGGGCAGCTCGTACTGGCCGGCGACGCAACCGGGGCCACCCCCGCCGAACTCGTCTGCGACAACGAGAGCAACGCGCAGCGGCTGTGGGGGCTGCCGGGCCGGTCGCCCTACCCGAAGGACGGCATCAACGACCACGTCGTGAACGGCGCCGCCACGGTGAACCCCGCGGGTACGGGTACGAAGGCGGCACTGCACTACGTGCTCACCGTGCCGGCCGGCGAGTCGCGGACCATCCGGCTGCGGCTGGCCACTACCCACGCCGATCAGCTCGACCTCGGCGCCGGATTCGACGACGTGATGGACGCCCGGGCGGCCGAGGCCGATGAGTATTTCGCGGCGCTCATCCCGGCCGGTACGTCGGCCGACGAGGCAGCGCTGGTCCGTGCCGCGGTGGCCGGTCTCATGTGGGGCAAGCAGTATTACCACTTCGACGTGGACCGCTGGCTGGCCGGCGACGTCGGGTCCGCGCCACCCGCCGGTCACCAGGCCGGCCGCAACGCGGCGTGGTGGCACATGCACGCTGCCGACGTGATCTCGATGCCGGACCCGTGGGAGTATCCGTGGTTCGCCGCCTGGGATCTCGCGTTCCACTGCGTGGCGATCGCGCGTGTCGATCCGGCGTTCGCGAAGTCTCAGCTGCTGCTGTTGCTGCGCGACTGGTATCTGCACCCGGACGGGCAGATCCCGGCGTACGAGTGGGCGTTCAGCGATGTCAACCCGCCGGTGCACGCGTGGGCGGCGCTGCGCGTCTTCGACCTGGACGGCGGCACCGACGTCGACTTCCTGTCCCGCGTGATGCACAAGCTGCTGCTCAACTTCACGTGGTGGGTCAACCGGAAGGACCTGGACGGCAACAACGTCTTCGAGGGCGGCTTCCTCGGCCTCGACAACGTGGGCCCCTTCGACCGGTCCGCCGCGCTGCCGGTGGCCGGCAACCTCCAGCAGTCCGACGCGACCGGCTGGATGGGCATGTACGCGCTCAACCTGCTGGAGATCGCGCTGCGGCTGGCGCGGCACGACCACGCCTACGAAGACATCGCGACGAAGTTCTTCGACCATTTCGCCTTCATCGGCAACGCGGCGGCGAAACTCTGGGACGCCGACGACGAGTTCTACTGCGACATGCTGCGCCTGGCCGACGGCGAGGAGCTGCCGATGCGCGTGTTCTCGGTGGTCGGTCTCGTACCGCTCTACGCCACCTCGAGCATGCGCTCCGCCGAGCTGCACGACCTGCCCGATCTCGAGGCACGCATCTCGTGGTTCCTCGCCAACAAACCGGAATACGCCAGCGTGGTCGGCGTACACCGGCGCGACGACGAGGGCGAGTTGCGGCGGCTGCTGTCGCTCGTCTCGCCCGAACGCCTCCCCCGGATCCTCGCGCGCGTCTTCGATGAGGCGGAGTTCCTCAGCCCGTACGGGCTTCGGTCGCTGTCCCGAGTGCACGCGACCAAGCCGTTCGTGCTGCAGCTCGACGGCCAGGAGTTCAGCGTCGACTACGAGCCGGGCGTGTCCCGGACCGCCACGTTCGGCGGCAACTCCAACTGGCGCGGGCCGATCTGGATGCCGGTGAACTATCTGCTGATCGGCGCGCTGCGCGAGTTCGAGGCGTACCTCGGCGACAAGGTCACCTTCGAATATCCGACTGGTTCCGGCAACAAGCGCAACCTCGCCGAGATCGCCGACGACCTGTCCGACCGGCTGATCAGGGTGTTCCTGCCGGGGCCTGACGGCCGCCGCCCGATTCTGCGCGACAACGACATGCTCGCCACGCATCCGGACTGGCGCGACCGGATCATCTTCCCGGAGTATTTCCACGGCGAGACCGGTGCCGGCCTCGGCGCCTCTCACCAGACCGGTTGGACCGCGCTCGTGGCCACGTTGATCCTGAGCCGCGACGGTCAGCACCCGCCACGGATCCGGTAGCCCAACAGGACCACCGGCGCTCAACCCGCCACGGCGACCGAAGCGAGCAGAGCCGACCAAGCGAGGGAAACCGAATGCCATCCGAGGCCGAGTTCCAGAACGAGATCTACGCCGGTGGGCTCGACGACGTACGACCACCGCTGCCGACCGACCTCACGCGGCTCGAAGCGCTCGCGAAGACGTACCTGTCCGATCGGGCGTACGGCTACGTCGCCGGTGCCGCCGGCAGCGGATCCACCGCGCGTGCCAATCGCGACGCGTTCGAACGCTGGCGCATCGTGCCCCGGTTGCTGCGCGACGTGGACGACGCCACGACCGCCACCGAGGTGCTTGGTACGCCCATGCGCGCACCCGTGATGCTGGCGCCGATCGGGGCACTGTCCATCTATCACCGCGACGCGGAGCGGCTCACCGCTCGCGCGGCCGGTTCCGTCGACGCGCCGATGATCCTGTCCACGATGGCGTCCACCGCACTCGAGGATGTCGCGAACGTCGGGGGCGGGCCGAAGTGGTTCCAGCTCTACTGGCCGCGCGATCGAGACCTCGCGGCAAGTTTCGTGTCGCGCGCCGCGGCGGCCGGTTATCGTGCGCTCGTCGTCACGATCGACACGTACCGCCTCGCCTGGCGTCCGCTCGACCTGGACAACGCGTTCCTGCCATTCCTGCTTGGCGAGGGTCTTGCCAACTACTTCAGCGATCCGGTCTTCCAGCAACGGATCGGCGGCCCAGTCACCGCCGACCGAGTCGCCGACGGCATCGGCTACTGGCGGACGATCTTCGGCAACCCGGCGCTGACCTGGGCCGACCTCGGTTGGCTGCGCGAGCGGTGGACCGGACCGATCGTGCTCAAGGGCATCCAGCACCCGGACGACGCGCGGCGCGCCGCGGACGCGGGCGTCGACGGCATCGTCGTGTCGAACCACGGCGGGCGTCAGATCGACGGCGCGATCGCATCGCTTGACGCACTGCCCGGCGTCGTCGACGCGGCCGGTGACCGGCTCGACATCCTCTTCGACAGCGGGATCCGAGGCGGCGGCGATGTCGTCAAGGCCCTCGCGCTCGGCGCCAAGGCGGTGCTCGTCGGTCGACCGTACGTCTACGGACTCGCGATCGCCGGCGAGGCCGGTGTCCGCCACGTGCTGCGGTGCCTTTACGCAGAGACCGAACTGACCATGACCCTCGCCGGCGCGTCACGGCCCGCCGAGGTGAGCGCCGACATGCTGGTACGAGCCTGAGCGTCGGTCGCGTTTCGGACCCGGCGGCCACTCGCCAACCGGAACGGCATCCGGCACGATCGTCGCGTGTGGTCGTTGAATGGCGCCATCGTGATCCGGATCGTCGTCGCGTTCGTGCTGACCTTCGCGCTCGGATGGGAGCGACAGATCCGTGGCTCGGCGGCGGGTGACCGGACGTTCGCCCTCATCGGCGTCGCGACCGCGGTCATCGGCGTGCTCGCATCGGGCGCACCGACCATCATGACCGGCGCGATCACCGGCGTCGGGTTCATCGGTGCTGGTCTGCTGTTCCGCGGCTCGGACGCGCAGATCGGCGTCGTGCACGGCATGACGACCGCCGCCGCCGTGCTTGCGGCCGCCGCGATCGGGGCCATCGCCGGCGAGGGTCAGCCGCTGCTCGCCTGCCTCGCCACCGCGGCGGTGCTGCTGATCCTCGAGATCCGCTACATCCCGGTGATTCGCGTGCTGGACGCGAGCCGTTGGGAGCATCGCTTCCAGAGCGACCGCGACCATGGCCACGTCGTGGCGACCGAGCGAACGGTGACCGTGATCGAGGACTTGCCGGCCGGCGTACCCGTACCGCCACATGGACATGGCGCACGCCGGGCGCCTCGCCAGAGCGACTCACCGGTGCGTGCCGCGACGCTTGCCGCGGCGTACGCGACGGCGGCATCCGCCAGCGTGGCGGGTGGGGCCGGCGGAACAGCGGACGGGACAGCCGACGGTCAAGGAGCCGATGCCCCGGCGGACACGCCGTCCTGACGACGCCCGACTCGGCGGGCCAACACCGCTACGAAGGCCGCTCGGCGAGCGAGCCCGCCACGCTTCGATCGGATGCCTCGGCAGAATCGTCCGTCGCCGTCTCGGCGGTGTCACCGGGCGTCGACACCGTCGCGGCCAGCCCGGTCGCGGCGAGCAGTCGCCGGAGGTCATTCGATGCCTGGTAGGCGTGCTCCTCGGCGGCGCGCATCCGCAACAGGCTGTCCTCCGGGTGCGCATCGCGCACGAGAGCCTGCTGGGCGGCGACCGTCTCGACGAGCAACGCGGACAGTTCCGACGACACCGCGTCGGCCACGTCGCGCGCCACGGCCATCCGTCGGTCCGACTCGGCGTCCGGTCCGGTGCCCTGGCGTGACAGGGCGGCGCCCGTGGCGCCGGACGTGTCGGCGTGCTCGGTCAGCCGTACCAGCAGGAAGCTCCCGGCCCAGCAGACCGCGGCGGCCGCGGCCACGACGGCGAACGCCACGGCGTCGCGGTCCGGTCGGAATCGCAACGCGTAGTCCGCGCTGACCGCGACCACCCCCGCGAGGCCAACGAAGCCGACCGCCCACGCGCGTCGCGTGCGAGCCGTCGACGCGGCACCGGCCAAGGCCGCGGCGAGCGCGAGTGCCACCGCCATGCTGATCATGGGACGAGGCATCTGTTCGAGAAGCGCGGCCTGTGCGCCGGCCGCGGCTAGCACGGCAACCGCTGGCGAACCCCGGTGAGCGAGTAACGTCGCGGTCGCACCGAGAGCGAGCAGTGTGGTGGCGACCGAGGCGTCGTCGCGGCGCGACAGCCACAACTCGATCATGGCAGCCGCGGCCACCGCGACGATCAAGCCATCGACGGCGAGGGGGCGCCGCATCGAACGCATGCAGGCACCATAGGACGTGTACGGGTGGTCTCGCCCGCCGGCCGCCCCGGCGATCCGTGCCAACCCGACGTGATCAAGCGACGTGATTCTCGCCTCATGGGCCAGAACACCGACTGTTCACCAGGAAGGAATACGGTGAACGCACCGCGGGCATAGCAGAGATCTTCTCGAGGACAGCGAGGAATCGTCGTGGCGGATGTGAGCCTGGAAACCCCTGGTGGACACGTAACGCTCTCGAACGTGCCGGCGGTGGAAGGCGCCTCCGGCCTGGACATCGGCAAACTGATGGCGGGCACCGGCCACGTCACGTACGACCCCGGCTTCGTCAACACCGCGAACTGCCAATCCGAGATCACCTATATCGACGGCGACGCGGGGATTCTCCGCTACCGCGGCTATCCGATTGACCAGCTCGCCGAGGGATCGTCCTTCGTCGAGGTCTGCTATCTGCTGATGTACGGCGAGCTGCCGACCCACGAGCAAATCGCCGAGTTCGGCGACCGGCTGCGCATCCACACGCTGCTGCACGAGGACATGCGCCGGTTCTTCGAGTTCTTCCCGCGCGACGCGCACCCGATGGCGGTGCTGTCCGCGGCGGTGAGCGCGCTCGGCACGTTCTACCAGGACAGCCTCAACCCGTTCGACGCCGAGCAGGTGGAGATCTCGACGGTACGGCTGCTCGCGAAGCTGCCGACGATCGCGTCGTATGCGTACAAGAAGTCGATCGGCCAGCCGATGCTCTACCCGGACAACTCACTCGGGTACGTGGAGAACTTCCTACGCATGACGTTCGGCGTACCGGCCACCACATACGAGGTCGACCCGGTGATGGCCAGGGCGCTCGACCTGCTGTTCATCCTGCACGCCGACCACGAACAGAACTGTTCGACGGCGTCGGTCCGCTTGGTCGGGTCCGCGCACGCGAGCCTGTTCGCCTCGGTCTCGGCCGGCGTCAACGCGCTGTCCGGCCCGTTGCACGGCGGCGCGAACGAGCAGGTGCTCGAGATGCTCGCCGGGATCCGGGCGGAGGGCGGCGACGTCAAGCGGTTCGTGGAGCGCGTGAAGGCGCGCGAGCGCGGCGTCCGGCTGATGGGTTTCGGTCACCGGGTCTACAAGAACTACGACCCGCGTGCCGCGATCGTGAAGCGTACGGTCACCGAGGTACTCGAGCGCATGCACAAACCGGATCCGCTGCTGGACATCGCCATGGAGCTCGAGGAGATCGCGCTCGCCGACGAGTATTTCGTGTCGCGGAAGCTCTACCCGAACGTCGACTTCTACACCGGCCTGATCTATAAGGCGATGGGCTTTCCCACGAAGATGTTTACCGTGCTGTTCGCGATCGGCCGGTTGCCTGGCTGGATCGCCCAGTGGCGCGAAATGATCAACGACCCGGCCACGAAGATCGGCCGGCCGAGGCAGGTTTACACCGGCCACTCCGAGCGAGACTTCGTACCGATCGACAAGCGGTAGCGCCCGGGACGCACGGGCGCCTCGTCACGTCGGCCGGTCGGCCGCACGCCGCTCGGCCGCCACGTGCCGTCAGACGTCGACGACGTCCGCGACGATCACCGTGACGTTGTCCGGCGCGCCCGCGGCGAGCGTCAGCTTCACCAGCGTCTGCGCGCACTCCTCCGAATCGGGGTGAATGGCGAGCACCGCGGCGATCGTGTCGTCGCTGATCACATCGCTCAACCCGTCACTGCACACGATCAGCCGGTCGCCGACCTTCGGGGTGGATACCTCGGTGTGCAACTCGTACGCGCCGCCCTGCAATGCCTGCATGACGAGTGAGCGCTGTGGATGGTGGCGAGCCGCGGCCCGATCGAGTTCGCCGGCGTCGACCAGCATCTGCACGTACGTGTCGTCCGTCGTGATCTGGGTGAGCGCCCGGTCCCGGTACCGGTAACCGCGCGAGTCGCCGACGTGCGCGACGTATAGCCGATCGCGGGCCAGGAGCATCGCGGTGCACGTGGTGCCCATGCCATAACGGTCGGGGTCTTCGTCGGCGACCGACTGGATCTGGTCGTTGGCGGCGGCGATCTCCTTGCGCAGCACGCGTTCCGGATCACCGGACGGCAGGTGGCCGTCGAGGCCGCGAAGCTGGCGCACCACGATCTCGCTGGCCAGCTCGCCGGCGGGTAGGCCGCCGATGCCGTCCGCGACAACGATGAGCCGCGCACCTGCGAAGGCGGAATCCTCGTTGTTTGCCCGGATCAGTCCGGGGTCGCTGACGAGCGCCGACGTTAGCGCGAAACTCATTGGTCGATCATGCATGGTCGCAGGTGAAAAGTCTCTACGCACTTGTACGTATCCTGGACGCCGTGACGTCCCTGTCGATGGTCGGCCACTCGGACGATCTGGCGGAGATCGTAAGCGTCTGGAAACGCCGCGATCGGACCCGCCAGTCGACCGTCGTGATCACCGGTGCACCGGGCGTCGGCAAGAGCCGGCTGGTCGCTGAGGCACTCGCCGCCCTCGATCCGGCGCCCGCCATCGTGTTGAGCGGCGCCGCCCGGCTGCACTCCCCCGCCCCGTACGACTGGCTCGCCGCCGTCCTCGATCAGGTCGGCCAACCAGCGCGCGGGTTCGGCGCGCCAGCCGTACCGCCGGTGCCGGCCGACGCCTTGGCATGGCTCGCGCAGGAGCCGGATGTGCCACGCGAACGGTACGCACCCGACGCGCTGTTGCGGATCGCGGTGCGCGTGGTGCGGTGGCTCGTCGGTGTTGGTCCGGCCGTGCTCGTGGCCGAGGATCTGGAGGCGCTCGACCCGGCGAGCCTGAACCTGCTTGCCGCGCTCGCCGCCGCTACCGACCTGCCAGCGCTGTTGCTCGTCACGAGCCGATCACCGCGCGCTCCGGAGGCGGACCGGCTCGTCGGCCGTACGCTCGCCCGGCTGACCGGATCCCCCGGCGCCGTCCGCGTCCACCTTCGCCCGCTGAGTGGTGACGACGTCGCGGCCGCGTTGACGCAGATCTACCCCGGCCGAATGGTCACCGACGACGTCGTGACCGCCGCTATGCGCCTCGGCGGCAGCAACCCGTACCGGCTCACCGAATTGCTGGCCGTCCTCGGCGGCCGTGACCCGGCAAGGCTGATCGCGGGAAACGCTGCGCTGCCGCCAAACCCGGTGCCCGCGAGACGTGCGGTGCCGGCGTTGCTCACCGCGCGCGAGCACGACGTGCTGGCCGGCGTCGCCGCCGGTTTGGCGAACAAACAGATCGCGCGATCGCTCGGGATCTCCGTTCGCACCGTCGCGGTCCACGTTTCCAACGTGCTTCGCAAAACGGGTACGGCATCGCGAACCGACGCCGCGATGTGGGCGATTCGCAATGACGTCGACACCGATGCCGACGGACTTGGGCGCTCCGACGACATGGCTGGCCAAGACGCGAGAGGTCAACAGGACGTCGCCGAGGCCGTGCTGACCGGCTAGCGCCCGCCGGTCGCGCCCACCGGGTCTTCGTCGTTGCGTTCGTCGTCGTCGTCCTCGTCGTCGGCGATCGCGCCGGCCACTCGCGCCGCGTATAGCTCGGCCAGCTCCGGTGCGACCGCACGCAGCCGTACCAGCGCCTTCGCGGTCTGCGATTTGACCGTGCCGATGTGCACGCCCATCAGTTCCGCGGTCTCCGCTTCGGTGCGGTCCTCGAAGTAGCGGTAGACCAGAACGGCCCGTTGCTTCGGCGAGAGCTTCGCCAGCGCGCCATGGATGGTCATGCGATTCGTGAGCCCGGTCGCTTCGCCGGGGCCACCGGACGGGCGCGGCTCCGGCGTCTCGTCGGTCATCGACTCGGCGACGCGATTGCGGCGCCACCACGAGACCTGCAGGTGGTACATGACCTTGCGGGTGTACGCCTCCGCGTTGGCCGGATCGCTGAGGCGCGACCAGCCGCGGTGCGTGCGGGCGAGCGCCGACTGGACGAGATCCTCGGCGAGATGCCGGTCGCCGGTGAGCAGGTACGCGGATCGGACCAGCGCGGCGCGCTTCGCGCGCACGAAGTTGTCGAACTCCTCCGCGCCGTCCATCCACGCCTCCACGTCAACGCCGCGCTACGCACGACTCGCCGGAAATCGATGGTAGGGCGCGGGGCGGACGCGGCGCTGACCCGGCGCGGAGCAGACGCGGCGTGGACCCTGGTGGTGCACGCGGATTCGCCGCGGCGCGTGTCATCGGTCAGGATGGCACCCGTGTTCAGTCCGCTCTGGTTCGGCGTTGGCGCCGCGGTCGGTGCTGTCGCCGGACCTGTGGTGCGCGCGGCGATCTTCCGTTACGCGGTGCCATACGACGAACCATGGCGGACCAACTGTCCGACATGTGACACACCACTCGTACGGGGCAATTGGCGTCTCCTGCGCTCCGCGCTGCCGCCATCCGGTCGGTGCCGCAACTGTCGTCAGCGGATCGGGCCGCCGATCGGGGTCGTCGAACTCGTCGGCGCGGCGGTGGTCGGTGTGCTCGCTGCCGTCGTCGGTCCACATCCCGTGACGCTCGCGTTCGCCTGGGCCGCGCTGATCGGTGTCGCACTCGGCTTTGTCGATGTCGCGGTGCACCGGCTGCCCGACCCGTTGATCATCACCGGTCTGGTCGGTGCGGTGCCGCTGCTCGCCATCGCGGTGATCGCCGGCGCGCCACCGAAGCACCTGCTCACCGCCGCCATCGGCGGGCTTGCGACCGGCGCGATCTTCTTTGTGATGGCGTTCCTGCCACGCGGCATGGGGCTGGGTGACGCCAAGCTCGCCGTGCTGACCGGCCTCTGCGCGGGCTGGTTCGGCGGCTGGGCGGCGCTCTACGCGTGGGTGTTCGGCATCGTGCTCGCCGGACCGGCTGCGCTGTTGTTGATCATCACTCGACGAGCGCGCCGCCGTGATTCTCTGCCTATTGGGCCGTTCATGCTGCTCGGGGCCCTCGCGGCGATACTTCTTTTCGCCTGAAGGGTCCGATCCGGACAAATCAAGCACGTCCTACGACAACTTGTCGCGATTGACCAGCGCATCCGCTTTTCCCTGGTCAGGGTGGCCATCCATTCTGCACGGGACGGCTCTCGTCGCAAGTAGACACGAGGGCATTTCGTCATTTTCGCCAGGTCCGGTGGGTCTTCGGGTCAACCCCCCTCCCCCATACGTCCGCTACCTGGACGCATTACTCACTGCCAGGGTCATCGTCACTGTCGATATCACAGCCGCAGGTGGGGGGACGTGTGGGTTCTTCACGTACGGCCGGGGCGTCCGCGTGTCCGAAACGCGCGGTACGGCTCGTGATGGCTGGCGCCTGCGCCGTGGTGGGACTGGCGGCATGTGCCGCGCCGGGTCCGACCACGACCGCGCTTCCGACCCGTACG
>Ga0126377_10002721_pt1 | contig 12287 bp, 5 predicted proteins | sample PanSoiMetPlot_22_FD_92647 | JGI IMG/M metagenome (GOLD analysis project Ga0126377, IMG submission 92647) | Tropical forest soil microbial communities from Panama - MetaG Plot_22 | ecosystem: Environmental > Terrestrial > Soil > Tropical forest > Bulk soil | place: Panama | collected 2016-02-17
CGCTTCGCGAGCGAGCGCGACATTCTCGCGGAGCTGTCGCACCCGAACATCGCGCGGCTCTACGACGCCGGGTTCACGGAAACCGGGCAGCCCTACCTGGCGCTCGAGTTCGTCGACGGCGTGCCGCTCACCGACTACTGCGATGAACGTCGGCTCGGCGTGCCGGCGCGATTGCGCCTGTTCCAGCAGGTGCTGCGAGCCGTTCAGTATGCTCACGCGAGCCTCGTCATCCATCGCGATCTCAAGCCGTCGAACGTGCTCGTCGGACCGGACGGACGCGCGATGCTGCTCGACTTCGGCATTGCGAAGCTCATCGTGCCGGAGGCAGGCGATGCCGGCGAGCTCACGCAGCTCGGGCTGGGTGGAGCGCTCACGCCCGACTACGCGTCTCCCGAGCAGATCGCGGGCGGCGCCGTTACCACGGCGGCTGATGTGTACTCGCTCGGCGTGCTGCTGTTCGAGCTGCTGACCGGTGATCGTCCGTATCGCCTCGAGCACGGCAGCCGCAGTGCGCTCGAGGCGGCCATCATGAAGGCCGAGGCGCCGCGGCCGAGTCGCTCCGTGAGTGACCCGGCCGTCGCGGTGGCGCGCGGCACGACACCCGCGGCCCTGGCGCGTGAGCTCCGCGGTGATCTCGATACGATCATCCTCAAGGCATTGAAGAAGCCGCCGGGCGAGCGTTACGCGACGGCCGATGCATTCTGGCAGGACGTCGAACGCTACCTCGCCGGCGAACCGCTCTCCGCGCGTCCTGACAGCGGTTGGTATCGCGTACGCAAGTTCATCACGCGGCACAAGCTCGCAGTGGCGGGCGGTAGCGTGGCGCTCGGCGCCGTCGTGGCCACTGCGACTATTGCGCTCTCCGAGGCGCGCCTCGCTGATGCGCAGCGCGACCGGGCACTCGCGTTATCCACGCGTAATGAGGCAGTCGCCGAGTTTCTGAGCGTGCTCATCACCGAGGCGGCCAGCTCCGGCGAGCCTGTGACCGTGAGTGACATGCTGGCGCGCAGCGAAGGGCTGGTCCGCAAGGGGTATCAGAACCATCCGGTGGATCGAGCCGCAGTGCTCGACACGCTTGCGCGCTACTACGTGACGAGCGGGCAGGAAGCGCGCGCCGCCGCGATGCTCGCGGAGGCGCTCGACACGATCAAGGGATCGAACGACGCGGACCTGCGCCGCCGGCTCATTTGCGATCACGCCGGGGCGGTGGCCTCGCAAGGCGAGGTGGCATTTGCGCAGCGCCGGCTGAGGGAAGTCATCGACGACCCGCACGTCTCGGCACAACAAGCGGCGGAGTGTCTCGACAATCTTTCATTCATTGCGCAGTACGCGAACGACGGCGACAGCGCGCTCAGGTATGCCGAGCAGGCGTTACAGCGCCTGGGTCAGGCCGAGCACCCGCTGCCTACACTCGAAGGAACGCTGTACGGAAGCATCGGCTACGCGCAGCACTTGCGCGGTCGAAGCGACCTCGCCGCACAGTACTTCGACAAGGCCATCGCGCACTTCGAGAAGGTCGGTCGCGAGCGCGGACCGGATGCCATCTCGGTGCGCAACAATGCGGCGGTCGCGAGAAGCACGGCCGGCGATATCCGCCGTTCGCTGGAGCTTTACGATCAGACCCTCGAGATCGTGTCGCAGAACGATCCCAAGGCCCCCCGACCGCCCTACCTGGTCGCGAATCGCGCGCGCGTGCTGGAGGAGCTGGGCCGATTCGCCGAGTCACGTGAGGAGTTCCTCCGCTGCCTCGGCCCTGGCGGTATCGCGCCGAATCTCGTCTCGCAGGCCAATTGCCTCGCCGGCCTCACATCGGTGCTGCTGGCCATGGGCGATATCCCGGAAGCAAAGAAGACACTCGCTTCCGTCGCGACCTACGTCGGTCATTCGGAACCGGGCTCGCCCGAAGTGATCGCGCTGCAAACGCTGCGCAGTCGGGTCGCGCTGCTCGAGCACCGCTTCAGCGAGGCCCGCATCAACGTCGATATGGCGATCGGGAGCGCGCGCAGTCAATCGCAGATCCTGCGCGCGCTGCTGCTGCGCAGCGATCTCAATCTGCAGGAAGACAAATCCACCGTGGCGGAGGACGACGCGCGTCGTGCCTTGTCGCTTGCGCAGACTCTGCAGGGCTCGCTGCCGTACTCGAACACCACCGGGCTTGCCTGGCTTGCGCTCGGCGAGGCACTCGCCAAACAGGCGGACCACGCGGGTGCCCACCTCGCTTTTCAATCGGCGATCACGCAACTGTCGCACACGGTGGACGAGAACCATCCGTCGTTGCAGCGGGCGCGAGAACTGGAGCGCGGATGACTGTCATGACGGATGCTCGCGAGCCCCAGACCGAACCGACGACGGATGAGCTGCGCACCGAGATCGAGCTCGCGCAGGCGGTGCGGGCGATGTGCAGGCCAGGGTCGAGCGAATGGCGAGATATCTCGAGCCAGCTCGCCGCGCTCTTCGAGCAGATGCGTCGTCGCACGAGCGCCGCAGTGGGCGGGGCGTTCACCGCGACGCTGCTGGGCGTTTCGCAGCGCGAGCTGGATGTGCCCGTCGCGGTCGGTGACCGATTGCTGATGGAGCTGCAAAAGCGCGGCCTGACCGTGCTGCCGAACGCGCATGCGGGAGTCGATAACGATGGTGAAGCCGAGGGTAATACGTGACTGAAACAGATGACGGCCGCAGGCGTTTTCTGCTGGCCAGCGGCAGCGCTCTTGCGGGGGCGTGGGTGGTCTCGAGCTGGCCGGCCATCGCTGCGGCTCACGAACATGCGGCCCGCGCTGCACAGACTCCGGGGCCCCAGGCATTTGGCTTCCTGACCAGCGCGGAAGCGGCCGACGTCGACGCCATGGCCGCGCACATTCTGCCGAGTGGCGATACGCCCGGGGCTCGTGAAGCGCACGTCGTGTATTTCATCGACCGTGTGCTCGCGACGTGTTTCAGTGATCGCGCACCGGTGTTTCGCGCGGGCCTCGCCCAATTCCAGGTCGGGTTTCACCTGGCCTGTCCGGCCGCGCGTTCGTTCGCGGCGGCGAGCTCTGCGGATCAGCTTGCCTTTCTGCATGCTGTCGAGGCCACGCCTTTCTTCGCCGCCGTTCGCCAGCTCACCGTGATGGGCACGCTGGCGGCGAGCCAGTACGGCGGCAACTTCGGCGGCGCGGGCTGGAAGCTCATCGGCTTCGAAGACCAGCACGTCTTCACGGCGCCCTTCGGCCACTACGATCGGGACTACGCCGGCTTCGTGCCCTACACGAAGGAGCCGAAGCGGTGAGCCCGCGTCAGTTCAAGCTGAACGAGACGGTCGACTTCATCGTCGTGGGTTCCGGGGCTGCGGGCGGCGTGATGGCGCGCGAGCTGGCGCGAAGTGGTTTCACGGTGCTGGTGCTGGAGCAGGGGCCGCGCCTCTATCCGGCAGACTTCGAGCACGACGAGTTCAAGTACTCATTCCTCGCCGGGATCACCAACGACCCGAAGAACAGCCCGCAGACCTTTCGCGCTGGACCGGATGCCCCCGCCGAGCGCCTCATCACCAACAACCCGATGGCGTACGCAAATCCGCTCGTCTACGCGCGTCTCGTCGGGGGAAGCAGCACGCACTTCACCGCAAACTACTGGCGTTTCCACGAGATCGATTTCAACGAGCGGAGCGTGCTCGGTGGAATCGCCGGAACGGGGTTCGACGACTGGCCCATCAGCTATGCAGAGCTCGAGCCGTACTACACGAAGGTGGAGTGGGAGGTCGGGGTGTCGGGCCTTGCGGAGGCGAGCCCGTTCGATCCGCCACGGAGCAAGCCGTATCCCATGCCGCCGCTGCCGGTGAAATCCTCCGGGGTGCTCATGGAGCGCGGTGCGCGCAAGCTCGGGCTGCATCCCTTTCCGGCGCCGATGGCGATCAACTCGCAGGCCTATCGCGGCCGGCCCGCGTGCGTGAGCTGTGGATTCTGCATAGCGTTCGGCTGCGAGGTGATGGCGAAGTCCTCTTCGCTCTTCAACATGATTCCCGAGGCGGAGGCCACCGGCCGCTGCGAAGTGCGGCCCGAGAGCTACGTCTTCCGCGTCGAGACGAACGAGCGCGGCCGCGCCACTGGCGTGCGCTACTTCGACCGCGACAAGCGCGAGCATTTTCAGAAGGCGCGCGCCGTGGTGTTGAGCGCCAATGGCGCAGAGACACCGCGGTTGCTGCTCAACTCCGAAAGTGCGCGCTTCCCGCAGGGGCTCGCGAACTCGAGTGGCGTCGTGGGCAAATACCTGATGTTCAACCAGCAGACCGCCACGCACGCCGTGTTCGAGCGCGAGCTCAACGAGTACAAGAGCGTGCAGGTCACCCGCGTCATCCACGATTTCTACGACAGCGACCCACGCCGCGGCTTCTACGGCGGTGGCGGGCTCGACGCGCGCATGGGCCGGCAGCCGTTGGGCTGGGCACTCCAGTCGAGCGGTGATCTGCCGAAATGGGGCCCGGAATACAAAGCGCGTCTAGAGGCCTTTCCCCGCTCGATGGTCTGCGCGGGGCATGCGACGTCGTTGCCGCTCGAGACCAACAGCGTGAGCATCGAGCCCGGGCTCGCGGATGCCTGGGGAATTCCGGCGATGCGCGTGACCTACAACGATCATCCTGACGATCTCGCGATCGGGCGTTTCCTTCGCGACCGCGCGAGCGAGATCATGGACGCGGCCGGCGCGCAGAAGATCTGGAGTGAGGAGGTGGCTCCGCGAAACAACTCGGTGCACCTGCTCGGCACCTGCCGCATGGGCAAGGATCCGTCGCGCTCGGTGATCGACCAGTTTCACCGCGCGCACGACGTGCGGAACCTGTTCCTCTGCGACGGATCGAGCTTCGTCACGTCCGGGCGCGGCCAGCCGACGATGACGATCCAGGCGCTGGCGTTTCGGGCGGCGGAGCACATCGCGCGTTTCGCGCGCCGGGATGAAATCTGAAGCTATTCGCTGACGAGACGCATGAGCTGCCCGGTGATCCACGCGCCATACGTGCCCAGCGCGTAGCCCAGCACGGCCAGCAACACACCAACAGGCGCAAGCGCCGGATGAAATGCGGCAGCGACCACCGGTGCGCTCGCGGGGCCGCCGATGTTCGCCTGACTGCCAACGGCGAGGAAGAAATACGGCGCCTTCATGACCCGCGCGACGATCAGCATCAGCAGGGCATGCACGGCGATCCACGTAAAGCCGACGCCTAGCAGCGCGGGGTGCGCGAAGATCGCGCCGATGTTCATCTGCATGCCGACGGTGGCGATCAGCACGTAGAGCATCGCCGTGCCCAGCTTCGACGCGCCGGCTCCCTCGAGATTACGCGCACGCGTGAAGGAGAGCGCGAGCCCGAGGGTTGTCGCGATGGTCACCAACCAGAAGAATTCGCTCGCCAGCGAGAAGCGCTCTGCCCACTGCACGCCTTTGAACGACGCCGCGAGGGGCGCGGCAAGTGCATGTGAGAGGCCCGTGACGCCGAAGCCTATCGCGAGCATGAACATGATGTCGGCCAGCGTCGGGAGCCGCGCCCGTTCGAGGCTGAAGCGCTCCATTCGCTCGGCCAGCGTGGTGATCGCCGAAGTGTCCGCATGCAGCGCACGATCGAGGCGCCGATGATGGGATGCGATCCACAGGAGGATCGCCATCCAGATGTAGGAGATGACGACGTCGACCGCCACCATGGTGCCGAAGAGGTCACTGTCGATCTGGAAGACCTCCTTCATCGCCGCCTGATTGGCGGCGCCGCCGATCCAGCTGCCTGCGATGGCCGTCAGGCCGCGCCAGAGCTGCGGATCGACGACACTCGGCGCGAGTGCTTGCCAGATCGCAAGTGCGATGGGCCCGCCGATGACGACGCCGAGGCTGCCCGTGAGGAAGAGCGTGATCGCCTTCGGGCCGAGCCGGAGCGTCGCGGGCAGATCGATCGCCAGCGTCAGCAGAACGAGCGTCGCCGGCAGCAGATACCGCGACGCGATGGTGTAAAGCACCGAGTGCTCGCCATCGATCAGGCCGACCGAGTTGTAGATCGCCGGCAGGAAATAGCAGAGCAGCACTGCCGGCACGTACTGATAGAACCGCCGCCAGAATGGGTGCTTCGACTCCGTCGTCCAGAAAACACCGCCAAGGGTTGCGAGCAGCAGCCCGAAGATGACGGCGTCGCTGTGGATCATTCGACGGGCGCCCCGGGCAGCAGCGTCTCGGCGATCGTGAGCGCCAGCCGGTAGGGTTCGGGGTCGCTGCGATTGGTGAGCACGATCACGGTCAGGTGACGCCGCGGGTAACGCACGATCACGTTGCGAAAGCCTACCGTTTCGCCCGAATGCCAGAGCGTCTCGCCGGTGATTCGCCAGCCGAAGCCGTACTCGATGCTCGGGTTGTCGGTGTGGGTCGCGGGGCTGAAGGCGAGGGCGCGCGAATCCTTCCGCAGCAGCCGGTCGTCATAGAGCGCCGCATCCCACTTTGCCAGATCGTCGATGGAGGAGTAGATGCCGCCGTCACCGAGCACCGCGCTCGTGAGGTTCTGATCGGTGCGCGTCCAGCCGTCGCCGCTGGCCGTATAGCCGAACGCGCGGTGAGCGACGCTCGATACCCCCGCCTCGAAGGCCACCGTGTCGTTCATGCCGAGCGGCTGGAAGATGTGCTCGCGCAGGAATGCGGCGAAGCGCTGGCCCGAGGCCTTCTCGACGATGAGGGCGAGCAGGGAATAGCCACTGTTGCTGTAGAGATAGCTCGTGCCGGGCTTGAAATAGGTGCGGTTCTGCTTCTCGAGAATGGAGAGAACGTCGGCATCGTGCAACTGCGCGGTGAGCCCGTCGGGCATCACTTCCTCGTAGTCGATGAGGCCCGAGGTGTGGGTGAGGAGCTGGCGGATCGTCATCGGCTCCGCGGCCTCGGGCAGGCTCGGCAGCCACTTGCGCACAGGGTCATCGAGCTTCAGCCGGCCTGACTCGGCGAGCAGCAGGATCGACGCTGCGGTGAACTGCTTCGTGACCGAGGCGAGGCGGTAGTTGGTTTGCGGCGTGGCCGGTGTGCGGTCCTCGACGTTCGCGAGACCGTATGATTTGCGGATCACCGGGACGCCATGCCGCAGTACGAGCACCGACGCGCCGGGCGCGGCGCCCGTATAGTCGCGCATCAGCGTGTCGACGTGCGCCGCCGCTTCGCGATCGCTCAGCACGGCAGGCTTTGGCACGTGGCTGCAATCTCCGGTGCGCGTGAAGAAGAGGTCTTCGTAGTCGGAGCTGAAGTCCGCTTCCGGATCGATCTTCGCCATCGCGAGCGTGATGGGCCCGCCCTTCTGTGCGGGCGCGAAGGTGAGCCAAGGCTCGACATCTGCGGCGTCTTCATCCCAGTCGACGAGGAGCCGCTCGTTGAGCCGCATCACATCGCCCGACATCAGGGGTGATTTCACGGAGCTGAAGCGCACGTTGCCGTTGCGCTCACAGATGGAAATGTCACCGAACCACGGATCGCGATAGGTGCCCAGCCACCGCGCGAGTGATTTCGGGGAAGCGAGCTCGCGTCGCGCCGTGATCGCGCTGCTCGGCGGTGGCGCCTTCGACGCACGCTCCTGCTCGAGCTGCTCGATGTACCAGCGCGCCGAGGGGGCGTTGCCCGGCGCGGTGAATTGCTTCACGAGCGCCTGGTTCAGGACCGTGCGCGCATCGGACCCTTCGCCATTGATGAGAAACACGAATCCCGATTTTTTCTCCGGCAGCAGCGTCATCGCGGAGTACATGCCGGAGAGCGTACCGGTGTGAGCCACGCGCTGTACGCCATCGACGTCCGAGAGCCGAAAGCCGTAGCCATATGCGTTGAAGTGCCCATTGTCCCAGCTGCGTTGGCGCTCCGAGAGTGGCATCGGCGTGTGCGGCGTCCACATGGCATCGCGCTGCGCGCGCGTGATCCAGGGCGTGCCCTGGCCTGGCGGCTTCACGTCAGGATCCAGCCACATCCGCGCCCACTTGAGCATGTCGTTCAGGCTGCAGCGGATTCCACCGGCAGCGGCGGATGTGATACGCGGAACGACATTCGCGTCGCGCCCGATCAGCTTGTTGCGATCGCCCTCGCGCATGTGCGGCTGCGCGACGCTGCCCACCTCCTCCAGGCGCCATTCGCCGACGCGGCACCCGGTGAGCCCCACTTGCTGGAACACTTCGCGACGCACGAGGCCTTCGTAGGGCACGCCTGCGGCAGCCGCCGCGACTTCGCCCGCCACGATGTACATGAGGTTGTCGTAGTCGTAGTGCGAGCGAAAGCTGTGCGCCGGTTTGAGGTGTGCGAGCCCCGCGATGATGTCGGCGCGCGTGAAGAGATTTGGCTCGGGCCATAGCATGAGATCGCCCGCACCTTCGGGCAGTCCACTGTTGTGGATCAGCAGGTCCTGCACTCGCATCTCGCGGGTGATCCACGGGTCGCTCATCTTGAAGTGCGGAAGCCACTTCACCACCGGGTCGTCCCAGCGAAGCTTGCCCGCATCGACGAGGCGTGCGAGCACGCCAGCCGTCATGGCTTTGGTGTTCGAGGCGATCTTGAACAAGGTGTCCGCCGTAATGGGCTGGCCGGACCCCTCGATCACTTCGCCGGCGGTGCGCACGTACGCGATCCTGCCGTCGGCGATCACGCCAAGCGCCAGGCCGGGCAGTCGATAGTGGCTCATCACCTCGTCGAAGATCGCGTCGTATCGCGGCTGGCTGGCGGCCGCGGCGGTTCGTGCGGCCTGTTCGGCGTCTCTCCAGACGCGGAGCAGGTTGCCGCTCCAGATCTGTGCAATCTGCTCGTCGGTGAAACCGCGCCGCTTGAGACCCGCCGTGACGTTGCGTGTCTCGCTGGCATCGTTCCAACCGACAATGCCGCCGCCGCCATCGAAGTCCGAGGCGATGCCGACGTGATCGATGCCGGCCACCTCGACCGCGTGCTGAATGTGGTTCAGGTAGTCTTCCAGCGTCGCAAGCGGAAACGCCTCGTCCATCCGCTTCAGGCCGGCCTGGTACGCAGGCGTGTATTCGTGCTTCTCGCTGACGTAGTCAGTGTCGCCAGCTGCAGCTGCGACCTCGTTCTGCAGCTTCTTTTCGGCGGCGTCGCGACCCGGATCGAGCTTGAGGAAGCCCGTGTAGGCGACGATCTGAATGACGCCGCCCTTCGCGGCGATCGCCCGCATCAGATCGTCGGAGAGATTGCGCGAATGGTTCGTGAGCGCGCGCGCGGATGAATGTGAGGCGATGATCGGCGCGCTCGATACGCGCAGCACGTCGCGTACGCACGCATCGGATGAGTGCGAGACATCGACCATCACGCCGAGCTGGTTGAGCCGGCGCACCACCGTCGCGCCGAACGTGCTCAGCCCACCGACCTCGGGTGCGGGCTTGTCGCCTAACTCCGTCAGCGTGCCCGAGCTCGTGCAGACGTCATTGTGCCCCGTGTGCGTGAGCCCGAAGTACCTCACGCCACGAGCCTGCAGTGCATCGAGACGCGCCAGCGACTTCTCGTCATGCCCGATGACGAAGCCGTTCTCCACGCCCATCAGCGCCGTGAGTTTCCCGGCCGCCCGGTTCGCCACGACTTCCGCCGGTGTGCGCGCGAGCCGTATCTGCTCCGGGTACTTCTGCACCATGTGCTCGATCGCGACGACCTTCTCGTCGGCATCCGCGATCGCCTTCGCATAGCCTTCCGGCGTACGCGGCCCCTGCTCGACGTAGATGATGAAGAACACGGCGTCGAGCCCGCCGCGCTTCATCTTGTCCAGATCGACCTTGAGCTGCGTGCGAGTGCCCGGATCGAAGCGCGGCTCCCGCATGTAGTGCTGCGGGATGTCGACGTGCGTGTCGAGCGTGAGAGGGCGGGGAGGGGCGGCGCTCGCCGCCGCGTTCAGAGCAAACGCGACGGCGAGCGCACTCGAGGCACCATAGCGCTTCAGAACTTGACCTGCAGGGTCAGCTGCCCGTAGCGCGGCGAGCCGTAGACCGTGCCCTGACGGTATGTCGGGTTCGTGAGCGCCGGGTCGGTCGAGCCAAGCTCCTCATCCACTTCCAGCGGCCGTTCCTGGTTCAGCACGTTGTACACGGAGAGCTTCACCAGCATGTCCGCAAGCCCGAACGAGTGTTGCCACGTGACGTTTGCGCTCAGGTCGAAGGTCCACGGCATGCGGCCCTGCGTGCCGCGGCCGAAGTTCACGTACTGCGCATCGGTCTCGGAGTCACAGTTCGCCGTGCAGATGAAGAAGCTGTGATAGCTCGTGCCGTCGAACGGATTGTTGGTGCCGAAGGCCGAGATCGGCCGCCCCGACTGCGCATTGAGCGTGGCGCCGACGCGGAAGCCACCGCCGAGCCCATAGCTCCCGCGCAGCTTCAACTGATGGCGATGGTCGTTCGGCAGGTACCCGATCGCGTTGTAGTTCACCCACGGGTCGTCGAAGTTCTCTGTGCGGCCGGTGTCCGAGAAATCCGTGTCCGAATTGACCGGCCCTTCCGCGTTGCCCTTGCTGAAGGAGAGCGTGTACGCCACGTTCATCGACCACTTGCCGTCCCACGCGCGGTCGATGTCGAACTCGAGCGCCTTGTAGCTGCGCCGCGGCGTCGCAAAGCCCACGTCGCCGAGGTAGTTACCGTCCGGGTCGAAAATGGCCCAGCCGGCGCGGGAGGTATCCACGGTGACGAAGGCGTCATTCTCGCCGTCGCAGTCCGTGTCGGAGAAGATGGTCGCCTTCTTTCCGGGGTTGCCCATGATGAAGCCGTTCGACACCGGCTCGCCGTCGCAGATGACGCCCGTCGAGCTGATCTCCATGTCGTCGATGGCGTTGTGGAGCTTGCGATACGTGCCGCGCACGCCCCACGCCCATTTCTCGCCGAGCATCGACTGGAAGCCGAGGATGAGCTCGTCCTGGTACACCGGGTCCATGTCGGCATCGACCTCGCCGCGCAGGTCTCCGACCGTACCGTCACCCTGCGAGGTGTCGACCTCGCCGACCTGCGCGCCAAGGATGGGCCGCTGGCGCGTGATGCCGTTGTAGTCGAAGTTCTCGAAGCCGTTGAAGACGTACCAGGTGCGCCGGTCGAGGAAACCTCCGGCCTGCTTGATGTTGATGACGTTCGCGACGGGCAGGAAGTAGCGCCCGAGGTTACCGAAGAGCTTCGTGCGGCCATCGGCCCGCGTGTCCCACGAGAAGCCGAAGCGCGGCGCGAGCATGTTGTCCATCTTGATGTAGCTTGCGCCTTCGGAGTTCCGGTTGTCGAAGGCTTCGAGGCGCAGCCCCGCATTCAGCATGAGGGACGGCGTCACCTTCCAGTTGTCTTCCAGGTAGTACGCACGGTTCACGGTCTCGAATGAGCCGTGAACTTCGTTCTGTCGCGTGCGCACGAACTCCGTGACGCCGGCGGGCCGGGTGGCACCGTTCTCGAGCGTCGCGCCGGTCACCCGCCGCACTTCGTACAGCAAGCGATCCTGGCCGGGATAGAACTGGTTGTGGTCGGATGTGTTGTTCTCGTGATCGAGGCCGAAGCGCAGCTGATGCGTGCCGAGCGCCCATTCGAAGTCGGCGCGCGCCGCCTTGCGGGTATCCTGCCGCGCGGTGATGCTGGAGCTCGAAGTGCAACCAACGTCACCCGCACCGCCCGGGAGCAGGTCGCGGATGCGATTGCAATCCACATCGTTCTGGCTGAACTGGCTGAATCCTCGCTTGTTCTGTCCGTACAGCAGCTTCGCGGACAGCGAGTCGGTCAGGTACACCGTGTAGGTGCCCGCGTAATTCTTGCCGCCGTCGTCCTTGAACTGCCGGTTCTCGAAGCCACCCGCCGTGCCCGTGAGGGCATCGAATGTATAGCTGTCGTTGACGGCGTTGTTCGTGTCGGAGAACGCGAGCAGCTCGAGCAGGTTCTTGTCGTTGATCTGCCAGTCGACCTTCGCGCCCCAGAAGCCGTCGTTGTTGTCGCCGTGCGTGATGCGGTTGCCGGAGTTGTTGGTATTCACCGGCTGGTAATCGCGGAACTCGTACAGCGCGAAGAAGAAGAGATGATCCCTGACGATCGGGCCCGAGGCATACACGTCGTAGTTGCGACGGTTGTACTCATCGTACTGCCCGAGGATGTCGGGGAAGTTCGACTTGTGCGTCTGCATGAAGTCCGGTTCCCAGAGCATCTCGGTGCCGAACTCGAACTTGTTCGTGCCCGAGCGCGTGACGGCGTTGATGACGCCGCCCGTCGTGCGGCCGAACTCCACCGAGTAGCCGCCCGTCTTCACCTGGAACTCCTTGTAGAAAGCGTACGGCACCGAGGAGAAGCCGATGCGGTTGTAGAAGTCCGTGACGTTGA
>Ga0126377_10002722_pt1 | contig 12287 bp, 12 predicted proteins | sample PanSoiMetPlot_22_FD_92647 | JGI IMG/M metagenome (GOLD analysis project Ga0126377, IMG submission 92647) | Tropical forest soil microbial communities from Panama - MetaG Plot_22 | ecosystem: Environmental > Terrestrial > Soil > Tropical forest > Bulk soil | place: Panama | collected 2016-02-17
CGTGCAGGTAGTAGCGCGGCGGCTCGTAATGATTTTCAGCGCTGAACGGCGCCGCGAAGCGGTCGCCGACGAGATCAGCGCGCACGAAGAACGCGTTGACGCCGGCGATGTCGCAGCCGACGAGCGCGTAGCCGAGGCGCGCGCCGAGCGTTTCGAGCGCCTTCAGGCTCGCACCGTAGTAGATCGTGCCGTTCCACCAGCGCGCGGCGTCGTAGTCGACGGTCCACGCCATGTCGGCGGGAAACTGCGCGTTGTACTCGATCGCGACGACGCGCGGCTTCAGCGCGCCGAGCGCTGCCCAGACGTGATATGTGTTGCGGTCGAGATCGAGGCTCAGGAAATCGAACTCGTGCCCGCGCAGCCCATCGAGCAGCAGCCGCGCGGCGTTCTCCGCGGTCACGACGTCTTCGCGCAGCCTGAGCGTGCCGGCCGCGATCCAGCGCGCGCAGCGCTCGCGGATCGCGGCGACGTTCTTCTGCGATCCCTCGAACCACGTGCCGCTCCAGCCTTGCATGAGCAGGAACGCCGTGCCGTTCTCGAGCCCGTCGCCTGCGCCGAGCTCGACGAACACGCGATCGGTCTCGCCGATGCGGCGGAAGATCTCGCGCACGATGCCGTCCTCGCCGCCCTGCGAATACACCTGGTGCTCGAAGCGCGCGAGTCGGCGCGGATCGGCGTAGCGCGGCTGCTGCAGGAGCTCGTGGCGGAAACGCTCGGCGGAGATCTGCGCGAGCGCCGATTTCGCGAGCGAATGCTCGATCGAGCGATCGATGATGCGCCGGAGCCAGCGGGAAAGCACGGACATCGCATAAGTCTAGCAAGCCGGTGCGCACCGCCGGCACGGCTTTACGCGGCGCTTGCGACTCAGCCGAACAGCTTGAGCCCGAACGCGCGGTCCGCGGCGAGCATCGCGCCATAGGCAACAAGCGTCGCCGCGATCCCGGCACCCAGCGCCGTCCAGAAGCCCCAGCCGACGCGCACGCCGAGCGGAAACACGACGAAGAACGCCAGCGACGGCAGCACGAGCCAGAAGATGCCGCGCGCGAGATCGGCCGCCTGCGTCGCGCTGCCGGTGTCGAGGTAGAGCCAGATCAGCGCGAGCAGCGATGTCAGCGGTAGCGACGCGAGCAGCGCGCCGGCGAGCGTGCTGCGCTTGGCGAGCTCGCTGACCGCGACGACGATGATCGCGGTCAGCAGCACCTTCACCACGAGGGCGATCATGCGTGCCAGCCCGTCTCGCGCGCCAGCTGGTTGCGGCGCCAGGCCGCCGGCGGCTCGCCGTATTCCCGGCGGAACGCGCGGCTGAAAGCCGTGTCGGTCTGGTAGCCGACGTCCTCGGCGATGCGCGCGAGCGGCGCGTTGCTGCGGGTCAGGAGATTCGCCGCGAGCACCATGCGCCATTGCGTGAGGTATTGCATCGGCGAGTTGCCGACCATGTGCTGGAAGCGCTCGGCGAGCACCGAGCGCGACGTGCCGGCGACGCGTGCGAGCTCCTCGAGCGTCCACGCGTGCGCGGGGCGCTCGTGCAGATGATTCAGTGCCGCGCCGACAATGCGATCGCCCATGCCGGCGAGCCAGCCGGTGCGGCCGACGCTCTGCTCGTTGATGTAGAGGCGCAGCGTCTCGATGAAGAGCACTTCGGAGAGCTTCGCCAGCACGCCGGCGCCGCCCGGGCGCCTCTGCGAGCGCGCTTCGCTCAGCGCATAGCGCACCGACGTTTCGAGCCAGACGCCCGCGTTCGAGCCGCGCACGTTGACGCGCAGGATCGACGGCAAACCGGCGAGCAGCATGCGTGCGAGCCGCGCGTCGCACGCGAGGTAGCCGCAGACGAGGCGCGTCGTCGCGCCGCCGCCGCCGAACGAGATCTGGCGCGGCCGCCGCGTCAGCACGGCGTGCAGACGCGAGCCCTGCGCCGGCGGCAGGCCCGGCGCCGAGGTCATCCGATGTGCGTCGCCTTGCGGAAACACGACGACGTCGCCGGCGACGAGCCGCATGGCGGGCTCGCCTTCGAGCTCGACGTAGCACTCCCCTTCGGTGATCAGATGAAAGATCACGACGCGCTCGGCGCCGGGCTCGAGCAGCGGCGCCGCGGAATCGGCGCGCGGCGACTGGTAGCACCACGGCGCCGTGAAGCGCGCATGGATGAAGATCGCGCCGACGAGGCGGACGACGCGCAGGATTTCCGACAGCGCGTCCATCAGCCGTCCTCGATCTCGACGTGGACGTGCGTCGGCACGCCGTTCGCGACCGCGGCCGGAATCGGCGAGCAGCGGTGCGCTTCGTCGACGAGCTGCTGCAGTTGCTCCCGCGTCGCGTCGCGCGCGGCGATGCGGACATCGAGCTCGATCGCGAGCGGCGCGGGATCGACCGCGGTGCCGTCCGCGCCGGCCATGCCGAGCAGCCCGCGCGTGTCGGAGCGGCTGCGCGCGACGACTTCGAGGCGCGTGAGCTCGATGCCGACGACGGCGGCACGCAGGATGATGCTCGATGCGGCGCACGATGCGACACCGGCGCGCATCAGCCAGCCCGGCGACACCTTGTCGCCGCTGCCGCCGATCTCGCGCGAGAGGTTCGTCGCGACCGCGGTGCCGTTGTCGTGCGTCGATACGACGTCGAGCCCGCTGCCCTGCCAGCGCGCGGTCGCCGGCGCGTCGTCGTGCACGCCCGTGTCGGGTCGGCGGCGCAGGACACTTTCGACGCGCTGCATGGCCGCCGCGATGTGCTCCATCGTCATGATCGCGCTCCGCTCCCGTGAGAGGCGATTGTGGGCGCATCGCGCGAGGCGGCCAAGTGGCGATGCCGGGGGCGGGACGCGCGGGTAACGATCGCGGACGCCCGGCGAGTCGTACGGCTCGCGCAGGACGCGCGATCAGGCCCTGCCGACGTCCGGGCAGGACGCGCCGGCGACGCGTGCCGTCTCATGCACGCTCCTTCCAGCCAGCGAGACCTCATGAACGCCGTCATCGATTTCACCGCCGTCAAGACCCGCCAGCAGACCGCCTGGGCGAGCGGCGACTATGCCGTCATCGGCACCACGCTGCAGATCGTCGGCGAAACGCTCGCCGAAGCCTGCGACATCCGCTGGGACGAGCGCGTGCTCGACGTCGCGGCCGGCAACGGCAACGCGACGCTCGCTGCCGCGCGACGCGGCGCGCGCGTCACCTCGACCGACTATGTGCCGGAATTGCTCGACCGCGGCGCCGAGCGCGCGAGGGCCGAGCGCCTCGACGTGCAGTTCCAGGCTGCCGACGCCGAGGCGCTGCCGTTCGCCGACGCGAGCTACGACGTGGTGCTGTCGACATTCGGCGTAATGTTCGCGCCCGACCACGAGCGCGCGGCGCGCGAGATGGCGCGCGTGTGCCGCCCGGGCGGCCGCATCGGGCTTGCGAACTGGACGCCGAACGGCTTCATCGGCCAGGTCTTCAAGGTGCTCGGCCGCCATCTGCCGCCGCCGCCCGGCGTGCAGCCGCCGTCGCTGTGGGGCACGGAAGCGCACCTGCGCGAGCTGTTCGGCGACGCGATCGGCGCGCTCGACATCGCGCCGCGCGTCTTCAACTTCCGCTACCGCTCGCCGGCGCACTTCATCGAGATCTTCCGCACATGGTACGGGCCGGTGCACAAGGCGTTCGCCGCGCTCGCGCCGGAGAAGGCGAAGGCGCTCGAACACGACCTGACCGATCTCCTGAAGCAGGGAAACTCGGGCGGGCGCCATTCGCTCGTCGTCGCGAGCGAATACCTCGAGATCGTCGTCACGCGCGCGTGATGCCGACGCGGCGCGCCGCCGTCACTCCCCGGCGGCGCGCCGCAGCGTGGCGAGGTCGATCTTCTTCATCTTGAGGACCTCTTTCATGACCGCAGCGGTCTTTCCGGGGGTGCTCATCAGCTTCGACAGCTCGGCCGGCGTGATCTGCCACGAAAGACCGAACCTGTCCTTGAGCCAGCCGCAGACGTGCGATTTCGGATCGCCGCCTTCGGACAGCCTGTTCCAGTAGTAGTCGATCTCGTCCTGCGACTCGCAGTTGACGACGAACGACACCGCTTCGGTGAACTTGAAATGCGGGCCGCCGTTGATCGCGGTGAAGGGCTGGCCGTCGAGCTCGAACGCGATCGTCATGACCGAGCCCTCGGGCTGGCCGGCGGCATCCGAGCTTTCCTTGGTGTAGTGCGTCGTCTGGCCGATGCGCGAGTTGTCGAACACCGACACGTAGAACTTCACCGCGTCTTCGGCGTCGTTGTTGAACCAGAGGAACGGTGTGATGCGCTGGAGGCGGTTCGTCATCGCGAGTCTCCCGTGAAGGTCATGACGTGAGGCAGACGTTTCTACCGCACGCCGAATGAACCCGCACAAACGGAGAGGCTAGACGATGCGCTCGGTGCCGCCCATGTAGCGGCGCAGGATTTCCGGCACCGTGATCGATCCGTCGGCATTCTGGAAATTCTCCATGACGGCGATCAAAGCGCGGCCGACGGCGACGCCCGAGCCGTTCAGCGTGTGCACGAGCTCGGGCTTGCCGGTGTCGGGATTGCGCCAGCGCGCCTGCATGCGGCGCGCCTGGAAGTCCGTGCAGTTCGAGCACGAGGAAATCTCGCGGTACGCATTCTGCGACGGCAGCCAGACTTCGAGATCGTAGGTCTTCGTCGCGGTGAAGCCCATGTCGCCGGTGCAGAGCAGGACGCGGCGATACGGCAGGCCGAGCTTTTCGAGCACGATTTCGGCCGAGCGCGTCATGCGCTCGTGCTCGTCGAAGCTGTCTGTCGGCCGGACGATGCTGACGAGCTCGACCTTTTCGAACTGGTGCTGGCGGATCATGCCGCGCACGTCCTTGCCGTAGCTGCCGGCCTCGGCGCGGAAGCACGGCGTGTGCGCGGTCAGGCGCTGCGGCAGCGCGTCGGCGTCGAGGATCGTGTCGCGCACGAAGTTCGTCAGCGACACCTCGGCGGTCGGAATCAGATACCGCTTCGTCTCGCCGACCTGCGTCGCGAAGAGATCCTCCTCGAACTTCGGCAGCTGGCCGGTGCCCTGCATCGTTTCCGCGTTGACGAGCAGCGGCACGTTGCATTCGAGATAGCCGTGCTCGCCGGTATGGAGGTCGAGCATGAACTGCGCCAGCGCGCGATGCAGCCGCGCGAGCTCGCCGCGCAGCACCGTGAAGCGCGCGCCGGAGAGCTTCGATCCGGTCTCGCCGTCGAGCCAGCCCTTGTGCGCGCCGAGCTCGACGTGATCCTTCACCGCGAAGTCGAACGTGCGCGGCGTGCCGGAGCGGTGCTTCTCGACGTTGTCGTGCTCGTCCTTGCCGCGCGGCACCGATGCGTCGGGAACGTTCGGAATGTCGAGCGCGATGGCGGCAAGCTTCGCCTGGATCTCGGCGAGCCGGTGCTCGTTCGCCTTCAGCCTGTCGCCGATGCCGGCGACCTCGGCGAGCAGCGCGGACGCGTCCTCGCCCTTCCCTTTCGCGACGCCGATCGCCTTCGAGCGCGTGTTGCGCAGGTTCTGCAGCTCCTGCGTCTCGGTCTGCGCGCGCTTGCGCTCGGCTTCGAGCGCCTCGATCGCGGCCTTGTCGAGCACGTAGCCGCGCGACGCGAGGCGTTCGGCGGTGGCGTCCAGCTGGCCGCGCAGGAGGGCCGGGTCGAGCATTTGGGGGAAGTCCGCGACGAGTAATGGGTCGCGGATTATAAGGGTGAGGTCGCGCGCTGCGCGCGCTCGTTAGGGCGGCGGCTGCGCCGCCGCGTCAGGAGTCAGTAGAGCGCGCTGACTCCCTCACGAGCGAGCCCGAAGGGCGAGCGACCTCACGAGGGCGCGAAGCGCCCGCCCTTGCCGCTCTATTTCCGGCCGAGCCACCATGCGATGGCCACGCCGCCGAGCAGCCAGCCGATGCCTTCCTCGAGCAGGTTGCCGACGATGAAATCGCTCGGGAAGCGGTACCAGGTCCAGAGCGGCACGATGTTCGCGAGCCAGCCGAAGACGCCGAACGAGAGCGAGCCGACGACGCGGGCGCCGAAGCCCCACGCGGTCGCGGCGAGCACGTACGCGACGAGCAGCGCCGCGAGGAACACCGTGATGAACTGCTTGACGAGCTGCGGGCCCATGCTCATCGGGTCGCCTTCCGGCGGCGTGTTGACGACGGCCCACACGTACGGGTTCTTCTTCGCCTTCTCGCCCCAGGCCTTCACGGTCGCTTCGTCGTTCATCTTGTTCGGGTCGATGCTCGGCAGGTAGTAGATGCCGGGCGTGGTGAGGCTCGTCGACGCGGCCTGCAGCACGGCGTCCTCGTTCGTCGGCTGGCGGAAGCCCATCTCGCCGATCGGAAGCACCATGTGCGCGATGGCCTGCCAGATGAAGATCACGATCGCGGCGAGCAGCGCCGCTACGGCGATACGCATGAGCCTCTCCCCAGACGGTGGTGCGCGGAACTTACGCTGCGTCGCGCGGAGCGGCAAGCTGCACTGCCGCGAGGTCAGGCCGCCGCGTCGGGACGCACCCAGGCGTGCAGCAGCGCCGCCGCGGCGAGCGCACAGCCGGCGCCGAACGCGAACGCCGCGAACGGCGACAGCGCGGACCAGATCCAGCCGAACAGCATCGACGCCGGCAGCAGGAAGAGTCCCGACACGAGGTTGTACCAGCCGAACGCCGTGCCGCCGCGCTCGCGCGGGACGAGATCGGCGACGAGCGCCTTTTCGGTGCCTTCGAGCGCGGCCGTGACGGCGCCGTAGCCCGCGAACGTCGCCCACAGCGCCCAGTCCGCGCTCGGCAGGAGGCCGATCGCGAGATACGCGATCCCGTACGCAAGCCACGCGCACGCGAGCACGCGCGCACGCCCGAAGCGATCGGACAGCGACGACAGCGGCGTCGAGAGGAACGCGGCGACCGCGGAGAACAGCGCCCACATCAGCGTGACGCGCGTCGTGCCGGCGCCGAGCTCGTTCGCGCGCAGCAGCAGGAACATGTTCGACGAGTTGCCGAGCGTGAAGAGCGCGAGCACGCAGAGGTAACGTCGGAACGCCGGCGGCAGCCCTGCGAACGTCCAGCGGAACGCTTGTCGCGCGGCATTCGGCGTTTCAGGCTCGGGCAGCGCGAACGCAAGCGCGAGCACGACGATCGCCGGAATCACCGACAGCAGGAACACGTTGCGCAGGCCCACGCCGGCAGCGAGCAGCGCCGCCGCCGCGAGCGGCCCCACTACCGCGCCGAGATTGTCCATCGCGCGGTGGAACCCGAACGCGAGCCCGCGCTGGCCGGGCTCGATGCTGAGGTTGATCAGTGCGTCGCGCGGCGCCGTGCGCAGGCCCTTGCCGACCCGATCGGCGAAGCGGCACGCGAGCACGCCGAGCCAGCTCGTCGCGACGCCGATCAGCGGCCGCGCGAAACCGGCGAGCGCATAGCCGCCGATGACCCACGCGCGCGTCCTGCCGGTGCGGTCCGCGAGCACGCCCGCGAAGAGCTTGATGACGCTGGACACGGCTTCGGCGACGCCTTCGATCACGCCGAGCGCCTTCGGCCCGGCCATCAGGACGGACGCGAGGTAGAGCGGCACTAGCGGATAGATCATGTCGCTCGCCGCGTCGTTGACGAGGCTGATCGCCGCGAGGAGCCATACGGTGCGCGGCAGCGACATCACGCTGCGGATGAGCGGAGCTCCGGCGGAACTCACATCGGGATCACCGTCGACGGGGACGCCGCATTATGTCCGCGCCGTGCGCGGATTCGCTACGCGGCGACGGGCACCGGAACCTCCGTGCGGCCGACGCGGAGCGCCAGCACGGCTGCGACGACGCCGGTCAGGCCTGCAATGATGAAGGCGTAGAAGTAATCGCCCTGCACCGTCCGCATCGCGCCGGCGAAGAAGGCGGCCGACGCGGCGCCGAGCTGATGACCGGCCACGATCCAGCCGAACACGATCGGCGCATCGCGATCGCCGAACGACTCGTTGGCGAGGCGCAAGGTCGGCGGCACCGTCGCGATCCAGTCGAGGCCGTAGAACACGCTGAAGACGCCGAGGCTGTAGAACGAGAAGTCCGAGAACGGCAGGAACACCAGCGAGAGCCCGCGCAGGCCGTAATAGACGAACAGCAGCTTGCGCGGATCGTAGCGATCCGTCAGCCAGCCCGAGAGCGTCGTGCCGATCAGGTCGAACGCGCCCATCGCGGCGAGGAGGCCCGCGGCACGCACTTCGGCGAGACCGCGATCGCTGCACAGCGCGATGAAGTGCGTGCCGATCAGCCCGTTCGTCGTGAACCCGCAGATGAAGAACGTCGCGAAGAGCAGCCAGAACGCCCGCGTCTTCGTCGCCCGCGAAAGCGCGCCGAAGGCGAGCTCGAGCGGATTCTGCACGACGCGCTCGGGCGGCGCCGGCGTCGTCTCGCTCACGCCGAGCGGCACGAGACCGACGTCCGCCGGCCGCTCAGGAAGCAGCCAGACCGCGAGCGGAATCAGTGCCGCGCACGCGGCCGAGACGGTCAGCACGACCGGCTTCCAGCCCGCGGTCTGCGCGAGCGAGGCCAGGATCGGCATGAAGACCAGCGTGCCGGTCGCGGCGCTCGCGGTCAGGAGGCCCATCATCAAGCCGCGGCGCGCGACGAACCAGCGGTTGACGACCGTCGCGCCGAGCACGATCGCGACGCACCCGGAACCGAGGCCAGACAGGATGCCCCAGGTCACGACGAGGTGAACCGGCGACGTCATGAAGCTGCTCGCGGCCGTCGATGCGGCCATCAGGGCGAGCGCCGAGATCAGCACGCGGCGGATGCCGAAGCGCTGCATGAGCGCAGCCGCGAAGGGGCCGGCCAGCCCGTAGAGGAAGATGCCGATGGCCGCCGACAGCGAGATCACGTCGCGGCTCCAGCCGAAGGCGTGCTCGAGCGGCACAATCAGCACGCCCGGCGTGGCGCGCAGCCCCGCCGCGACCAGGAGCGCGAGGAAGACCACCGCGCTGGCCACGTAGGCGTAGCGCTGTCCGAGACGGCTCGCAAGTGCTAGCATCATGTTACAGACCGGTACGTACCAGGGAGCGGCGATGTTACTGACCGGTACGTCCTGCCGTCAAGAGGCCCATGCCATGAAGACCAAGACCGTGCCGCCGCGTGCCGCCGACCGCATCCGCGAGACGGCCCGCGACCTCTTCTATCGCGAGGGCATCCGCGCGATCGGCGTCGACGAGATCGTCAGCCGCGCCGGGGTCACGAAGCCGACGTTGTATCGGAGCTTCTCGTCGAAGGACGAGCTGGCGGCGGCCTATCTCGAGGATTACGACAAGGCGTTCTGGCAGCGTTTCGAGCTCGGCTCGGGCGAGCATCCGGACGATCCGCGCGCGCAGCTGCGCGTCTACCTCGAAGGCCTCGCGCGCCGCGCGACGCAGTCCGGCTATCGCGGCTGCGGACTGTCCAATGCCGCGGTCGAGTACCCGCAGGGCGATCATCCGGCGCGCAAGGTCGCCGAGGCGAACAAGCGCGCGCTGCGCAAGCGCCTCGTCGCGATGGCGAAAGCCATGGGCGCCGCGGCGCCCGACGAGCTCGGCGACGGGCTCCTGCTCCTGATCGAAGGGGTCTATTCGAGCGGACAGCTGTTCGGCAAGGGCGGCCCCGCGCGCTCGCTGGTCGCGATCGCCGACCGTCTCATCGACGCGAGCATTCCCCGGAAAAAGTAGGGACTGCGCCGCCTATTTCCTGCGCGCCTCGGCGCGCGCCGCGCGGAAGGCCTTGAGCTTGTCGCGGAACTGCCCTTCGAGACCGCGCTCGGTCGGCTCGTAGAACACGGCATCGGCGAGCGCGTCCGGCAGGCACTGCTGATCGAGCGCGACGCCGCCTTCGACGTCGTGATCGTACTGGTACCCCTTGCCGTAGCCGAGGCCTTTCATCAGCTTCGTCGGCGCGTTGCGAAGATGCATCGGCACGTCGAGCGTGCCGGTCCCGCGCACGACTTCGCGCGCCGCGCCGAACGCCGCATACGCGGCATTGCTCTTCGGCGCGACGGCGAGATAGAGCGCGAGCTCGGCGAGACCGAGCTCGCCTTCGGGGCTGCCGAGGCGGTCGTACGTGTCCCACGCGTCGAGCGCCATGCGCCATGCGCGCGGATCGGCGAGACCGACGTCCTCGACGGCCATGCGCGCCATGCGCCGCGCGAGATAGAGCGGATCGACGCCGCCGTCGAGCATGCGCGTCAGCCAGTAGAGCGCCGCGTCGGGATCGGACGAGCGCACCGACTTGTGCAGCGCGGAGATCTGGTCGTAGAACTGCTCGCCGCCCTTGTCGAAGCGGCGCGTGCGATCGGCGAGCACCTGCGCGAGCGTCGCCTCGTCGATGCGGCCGTCCGTCGCGAGCTCGGCGGCGATCTCGAGGAACGTCAGCGCACGGCGCACGTCGCCGTCGGCGGCGGTCGCCATCTGCATCAGCGCGCCATCGTCGACGACGATGCCGCGGCCGCCGAGGCCGCGCCCGGCATCGGCGAGCGCCCGATGCAGCGCGCCGACGATCGCTTCGGCCGGCACCGCATCCATCACGTGCACGCGGCAGCGCGACAGCAGCGCCGAGTTGAGCTCGAACGACGGATTCTCGGTCGTCGCGCCGACGAACACGATGACGCCCTTCTCGATGTGCGGCAGGAACGCGTCCTGCTGCACCTTGTTGAAGCGGTGCACCTCGTCGACGAAAAGGACCGTGCGGATGCCCTGCGCGAAATTCGTCGCCGCTTCGCCAAGCGCCACGCGGACCTCGGGCAATCCGGTCAGCACGGCCGACACGGCCTGGAAGCGCGCGTCGGCGTATTTCGCGAGAAGGAGCGCAAGCGTGGTCTTGCCGCAGCCCGGCGGACCCCACAGCACCATCGAGTGCACGTGGCCCGCCTCGATCGCGCGGCGCAGCGGCGCGTCGGGACCGAGCAGGCGCTGCTGGCCGACGATCTCGTCGAGCGTCTGCGGCCGCATGCGTTCGGCGAGCGGCTTCAGCGCTGCGGGCTCGGGAAACAGCGACTCTGCAGTCGAGGGCGTCTTGCGGCGCGGCATCGGTGCAATGATATGCCAGCCCATCGCCCGGAGACTCCATGTCGGACATCGAATACCGCGTCGCGACCGTCGCGGACGCGGCTGCGGTCGCGGACCTCTATGCGCCCTATGTACGCGACACGGCCATCACGTTCGAGGTCGACGCGCCCGACACGAGCGAGATCGAATCGCGCATCCGCCGCATCGGCGCACAGTATCCGTGGCTCGTTGCGGTGTCCGAAGGCGAGCTCGTCGGCTACGCCTACGCCTGCGAGAACCGCTCGCGCGCAGCGTACCGCTGGAGCGTCGACGCGGCGGTGTATCTGCGCAAGGCGACGCACCGCCGCGGCGTCGGGCGCGCGCTGTACGATCGCCTGTTCGCGATCCTGCGCGCGCAGCGGTACGTCAACGCGTTCGCCGGCATCACGCTGCCGAATGCGGCGAGCATCGCCCTGCACCACCGCCTGGGCTTTCGCATGATCGGGCTGCACAAGCGCGTCGGCTACAAGCTCGGCGCGTGGCACGACGTCGGCTGGTGGCAGCTTTCGATGGCGACGCCGATCGTGCCGCCGGCCGAGCCGGTGGCTTTCGCCGATCTCGACCGCGCCGCGGTCGCGAAGATCGTCAATCCTTGACCGGATAGACCTCGGCGCCCGCGTCCGGATCGCCGATCACGTCGACGCCTTTCGGCGGCGTGAACTTGAACGCGTCGGCCGGCACCGACGGGTTGCGCTGCCAGTGGCTGAAGCGGATCTCGGTCGTGTTGCCGAGCTGGTCCTTGAACAGCATGCGCTCGAGCGAGTGCTCGGCGAATCCGAGCTCGGCGTATTCGAACTCGGGATCCTTCGCCCTCGACGTGAGCTTGAGCCACGCGAGCCCGTCGCGCGCGCCGGATTCGCTCGCCGCGAATTGCGGGTCGAGCTGCGAGAGATCGGTCAGCACGGTCAGCGGGCTGTGTGCTTCCTCGGAGCTCTGGCTCCTGACGCTGACCTGCTCGAGATCGGGCTCGTAGATCCAGACCCGCTGCCCGTCGGCGACGATCGTCTGCACGTACGGCGACTTCGTCTCCCAGCGGAACTGCCGCGGCGCCTGCAGCGCCATCGACCCGCGCGACTCGTCGCCGCGCTGGCCGTTGGCGTCGGTGACGGTCTGGCTGAAGTCGGCCGAGACCGACTTGAGGTCTTTCGAGAAGGCTTCCATGCGCGAGCGCGCGGTATCGGCCGCCGAGGCCGAGGCGGCGCAGAGGAGAAGGGTGGCGGCGAGAGAGCGCATGGGTCGACCCATAGAGGCGAAGCCGCAATTATCCGCGACGTA
>Ga0126377_10002723_pt1 | contig 12286 bp, 9 predicted proteins | sample PanSoiMetPlot_22_FD_92647 | JGI IMG/M metagenome (GOLD analysis project Ga0126377, IMG submission 92647) | Tropical forest soil microbial communities from Panama - MetaG Plot_22 | ecosystem: Environmental > Terrestrial > Soil > Tropical forest > Bulk soil | place: Panama | collected 2016-02-17
AGGCAGTGGAGCCGGCACCGGCAGGATCGCGATTCGATTGGCGCCGTATCAATCGCGGCTGCTCGTGTTCGCCGATGGACTGGATCGGCGTGAGCCGGACCCGGAACCGCACCTGACCACGTTGCTCGATCTGTCGAAGGGATGGCTCACGCAAGCCGAAGGCACGATGACAGCGCCACCGCAACCGGGAAAGTCGTGGACAACTGATCCGCAATTGCGGCGCTTCTCCGGCAGCGTCACCTATCGACAACGCATCACGCTGCCGAAGGACGCCCTGACGAACGATGCCCGTCTTCTGCTCGACTTCGGCACTGATGCGCCGCTGCCGGAAGGTCGACCCCATCGACCGCTTGCCGCACTGGATGCGCCGGTCCGCGATGCCGCCATCGTTCGCATCAACGGCAATGATGCAGGCGTCGTCTGGGCGCCGCCGTGGCGGCTCGACATCACGCAGCTACTGCACAAGGGAACGAATGAGCTCGAAGTGATCGTGATGAACAGCGCGCTGAATGCGCTGTCCGCCCGCGGTCCCACCGATCTTCGTGCACTGACGGCGCGCTACGGCGAACGCTTCCAGAACCAGGACCAGGACAGGATCCAGCCGTTGCCGTCAGGCCTGCTGCGTCCGGTCACGCTGGTGCGGGCGGCGCGACCGGAGCACTGACGCCTGATCATGGCTTGCCCGGGTCCTCCAGCACCGCCGCGATGAGTTGCGTGTCCACGTATTCGACCAGCTCCGCCATCTTTCCATCCTGCATGCGTATGACCCAGCAGTACTGGTTCTCGTACGGTTTGCCGGAGGTGGTCACGTTGTGTCCCGTGGCCTGGACCACTACGTAATCTCCTTCGGCAATGAAACGCTGTGCGCGGATGAGGTTGCGACCGCCGAACTGCCGACCGAGCGGACGCAGCAGGTCGTTGATGACACTCGCCTTGCCGGCATACGTCCGGGACCACGGCGTCGAGCCGATGATGGTCCAGCGCACGTCGTCGGCGAGCGCGTCGACGAATGGACGCCCGTTGCCCGACGCCGTCTCTGCAAAGATCGCAGCGAGCAGGGCCTTGTTGTCCTGTGTGTTCATCTGACCTCCACTTCGTCCGCCGGTCATGAGTGCAATCTACTGCGCCGCGTTGCGCCTGCGCTGCGCGTCCGCCAGGAACTCAACCATCCTCTCGTTCTTCGCAGCGTGATACGCCCAGCCTTCCGCAGTCGCGTTCCAGCGATAGTCCGGCGTCGTCATGTCGATACCGCGGTCGATCAGGAACTGCATCGCCAGGTAGTTATCGTGAAAGACCAGCTCATGCAGGATGCTGGCGGGCTCGTGCGTGCTCCAGTCCGTATCGATGTCAGCGCCATGATCGGCGAGAAACGCGGCGATCTCCAGCTGGCGATTCATGCAGGCCCATGCGAGCGCGGTATCGAGCACCTGCTGCACCGTCGGCGGCCCCCAGTGCAGATGCTCCCGCTTGCGCGGATGATTGCCGGGATAGTGATCGGCCGGATTTCCCAGCGCCGGTTCGCCGGCGGCGTTGAACCATTGCTTCACGCGCGCGAAATTGCCGGTCGCGGCAGCATGAGGCAGATCGTCCGGCAGCGGCCAGATCTTCGTCAGCCACTGCAGCAGGTGCGCGTTGCCATACTCCAGCGCGTAGATAACCGCATCCGCAGGCGGCGCTGGCCGCCGCAGGAGAGCCGGGTTCGCTGCGAACAATCGCGGGATGAACGCGGCGCGATCGCGTGTGAAGCAGGCGCGCTCGATGAGCTCGACCTGCAACGGAATATGAGATTCGTCCAGCAGCCACGCTTCCGTTTGCAGCACTCTTTCAAAGCTCGCCAGGTCGTTGGCCTCGATCGCGCTCAATGCCGTATGCAGGATGAATGCGCGCCACGGCATGATCGGCGTGTTCGATATCCGATACTCCTGCGGGTGCTCCTTCAGATAGGAGATGAAATCAGTGCGGCTCATTCGCGCGTCGATGTTTCGCCCCAGCTCCGGATCGAGCGCGATGCATCGATCCAGCAGGAAAGACGCGATGGCTTCGTTGCCGAAGCGACACGCCGTGACGAATGCATCGTTCACGGTCGCTGTCTCATCGCGCACGACGAGTGCCGGCCGCAGGGTCCCGGCATCGAAGCACGCCCGCACGCCTTTCTCATCGCCCAGTGCCGCAAGCAGCCGGAGCGTTTTCGGCAGCACACCTTTGTCCCGCAGCAATTGCAGTATGCCGATGGCGCGCGGGCCGATCAGTCGATCCCAGATATCAGGTGTGACGGGAGCGCCGGCATCGATCAGGAACTCCGCGCAGGCGCGCCGCGTGAAGTACTGAGCCCGGAAGGGATCGAAGCTGTCGCCGAAGGAACTCGTCGCACTCAGCAGTACGCTGTGCGACTTCAGCAGCACCGGATATTCCGCCAGCAGCGATTTCAGCAACTCCAGGTCATCGTCGTGGATCGCGCGCTCGGCTTCGGCAGTGGCCCACTCCAGCCCATGGCCGGAACGCTTCAATGCTTCCGCGGTCAGGTCGCGCCAACCGGCGAAACCATACTCACGGGCAATCACGAGCTGCGCGTCGCGGAGCGAGAGCGGCAACTCTGCTTTCGGCAATTGCGCGCGCGCACGCGCAGTCGCATCCGCGTTGCCGGCGGCAACGTCACGGGCAAGCTGCTTGGCCTGCTTGCGAAGAGAGTCGAGGGAAGGACGGGCAGGAAACGACTTCGGCAGGGTCATGGCGACCTCCTTTCATGAATGCCTGCGACCCGCTGAATCAGGCTGAAAGAAGGTGCAAACGCACACGACTCGAATTACACAGGTGGGAATATTCCCTTGCCGCGGGTAGGGGGCGCCCTGGCAGCGCGCTGGCGGCAGTATCGCTACTAAACGCGTTCGAGATCAATAGCGCCACACGCCAGTGCGCTCCCAAGAACGGAAGCAGGCAGCGCGCGCCGTTGGCCGGCGAGCGGCGAGGACAGCCAGAGTGTCTCGGCGGTAGCACCAGCGAGGTCATCAGGGATCACGCCACATGCCGCCGCAGCATTTGGACAGTAGGCTGGAGAGCGTACGAGCAACGCGCAGCGACGCAGCAACGTGAACGGCGACGGCGGTAACCAAAGTAGCGCATCAGCCGTTGCGACCCGGTTCGCCGAGCCCCTCCGTCTATCCTTCCGCTCGCAAGAGCGCGCTGTCCCGAGCAGAAACTTCACCTCCCGCCTCTAGTCGGGTGCCGCCCGGCTCATTCATAATGAGTCGCCATTTGTCCGACAATTGAAAAAGGTAGTCGAATGAGATTTCTGACGTTCGGGCTGACGCTGCTGCTGGCCCAGGTGACCTGCTCTTTCGCCGCGGCTCCCGCGGACACGATTGCATTGCGGCTCGATACCGCGAAGGCCGGGGCGAAAATCGACCGGAACCTCTTCGGTCAGTTCGCCGAGCACCTGGGCCGCGGCGTCTACGAAGGTGTGTGGGTCGGCCCGGACTCACCGATTCCGAATACGCGCGGCATTCGCAACGACGTGGTCGCAGCGCTGAAGGCACTGCATGTGCCGAACGTGCGCTGGCCCGGCGGCTGTTTCGCCGATGAGTATCACTGGCGCAAGGGCATCGGTCCGGCCGCGGATCGTCCTGCCACACTCAATCCGAACTGGGGCGGCGTCATCGAGCCGAACACGTTCGGCACGCATGAGTTCCTGGACTTCGTGCAGCAGATCGGCGCGGAGGCCTACATCTCCGTGAACGTCGGGTCGGGCACGCCGCAGGAAGCGGCCGACTGGCTCGAATACCTGACGACGGACCAGCCGACCGCGCTCGCGAAGGAGCGCGCCGCCAACGGACATCCGGAAGCCTATGGCGTTTCATTCGTCGGCATCGGCAACGAAAGCTGGGGATGCGGCGGTTCGATGACGCCGGAGGAATACGCGGCCCAGCTCAGGATCTACGCGCGCTACACCCGCAACTACAACGCGAAGCACCCGATGCTGAAAATCGCCGTGGGGCCCGACAACGCGGACACCGGCTACACGGAAGCCGTGATGAAAGCCTGGCAGGGCCGCAACTGGAGCTGGAATTTCGACGGCCTTTCGCTGCATTCGTACACGTTTGGCACGACCTGGCCGCCGACGTACAAGGCCACGGGTTTCGGTGAGGATGAATATGCGACGCTGGTGAAGGCGACGCTGCGCATGGACGATCTCGTCAACATGCACAGCGCGATCATGGACAAGTACGACCCGCAGAAGAAGGTCGCACTGGTCGTCGACGAGTGGGGTGCGTGGATGGCGCCGACACCGGGCTCGAAGGAAGGGTTCCTCGAACAGCAGAACAGCCAGCGCGACGCCATCATCGCCGCGCTCAACTTCAACATCTTTGCCCGTCACGCAGACCGCGTGCGGATGGCCAACATTGCGCAGATGGTCAATGTGCTGCAGGCGATGATTCTCACGGACAGGCAGAAGATGCTGCTCACGCCGACGTACCACGTCCACCGCCTGTACGTGCCATTCCAGGACGCCACGTTCCTGCCGGTGACGTTCGACGCGGGTACGTATGTGCGCGGCGACGTCACGCTGCCGCGCGTCGATGCAATCGCCGCGAAGGACAAGCACGGCAAGGTCTGGCTGGCGCTCACCAACGTCGACCCGAATCGGCCCGCGCAGATCGAACTGTCCGGCACGAAGGTGACGAAAGCGGCTGGCGAAACCTTGTCGGCGCCGAAGATCGACAGCATCAACACGTTCGATGCGCCGACGACCGTCGCACCGAAGCCGTTCTCCGCCAGGGCGTCCGGCGGCAAGCTCACGCTGAAGCTCGCACCGCAATCGGTGACCGTGGTCGCGCTGGAAGAGTGAAGCGGGCGTCCATCGCATGAAGATCGCATCGTGTCTTGCCGGGTTCGCACTGCTTCCCGGCCTCACGTTTGCGGCTCCGCAAACGTGGACGCCCGACAATGGCAACGGCACGTACACGAATCCGCTCTTCTACGATGAGTTCTCGGATCCGGACCTGATCCGTGTCGGCGACGACTTCTATCTCGCCGGCACGACCATGCACTCCATGCCGGGCCTGCCGATCCTGCATTCGCGCGACCTGGTGAACTGGGAGTTCATCGCCTACGCGCTGGACAAGCTCGACCTGGGACCGGCGTTCCGGCTCGAGAATGGCCAGAACATCTACGGCCAGGGAATCTGGGCGCCGTCGTTCCGTTATCACGACGGCACGTTCCATATTTTCAGCAATGTGAACGGCCAGACGACGCAGCTGTTCACTGCGAAGAATCCGGCAGGCCCGTGGAAGCGCACGCCGATGCGCCGCTCGCTGCACGACCTGTCAGTGCTGTTCGACGACGACGGCAAGGTGTACGTCATCTGGGGTTACCAGGGAATCCAGATGGCGCAGCTCAACGCGGATCTCACTGACATCATCCCCGGCACGGAACGCGAGGTCATTCCGAAGAGCGCCGGCATGGGCGAAGGACTGCACTTCTACAAGATCGACGGCAAGTACTTCATCACCAGCGCATGGTTCGACAAGCGCATGCGCATGCCGGCCGCGCGCGCCGATCGCCCGGAAGGGCCGTACGAGGTCAACCAGGCCATCAGCATCGACGAAGATTTCGGCCTGGCGCAAGGCTATCGGCTCGGTGACATGAAGGGCGCGGCGCCACCGTACGACATCAGGCCCGGCGATCCGCACCTGCATGGCCTGATGTCACTGCACCAGGGAGGCATCGTTCAGACACCCGCGGGCGAATGGTGGGGCTTCTCCATGATGGACTACAACTCCGTGGGACGTCTCACCGCGCTGTCCCCCATCACCTGGCACGACGGCTGGCCGTACTTCGGGCTGCCCGACAATCTCACGCGCACGCCGCGCACGTGGGTGAAACCGAAGACCGCCGAGCCGCAGGCGGTGAAAGTCCCCTACTCACGCAACGACGACTTCACGGGCCCGGCGCTGAATCCGCTCTGGCAATGGAGTCACGTGCCGGTGAACGATGCGTGGTCGTTGAGTGAGCGCCAGGGTTACCTGCGCCTGCATGCGTTGCCGGCGAACAGCCTGTGGGATGCGCGAAACACACTCACGCAACGCTCGATCGGTCCGCGCTCTGCACCGACTGTCGTGCTGGATGCTTCCGGCATGATCGACGGCGACGTCGCGGGACTCGCGCTGTTCAATCGACCGTACGCGTGGCTCGGTATCGAACGAGCCGACGGGAAACTTGCGGTCGTGCAGTTCGACGAACAGACCGGTCACACTACTCGCAAGCCGTTCGGGTCGCCGCGCATCTGGTTGCGAGCTGAATGCGACTTTCTCACCGAGAAGGCGCAGTTCTCGTTCTCGACCGACGGCCGGCAGTTCACGAAACTGGGCGAGCCGTTCACGATGGTGTTCCAGCTCACGACGTTCCAGGGCGTGCGCTATGCGCTGTTCAACTACAGCACGAAGGGAGCGCGCGGCGGCGTCGCCGATTTCGACTCCATGCAGGTCGCGCAGCCTGCGCCACAGGGCCTGATGCAACCGATCCCGTACGGCAAGCGGATCAGCCTCTTCACATTCGGCACGAGCCGCGGCCTCTCAGTCGCCGGCGACAAGCTCATCGCCGGTGTGCCGACGCCCTTCGAGATCGTCGACGTGAAGCTGGGCCGCGTCGCGCTTCGCTCGGGCAACTCGTTCGTCACGATCGCCAACGACGGCACGGCGGCGCTTCGACAGGGCACCGCAGGAACCGCCGAATCGTTCCAGTGGATCGAGACACCCACTGGCGAACTGGTACTGATGTCGCTGCAAACCAACCGCTTCCTGCGCATCGATCCGCAGACCGGCGCCATCGCCGCGGACAGTCCGGGTCCGCTTCCCGATGGCAGCGATGGCGTCCGATGGGGACGTGCCTCAGCCGCTTCGCGGTAGTGAGGAATAGACCCCGAGCGTCAGTCCGAGAAGTCTTCGCAGGAGACGTTCGGGTGCCAGTTCACGAACATACCGCTCGGATTGTTCTTCCACGCCCAGACGTGCAACGTGTAGAACGCAGGCAAGCCGAAACGGTTTGGACTCTCGAAGAGATGAAATAGCTGGCCATCGAGCTGCGGTGGCCCGGAATGCTTTGCGTCCCAGTCGGCGGCGAGCACGAGGAAGTCCGCGCCCGTGAGCCGCACGCGACCGTTCGACAGCGGCTCATAGATCACGATTTCCGGATGCGACGGGTCCAGTTCGCCATCGCCGACCAATGACATGTTGACGTAGTGCAGGCCCATCGCGCCGACATCGGGCCCTGTCACGCAGCCGAACTGCAGCTTGTACCCCTCCGCTTCCGCAACTGCCGGATCGCGAAAGCGCGCAGTGGCTTCGCGCACGATCTTCACCAGTTCGCCCGAGCGGCCGCTGGCCGCGTCCTGCGCGTGATTGTGCGAGACCGACGCGCTCGCGTTCCCGTCCGCAAATGCGGGCGATGACGACGCGGCGAACGCCGTGAGCGCACCGAGTGCGCATGACCGCACGAACGGCGCGAGACTTCGAATGCTCATGAAATCCTCCTGGCACGCAGTGCCGGCAACAGCATGGGAACCTTGCGGCGATATTCCGCATAGGCGGTACCGTGCTCGGCGATGAGATCGCGTTCCTCGAACTGGATCGCGAGCACGATGTAGGCGGTCGTGGCCACTGCGAACAGCAGGTGAGCCAGTGTCATGGTCGGCGTCATCCAGAACGCCAGCAGCAGCCCGAAATACAGCGGATGACGTACGTGGCGATAGAGCCGCGGCGTCCGGAACGAAACCGGCGTGTAAGGGCGGCCGATCAGTGGCAACCACACCTGGCGCAGGCCGAACAGGTCGAAGTGGTTGATGAGGAACGTGACGACCAGCACCAGGATCCAGCCCGTCGCGAACAAGGCCCACAGCATTGCGCGCGCGACGTCGTTATCCACCGTCCAGATCGGGATGCCGATGGGCCGCCACTGCCAGAACAGCAGCAGCAGCGCGAGGCTCGCACAGAGCACGTAGGTAGAGCGTTCGATGGCCCACGGAATGAGCTGGGTCCACCACTGCTTGAACCAGCGCCGGGCCATGATGCTGTGTTGCAGGGCAAACACGGTCAGCAGCGCACAGTTGACGATCACCGCTTCGGTGAGCGAGCCCTGCAGCGGGCCGTCGAGCCGGCGTGGCACGAGGAAACCGCCTACGAACGCGGCCGCATAGAGCAGCGTCACCAGGCACAAAAGATATGACGAAAGTCCGTAGGCAAAGTAGAGCGTGCGTTTCAACATGGCTGCCCTCCCGGTCGGGAGGAGCATGCGTCGATGGGGACCCGCGGACCATGGGCGCTTTGTCCCGGCTGGACTAGAATCCCGCCGCGATCGATGAGACGAATGTCCCGGAGGCGACTGGCTCAGCATGAAGACGCTGCGGCAGCAGATCCGATATGTGCGGGCCACGGATGGAACGCAGCTGGCGTGGGCACGCGCCGGTCAGGGGCCGACTCTCGTCAAGGCGGCGAACTGGCTCACGCATCTCGAGTTCGAGTGGCACAGCCCGGTGTGGAAACACTGGCTGGAATTCCTGTCGAGCCACTTCCATTTCATTCGCTACGACGAGCGCGGTTGCGGCATGAGCGAGTGGCAATCCCACGATCTCACTTTGGACCAATGGAGTGCTGATCTCGGCACGGTCATTGACGCTGCGCAGCCGGAAAATCCCGTCATCCTGCTGGGCATCTCACAGGGCGCGGCCACCTGCGTGCACTACGCCATGCAACATCCCGAGCGCGTTGCGGCACTGATCCTGTACGGCGGCTATTCGCGTGGCGCATTCCGTCGCAACGATCCCCGGGCCGAGGATGCTTTCCGCGCGATGTGCGATCTGGCGCGTGTGGCGTGGGGCAGCGACAACGCCACCTTTCGGCAGGTGTTCACGTCGCGCTTCATTCCTGACGGAACGTCGCAGCAGATCCAGTGGTGGAATGACCTGTGCCTGAAGACGACCCGGGGCGAGGTTTTCGCCGAGCTGCTCATGGCGCGCGGACAGATCGACATCGAGAGCTCACTGGCGTCGGTGCAGGTGCCGACGCTCGTCCTGCACGCGAGAAATGACGCGGTGTGTCCGGTGGCGGAAGGCCGGTTGCTGGCTGGCGGTATTCCGGGGAGCGAGTTCGTCGAGCTCGATTCCCGCAATCACGTCCTGCTCGAACACGAACCGGCGTGGGCGCGCTTCAAGGATGCTGTGCTGGCATTCGCGCGTCCTCAGCATGCCGCCGACGCAGCCGTGTTCGGCGGCCTGTCTGGTCGCGAGCGGGAAGTCCTGGCGCTGATTGCCGATGGCTTGAGCAATACGCAAGTTGCGACCCGGCTCAACATCAGCGAGAAGACAGTGCGAAACCACACGTCCAACCTCTTCGACAAACTCGGTGTGTGGTCGCGGGCGCAGGCCATTGTGTTCGCGCGCGAACACGGCTTTCGCGGCTGATTGCCCACCACCCGCAGGACCATCAGGAAACAGCATTGCTATTTCGCTCGTGTGAGTTACGCTGGCATATCGCGGTGTGACACCGGTTTCCCGCGCCAGCGAACACTGCGATCCGGGGCCTCAGGGGGCACAAGAACAATGCAATGGCCAATCAAGGGGGCGAACGTGGCGCGCGGAACCCCGATCCTCTGCGCCGCTCTTGTCGCAACTTTGCTTTGCATGAACGGCGCTTCAGCCGCGGAACCCACGCGTGAGGAAGCGCTGGTCGCCATGCAAAAGGCAGCGAGCTTCATGACCGAGAAGGTCGCATTGAACGGCGGCTACGTCTGGACGGTCAGCGAGGATCTGCGCCAGCGCTGGGGCGAGATACCGGCACGACGGTCGCAGATCTGGTTGCAAGGCGGAACGGAGCGCGTCGGCCAGGTGCTGCTGGACGCCTATGAAGCGACCGGCGACACCTACTACCTGGCCGCGGCGCGCAAAGCAGCCGACGCATTGATCTTCGGCCAGAATCCGCTCGGCGGCTGGCACTACTTCATCGACTTCGACCCACCAGGTCTGCAGGAATGGTACGAGACGCAGGCCTCGCGGTTTCACTACGGCTACGAGGAGTTCCGTCATTACTACGGCAACGCGACCAACGACGATCGCGTGACTTCGGACGCCGCGGAGTTCCTGCTGCGCTTCTATCGCACGACGCATGAAGCTGCTTATCGCGAGCCCGTGCTCAAGGCGCTCGACTTCGCGCTGCAGGCCCAATACCCGAACGGCGCCTGGCCGCAGCGCTATCCGCTGCGCCATGAGTTTGCGCACGACGGCCTGCCGGACTACACCTCGTTCTACACGCTGAACGATGGCGCCACCGAGGGTTACATCAGGCTGCTGCTCGATGCCTACGACACGCTCGGCGATCAACGGTATTTCGACGGCGCCCGTCGCGGCGTGGATGCACTCATCGCGTTGCAAGGACCGGACGGACAAGCCGGCTGGGCGGAGCAATACGGACTCGATATGCGCCCTGCCACTGCGCGCACGCATGAGCCGGCCGGGTATGTCGTGCGTGAGAGCGCGGCGACGATCAGACTGTTGCAGTTGTTCTACCTGCTGACCGGTGACACGCGCTATCTCGCGCCCGTGCCGCGCTGTCTCGACTGGTTCGATCGCATCAACCGCGAATCGGCAGCGAAGCGCTATCCGATTCCGCGGTACTGGGAGCCGGGCACCAATCTGCCGCTCTACGTCGTCCGCGTCGATGAGCCGACGTCCGAGGGCTACGGGAAATACAAGTGGGTGACGGACCCCGCGCAGACGCGCTGCGACAATGGTCCCTGCAGGGGTGACGGCAAACCGATCATCAATGTCGCGGCGCTACGCGCCGAACAACAGACGATTGCCGCGCTCACCACACCCAAGGCACGTGCCGCACGCCTCGAGGTCATGCGCACGCGCAACCGCACATTGCGGCGCGGCTCCGGTACGGCTGCTGAAGCCATTGCGTCGATGGATGCGCGCGGCGCCTGGGTGACCGACAACATCAGCGTGCCGCAGGTTGATGCTCCCGTGACGTCGGAGCAGCACATTTCGATACGTGGTATCAGCACGCAGGTTTTCGTGGACCGTATGGGAACATTGATTACCTTCGTGCGTCCGGGCAATTGATCATCGGCTGCTTCAGCTTCGTATGGGTTTCGGACTGTCAGACAAGGAGTTCCCCATGGCGAGTCGCCTGACTTTATTGCTGATCACTGCACTCAGCTTGCAGAATTCAGCGGCCGCGGTCACCGATACGACAACCACAACGCAACCGCCGCGGACGCCCGGAGTCACCGAGCCTGCAACGGCGCCGTTGTCCCCGGCGACGGAAAACGGTGCGATGCTCACCTTCAAGGCACATTTCGTCGCGAAGGAGCAACGCGCGCCCGTCGCCTATGAATCCCCGAAGGGCGGCATCTTCTTCAAAGCGAACGTTGCCGGCCGTGACGTCTGGGCCATGCTGGATACCGGAGCCCACCACAGCCTGGTTGACATCGCATGGGCCCGCAGCGCCGGCCTCAGCATCAGTTCCGAGGAAGAGAAGATCAGGTCGTCGACGGGCGAGATGGCGATGCACTGGACGCAGGACGTTGCAATCCTGATCCCGGGTCAGATCGAGGTCCGTCATCCGCGGCTTGGAGCAATCGACCTGGGCATGCTCTCGACGATCATTGATCGCAAGATCGAGTTCATCCTGGGACAGGACCTGCTGAGCCACGTCGTGCTCCTCGTCGATCCCGCGAAGCACATCTTCCAACTCGGGCCGAGTGGTTCATTCAAGGCGCCGCCCCAGGCCTGGTCGATCGATCTGCAGAACCAGAAGCCACAGATTGAAGTGACTATCGGCAAGGAGAAGGTCTTGCTGGGCCTGAACACGGGATCCAACAGTCAGGTCGAGCTGAGCGCGGGCACCTGGGCACGCGTCCTGCCCAGGGACGTTGCAACGGGCACCACCATTTCCGCCGCGCCCACCGGCGCAGCCTACGCCAAGAGGAGCGCGCTGATTCCCGAACTTGGAATCGGAGCCCTGAAGATTCCGGATGTGACGGTTACGGAGGCACCATCACGCTCCAGAGATGACAGCTATATCGGAACCGGAATCCTCGGCAGATTTCGCCTGGCCCTGGATCTGAACGCGGGCAAGCTGTGGCTCGGTTCCTTGCCTCCGCCAGGCGCAGTGAATGGCGCTTCTGCGGAGAAGCCTGCCACGAGCGCTACCGCTCCATCGCAATAGTACGGGTACGAGACCGATGCACAAACTGCTTCTCCTGTTTGCGTTCGCTACCGCACTCTGCTCACCGC
>Ga0126377_10002724_pt1 | contig 12286 bp, 13 predicted proteins | sample PanSoiMetPlot_22_FD_92647 | JGI IMG/M metagenome (GOLD analysis project Ga0126377, IMG submission 92647) | Tropical forest soil microbial communities from Panama - MetaG Plot_22 | ecosystem: Environmental > Terrestrial > Soil > Tropical forest > Bulk soil | place: Panama | collected 2016-02-17
CTCGGTCACGAACACGCCGTCCGCGACCTTCGTGCCGAACGTGCGCTCGACCCACCAGGCCGTGTCGCCGCCGACCTCGATCCGCGCCTCGCCCGACGGGTCGCCGATCTGCCAGCGCGGCCGGCCGCGGTACCGGTCGACGTCGAACTCGGCGGGCAGCCGGAAGTCACGCTCCCGGCGCGTCGCGAAGCGGATCTCGCCGCGGATCCGGGAGACCCGGAACGTGCGCTCGTCGTCGGCGTCGAGGTCCTGGCCGACCACGTACCAGGCGCCGGCGTCCTGGAAGAGCGCGTACGGGTTGACCGTGCGCTCGCGCTCCTCGTCCCGCGAGATCGACCAGTAGGGGAACTTGACCGTGCGCTGCTTCGAGATCGCGGCCTCGAGCTTGCCGAGGCGGCCCTGCATCTCGGCGGAGTACTCGGGGTCGTTCACCTCGACCCTCATCGCGGTCCCCGTCGGCGCCTCGGCGAAACCCGGGCGGCCCAGCGCGAGGTTCTGCAGGGCGAGCCGCAGGGGCTCTGCGTAGGCGAACTTGCCCTCGAGCAGGTAAAGGCACGTCTGCAGCGCTGCGAGCTCGTCGTCGGTCAGCTCGAGCGGCGGCAGGAAGTAGCGCTCTGAGCGCATGTTGTAGAGCTCCTCGCCCGTGTACTCGTCCCGCTGGGAGTGGAGCGGGACGCCGAGGGCGAGCAGCTCGGCGCGGTCGGAGTAGAACCGCCGCGCGAAGGCCTCGTCCGACATCTCCTGGTAGCCCTCGACGCTCCCCTTGATGTCGCGGGCGGTCACCGCACGGCGCTCCGCCATCAGGAACGCGACCAGCGAGAGCTGCCGGATCAGCTTGTCGGTGTCGTGCGACAACCCGCCGCGCAGCCTAACCGCGAGAGACGGGGAAGGCTATGCCGCGACCCGGGAGCGCTCGAGATGCTGGTGCGAGGGGCAGTAGTCGCGGTCCGGCAGCGGCGTCCGCTGGCACGGCTTGCCCTTGCGCGTGGTCGCGCGGCACCGGGCGACGCCGCCGTCGAAGGCGCCGGCCTCGATCTGGCTCTCGATGAAGCTGACCGCCGCCGCGACGCCCTCCCGCACCGCCCAGGCGACCTGCGCCTGGCACGTGATCGGGAAGTAGCGGCGGATGTCCTGGAAGAGGGCGCGATCGGGCTTCGCGAAGTAGAGCGGGTCCTTGGCGAGGCGCTCCATCGTCTGCTCGCAAGCCTCGAGCACGTCGCGGCGGTACGCAATGCGAGTCTCGGGGCCTACGTACGGGTCGATCAGATCTTTGACCGACCGGTAGATCGCGCGTGAGTACTGATACATGCAGGCTTGGATCTGTAGCGTCCGCTCGTCCATCGATCAGTATCTCCGGCTCCTATTAATCTCCCGCAAAGCTTTGTTAACCGAGGGTTAAACCCGCTTTCGCGTCTGGGCTCCGGTGTCGAGTCTAACGAACTCGGGTCGTGTTACAAAGTCGGCTTCCCCGTTGGCAGCGGGGTAAACGCGTTACGGTGTGATCCGACGCGGATAGGGAGCGCGATATCCGCGCCGGTGGGCGTCGATGACGTGGCTCTGCGCCTCGGCTTCGCCGCCGTAGATGCCCGAGAAGACCACGAAGTAGCCGGGGTGGAGGCTCGAGAAGCTCGACGAGTCGAGCACGCCGACCTGCTTGAGGCCCAGATGCAGGGCCTGCCGTGCCTCCGCGAGGGCCCCCGCGCGCCCGTTCACGTTCGGGATCGAGTCGAGCACGATCGTCCAGCCGCTCCGCGAGGCCGGCCACGTGACGAGGGCGGCCGCAGGAGGCCGCGGGGCCGGCCGGCCCGGGGCGGTCGGGGTGGGAGTCGTCGTGGTCGCGGTGGCGGTCGGCACCGTCGGCTCGGGTGCGGTCTGCGTCTGTTGAACACTCGTCGCTGCGGGGCTCGTCGCGACAACCGTCGCGTTCGCAGAGCTCGAGTCGTCGGCGAGCCAGATCGCCGAGGCGGCGCCCGCGGCCGCGGCGACCCCGAGCGCTAGGAGCGTCGGCCAGATCCAGTCGCCCGGGTACCAGCCGATCCGCCTTCGCCACGCCGACCCGAGGGTCGCGACGAGCCCGGAGGTCGCCGGAAGCCGCGCCCCGCACTCGAGGCAGTACTCCTGGCCCTCGCTGTACGGGGTGCCGCAGCGCGTGCAGCGCCGCTCGTCGTCCGGTGGCGACACCGTTACCGCTCCCAGGGGTCGGCGTCGCCGTCGGCCGCCGAGTCGAGGACGGTTTCGCCCGGCAGCCTGGGCCCGTCGGATTCCTCGGCGGGGCGACCGCAGCTCGCGCAGAAGCTCGCGTCCGCCGGAAGCGGGTGCCCGCAGCCCTTGCAAGCGATCACGGTGTCGGCGCCCACCGGCCGTCCGCAGTTCGCGCAGAAGTGGGAGCCCCACGGAACGGGTGCGCCGCACTGGCAGGTGGTCGGCGCCCCCCGGGCGTTCGAGACCGCGGCGATGATCGAGTCCAGCTCGTGGAGCCGCTGCTCGATGGCGACGATCTCGCGGCAGTGCTCGATCAGGAGCTCGTCGCGGAAGTTCGACTGCCGGTACATCTCGAGGGTCAGGCCGCCGAGGTCGCGGATTCGCTCCTCCCGGGCCTTCAGGATCGCACGGCGCTCGCGCCTGAGGGCGCCCGGGGACGGTGGGCGGCGCAGTCGCCGCGGAGGGGCCGTCGGCTCGACCTCGTCCGACCCTCGGCGGATGCGGCTTAGCAGGGAAAAACGCGCCACCGCGGCGCGAGTCTAGCAGCGGGGGTGGACCGCTCTAACGGCCGCCTCGAGCGGTCTGCCGGCCGGGTCTGGCGACGAGCACGAGGAAGAGCGCGAGCCCGACGAGGCCCAGCGTGAGGCCGAGCCAGGTGACGTAGAGCCCGAAGATGATCCCGACGATCATCAGCGCCATTGCGAGGCCGACCATGCGCCGGACAGGCTAGAGGTCGATCACGACGAGCCGCTCTTCGGTCAGCTCGCGAACCGCGTACGCGGGGCCCTCGCGCGTGTTGCCGGAGTTCTTCACCCCGCCGTAGGGCATCTGGTCGGAGCGGAAGGTCGGCGCCTCGTTGATCGTCACGCCGCCGAACTCGAGCTCCTGCGCCGCCTGCAGCGCAGTGTCGAGAGCGCGGGTGAAGATGCCCGCCTGGAGACCGTAGCTCGTCGAGTTCGCGAGCTCGATCGCCTCGTCGAGCGAGTCGACGGCGTTCACGGTCACGACCGGGCCGAACACCTCGTCGCAGCTGACCTTCAGGTCCGGGCCGGCCCCCGCGATCACCGTCGGCCCGATGAGCCCGTCCTGCTCCTCGCCGCCGGCCAGGACCTCCGCACCCGCGGCGCGCGCCTCCTCGATCCACTCGAGGATCCGCTCGCGGGCGCCCTCGTCGATCACCGGGCCGACGTCGGTCTCCTCGTCGGCCGGGTCGCCGATCTTCAGCGCCTCCACCTTCGGCAGGAACCCCTCGAGGAACGCGTCGTAGACGGGCCGCTCGACGTAGATCCGCTGGATCGAGATGCAGCTCTGGCCGGCGAACGAGAACCCGTTCGCGGCGGCGGCCTTCGCGGCGGCCTCGACGTCGGCGTCGGCGGCGACGATGAACGGCGTCGCGTTGCCGAGCTCCAGGTTGACCTTCTTCTGGGCCGCGCGCTCGGCGATTGCCCAGCCGACGCCGCTCGAGCCGGTGAAGGTGATCGCCCTGACCCGCTCGTCCTCGACCAGGACGTCCCCGATCTCCGAGGAGGGGCCCGTGACGACGTTCAGCCACCCGGGTGGCAGGCCCGCCTCGTCCTCCAGTTCCGCGAGCAGCAGCGCCGAGAGCGGGGTCGCGCTCGCGGGCTTCAGCACGACGGCGCAGCCGGCCGCGAGCGCGGGCGCGAGCTTGTGCGCGACGAGGTTAAGCGGGAAGTTGAACGGCGAGATCGCGCCGACGATCCCGATCGGCCTGCGCAGCGTGAACCCGAGCTTGCCCTCGCCGGCCTGCGCGGCGTCCATCGGGATCATCTCTCCCGCGAGCTTGCGGGCCTCGACGGCGGCGAAGGTGTAGGTCGACATCGCGCGGGCGGCCTCGACGCGCGCCGCCTTCATCGGCTTGCCCGCCTCGTCCGAGATCTGCCGTGCGACCTCGTCGTGCCGCCGGCCGAGCGCTCCCGCCACCTTGACGAGGATCTCGGCGCGCTTGTGCGCCGGCAGCGGCTCACGCATCGCCTGCTCGGCGGCGTCGATCGCGCGCCGGGTCTCGTCGGCGCCGGCCTTCGGCACGCGCCCGACGACCTCGCCGGAATACGGAGAGTGGACGTCGATCCACTCGCCCGTCTCGATCCACTCGCCTCCGACGAGTAGCTTCCGGTCGACGGTCGTTACGGCCACGAGGGCTAGTCTAGAGCGGCAGTGGCGCGCTCCGACGCCCTCATCGTCGACGCCGTCCGTTCGCCCATCGGCAAGCGCAACGGAACGCTCGCGAAGCTGCGCGCCGACGCGCTTGCGGGTCAGGTGCTGAACGGGCTCGTCCGGCGCCTGGAGCTCGATCCCGCGGAGGTCGAGGACGTGCAGATGGGCTGCGTCTCGCAGGTCGGCGAGCAGGGCTGGAACATCGGCCGGATGGCGCCGCTCGTGGCGGGCTGGCCCGAGTCGGTCTGCGGCACCACTGTCGACCGCCAGTGCGGCTCGTCGATGCAGTGCAACTTCAACGCCGCCGCCGCGATCTGGTCGGGCCAGCTCGACCTCGTCGTCTCCGCCGGGGTCGAGTCGATGTCGCGGGTGCCGATGGGCTCGAGTGGAGGAGACGTCTCCGACGCACTCCTCGAGCGCTGGGAGGTCGTCCCGCAGGGCATCTCCGCGGAGCTGATCGCCGAGGAGTGGAGCCTCTCGCGCGAGGATCTCGACGCGTACTCGTACGAGTCCCACCGGCGTGCGCTCGCGGCGATCGGCGAGGGCCGCTTCGAGCGCGAGATCGTCCCGATCGAGCTGACGAACCCGCACACGGGCGTGCTGTTCGGCGTCGACGAGACGCCGCGGGCCGACACGTCGCCCGAGGCGCTCGCCGCGCTCGAGCCGGCGTTCCTGCCCGACGGCAGGGTGACGGCGGGGAGCTCGAGCCAGATCTGCGACGGAGCGGCGGCGGTGCTCGTGGCGAGCGAGGCGGCGTGCGAGCGGTTCGGGCTGGAGCCGCGCGGGCGCTTCGTCGCGTTCGGCCTGGCGGGCGTCGACCCGCGCCTGATGCTCCACGGCAACCCGCAGGCGTGCGAGCGGGCGCTCGCCAGGGCGGGGCTCGGCTGGGACGACATCGCCGTCGTCGAGGTCAACGAAGCCTTTGCGTCGGTGGCGCTTCAGTTCATGCGCGACGCGGGCCTCGAGGAGCGGTGGGCGGACGTGAACCCGAACGGCGGCGGCATCTCGCTGGGCCACCCGCTCGGCGCCACCGGCGCGAGGATCACGGCCACGCTCCTGAACGAGCTCGACCGGCGCGACGCCCGCTACGGCGTCGCGACGATGTGCATCGGCTTCGGCCAGGCGATCGCCGCCGTGATCGAGCGCCTCGAGAACGTCTAGGATCGCGCGCCGTGGAGATCTCGCGAGTCGGCGTGGTCGGGCTCGGCACCATGGGCGCCGGCATCGCCCAGGTCTGCCTGCAGGCCGGGGTGGAGGTGGTCGGCCGCGAGGTCGACTCCGAGCTCGGCGAGCGCGGCCGCGGGCGGATCGACCACTACCTCTCGCGCGGCGTCGAGAAGGAGCGCCTCACGCAGGCCGAGAAGGACGCCGCGCTCGGGCGGCTGACCCTCGTGACCGACCTGGACGAGCTCGCCTCGTGCCAGCTCGTGATCGAGGCCGCCTTCGAGGACCTCGAGGTCAAGCGCGAGCTGTTCGGCGAGCTCGACCGCATCGTCGAGCCGGGCGCGATCCTCGCCTCCAACACCTCGGCGCTCTCGGTCTCGCAGATCGCCACTGCGACGCAGCACCCCGAGCGCGTTGTCGGGATGCACTTCTTCAACCCGGCTCCCGTGCTCCCGCTCGTGGAGGTGATCCGCACCGCGCACACGAGCGACGAGGTCTTCGACGCCGCCCACGCGTTCGCGCAGCGCATCGGCAAGGAGCCGGTCGCCTGCAACGACACGCCCGGCTTCATCGTCAACCGGATTCTGATCCCGCTCCTGAACGACTGCGTGCGCGTGCTCGACGAGGCGCGCGTGGCGCCCGAGGACGTCGACCGCGCGATGCGCTTCGGGGCGAACTGGCCGATCGGGCCGTGCGCGCTGATCGACCTGATCGGCGTCGACGTCCACGTCCACGCCTCCGAGGCGCTGCACGCGGCCCTCGGCGAGGACCGAATGGCGCCTCCGCAGCGCCTCCTCGAGATGCGCGAGGCGGGCTACCTCGGCCGCAAGAGCGGCCGCGGCTTCTACGACTACGACTAGGGCCCCAAGAGCCGCGCCCACACGTTCTCGAGCAGGCGCGAGACCGCCGGCACGCCGATCGCCGAGGCGAAGTTGACCGCGCCGGCGGAGAACACCCGGGCGCCGGTCGGCGTCTCGTAGTAGGTCATCTCCGCGTCCTTGCCGCCGACCAGCCGGGCGATCCGCGCGAGCACGATCGTGCCGGGCGGGGACGAGCGCGTGCGGGCGTCGACCTCGATGCCGAACCGGCCGAACGCCGCGCCGTTCGCAAGGCCCGTTCCGGCGAACGCCCACGGCGCCGCGACGGCGCCCTGCACGACGAACGGCGCCTGCGTCCTCCGCGTCCCGCTGCCGGCCCATTGCGCCCCGACGAGGCCGGCCTCTGCGCGGCCGAGCTTTCGCCACATCTGGACGCGGCGCTCGAACTGGCCGGAGCGCGTCACCTTCCAGAGGAGGTTGTTCGCCGAGAGGAACATCAGGCGCCCGCCGAGGTCGCGGTAGCTGCGCAGGAGCGCGAGCTGGCGCTGGGTCACGTACTCCTCGTGGGCCGGGAAGACGATCATCGTGTACGCGCGGCGTAGCGCATCCGCGCTGCGGGCGTGCCCGAGGTCGTCGTCCGAGAGGTAGTCGACCTCCTTGCCGGTGCGCTGGAGCCACGAGACCACGTCGAGGCTCCAGTCGTGGTAGGTCGAGGCCACCCCGAAGTCGAGGTACGGCCGCCGCAGGTCGACCGACCGGATCGCGTCGTTCACGTACCAGCTGTTGCCCCAGCCGTCCCCGTCCTGGTCGAGCCGGTTGTAGGCCTGCCACGTGTTGGTCGGGAAGACGACGGCGACCCGGTGCGCGCCCAGCGTGCGCGGCCGGAGGATCAGCGGCGCGACGCCGACCCGGCCGTCGCCGGTCGTGACGCGCAGGAGGTAGAGGCCGGTCTCCCAGTCGCCGGCGGTGCCGACCTTGACGAGCGACGGCGCGTCGCGGTGGCGACGCCAGTCGAGGGTGACGGGCGGCGCGAGCGCCGAGCCTCGCGTTCGCAGGTCGCGGGTCGTCGGGTGCAGGACGGAAGCGAGCGAGAACACCTGGAGGCGGACGCTGCGCGCGTCCGTCGCGATCGACACCGTCGCAGCCGCTCCGACCGGGTAGCTCCGCAGCAGGAACCCCGCCTCGACGCTCTGGACGCGGACGACGAGGCCGCTCGTCCGGTGCCCGGGCCGGGGAGCCTCGTAGCCGTAGACCCGGCGGCCGCCCTGCCGGCCGTGGACGATGAACCGCAGGAGGTAGGTCCGGTCCGGCGCGGAGCGCCTCGGCGCCCACGTGATCGAGTGCGGGCCCGTGCCGAAGCTGCGCCGCGTGCGCCAGATCGGGACGTCGTCCTCGCCGGCCCCGCCCGTCGCCACCGCCTGGACCTGGACCGACGCGGGCTGGTCGAGGCTGAACCGGATCACGGCGCGGTCGCGGAAGCCGTCGCCGTTCGGGCTGACGGTGGTCAGCTGCGGGGTGTCGCCGGCGAACGGGGTGTCGCCGTTCGTGATGCGCAGGGCGAGGAGCCGCGGCGGCCCGGGCGCCGCCGCCGACGACCCCGCCAGCGCGATCGCGAGCCCCAGCACGAGTGACGGAAGGAGTGCCCTCATCGCCGCAACCGCTCCGGGCCGCGCGCTCGTTTACGCATTCCTTACAACCCGTTTATGACCAACAAACCAAGAACCCCGATACTTCGTGCCCATGGGGCGGACGTTCCTCCTCGTTGCTGCGCTCGCTGCAGTCCTGACGGTACCTGTGGCGGTCGCGGCCGATCGCTCGGGCGGCAGCAGGGCGTCCGCGGCGACCGACGGCACGCTCTCGATCAAGCGAGGGCGCGGCCTCGTCGTGCTCAAGACCAAGGGGACCGTGATCGGCCGCGCCAACAACGCGCGCGTGCAGGTCAAGGACATGAAGCCCTTCGACGCGAACAAGCCGCAGTTGTTTGGCTGCAAGCCGAAGATCAAGCACCCGAACTTCTCGACCTCGGTGTGCCAGGGGAAGAAGCTCACCTTCCGCATCCTCGACGGGCGCTTCAACATCACCGTCCGCGGCAACGCGATCTTCCTCTCGGCGGTCGGCAAGGGCACGGTCAGCGTCGACGGCATCGGCGAGACGGGCGTGGACGACGGCGTGATGTCCCTGAACAACGCCCCGTACGAGTCGCTCCCCGACATCGCCACGACGTACCAGCTCGAGACTCCCGCGCCGGCTCCTTCTTCCGGCCAGCGCGGAGGCTGACAGCCGTCTCTGGCATCCTGAGGCCATGGCAGCCCAGGCCCAGACCGTGCTTGTCGTCGAGGACGAGAGCTCGATTGCGTCCTTCGTCTCGCTCTACCTGAAGAACGCGGGCTACATGGTGCGGATGGTCGGCACCGGCACGGAGGCGCTGGCCCAGGCCGAGGCCGACCGGCCCGACCTGATCGTCCTCGACCTGATGCTGCCCGACGTGGACGGGATCGAGGTCTGCCGCAAGATCCGCCAGGGCTCCGACGTCCCGATCCTGATGCTCACGGCGCGGGACGAGGACGTGGACAAGATCATCGGCCTCGAGGTCGGCGCCGACGACTACCTCACGAAGCCGTTCAACCCGCGCGAGCTCGTCGCCCGCGTGAAGTCCATCCTGCGCCGGTCGGTTCCCGAGCGGCGCGAGGTCAAGACGAAGCAGATCACGTACGGCGACCTCGAGATCGACGCCGGCCGCCGCGAGGTGCACGTGGCCGGCACGGAGATCCAGCTCGCGCCCAAGGAGTTCGACCTCCTCTGGGAGCTGCTCGACCACCGCGGGCTCGTGCTCACGCGCGACCAGCTGCTCGAGCGCGTCTGGGGCTACACCTTCGCCGGCGACACGCGCACCGTCGACGTCCACGTGCGCCAGCTCCGCCGCAAGCTGGGCGACGCCTCGCCGATCGTGACGGTCTGGGGGGTCGGCTACAAGGTCGCGCCCGCGCGAGACGCGCACAAGGACGCGGCGTCCGCATAAGCAACACTTAGTAGATGTTCAGGTCCCTCAGGGTCCGGCTGCCGCTCCTCTTCCTGACGGGCAACGTCATCGCCATGCTCGTGACGACCGCGATCGCGGTGCAGCTCTTCCGCGAGTTCGCGCGCGACCAGGCGCTCAGCGGTTTGCGTAGCAGCGCGAACGGCATCGCCGAGCTGTATGCGAACGCGATCAAGGCCGATTTCGCGGCGCCGGAGCGCAGCCAGTCGCAGCGCGCGCCCAGCTGGCTCGTGCGCGCGAACCTCGAGAAGACGACCGGCGACCGCATCTACTACGCGGGCGTCAACCCGTTCCCGGGCGAGAAGTCGGGCCTGCGGCCGCTGCCGAACAACACGGTCGACTGGACCTCCGGCGAGACGCAGACGTTCGACTTCGTGCCGCCGGGCCAGCCCCGCACCTACCTCGCCGTCGCCCAGCCCGTGGTCATCCACAGCCGTAACCGGCCGATCGGCGCAATCATCGTCGCCCGGCCGAAGACGAGCATCAACCACAGCGTCTACCTGCTCGTCGAGCCGCTCGCGCTCGCCGGCGCGCTGGGTCTCGTCGTCGCCGCGCTGATCGGCATCTACGCGTCGCGGCGGCTCGTGCGGCCGGTGCTGATGCTCTCGGACGCCGCCGACGAGGTCGCGGCGGGGCACTACGGCGTCGAGGTTCCGCGTCGCGCGCCCGGCGAGATCGGGCACCTCGCCGACCGCTTCGGCGAGATGGCCGAGCGGCTCGCCGAGGCCGAGGCGCAGGAGCGGAACTTCCTGATGTCGGTGTCGCACGAGCTCCGCACCCCGCTGACCGCCATCCGCGGCCACGTGTCCGCCCTCCGCGAAGGCGTCGTCGAGGACCCGGAGATCGCCGCGCACTCGCTCGAGATCGTCGAGGCAGAGGCACGACGGCTCGAGCGCCTCGTCGGCGACATCCTCGATCTCGCGAAGCTCGACGCGCACCGGTTCACCGTCATGCGCGAGGAGGTCGACATGGAGCAGCTCGTCGGCCAGGCGTACGAGACGTTCGCCGAGCAGGCGCGCGCTCGCGCGATCGACTACAGCGTCGACGTCCGCTCGCGCCCGGTGATCGTCTCGGACGGCGACCGCGTGCTGCAGATCGTCGACAACCTCCTCTCGAACGCCTTCCGGGCGACCCCGAACGGCGGCCGCATCCAGCTCGAGCTCGTACAGGAGAACGGAACCGTCCAGGTCGCGGTCGAGGACAACGGGCCGGGCATCCCTGACGAGCAGCGCGAGCGGCTGTTCCGGCCGTTCGTGTCTCGCAGCGGCGGCACGGGGCTCGGGCTGGCGATCTCCAAGGAGCTCTCGAACGCGCTCGGCGGGCGGATCGAGCTGCAGTCCGAGGTCGGCCGCGGCTCGCGGTTCGAGCTCGTGCTGCCCGCGTCCTAGCCGGCCAGGGCATACGCGGCGACCGCGCCGCCGTACCCGGCGACGAGCGCGATCCCCTCGCGTCGCGTCGAGCGCCCGTCGAAGACGACGTAGGCGACCGCGAGCGTCGCCAGCGCCATCGTCGCGATCTCGACCGGGCGGAACGCAAGCGTCAGGTCGTTGCCGGCCGGGATCGAGAGCAGCGCCGCCGCGGGCGCGACGAACACCGCGACCTGGGCCGCCGACGAGATCGCGATCTCGCTCGCGAGCTTCGTCCGCCCGCGGTGCGCCACGACGATGGCGCCGCCGTGCTCGGCGGCGTTGCCGACGATCGCGACGATCACTACGGCGATGAAGAAGTCCGACCAGCCCAGTGCGTGCCCGAACCCCTCGAGCGAGCCGACGAGCGCCTCCGAGACGAACGCCGTCGCGACGGCCGCGACGGCGAGCACGGTGATCCCGGTGCGCATGCTCCAGCTGGACTGCGACGGCTCCGGCTCGTGCATCGCACCGTGGCGCCGCAGCCCTCTGATCGCGCTGACGAGGTAGACCGCGAGCAGGAGGACGGCCACCGGGATGCTCGCGACGAACAGCGAGTGGCGGTTGGGGTCGCCGCTCCAGCCCGGGATCGACGGCACGAGGAACGCGACGACGGCGATCGCGATCGTGCCGAGCTGCGTGAGCAGGGAGCGCCGGTCGAGCTCGCCTGCGCCGGCGATCATCGTCAGCCCGAGCACGAGCAGCAGGTTCGAGACGACGGAGCCGGTGAGCGACCCGCGGACGACGTCGGGGAGGCCCTTGTGGATCGCGAGGACGGCGATGATCAGCTCCGGCGCGTTGCCGAAGCTCGCGTTGACGAAGCCGCCGATGCCCGGGCCGGTGTGCTCGCCGACGTGCTCGGTTGCCTCGCCGATCAGCCACGCGAGCGGGATCAGCGCGATCGCCGCGACGACGAACATGACGACGTCGCCCGCATGGACGACGTAATTGAGGACGAGGACGACGGGCGTCAGCCCGAGCGACGCCCAGAGCGTGCGTTTCGCGATCGAGATCGGCTGAGCCTAGTGGTTCCGTTAACCGGCGTCGGCCGGCCGCCGCAGCTCGACGATCTGCGCGCGCGGCTCGAGCGCCTGCTCGATCCGGTCGAGGCGCTCGTTGAGTCCTCGCCACTGCGCAGTGATCAGGTCGACGAGGAGCGACAGGTCGTCGACCCGTGCGTGGCGCTCCGCGAGCATGTCGGTCTCGAGCCGCTCGAGCCGGCGGATCATCTGATTCGAGAGGCCCTTCACCTCCGCGAGCCGGCGCGAGATCGGCGCCGCCTCCTCGCGCAGGCCGTCGCGCAGCGCACTGCCGACCGCGTTGGGCATTACGACCTGGAGCTCGTCGGCCGTCTGTGCGAGGGCTTCCACCTGCAACCTGGCCCGCTCGAGCGCCGCGGCGACGTCCGGCGGCAGCGAGTAGCGGTCTTCCATCCCTTACGACGGTACCGTCGCCATCGGATGAATATAAGCGAGCTCGACTAC
>Ga0126377_10002725_pt1 | contig 12284 bp, 13 predicted proteins | sample PanSoiMetPlot_22_FD_92647 | JGI IMG/M metagenome (GOLD analysis project Ga0126377, IMG submission 92647) | Tropical forest soil microbial communities from Panama - MetaG Plot_22 | ecosystem: Environmental > Terrestrial > Soil > Tropical forest > Bulk soil | place: Panama | collected 2016-02-17
CAGGAGCTGCTCGAAGTCGCCGAGCAGAAGGTCTTCCACATCGCCGAGGCCGGCGCCCGCGGGCGCAAGGGCTTCGTGACGATGCGCGCGGCGGTCAAGGACGCGTTCCAGATCCTGCACCAGCGCTACGAGAGCAAGGGCTCGGTCACGGGCCTCGCGACCGGTTTTTCCGATCTCGACGAGATGACGGCGGGCTTGCAGCCGTCGGACCTCATCATCGTCGCGGCGCGCCCGTCGATGGGCAAGACCGCGCTCGCGGTCAACTTCGCCGAGTACGCCGCGATCCAGAAGAAGAAGGCCGTCGCGGTGTTCTCGATGGAAATGTCGGCCTCGCAGCTCGCGTTCCGCCTGATTTCCTCGCTCGGCAGCATCAACCAGCAGCACCTTCGCACCGGCGATCTTGCCGAGGAGGAATGGCCGCGCGTCACGAACGCGATCACGTTCCTCTCCGAGGCGAAGATCTTCATCGACGACACGCCGGCGCTGTCGCCGGGCGAGCTCCGCGCGCGGTCGCGACGCCTCAAGCGCGAGCACGATCTCGGCCTCATCGTGATCGACTATCTGCAGCTCATGCAGGTGCCCGGCAACAAGGAGAACCGCGCCACCGAAATTTCAGAGATTTCGCGTAGCCTCAAGGCGCTCGCGAAGGAGCTCGACATCCCGGTCGTCGCGCTGTCGCAGCTCAACCGCTCGCTCGAGCAGCGCACCGACAAGCGCCCGGTCATGGCCGACCTTCGCGAATCGGGCGCGATCGAGCAGGACGCCGACGTGATCATCTTCATCTACCGCGACGAGTACTACAACCCGGATTCGAGCGACAAGGGCACCGCCGAGATCATCATCGGCAAGCAGCGTAACGGCCCGACGGGGACCGTGCGCTTGACGTTCCTTGGGCAGTTCACGAAGTTTGCGAACTATGCGTCGGACAGTTATGCCGGTTCGTTCGAGTAGGGCTGTGAGCGGTGAGCCGTCAGCGGTGAGCGGAAAAGCACGGAGGGACCGTCTGCGTTTTCCGCTCACCGCTCACCGTTCACCGCTCACCCAGATCCTATGAGCCGCGCCACCGCCGCCACGATCCACCTCGGCGCGCTGCGCGACAACCTGCGTCGCGTGCGCGAGCTCGCGCCCGGCGCGAAAGTCATGGCGGTCGTCAAGGCCGACGGCTACGGCCACGGGCTCGAGCGCGTGGCGCGCGCGCTGCAGGGCGCCGATGCGTTCGGCGTCGCCGGCATCGCCGACGGCCAGCGCCTTCGCGCGGCCGGCATCTCGCAGCGCGTCGTCGTGCTGTCGGGTCCGGACGAGGCAGGCGATCTCGCCGAGATGCGGCGGCTGCGCCTGGATTCGGCGATCCATCACGACGTGCAGATCGAATGGCTCGCCGCCGACACCGATCCGCGGCCGGTCAAGGTCTGGCTCAAGCTCGACACCGGCATGCACCGTCTCGGCTTCGCGCCCGAGCGCGCGCGCGAGCTGCACGCGCGCCTGCGCGCAATGCCGAGCGTCGATCGCGACATCGGCCTCATGACGCACTTCGCGAACTCCGACGTCTTCGACGACGCACTCACGACGCTGCAGATCGAGCGTTTCGAGCGCGCGCTGTCCGGCATCGAAGGCGAGCGCTCGCTCTCGAACTCGGCCGGCATCCTCGGCTGGCCCGAGGCACAGGCGCAGTGGGTGCGCGCCGGCGGCGCGCTTTACGGCATCTCCGTCGTCGCCGGCAAGATCGGCGCCGATTTCGGCTTCCGCCCGGCGATGACGCTGGCGACGCGCCTCATCGCGATCAACCGCGTGCGCAAGGGCGAGCGCATCGGCTACGCCGCGACGTACGAATGTCCCGAGGACATGAACGTCGGCGTCGCCGCGATCGGCTACGGCGACGGCTACCCGCGCCACGCCGACGCCGGCACGCCGGTGCTCGTCAACGGCGCGCGGGCGAACCTGATCGGGCGCGTGTCGATGGATCTCGTCACGATCGATCTCCGCAACCATCCGAACGCGCGCATCGGCGATCCGGTCGTGCTGTGGGGCCGCGGCCTTCCGGTCGAGGAGATCGCGATGCACGCGGACACGATCGGCTACGAGCTGACCTGCGGCGTCACGCGGCGCGTGCGGTTCGTCGAGGACGAAAGCTGATCGCGATGGCCAGGGCCAAGACCGCCTACGTCTGCGCCGACTGCGGCGCCGAGCACTCGAAATGGCAGGGTCAGTGCGTCGAGTGCGGCGCGTGGAACACGCTGAGCGAAATCACGGTCCTGCCGGCGAAAGCCGTTGCGAATCCGCGCGGCAGCTACGCCGGCAACACCGATGCCGCGAAGATCACGAAGCTCGCGACCGTCGCGGCCGAAGCCGAGCGCCGCGAGGCGACCGGCATCGCCGAGCTCGATCGCGTGCTCGGCGGCGGGCTCGTCTCGGGCTCGGTCGTGCTGATCGGCGGCGATCCCGGCATCGGCAAGTCGACGCTGCTCCTGCAGATGCTCGGCGCGATCGGCCGGCGCGTGCGCGGGCTCTACGTGACCGGCGAGGAGAGCCTTGCGCAGGTCGCGGGACGCGGACAGCGGCTCGGCATCGCGCTCGACGGCCTCGAAGCGCTCGCGGAGACGTCGATCGAGCGCATCCTCGCAGAGGCGGCGCAGTCGAAGCCCGACGTGCTGATCATCGATTCGATCCAGACGATCTGGACCGAGCTTCTCACCGCGGCGCCGGGCTCGGTGAGCCAGGTGCGCGAATCGGCCGCGCGGCTCGTGCGCTTCGCGAAGGAAACCGGCACGAGCGTGTTCCTCGTCGGCCACGTCACCAAGGAAGGCGGCATCGCGGGGCCGCGCGTGCTCGAGCACATGGTCGACGCCGTGCTGTACTTCGAAGGCGAGGCCGGCAGCCGCTTCCGCGTGCTGCGCGCGTTCAAGAACCGCTTCGGTGCGGTCAACGAGCTCGGCGTGTTCGCGATGGGCGACAAGGGCCTGCGCGAAGTGCCGAATCCGTCGGCGATCTTCCTGTCGGCGCACGCGCAGCCGACGGCCGGCAGCGCGGTCATGGTGACGCGCGAAGGCACGCGGCCGCTGCTCGTCGAGGTGCAGGCGCTGGTCGATCAGTCCTCGCTCGGCAATCCGCGCCGTGTCGCGCTCGGGTTGGAACAGAACCGGCTCGCAATGCTGCTCGCGGTGCTGCATCGGCACGGCGGCGCGGCGGTCTATGACCAGGACGTCTTCGTCAACGTCGTCGGCGGCATCCGCGTGCAGGAGACGGCAGCGGATCTGCCGGTGCTGCTCGCGGTGCTGTCGAGCTTCCGCGACCGGCCGCTGCCCGACAAGCTCGTCGCGTTCGGTGAGGTCGGTCTGTCGGGCGAGATTCGTCCCGTGCCGAACGGCGAGGAGCGTCTTAGAGAAGCGGCGACGCACGGTTTCACGCGCGCGATCGTGCCGAAGGCGAACGCGCCGAAGCGCGCGATCGGCGACCTCAGCGTGATCGGCGTGGAGCGGCTTTCCGAGGCGCTTTCCGCGGCGGCTTCGTAGCGGGCTTCTTTTTCTTCGCGGCGCGCTTTCGCGCGGTGCGCTCGACGAAGTCCTTCAGGACGATCGCATGCGTGTGCCCGCGATCCTTGGCGCCGTAGACGAATGTCACGCGCTTGCCTGAGATGAGATCGCGAAGTTCCGCGATCGCTTCCGTGCGCTGCTTCAGCTCCGCGGTGTAGCGACGCCGGAATTCGGCCCAGCGCTCGGGATCGTGGCCGAACCACGTGCGCAGTGCCGGGGTCGGCGCCACGTCCTTCAGCCATTCGTCGATGTGGGCCTCGACCTTGCTGACGCCGCGCGGCCAGAGCCGATCGACGAGGATGCGCAAGCCGTCGTCCTTCGCCGGTTCGTCGTACGCGCGCTTGAGCTGGATCATCGGCGTCACGCCGTCCGGTGGAGGACGAGCTCCAGCACGAACTTCGACCCGAAGAACGCCAGCAGCAGCACGACCATGCCCGCCAGCGTCAGCCGCACCGCGCGCCGTCCGCGCCAGCCCCAGCGCCAGCGCCCGAACAGCAGCACGCCGAAGACGATCCAAGCGGCGATCGACAGCACGGTCTTGTGCACGAGGTGCTGCGCGAAGAGGTTGTCGACGAAGAGGACGCCGGAGAGCAGCGTCAGCGTCAGCAGCACGAAGCCCGCGCCGATGAGACGGAACATCAGCGTCTCGGTCAGCGTCAGCGGCGGCAGCGCGCGGATCAGGCTCGAATCGAGGCGGTGATTGCGCAGCGCGCGTTCCTGCAGCGCGAGCAGGATCGCGAGCAGCGCCGCGATCATGAGGAATCCGTAGCCGAGGATCGCGAACGTCACGTGCAGCTTGATCTGCCATTCGATCGGCAGCGGCGTCGTCGGCGGCGCGAGCCACGTGTCGACCGCGAGCAGCACGGCGGCGAGCGGGAACACGACGACGCCGAGCCCCGACACCGGCCGGAACAGGTTCACGAGCAGCGTCAGCGCCGCGACGACGAGGCCGACCAGCGAAAGCGCCGCGAAGAAGTGCAGGTTGATGCCGCCCTGGTGGATGCCGAGCGCGACCATGAAATGCAGCGCGACGGCGATCGCCGCGACGCCGAGCGCGATCGGCCGCGGCGGCGCCGGCCGGTCGATCAGCGGCAGCACGAGGCAGAGCGCCGCAGCGATGTAGGCAACGACGGCTAGGAGGACCGACCAGCTGGGCATGCCGCCAGTGTCGCATGGCGCCTTGCCTGCGGGAATCGGCTGGCGGGCGGCTGGTATACTTCGCGCCCGCTTTTTCTTCTCCCGCAAACCGATGTTCGAATCCCTGAGCGAACGCCTGTCCTCGACGGTCCAGCGCCTGCGCGGCCGCGGCCGCCTGACCGAGGCCAACATCCGCGAGTCGCTGCGCGAGGTGCGCATCGCGCTCCTCGAAGCCGACGTCGCGCTGCCCGTCGTGCAGGCGCTGATCCAGCGCGTGCAGGTCAAGGCGCTCGGGCAGGAAGTCCTGAAGAGCTTGACGCCCGGCCAGGCGCTGGTGAAGGTCGTGCGCGACGAGCTCACGGCCGTGATGGGCACGCAGAACAGCGACCTCAATCTCGCCGCCGCGCCGCCGGCCGTCGTGCTGATGGCGGGCCTGCAGGGCGCCGGCAAGACGACGACGGTCGCCAAGCTCGCGCGCTTCCTCAAGGAGCGGCGCAAGAAGAAGGTCATGGTCGTCAGCGCCGACGTCTATCGTCCGGCCGCGATCGAGCAGCTGAAGACGCTCGCCGGGCAGGTCGACGTGCTGTTCCATCCGTCGAGCGGCGAAGAGGATCCGGTCGAGATCGCGAAGCACGCGCTCGATGCCGCGAAGAAGAATTTCGCCGACGTGCTGATCGTCGACACCGCGGGCCGCCTGCACGTCGATGCCGAGATGATGGCGGAGATCAAGCACCTCCATGCGGCGCTGAATCCGATCGAGACGCTGTTCGTCGTCGACTCGATGACCGGCCAGGACGCCGCGAACACCGCGAAGGCCTTCGCCGACGCGCTGCCGCTTTCCGGCGTGATCCTCACCAAGACCGACGGCGACGCGCGCGGCGGCGCGGCGCTCTCGGTGCGCTACATCACCGGGCGGCCGATCAAGTTCATCGGCGTCAGCGAGAAGCCCGAAGGGCTCGAGCCGTTCCATCCCGATCGCATCGCGCAGCGCATCCTCGGCATGGGCGACGTGCTGTCGCTGGTCGAGCAGGTCGAGCAGAAGGTCGATCAGGAGAAGGCGAAGAAGCTCGCCGAGAAGGTCATCAAGGGCAAGCGCTTCGACCTCAACGACATGAAGGATCAGCTCGAGCAGATGATCAACATGGGCGGCATGGCGTCTCTGATGGAGAAGCTGCCGGGCGGCATGGCGATCCCCGACAACATGAAGGCGCAGGCCGGCGACGGTGCCGTCAAGCGCATGATCGCTATCATCAGCTCGATGACGAAGAAGGAGCGCCGGCATCCGGATCTCCTCAACGGCTCGCGCCGCGCGCGCGTCGCTCGAGGCTCCGGTACGCAGCCGGCCGATGTGAATCGTTTGCTCAAGCAGTACCAGCAGACCGAGAAGATGATGTCCAAGCTCGGCAGCGGCGGCCTCAAGGGCGTCATGCGCCAGATGAAGGGCGCGATGCGCATGATGGGCGGCGGCGGAGGCCTTCCGCCGCGTTGATCGACGGCGGCGCGCTGGCAATGGACACGCGCTTCACGATCGCGCCGGCGCTCGCGCGCGACTTGCCCGACGTCGCGCGACTCTTCGCGGCCTACGAGGCGTACATCGGCGTCGATCTCTCGTATCAGGGTTTCGCCGACGAAGTCGCGACGCTGCCCGGCAAATACGCGCCGCCGGGCGGCCAATTGCTGATCGCGCGCGATCGCGAGGGCAGCGCGATCGGCTGCGTTGCGCTGCGTGCGATGAGCGAGCCCGGCTGCTGCGAGATGAAGCGGCTCTTCGTGGCGCCGGAAGGTCGCGGGCTCGGGCTCGGGCGCGCGCTCGCCGAGGCGATCGTCGGCGAGGGCGAACGGCTCGGTTATGCGGAGTTTCGCCTCGACACGCTGCCGTCGATGGGCGATGCGATCGCGCTGTACCGCAAGCTCGGTTTCGTGCCCGGCGAGCCGTACTACGCCGCGCCGGAAGGCACGATCTTCATGAAGCGGCGGCTCGGTACTTCGATGTGAGCGACGCCAGCGTCATCCGTCCGGTCGAGCGCGGCGATTTCGATCGCTGGCTGCTGCTCTGGAACGGCTACAACGCGTTCTACGGCCGATCCGGCGCGACGGCGTTGCCCGACGACATCACCCGCACGACATGGGCGCGGTTCTTCGATCCCGCCGAACCGGTGCACGCGCTCGTCGCAGAGCGCGACGGCGCGCTGATCGGACTCGCGCACTACCTCTTCCATCGCAGCACGATCTCGATCGCACCGACGTGCTACCTGCAGGACCTGTTCACGAGCGCGGGTGCGCGCGGAAAGGGCGTCGGCAAGGCGCTGATCGAAGCCGTCTACGTGGCGGCTGCCGGCGCGGGCTCTGCGCGCGTCTACTGGCAGACGCACGAGTCGAACGAAACGGCGATGCGGCTCTACGATCAGGTTGCGGAGAAGTCCGGATTTCTCGTGTACCGGAAGATGCTCTGAGCCCTGGCGGCCCCGGAACGGGGAAAATGCCGTAACCGCCTGAAGGTCTTTATTTTCCAGCGCGTTCCGCTACAATACGCGGCTCCCTCGGCGGCGCCCGGCGGCATTGGCGCGACGCCTTAGAATTTCCAGTTATTTCAGAGACTTGCAAATGGTCAAGATTCGCCTGTCCCGCGGCGGCGCCAAGAAGCGGCCGTTCTACCACATCATCGTGACCGACGAGCGCAATGCGCGCGACGGCCGCAACATCGAGCGCCTGGGTTATTTCAACCCGATCGCCTCGGGCAAGGACGTGCGCCTCGAGTTCGATACGGCCAAGGCCAAGGCCTGGGTCGAGAAGGGCGCGCAGATGACCGAGAAGGTGAAGTCGCTCTACAAGGAAGCGACGGCGACGAAGAAGGCCGCCTGATTCAGGTGGGCCGTTCGACCCAGGACGAGCCGACGCGCGAAAGCGCAGCGGACGAAAAGTGGGTCCTGGTCGGAAAGATTGTCGGGTTGTCGGGTGTGCGGGGCGAGGTCAAGCTCGAGTCGTACACCGAACCGAGAACGCGGATCTTCGGCTACCAGCCCTGGTTGCTGAAAACCGCCTCCGGTGAAACAGAGATCAGCGGCTGTCGCGGCCGGGCCCAGGGCAAGGGCATCGTGGCGACGCTGCCGGAGGTCGCCGACCGCGACGCCGCGGCGCGATGGATCGGCAGCGAGATCTGGGTTCGGCGCTCGGCGCTGCCCAGCGCGAAGCAGGGCGAGTACTACTGGGCCGATCTCGAAGGACTCGAGGTCGTCACCGTCGAAGGCGCGAAGCTCGGCAGGGTTTCGCACCTCGTCGCGACCGGCGCGAACGATGTGCTGGTCGTGCAAGGTGAACGCGAACGGCTGATTCCGTTCGTGCTCGACGATTACGTGAAGGAAGTGGATTTCGGGTCGGGCCGGATCACGGTCGATTGGGATCCTCAATTCTAGATTGAGAAGTGCGGACAGGATGTCCGCTGTTTGATTCTCGCGTTCATGGACGAACGCAAAAGTACAGGGACCGCGCGATGCGCATCGACGTCATCACGCTGTTTCCGGACTTCATCAGGACCGCGGCCGACATCGGCGTGGTCGGACGCGCGAAGGCGCGGGGCTTGATCGAGATCGCGACGTGGAACCCGCGCGATTTCGCGACGGACAACTACCGGTCGGCCGATGAAAGGCCGTACGGCGGCGGTCCCGGGATGGTGATGATGGTCGATCCGCTCCGGCGCGCGCTCGATGCGGTGCGCGAGGCGGGTGGACCCGAGAAAGCGATTTACCTGAGTCCGCAGGGAGCGCGGCTCACGCAGGAAAAGGTCGAGGAGCTCGCGCGAAGGGACCGGTTGTTCCTCTTGTGCGGGCGCTACGAAGGCATCGACGAGCGTTTCCTGGATCATGCGGTCGACGAGGAAATCTCGATCGGCGACTACGTGATCTCGGGCGGCGAGCTGGCGGCGGCGATCCTGATCGACGCGGTCGGCAGGCTGCAGGAAGGCGCGCTCAACGACGCGGAGTCGGCCGAGCAGGACTCGTTTTCGGACGGGCTGCTCGATTGTCCGCACTACACGCGTCCGGAGCGCGACACCTGGGGCGACGTGCCGGCGGTGCTGCTGTCGGGCGATCACGCGGCGATCCGCCGCTGGCGCCGCAAGCAGTCGATCGGCAGGACGTGGCTCAGAAGGCCCGATTTGCTGGCGCACGTGGAAGGCGACAAGGAAGCGCGTGCGCTGCTCGAAGAATTCCGCCGCGAGCATTTCGCGGCGAAACAGAACGAAAACTAAACAATTTCATTGGTGAGCGTCATGAGCAATCTCATTCAGCAGTTCGAAGCCGCGCAGATGACCCGCAAGCTGCCGGAGTTCAGCCCCGGCGACACGGTGATCGTCAACGTCAAGGTCAAGGAAGGCAATCGCGAGCGCGTGCAGGCCTACGAGGGCGTCGTGATCGCGCGCAAGAACGCCGGTCTCAACTCCGCGTTCACGGTGCGCAAGATCTCGCACGGCACCGGCGTCGAGCGCGTGTTCCAGTCGCACAGCCCGGCGATCGACTCGGTCGTCGTCAAGCGTCACGGCAAGGTGCGCGGCGCCAAGCTCTACTACCTGCGCGGCCTCGAGGGCAAGAAGGCGCGCATCAAGGAAGATCTCGGCGCGAACGCGGCCGACGACGCGGAAGGTTGATGCATCCGCGTCGTTCGCCTCTGGGCGAGCGGCGCGGCAAAAGAAAATTCGTCTTGGAGCAATCGAGTCGCGTCTTTTGCTCCTCGTCCGGGGCGGCCGTCGGCAACGACGGCCGCTTCGTCTTTTGTGCGGTTCGTCGTGAATCGCCGCTCCGATGCCGCTAACCGTCATCCCCGCGAAAGCGGGGACCCAGTGACGCTATCTCCGCGCCGGCGCCGACGGAAGCCCAAAGCTCAAGCTCGAGAACACCGTCTCGAAATCGGTGTTGCCGCCCGGCGGCTTCGGCTTCGTCCAGATCACATTGAGAAGCCACATGCCGCTCTCGGGCAGCGTGAACTCCGCGCGCCCATTCGCATCGGTCACGCGCGCTTCGAGCGGCTCCGCGTCGTCGGCGAGATTGGTGAGCTTGACGAGCCCGCCTGGCAACGGACGCTGTTCGAAAATCACGCGAACCGGCAGCGTCGCTCCGCGCGGTGTCGCGTAGATGTTTCGCTCCGGCACGATCTCCAGCGGTAGCCCGACGGGCTGCGTGATGAGCGCTTTCGAAGCGGCGCCGTCTCCAACCTGCACGATCGCTTTCGCCACGCGCCGATAGGTCTCCGAACCGTCGGCCTCCATGCGCCCCGCGCGTTCGCGCAACGCAAGCGCGGGCGTGAGGCCTTCCGCGCGCAGGTAATCGTTGAAGCGGATCGACGGCAGATGGCTTTCGGCCTTGTCGTCGGTTTGCAGCACGACAAGGTACGTGCCGGCCTTGTCGAACGCGATGTCGCCGTCGTCGCTGTCGCCACCGAGGCGAAGCCGCGAGCGAACGTCGTGCGTCGATCCGTCCGCTGCGACGACGTCGAAGCGTTCGATGCGCCGCATCGGAATCGGCGAGCGCTGGCGGAACGGTCCGTGGCCGACCTGCAGCGTGAACGGCGTCGTCTCCGGGGCGTCGAGCCGGAACGCCTGCGGTTGCAGCCAGAAATCGTGCGCGCACGCGGGCTCTGCGCATCCAAGCGACAGCACGGCGAGCATGCAGCTGGCGAGCGAAGGCATGAGCGCTGCTCCTATTCGAGATGATCGGGCAGATAGCCCGGCGTGACCGGCAGCAGATGCAACAGGGTCGCTAGCAGCGCGACCGCGATCAGCCAGCCCGCGACGATCTTCGGCACGATCGGCAGGCTCGACGCGGCTACGCGCGTTGCGACGAGCGTCATCCCTGCGGCGACCGGCACGAGCGCCAGCAAGGGGACCGCTCTTTCGAGCTCGACGGCCGCGCCCGTCGGCGCGGCGTCGCCGACGAACACGAGGCCGACGCACGCGATGGCCGCGCCGAGCGCCCGCACGACGATCGCACCGCGAGGTCGGACTGCCAGTGCGCCGATGCCGATGCCGAGCACGTGCAAGAGGCCCGTCGCGAGCACGAAGCCGACGCTGTAGCCGACCGGATCCGCCGCGGACGGCAGCTCGCGGCCGTGCGCATGGCCGTGGAACAGGGCGAACGCCGCGACGACGAGCGATGCCGCGACGACGGGTGCTCTCCACGCGGACGCGATGCACGCGCCGAGCACCAGCACCGACATCGCGACGCCGATCTCGACGCTCGGCAACGGTACGCCGAACATGCCGAGCGCTGCGCCGACGACCATGACGACCGGAAACACGACGGGCAGCGCGTAGGCGAGCGGACGCCCGAGGAACGCGCCCCAGAGCCCGACCGACACCATCGCGAGCAGATGATCGAATCCGCCGAACGGATGCGCGAAGCCCTGCGCGATGCCGCCTGGAAGGCCCGTGCCGGCGTGCGCCGCCGCCAGCGCCGGAAGGCAGGCGACGATCGAGGCGATCACTTCGCGTACTCCGCAACCGGTGCCGCGAGGAACGGAAACACCGACGTCGAATGCTCGCGATCGTCGCGATCGACGCCGTCGTCGACGCCGCTCGCCGTGCCGTTCGCGAGCAGCGAGCGATAGACGTCGACGTCATCCTCGATCGGCGTGCGCCCGCCGCAATCGCCGGCGCGGCCCAGCTCGACCGCGAAGAACTGCCTGCACGCGGTCGCGCGCGAATCGACCCAGAGCCGGTCGTCGGCGAGGAGCGTCGCGAGCGGGCGATATCGGTGCTGCGCGTTCGCATCGGCGAGCCACGCGTTGCCGCACGCGCCGTCGAAGCCGTCGTACAGCGCGAGGCCCTTCTCGATTTCGCCGATGAATTTTCCCGACGTCGCCGGCGTCGCTGCGTTGTAGTCTTCCTTGAGCCGATCGCTGATCTCCTCCGGCCCGATCGTGCCGAGCAGCGCGTTGCCGGTCAGCGGCCGGCCCATGCGATCGATCTGGTGCTTGTCGTCGGACGTCGTCGCCCAGACCGCGAGCAGCGGACCGCCTTTCGCGACGACGTCGAGATCGATCGCGACGACGAGCGAGGCCGGCGTCCAGCCGGCGAGGAAGTTCTGCGCGGGTCCGCCGTCGGTGTGGCGCCACTGATCGAGGATCGCACGCGACGTCGCCGCGTCGAACGCCGGGCAGCCGGCTTCGTCGAGTTTCGCGCCGGATTTCAACGCCGCGACGGCCGTGTTGTAGGCGGCGCGCGTGCCTTTCACGTTGTTGAAGAACGGATCGTCGCGAAGCCCGGCGAACACGCGGAAGCGCTCGCGGCCGTCGAGGCCGTCGCTGCTCGCGTCGCCGCGCGCGTAGTCGCCGAAGCCGGCGCGGCATTCCATCTCCGTTGGCGTCGCGAGGCGGCAGTCGATGGTCGTCGTCGCGGTCGTGCGGCCGAAGCGAGGCCCGCTGTCGACGTGGAACGTGTAGCGGAGCTTGTCCGAGAACGTGTGCCCGACGATCGTCATGACGAGGTTGAGCTTCTGTCCGTCCGCCGACGTCCATGCGTAGAGATCGCCGATGTCGGCGCGCGGATCGGCGATGACGCTCGGGGAATCGAGATGGTCCGACGCTCGCGCCGCCGTCGCGCCGAGGCCGAGCAACGCCGCGAGCATC
>Ga0126377_10002726_pt1 | contig 12283 bp, 10 predicted proteins | sample PanSoiMetPlot_22_FD_92647 | JGI IMG/M metagenome (GOLD analysis project Ga0126377, IMG submission 92647) | Tropical forest soil microbial communities from Panama - MetaG Plot_22 | ecosystem: Environmental > Terrestrial > Soil > Tropical forest > Bulk soil | place: Panama | collected 2016-02-17
GCCGCGACGCTGTGGCGCTGGGTCAGCCAAGGGGAGGGCGACCTCGTCATCACCGACGTAGTGATGCCGGACGAGAACGCCTTCGACCTCCTGCCGCGCATCAAAAAGGTGCGGCCGGAGCTTCCGGTCATCATCATGAGCGCGCAGAACACGTTCATGACCGCCGTGCGCGCCTCCGAGCGCGGCGCCTACGAATATTTGCCGAAGCCGTTCGATCTCAAGGAACTCATCTGCATCGTCGGCCGGGCGCTGGCCGAGCCAAAAGAACGGACAGGGCCGGCCGCGAAGCCGGACGACCTCGACTCTATTCCCCTGGTCGGCCGCTCGCCGGCGATGCAGGAGATCTATCGCGTTCTCGCTCGACTGATGCAGACCGATCTCACCGTGATGATTTCGGGGGAGTCGGGCACGGGCAAGGAACTCGTCGCCCGCGCGCTGCATGACTACGGCAAACGCCGTAGCGGCCCGTTCGTGGCGATCAACATGGCCGCGATCCCGCGCGATCTCATCGAGTCCGAGTTGTTCGGCCACGAGAAGGGTGCGTTCACGGGTGCCAATACGCGCAGCTCCGGTCGCTTTGAGCAGGCGGAGGGCGGCACGCTGTTCCTCGACGAAATTGGCGACATGCCGATGGAAGCGCAGACGCGACTTCTACGCGTGCTGCAGCAAGGCGAATACACCACGGTAGGCGGCCGCACCCCTATCAAAGCCGACGTGCGGATCATCGCAGCCACAAATAAAGATCTACGGATTCTGATCCAACAGGGGCTGTTCCGTGAGGATCTATTCTTCCGGCTCAACGTCGTGCCGCTGCGCTTGCCGCCACTGCGCGAGCGCATCGAGGATGTGCCCGATTTGATCCGGCACTTCTTCGCCCAGGTGGAGCGGGAAGGGCTGCCGCCCAAACAGCTCGATCAGGCTGCGCTTGAACGGCTCAAGCGCCATCGCTGGCCCGGTAATGTGCGCGAGCTGGAAAACCTCGCGCGGCGGCTCTCCGCGCTCTACCCACAGGAAACCATCGCAGCGGCCGTGATCGACGCGGAACTATCGCAGCCCGCCATGACGTCCGACGTCGACGGCCCGCGCACGGAGGAGCAGGGCCTCTCAGTCGCCGTCGAACGCCACCTGGCCTCCTACTTTGCGAGCTTTGGTGACGCGTTGCCGCCGCCCGGTCTCTATCACCGCGTTCTACGCGAGATCGAGCATCCGCTCCTGTCGGTGACGCTCGCGGCCACGCGCGGCAATCAGATCCGCGCCGCGGATCTCCTCGGGGTCAACCGCAACACGCTGCGCAAGAAAATCCGCGACCTCGATATCCAGGTCTTCCGTAGCAGCGGCTGAGCCGTCCCTAGCGGTGGTGCCGATCGGCCACAGCGCGCTTGCACGCGCCCCGGAATTGTCGCAATTCGGCAACATTGTTGTATAAAAACATCAGTTTACAAGCCCATCGACCACGTGGGGGGCGCCTAGAGGGGCGTATTTTCACGCGCTGTTCGGGTTCCCGTTTGGGACGAAATGAGTCGATGACCAGCGTCGGCCAAACCGCCACTACCGAACTGATGAGTGCTGCCGCCGCGCCAACGTCGGGAGCGATCCGGCGGGCGCTTGGCGTTGCCGCCGTCGCCCTTGCGTTGTTCTCAGCGCTGGTGACCTTCGTCGTGCTTGCCGGCCTCACGCCCATTGCACCGACGCATGAGGTCGTCGTTACCCTATTACTCGCAAACGCGGTCACGGTCTTTCTTTTGGTCCTCGTGATAGGACGCGAGGTGTGGGGCATCGTGCAGGCGAGGCGGCGCGGGCGCGCCGCGGCACGGCTGCACGTGCGCATCGTCGCCTTGTTTTCCATCATCGCCGCGGTTCCTGCGATTGCGGTCGCCGTGGTGGCGAGTGTGACGCTCGACCGCGGCCTCGACCGGCTCTTTTCTCAGCAAACGCGCTCGCTCATCGAGAACTCGCTGATCGTCGCCGATGCGTACGTGCGCGAACACGTCCAGTTCGTGCGCGCCGATAGCATAGCGATCGCAATTGAACTCGCCCGCGCGAAGCCGCTGTTCGACCAGTCGCGCGAGCAGTTTCATCAATTTCTCGCAGTTCAGGCCTCGATCCGCGGCTTGCCGGCAGTCATGCTGCTCGACAAAGACCTCAATGTCGTCGATCAAGTCGATGCACGGACAAGTGACGCCTTCGTCAAACCGTCGCCCGAGGTATTGGCCGCCGTCAACGACGCCGAACCGCAAGTGGCGATGTTTCTGGACGAGAACTACGTTGCTGCCATCATCAAACTGCGCGGCTACAACGACGTCTATCTTTATATTGCTCGCCTGCTCGATCCGCGCGTGCTCGCGCAGTTACGGGCGACGCAGGCCAGCGTCGCTCAATATGCCGATCTTTCCGCGCGCCGGGTCGGCATTCAGATCGCGTTTGCGCTCATGTATACGGTGATTGCGCTCATCGTCCTCTTGTCCGCGGTCTGGATCGGTCTCAACTTCGCCAATTACCTGGTGGCCCCAATCCGGCGGCTGATCGGCGCGGCTCAAGTTGTCTCGACCGGCAACCTTTATGTTCAAGTACCGACCCGGCGCTCGGAAGGCGACCTTGCCCAACTGGGCGAGACCTTCAATAAGATGACGCAGGAATTGCGGACGCAGCGGGACGATATCGTGCGTGCCCGCGACCTGATCGACAGCCGCCGTCGCTTCACGGAAGCCGTCTTGGCAGGCGCCAGCGCCGGTGTGATCGGCATTGATGCCGAAAACTGCATCACCATCATGAATCGATCCGCGGAGCGGCTGATCGGACGTACCGAAGCGGAGGTGCTTGGCCAGCCGCTCGCCGAGATCGTTCCGGAACTTGCCGGCATGCTTGCGGCAGCACGCTCCGGTGTCCAGCGGCTCCTTCAGAGTCAGGTGACGATCAACCACAATGGCCGCGAGCGCAATCTTTCCGTGCGGGTGACCAGCGAGCAATCGGGTGCGGCCGAGGGCGGCTACGTGGTGACGCTTGACGACATCACAGAGCTCGTTACCGCGCAACGTACTTCCGCCTGGGCCGATGTCGCACGCCGCATCGCCCACGAAATCAAGAATCCGCTCACGCCGATCCAGCTCTCCGCCGAGCGTCTGCGCCGGAAATACGGCGGCGTGATCACGGAAGATGGTGGTGTCTTCCAGCAATGCACCGATACCATCGTTCGCCAAGTCGACGACATCAAACGCATGGTCGACGAGTTCTCTCGCTTCGCTCGCATGCCGAAGTCGGTGATGACGGCCGAGGACGTCGCTGACACTGTGCGGCAGGTGGTTTTTCTGCAGCGGGTCGCCAACGCGGACATTGATATCCAGCTTGACATCGCGCAGGAGCCGATGCCGGCGAAGTTCGACCGCCGGCTCATTTCGCAGGCGCTCACCAACATCATCAAGAACGCCACGGAGGCCATCAGCGCGGTGCCCCCGGGCGAGTTGGGACGCGGGCGAATACGCATCTGGGCCGGCCGCGAAGGCAACGACATCGTGATCGACGTGATCGACAACGGCGTCGGATTGCCGAACGAGAATCGCAGTCGACTACTCGAACCCTATGTCACCACGCGTGACAAGGGCACCGGCCTTGGTCTCGCGATCGTGGGCCGGATCCTGGAGGAGCACGGCGGACGCATCGAGCTCGGCGATGCCGCCGATAAGATTCCCGGCCAGCGTGGGGCCTGGCTGCGGCTGCGCTTTGCCGCGGAAACTGCGAGCTCGAACGAGGCGGAAGGCGCGCCTCAAACTCAAACCCCCCAACTTGCGACGAACGCTTAAGCCATGGCCGATGACATCCTGATTGTCGACGACGAAGCAGATATCCGGGAACTGGTTTCCGGTATCCTGCAGGACGAGGGCTATATCACGCGCTCGGCGCGCGACAGCGATGACGCGCTGGCGCACGTTGCGAGCCGACGGCCGAGCCTGGTGTATCTCGACATTTGGCTGCAAGGCAGCCGGCTCGATGGCCTGCAACTGCTCGATGCGATGAAAGCGCAGCATCCCGAATTACCGATCGTGATGATTTCGGGGCACGGCAACATCGAAACCGCGGTCGCGGCGATCAAGCAGGGCGCCTACGACTTCATCGAAAAGCCGTTCAAGGCGGACCGGCTGGTTCTGGTCACCCAGCGCGCGCTCGAGACCTCGCGACTCAAACGCGAGGTCAAGGCGCTTAAGCAGTTGGCGCCATCGACGCTGGTCGGCAAGTCGTCATCCATGAACCAGCTGCGCCAGACCATCGAAAAAATTTCGCCGACCAATAGTCGCATTCTAATCGTCGGCCCGGCGGGCGCCGGCAAGGAGCTCGCCGCACGCGCCATCCACGGCCAATCTGCCCGCACCAACGGACCCTTCATCGTGATCAATGCGGCGGCGATGATGCCGGAGCGGATGGAAGTTGAGTTGTTCGGCGTCGAGCAGCCGACGAACGGGGGAGGGCGCAAAGTCGGCGCTCTCGAGGAGTCGCATGGCGGCACGTTGTTCATTGACGAGATCGCCGACATGCCGCGTGAGACACAGAATAAAATCTTGCGGGTCCTGGTCGAGCAGACGTTCCAGCGCGTCGGCGGCACTCAGAAAGTACAGGTCGACGTGCGCATCATTTCGTCGACCGGCCGCAACATCGAAGCTGAGATCGCCGCGGGCAAGTTCCGCGAAGATCTCTATCATCGCCTTTCCGTGGTGCCCATTCGCGTTCCGCCGCTGGCCGAGCGCCGCGAGGATATTCCAAGCCTCATCGAATATTTCATGCATCAGATCTCCCAGGCGACAGGCCTGCCCAAGCGGCTGATCGGCGAGGATGCGATGGCCGTGCTGCAGTCGCACGACTGGCCCGGCAATGTGCGCCAGCTGCGCAACAACGTGGAGCGGCTCATGATTCTCGCTGGTGGCGATCCGGAGGCGGTGATCAACGCCGACATGTTGCCGCCGGACGTTGGTTCCATGGTCCCCTCGATGCCCGGCGGCGACGGCGGTGAACACCTGATGGGATTGCCTTTGCGCGACGCGCGCGAGGTATTCGAACGCGAATATTTGGTCGCCCAGATCAGCCGCTTCGGCGGCAATATTTCCCGCACCGCCGAGTTCGTCGGCATGGAGCGCTCGGCGCTGCATCGCAAGCTCAAGGCGCTCGGGATCGACTGACCGCCGATGTCGCGCATTGCCTATGTGAACGGCCGCTACCTGCCTCACCGCGCGGCTGCCGTCCATGTCGAGGACCGCGGCTACCAGTTCTCCGATGGCGTCTATGAAGTCTGCGAGGTAAGGGGCGCACGCGTGATCGATCAGCGGCGCCACTTGGCGCGGCTCAGACGCTCGCTTGATGAGCTTCGCATCGACATGCCCATGTCGGAGGCCGCGCTTGCGATCGTGCTGCGCGAGTGCATGCGGCGGAACCGGGTCAGCGACGGCATCATCTATCTGCAGATCACCCGCGGTGTAGCGCGCCGCGACCACGGTTTCCCGCCGACTGGCACTCGCCCCAGCGTCGTGGTCACCGCGCACAGCCTCGACGCCCTTGCGAACGAGCGAACCGCGGCCGAAGGATTGGCCGTCATCACCGTGCCCGACAACCGTTGGCAACGCGTCGACATCAAATCGATTTCGCTGCTGCCCAACGTTCTGGCGAAACAGGCGGCGCGTGAGCGGGGAGCCAAAGAGGCGTGGTTCGTCGATCGCAACGGACACGTCACCGAGGGCTCATCGAGTAATGCGTGGATCGTCACGCGAGACGGAAAGGTTGTGACACGGCCGGCTGATAATGGAATTCTGCGGGGCATTACACGGACCGTGCTGATCGACGTGATCAGAGCTCAGGGCCTGGAGCTTGAGGAGCGCCCCTTTACTGTCGAGGAAGCCTATGGCGCCCGCGAGGCCTTCCTGACCTCCGCCAGCCAGATCGTCATGCCAGTTATTCGCATCGACGAGCGTCCGGTCGGCAATGGGGCACCCGGATTGATTGCAACCGCATTGCGCGCGGAATTTCACAGCTATGCCGAGACGAGCTGACGGACGCATCGCCGGCCGCGTGCCCCAACTTATGCTTGCGCCGCCCGCGGCCGTGGCTTGTAATGGTGGGGTCCGGGTCCTGTTGAGCGTACGCGTACAAATGGGCACAGCGACTTGGCAAAATAAGTCTCGCGGGAAGGGGCCCGCGAGCAATAAAATGGAACGACGACAATGGCGGCAGACCGCTCACAAAATCTGCAAGATACGTTCCTCAACCATGTTCGGAAGAACAAGACCCCACTCACGATCTTCCTGGTGAACGGGGTGAAGCTGCAGGGCGTGGTCACCTGGTTCGATAACTTCTGCGTGCTGCTGCGACGCGACGGGCATTCGCAACTCGTCTATAAGCATGCTATCTCGACCATCATGCCTGGGCATCCGATCCAGCTGTTCGAGGGCACCGAGGAGGTGCCCGCCGCGGAAAAGGTTTGATTGGAACCGCGTCGGTTCGATAGCCGCAGTGACCGACTGAGCCAGCCGCAAGGCCGGGAGACCGGCCGCGCGCTGGTGATCGAGCCGCACCTGCGTTCCCGGGCAATGGCGGGCGGCATTGCGCGCGGCAAAGCCTCGAGCCGCTCGGCCGACGCGAGGCTCGAGGAAGCCATGGGGCTCGCCCGTGCCATCGACCTCAACGTGGTCTCCTCAGGCATCGTACCGCTCGGCGCTATTCGCCCTGCGACCTTCATCGGCAAGGGCAAGGTGGAAGAGTTTGCCGGGCTCATCAAAGCCGATGACGCCGGGATCGTAGTCATGGATTGCGCGCTCTCGCCGGTTCAGCAGCGCAATCTCGAAAAGGTCTGGGGTGCCAAGGTGCTCGATCGCACCGGATTGATCTTGGAGATCTTCGGTCGGCGCGCCCGCACCCGCGAGGGCGCGCTACAGGTCGAGCTTGCGCATCTGACCTACCATAAGAGCCGGCTCGTGCGCTCCTGGACACATCTCGAACGCCAACGTGGTGGCTTCGGCTTTCTCGGGGGGCCCGGTGAGACTCAGATCGAGGCCGATCGGCGTATGATTGAAGAGCGCATCGCCCGCATCGAGGTGGAACTCGGCAAAGTTAAGCGGACGCGCAAGCTCCATCGCGACAGTCGCAAGCGCGTGCCGTACCCGATTGCGGCGCTCGTGGGCTACACCAACGCTGGCAAATCAACTCTGTTCAATCGCCTGAGCCAAGCCAGCGTGCTCTCCGCCGACATGCTGTTCGCGACCCTCGACCCGACATTGCGTGCAGTCGAGCTGCCCAAGGGATTGCGCGTCATCTTGTCCGATACTGTCGGTTTCATCTCGGATTTGCCAACCATGCTGGTGGCAGCATTTCGCGCCACGCTCGAAGAGGTCATCGAAGCTGATCTGATTCTCCACGTGCGCGATGTCTCGCACGAGGATACCGAAGCACAATCGCTCGACGTCCAGGAGGTCTTGTCCCAACTAGGTATCACTGGACGAGGTGAGGGACGGCTGTTCGAGGTTTGGAACAAGATCGACCTTCTCGACAGCGGAGCGCGCTTGCGGGTGCGCAATCAGGCCGAACGCCAGGGGGGCACGGGACGCCCAGTACTCGTCTCAGCCCGAAGCGGGGAGGGGCTTAATCGCCTCGCGGCGGAAATCGAGCGGCGGCTCGCGGCAGACCGTATCACGCTCGAATTCCTTCTCGATGCATCCGACGGCGCAGGTTTGAGCTGGCTCCATCGGCACACTGAGGTGATGAGCAAGGCGCTGCGCGAGGATGGCGCGCTCGCGATCACAGTTCGCGCCGATCCGGCCAATGCACAAAAAGCGCGGGCGAAATTCGCACGAGCGAGCGTACATTCGCATTGACGAGCGCCTCGCGGCTGTAAACAAGCTCAGTACTTCTCGATACCTTTGAGATCGACGATGCGGCTCCACCGCGCCGCGTCTTGCTCGATATGGTCCTGCATCTGCTCGGGCGTGGACGGCATCGGGATGTTGCCGACAATCGCGAGCTTGTCGCGAACATCCGGCAGCTTGAGGATTTCGCCTATCTCCCAATTCAGCCGTTCGACGATGGCCCTCGGCGTTCCGCCGGGCGCGGCAAGGCCAAGCCAAGACATGACCTCGAACCCAGGCAGCGTCTCGGCGATTGCCGGGATATTGGGCTCCAGCACGAAGCGCTTGCGAGACGAGACTGCCAAGCCGCGCAGCGTGCCGCCATTGATTTGTGCAAACGCGATCGTACCGGTCTCGATCATGACGTCCAGCCGCCCGCCCAACAGGTCCTGCACAATTTGGGTGTTGCCGCGGTAGGGAATGCCGCGCAGCGAGGTACCGGCTTCGACATTGATCAATTCGCCGGTCAAATGATGGACGCTGCCGGGCAGGTTCATGCCATAGGTGACGCTGAACGGCGCGGCCTTTGCGCGGGCGATGAGATCAACAAAAGAGGTGATCGGCGAATTCGGTGCGGTCGCGACCACCATAGGATAGCCGGACACCAAGGTGATGAAGGCGAAATCCCTGATGGGATCATAGGGCAATGCTTTGGCAACCGCAGCGCGCGCCGAAAAGGCTCCAGTCAACATCGTCAGCAGATAGCCGTCGGGCTGCGACTTGGCGACGGTATTCCAGGCAGCCACGCCGGTACTCGCCGTATGCTCGACCAACACGGGTTGACCGAGGCGGTCGCCGAGCTTCTCCGCCAGTAGCCGGCTGATGAAATCCGGGCTGCCGCCCGGAGGTGTGCCAGTCAAAATTCTGAGTCCACGCGCCGGCCATTGCTCGGCCTCGGCCGGCAGAACCAATACTGCGGCCAGTGCTACGGCAAGGAGGCGGGAAATCATTCGCATGCGAGGGATCGTTGCTGGCTAGCTCCGACTTGCTCGACAGTTCGGCTTAAATGTTAACACTGTGGCCAATCGCGAGCACCGCCGCCACAAACAATGGCCGGAGATCGTTACCGTAAGGCGTTGGAACGTGGCCGTCCTTCGGCAGCCTTCGCCTCGTTCCAGAGCTCGTCCATCTCCTCGAGCGTTGCCGCTTGCGGGGTTTTGCCGCGGTCCGCAAGCGCCCGTTCTATCATAGCGAAGCGGCGCTCGAACTTACGATTTGTGGCACGCAGCATCGCTTCGGGATCCACATCGAGATGACGGGCCAGATTGACCACCGCGAAAAGGAGATCGCCGACCTCGGTGGCTGCGGTCCCACGATTACCCGCGGCAAGCTCGCGCTCGATTTCGTCTGCCTCCTCGCGGATCTTGGCCAGTACCGCGAGGGGGTCGTTCCAATCGAATCCGACCTTGCCAGCTTTGGCCTGTAATTTGAGCGCACGGGTGAGGGCAGGGAGCGCGGCTGGAATGCCGGCGAACGCGGTCGCGGCGACCTCGCCGGTCAACTTCGTAGCCTTCTGCGCCCGTTCCGCCGCCTTGATGCGCTCCCACATCCCTTCAACTGCCTTCGGCGTGAGACCGCGCGTCTCGCCGAACACGTGCGGGTGGCGCCGCACCAGCTTGGCGGTGAGACTTTCGACCACATCAGCAAAGTCGAATGCGCCTTGCTCCTGCGCCATCCGGGCATGGAAAACGACCTGGAGCAGGAGATCGCCGAGTTCATCACGCAGGTCGTCGAGATCACCTCGCGCGATGGCGTCGGCGACTTCATAAGCCTCCTCGATGGTATAGGGGGCGATCGTCTCGAATGTCTGCTCCAGGTCCCAGGGGCACCCCGTGCCGGGCGCGCGCAGCGCCGCCATGATCTCGAGCAGCCGCGTAATATCGCGCGAAGGGGTCATGACGGAGACGCTGAGCCTCAGCCCTCAGTGGCCGGACCGCTCGGCCTGGCGACTCGCCTCGAACAGAAACCAGCAGCGCTTTTCCGCTTCATCGATGAACACCTCGAGGAAGCTCGCGGTTGCCACGTCGTTGTGCTCGTCGGCGAGGTCGTGGGCGGCGCGCATATGCTGGATCTGCGCCTTGTTGTCGTTCATCAGCTCGAGCAGCATGTCGATCGCGGCTACGTAGCTCTTGTCGTTATCCTTGATCCGTTGCAGCTTGCCGATGTGACCGATCGACCGGATGGTGGTGCCCCCGATCCTGCGCACCCGTTCGGCTAGGATGTCGATGCTGCTTTCCAATTGGCCGGCCTGCTCGTCGAGCAGAAGGTGGTAGTCGCGGAAATGTGGCCCGCTCACGTGCCAGTGAAAGTTCTTAGTCTTCACATAGAGGGCGAAGGTATCGGCAAGCAGCGTGTTGAGCGCGGCGGATACCTGACGAACGGCCTCGGACGAAAGGTCGGTTGGCGTATCAAGCCGGGCGGTGCGCGGCTCAAGCTTTCTTACTTTGCTGGTCACGGGGTTACCTCGTAGTTGGGAAGGGAATTGAATAGTAGAACGGCGGGGCAGAAGGCAGCGTGATATTCGATAGAGCCAGATATTCGCCGCTCGAGAGCCTCTTAGGCGGCCATTCGCATAAGAGATATTATGGAATATATTTTCTACTCGAAGATCGGGCCGCAGTGCATTGAAAAATAGGCCAATTCACGCATGCGGCTGCATTCCGTTCACGCGAGCACGGCATCCGGCATAACAAGCTTGAGCCCGTCGAAGGCTGGCTCCACATGGGGCGGCAGCTTGCTCCGCAGTTCAGCGTAGTCCAGGTCGGCATGTAGATTCGTCAGGATCGCGCGGCCGGGCTTGATCCGCGCGATCCAGGCGAGCGCATCGTCAACGCTGAAATGGCTGGGGTGCGGCCGGTAGCGCAATGCATCCACGATCCACACGTCGATTCCCGCAAGCGCCGCGACGCTGACCTCCGGCAGCCCGCTGAGGTCGCAGGAATACGCGAGCCGCCCGAAACGGAAGCCCAAGGAGGAAATATCGCCATGCTCCTGGAAGACCGGCAGCGCCGTGATAGAGCCGCCCTCGCCATCCACGGTGATGGACACGCCCGGCTGCAATCGGTGCTCAGTCACGATCGGCGGGTATTCACTGCCGGCAGGTGCTTCGAAACAATAGCCGAAGCGGGCGCGCATCGCTTTAGACGTTGGCTCGTCCAAATAGACGTCGACCCGCCGGCGGCGATGGATAAAGAGCCCTCGCAGGTCGTCGATGCCGTGGGTATGGTCGGCGTGCTCGTGGGTGAAGAGCACCGCGTCGAGCCAATTCACGTCCGCGTCGAGGAGTTGCTCGCGTAAATCCGGAGAGGTGTCGATCAGGACCCTGGTAACGCCCAGGCCATTGCGCCGTTCAACCAAGAGCGACGTGCGCCGGCGGCGGTTCCTGGGATTATTCGGATTACAGGCGCCCCAGCCGAGCGCGGGACGCGGAACGCCGCCCGAGGAGCCCGACCCGAGGATCGTGAAACTCGCCGCCATGTCGCACGCGTCAAGCTCGTGCAGGCCGCTCGTCCGCGCCGGCCGTCTGCGGCGGGACTTTTCGGAACAGACGAAAAAAGTTCTCGCTCGTCTGCCGAGCAATCGCGTCCAGCGATATGCCGCGCGCTTCAGCCATAACAAGCGCCGTCTCAATCACATAGGCCGGCTCATTGCGCTCTCCCCGATACCGGCCGGGAGCCAAATAGGGGGCATCGGTCTCGAGCAAGATGCGCTCCGCCGGAAGGCTTTGCGCAATCGCGCGAAGCTCATCCGACTTTTTGAAGGTCACAATCCCCGTGAAAGATACGAAGAGACCGAGCGCGATCGCCCGCCGCGCGAGATCGCGACCGCCTGTGAAGCAGTGCAGCACGGCGGGGAAAGCTCCCCTCCCCGTTTCCTCCTCCAATATGCGTGCCATATCCTCGTCCGCCTCACGTGAGTGGATGACGAGCGGCAGTCCGGTCGCCCGCGCCACCGCTATGTGGTTGCGCAAGCCTTGTTCCTGTGCCGCCTGCGGACTACGTTGATAGTGATAGTCAAGACCGGCCTCGCCGATTGCCACCACCTTGGGATGACGGGTCATGCCGATCAGCTCATCGACCGTGATGTCGAGCTCCTCATGCGCATAATGCGGATGCGTGCCGACCGAGCAATACACGTCGGCAAAACTTTCGGCGATGCCCAGCACCTCGGCGTGCCGTCTCACGCGCGTCGAGATGGTAACGATACGCGCAATACCGACCGCCCGCGCGCGCTCAACCAGGTCATCGAGTTCGCCGGCAAAATCGGGAAAGTCGAGGTGACAGTGGCTGTCGATCAGCATCAGCTCTGTGCGCTACTTTCGCTGTCGACATAACGGGGAAAGACCGCGGCCGGCGCCGGCAGCGCCGTTCCGGCGGCGATGCGGCGCGCGCCGCCGACCGCTTGGA
>Ga0126377_10002727_pt1 | contig 12282 bp, 8 predicted proteins | sample PanSoiMetPlot_22_FD_92647 | JGI IMG/M metagenome (GOLD analysis project Ga0126377, IMG submission 92647) | Tropical forest soil microbial communities from Panama - MetaG Plot_22 | ecosystem: Environmental > Terrestrial > Soil > Tropical forest > Bulk soil | place: Panama | collected 2016-02-17
ATCGGCCCCAGACTCGCGACCGCGACGGCAGCGCGCCGGCCGAACTCGGTCGGTCCCAGACTCACGACCGCGACGGCCGCGCCGTGCCGGCCGAGCTCGGTCGGTCCCAGACTCGAGACGACGCCGGACGCGCCGCGCCGGCTCGGCTCGGTCGGTCCCAGACTCGCGACCGCGACGGCCGCGCCGCACGGGCTGGGCTCGGTCGGCCCCAGACTCGCGACCGCGACGGCAGCGCGCCGGCCGAGCTCGGTCGGTCCCGGACTCGCGACGGCGATGGCCGCGCCGCGCGGGCTGGGCTCGGTCGCTCCCAGACTCGAGACCGCGACGGCCGCGCCGTGCCGGCCGAGCTCGGTCGGTCCCAGACTCGCGACGGCGATGGCCGCGCCGCGCGGGCCGGGCTCGGTCGGTCCCAGACTCGCGACCGCGACGGACGCGCCGGCCGAGCTCGGTCGGTCCCGGACTCGCGACCGCGACGGCCGCGCCGCTCGGGCTGGGCTCGGTCGGTCCCAGACTCGCGACCGCGACGGACGCGCCGGGTGAGCTCGGTCGGTCCCGGACTCGCGACGGCGATGGCCGCGCCGCGCAGGCCGGGCTCGGTCGGCCCCAGGCTCGCGACCGCGACGGACGCGCGCGGGCTGGGCTCGGTCGGCCCCAGGCTCGCGACCGCGACGGCAGCGCGCCGGCCGAGCTCGGTCGGTCCCAGACTCACGACCGCGACGGCCGCGCCGTGCCGGCCGAGCTCGGTCGCTCCCAGACTCACGACCGCCACGGTCGCGCCGCGCGGGCTGGGCTCGGTCCGTCCCAGACTCACGACCGCGACGGCCGCGCCGCGCGGGCTGGGCTCGGTCGGTCCAAGACTCACGACCGCGACGGCCGCGCCGCGCGGGCTGGGCTCGGTCGGTCCCAGACTCGCGACCGCGACGGCCGCGCCGCGCGGGCTGGGCTCGGTCGGTCCCAGACTCACGACCGCGACGGCCGCGCGGCGCCGGCTGGGCTCGGTCGGTCTCAGACTCTCGACCGCCACGGCCGCACCGCGCGGGCTGGGCTCGGTCGGTCCAAGACTCGCGACGGCGACTGCCGCGCCGCGCGAGCTGAGCTCGGTCGGTCCCGGGCTCGCGACGGCGACGGCCGCGGCGCGCGGGCTGGGCTCGGTCGGTCCCGGACTCGAGACCGCCACGGCCAGGTCGCGACCGGCCGGGTCGGTCGGCGCCAGACTCGCGAGGGTGCCGAACGCGCGCCGGCGCGCCGAACGAGCCGGTCGTACCGAGATTCGCGACGTCTCGATGGCGACCACCCCGCGCGGCGCGGAGCCCGGTGACGCTCGCCCAGGATGAATGCGGGACCTCGCGCAGCGTTCGGGCCGCGCGCCGCCGCGTCGCGCGGCGCTGCCGGTGCCGCTCCGCATGACGCTCGGCAGTGCGTGCGGCGCGCCCGGCCGACAGGTCCCGCACCTCGCCTGTCGCGATCGACGAGCTCCCTCGGCGGCAGGGAACGCGTCGACCACACGCGTCGACGATCGAAAATCGCGCGCGCCGGGTTGCGGGTCCTCACAATATCTGCTCTATTCAACTCGAGATGCGCAGGCGCACACGAAAGCGGTGGGACCAGCTCGAGCTGCGGCCACGGACGTGGGGTGGGAAGCGGCATGGTGCGGGACGCCCGCGCAAGGCTGGCGCGGGCGTGTCGCATCGGTGCCGCGATGCGATCGACCGGCACAAGGTGGCGCATGTGACGGTGCGGCTCCTGCCCGTCGTGAAGTCGCTGCGCAACGGGCGCTGCTTCCGGGTCGTGCGCGCCTGCCTGGCGGCCGCGTGCGAGCGGTTCGGGTTTCGCCTCATCCACTTCAGCCTGCAAGGCCAGCACCTGCACCTGGTGTGCGAGGCCGATGATCGCCGCGCGCTCGCGCGCGGAATGCAGGGGCTGTCGATCCGCCTGGCCAGGCGGCTCAACGCGCATCTCGATCGCTCGGGCCGGGTCCTGCGCGACCGGTACCACAGTCGCGTGCTCACCACGCCCAGCGATGTCAGGAACGTGCTCGCCTATGTCCTCTGCAACTACCGCCGGCACGCGGTCGAGCGCGGAGTGCGGCTCGACCGCGGCTGGATCGATCCGTACTCCTCCGGTCCGCACTTCGACGGGTGGTGCGACCTGGTGCGGCCGGCAGAGGCCTTTGCGCGCGGGCCGTGCTGCACGGCGGCGCCGGGCTCGTGGTTGCTCAGGAAGGGATGGCTCCGGCGCGGGCGCATCTCGGTCGCGACGGTGCCGGCGGGCGGGTGAGGGCCGTCGGCCCCGGCTTCGACACGGGTCGTGGCGATCGTGGAGCTGGATCCGCCTCCCGCCACATGAAGGAGGCGCGGCGCGCGCGCGCCCGCGGCATCGGGCCCCCGGCCGGACACGGCCATGGAGGCATGGCCGCGGGCCGAGGTGGCGAGTGTCCCGGTCATCGCCGCACCCGGCGCCCCGGCGCCGTGCCGCACGCTGGGAGCGCCGCGGCGCGCGGCCCCGCCGTCAGTCCTTCACGCCCCCCGAGGTCAGGCCGGAGACGAGCCACTTCTGCGTGAGCAGGAAGAGGAGCGTGAGCGGCAGCCCGGCGAGGATGGCGGCGGCGGCGAAGTCGCCCCAGAGGTAGTGCTGCGGGAACAGGAAGTGTTGCGACCCGACGGCGAGGGTGAGGCGGTCCTGGTCGTGCATCAGGACGGAGGCGATCGGGTACTCGATCATCGCGCTCAGGAAGGCGAGGGCGAAGACGACCACCAGGATCGGGACGGCCATGGGCAGGAGGATGTGCACCATCGCCTGCAAGCGGGTGGCGCCGTCCACTGCCGCGGCTTCCTCGAGCTCGATCGGGACGCTGTCGAAGTAGCCCTTGATCAGCCAGATCCACAGGGCCACGCCGCCGGTGTAGGACAGAGCCAGGCTCGAGTGGCTGTTCAGGCCCAGCCAGGGCACGAGGTCGCCGATGCGGTCGAACAGGGCATAGATGGCGACCAGCGCCAGCACCGACGGGAACATCTGGAACAGGAGGAGCGCGCTGAGGAGCGGTCCGCGGCCGCGGAACTTCATGCGGGCGAAGGCGTAGGCGGCGGTGACCGAGAGAGCGAGGCAGACCGTGGCCGAGATGGTCGCCACCTTGAGCGAGTTCCCGATCCAGGTGAGCACCGGGAAGGGCGGGACGGTGACCTGCCCGTCGGCGTCGACGTACGAGATGCCGAGCGCGAGCTTCCAGTGCTCGAGGGTGAGGTGCTCCGGGATGAGCTGGCCGGTGGTGAAGTTCCCCGGGCGCAGCGAGATCGACACGATCATGAGGAACGGGAACGCGACCACCAGCGCGGCGACGATGAGCACCGCGTGCGCGGCAAGCAGCTTCCAGCGCAGCGTGCTCCCGGTCTCGACCATCGCCATGGCGCGTCCCCCTCAGGGCTTCTCGCGGTCGACCTTGAAGAGCCGCAGGTTGATGACGGCGAGGGCCGCCACGATGACGAAGATGATCGACGAGATCGCGCAGGCGAGGGCGTAGTTCTGCCCCGAGTCGCGGAACGCGATCCGGTAGGTGTAGGACGCCAGGAGGTCGGTCGAACCGGCCGGCACCTCGGTGTCGAGGAAGTCGGGGAGGCCGCCGGTCAAGAGCTCGATGAGGGTCAGGTTGTTGAAGTTGGTCGCGAACGAGGCGATGAGCAGCGGCATGATCGGCCGCAGCACGAGCGGCAAGGTGATGCGGAAGAAGTTGTCGAGCGGCCCCGCTCCCTCCACGGCCGACGCCTCGTAGAGCTCGCCCGGGATGGCCCGGATGAGCCCCATGCAGAGGATCATCATGTAGGGGTAGCCGAGCCAGGTGTTGACCAGGAGCACCATGGATCGCGCCAGCATCGGCTCCGAGAACCAGCTCGGCCGGATGCCGAACAGCCCCTCGAGGATGAGGTTGATCTCGCCCAGGTTCTCGTTGAAGAGGCCGCGAAAGATCGGGATGGAGAGGAAGGCCGGCACCGCGTAGGGCAGAAACAGCATCATGCGGTAGGCGTTGCGGAAGCGAAGCGCCTCCCAGCTGAGGAGCGCCGCGAAGACGATGCCGATGCCGAAGGTGAAGATCGTGTTGAAGGTCGCGAACGCGACCGACCACGTGAACACGCGCGCGAACGGCTCGAAGAAGCGCCGCTCGGTGAAGATGCGCCGGTAGTTCTGCCCGGCCACGTACGTGCGAAAGCCCGGCGCGACCGCCGCTCCATCGGGGCGGCGCCAGAAGCCTGTCGCGTGATCCGCCCTGAGGATGGCGCCGTCGGCCCGGTCGGTGAGCGTGCCGTCCGGGTTGCGGGTGTAGGCCGGACGAGCGGCGATGAAGCGGGTGATCGAGCTCAGGCGCAGCTCGGTCCCGTCGGGCAGAGTCGCCACCACCAGGCGCAGCGCCGGCTGGAGCGCGATCACGTCTCTCAGCGAGATGGGCTCCTCTTGCTTCGCTTCCTCCGAGGCGCCGGCCGAAGCGGCCGGGGCGGCGCGCAGGGGCACCCGCAGCTCGCCGCCCAGGGCCACAGGCCCCGACACGAAGCGCCGGTCGTCGTCGTCGGTGAACTCGAAGCGATGGCCCGCACCCGCGCGGTACAGCGCGAAGTCCATCCCGTCGCCGGTGCCCCGCGTGCGCGCCAGGAGGACGGCGGTGGCCCGCTCGAAGGTGAGCAGGTTCCGCGAGCTGTAGTTGGTGAAGCCGATGAGCCCCGTGTACAGCATCGGGACCAGGATGAAGAACAGCACGGCCACGATGCCCGGCACCAGGTAGCGCCACACGTAGGTGCGCGACGACGTGTAGACGACCACCGTGCCGGCCACCAGCGCCAGCACGGCGGCGGCGAGCGCGTGCTGGCGCGCGGCGTAGAGCAGGATCACCACCGCCAGCCCCGCCGCGAGCGCGAGCGCGCCCAGCGCGGCCATCGCGACGTGCAGCAGCGACCGCTTCATCGCCACGCCGTGGGCCGCCGCGTCACTCGCCGCCGCTCACGATGCGCTTGGCCGCGCGGTCGAGCCCCTGCTTCACCGTCTCGCGGCCCTGGGTGATGTTCTCCATGGCCGCCAGCATCGCGGTCCAGAAGCGCGCCATCTCGGCGTTGTTGGGCATGAGCGAGCCGGAGCGCGCCGCCGCCATGCTGCCCGAGATCGGCGGGTCGGACTTGAGCTCCTCGTAGAAGGCCTTGTTGGCCGGCACGCCCAGGGGGATGTGCGCGTTCATCGCCTTCAGGCCCTCCGCCGACAGCAGATACTTCTCGAGGAACTCGTTGGCCAGCTCCTTGTTCGGGCTGGCCGTGCTGATCATCGCGCCCATGACGCCGACGAAGGGCCCGCCCTGCTTGCCGCCTACCTTCGGGTAGGGCGCCACACCGAAGTCGATCTTGCTCTTCCTGAGGTTCGGCCAGGCCCACGGGCCGTTGATGGTCATGGCCACCCGGCCCTCGTTCATGGCCGCCTCGGCCTCGGCGAAGGTGGCCGTCTTCGGCATCACGCCGGCGTCGATGAGCTTCTTGACCGTCTCGATCCCGCGCACCGCGCCGGCGTTGTTGACGCCGGTGTCCTTCGCGTCGTAGGTCCCGTCGGCCTTGCGCTTGAACGCGTAGCCGCCGCCCGCCGAGATGAGGCCGTAGGTGTAGTAGATCTCGTTCGTCGACCACATGATGGCGTGCTTGTTCTTCTTCGAGAGCGTCTTGTCGAGCGCGAGGACCTCCTCCCACGTCGCCGGCGCCTTCGGCACCAGCGCCTTGTTGTAGATGAGCCCCACCGCCTCGATGGAGAGCGGATAGCCCCATGTCTTGCCGCCGATGTTCCACGCGCTCCAGGCCAGCGGATCGATCGCGGCCACGGTCTTCTTCGACGGGTTGACCGGCACGATGAGACCCGCGCTGATCCAGCTCCCCGCGCGGTCGTGCGGCCAGATCCAGATGTCGGGGCCCTTGCCGGTCGACGCCGCCTGCTCGAACTTGTCGATGGCGTGCTCGGGGTGCTCGACCACGACCTTGATGCCGGTGTCCGCGGTGAACTTCTTGCCGATCTTGGCGACGCCCTCGTAGCCGTCGTCACCGTTGATCCAGATGAGGAGCGTGCCCTTCTCGCCCGCGTGGGCCGGCCTCCCACCCGGGCTCGCGAGCGCGAGGGCGAGGATGATGACTGCAACAGCCCGGTTGGTCTTCATGTCGAGCCTCCTCTATGCTTGGGCCTGGTCAGGGAAAGACGCGCCTCGCGCCACCAGGTGATCGTGGCGCTCGAGAGCTCGGCGCCGCCGCCCGCCTCGGCGAGCCGCCGCCGCGCGTGCGCCTCGAGGAAGATGGGCGGATCGGCGTGCGCGGCGACGATGCGGAGCTCGAGCGCCGGCAAGCGCCCCCCGGCGGCGAACCGGTCGACGCCGATGGTCCAGGGCTCGCCGTCGAAGAAGTGGTCGTCGACCAGCACGCCGTCGGCGTACAGCCGCGCGGCATCGCCCAGGTAGTCGAGCTCGAGCAGGACGCGGCCGCGGTCGGCGGGGACGGCGTCGGGCAGGCGGAGCCGCCAGCGGCTGGCCGCCTCGAAGTGCGCGTCCTCCGGGGCAAGCGGCACGGCTCCTCGCCACGATGGCGCGGCGCCCATCCGCACCGGTGGAGCCACCGGGTTGTCGGCGATGCGCTCGGTCGCGACCGGCGGCACATCGATCGGCTCCGGCGGCCCGGCCGGCTCGTCGCCGATGCCGACATCGACGGCGGCGCCGACGTCGACGTCGTACGCGGCGAAGCCGTCGCCCCCGCCCGCGAGGTCGTCCGCCGGGTAGATCCACAGGCTGGTCGACCGATCCGGCGCGCAGACGACGAGGGTGTCCCCCTCCGCGTGGAGCGGATGGCGGCACGAGACCAGTCGGTCGCGGCCGAGCAGCCGCACGGCCAGGCACTCGTCGCCCTCGGTCGAAGGCACGATCACGATGGTGTGGCCGGTGCCCTGCGAGTCGACCACGCGCACGAGGCATCGCGCGGCGCCGCCGGCCGGCGGCCGTACGGTCAGGCCCCGCTCGCGGTCGACCGTCCAGCCGGCGGGCGCCTCGACGTCGCGGACCGTGGCCGGCTCGAAGCAGAGCTCGCAGTCCAGACCGGGCTGCCGGCTCGGGCACAGGACCAGGGTCTGGCGCCCACCCTCGACCCAGCGAGTCAGCGGCTGAAGCGTGGCATACCTCAGCACCGCGCCGCCGATGCGGAGACCGATCGGCCAGATGAAGCAGGCGCCGGGCGCGATGTCGACCGGCCGCGCAGGCAGCTCGATCGCCGCGCCGGATGCGAGCTCGACGCGGAAGCGGACGCCCGTGAAGCGCGGCATCGGGTGGTGGCGCACGTGGTTGTTGACGAAGAGGAAGCCAGCGTCGCCGGCCCCGCGCAGCGCGACGCGCAACCTCTCCCGGTCGGCCGGATCGGCCGGCGCGTCGCGCGGCAGGACCGCGTCCATGGCGGCCAGCTCGGCCCCGAACGCGGCGACGAGCTGATGCAGCGCGCGCAGGCGCCCGAACGACGGGCGGACCTGGCCGTACTGGCCGAGCGGCGCGCGGAAGTCGTAGCCGAGCACCGGCACGTCGTTCGGGTAGCCCGACTCCTGCGTCTCGTTGAGCCGGCCGGCCCTGCCCGGAGGATTGGTGCCCCCGTGATACATGTAGTAGCCGTACAGGTTGGCGCCGGAGCCGATCTGGACCAGGGCGGTCGCGGCCACGTCGTCCATGTCCACCACCGGGCGGCGGTGATAGGACACCTGCATGCCGCCGCCGGCCTCGGCCAGGAAGAACGGATAGTGGCGCCGGTCGATCAGCCCCTCGGCCGGCGTCCCGCCGATGTTGCCCATCTCCCCGATGGCGCGGCTGGTCTGGAACAGGAAGACGCCCGACGGCGCGCGCGGACCGGTCTCGCCGAACCAGAACCCGTCGGCGTACGCGCCCGACACCGGGATCACCTCGCGCGGCGGGATGGCGAGCGTGGGCCAGCCGGTGACCGTGTAGAGCGGCACGGTCAGGCCGGCCGCGATCGCGAGTCGCTCGAGCTCGGCGATGTGCTCGGCGCCTCGACCCGCACCGACGCCAGGGTACTCGTTCTCGAGCTGCACGCCGATGACCGGACCGCCGTCCTGCCACATGAGGCCGCCTAACTGGGCGCCGATCTCGCGGTACAGGCGCGCGACCCGCGCGAGGTAGCCCGGGTCGTTGCAGCGCAGCTCGCCGGTCGCGAGCAGCCAGTCGGGGAAGCCGCCGTTTCGCGCCTCGCCGTGGACCCATGGCCCGGCGCGCAGGAAGAAGAAGAGACCCACGCGCGCCGCCAGCTCGACGAACCGCCGCACATCGCGGCGCCCGCTCCAGTCGAAGCTGCCCTCGATCTCCTCGTGGTGGTTCCAGAAGACGTAGCTGGCGACGACGTCGACCCCGCCCGCATGCATCTTGCGGAGCTCCGTCTCCCACTCGCCGTCGGGGTAGCGCGAGTAGTGGAACTCGCCCATGACCGGGATCCATGGCCGACCGTCGAGCTCGAGGTAGCGGCTGTTGACCTGGAGGGAGCGACCCTCGCGCTGGAAGTGGCCCAGGTGGAGGAAGTCGCGCTCGACCTCGGTCGGCCCGGCCGGCAGGCTCACCGCGACCGCACCGACGCGATCGGGGGGCGTCATCGCCTTCCGCGGACGAGCGATGCAGCCGGGAGCGTCACGCGCGTGAGCTCGCACGGCCGCATGGCTCTTTGCATCGCCCACCCCTTTCCGCCGCAAGTCTGCGGCCCAGGTGAGAACGCTCTCACGGCCACTATGTGATCGACCGCGCTTCCCCGTCAAGCACGCGGTGAGGGCCTGAGGAGCCCGAATCCGCAGTCGCGCGGCGAGCCCGTCCGCGGGCTGGAGAACGTATCGTCGGTTGGGCCTTCGGCCCGGCTTCCGCTAGCTCCGGTAGGCCTGGCGGCCGACGCCCTGCACCGCGATCCCCTGTGCCTCGAGCACCTTCCACAGCGCGATCATGTCGGCGGCCGCCTGGTCGATCGCGCGCGTGAAGGCGATCGATCCCTGCAGCACCGGCAGGAGCTTGGCCGGGTCCTGGATGCGAGCGTCCGGATACTCGTGCTCGACCACCAGGTCGACGCCGGCGACGCCGTCCTTGAACTCGAGGAGCTCGCGGGCGGCCAGCTGGTGATCCAGCCAGTCGACCGTCCGGTTCTGTAGATACGCGAGCGGATCGTGGCGCGCGGTGCCCGGCAGCTCGTGGGTGCACAGCACGGTCTGCTTGAGCCAGGCGGACGACTGCTTGCGGACGTCGGGATCGGGCTTGCCGTCGCGCCGGTCGCCGCGGTCGCAGGTCTGGCCGCCGTAGCCCCACTCGGCGACGCCCCTGGGGTGGATGACCTGCCCCTTCACGTGAAAGCCGCTGATGAGGAAGTTGTAGCCCTCGTCCTTGAGGAACTGAAAGATGTCCCTGGTGTTCTGACCCATGAGGATGGCGTGGGACGGGTCGTAGTGGATGCGTAGCTGATCTCCGCAGCGGTGCCTCTCGGCGATCCGGTGCAGCCGGATCCACATGCCCGGCGTGTAGCCGATGTTGTTGTGCCAGCTGTCGGTGGTGTTCCAGCCCGGCATCGGACACTGCTCGACCCGGTACTCGAGGCCCCGGTCGCGCGCCGCCTGGAGGAGCGGCACGAACGCGCGCTCGAACATTTCCAGATTCTGATCCATGTCGAGATCGACGTTGCGCCCGACGAAGCCGCACACCGCCTTGACGCCGAGCGACACCGCCGCGTCCATGATCTTGATCATCCACTCGTGCTTGATGCGGCGCGCGCGCTCGTCGCCGACCAGCATGTTGTCGAAGTAGGACAGGTCGGAGAAGCTCACGTCCGAGGCGGCCAGCGCGGACTCGATGCGCCTCACCCTCGCCGCGTCGAGCGGCCGGCGCACGTCGAGGTGGTCGGCGACCGGATCGAGCATCGCCTCCGCCGGCACGTCGGCCAGCTCCTCCGGCAGCGCCGACGACAGCTGCAGCCGGCGCACGCCGATCTCGCGGCCATAGCGGATCCAGTCCTCCACCGCGCGATCCGGGTCGCGCCGCCTGTGCTCGCGAGGCGTGAGCTCCTGGAGGGCCGCGGTGAGGACGCCGATCTGCATGGTCTCGGGCTGGAACTGGATGGTCATGGTGCGCGTCAAGCGTACACCACCGCGGGCGGGTACGATGTCGTCGTGATCGAACGCGTCGTCCTGATCAAGCTCAAGCCGGAGTACGCGACCGACGAGCAGCGAGCAGCCGTCGCCCGGGCCACCGCCACCACCCTGCCCGGCGCCGAGGGTGTGCGCGAGCTGCGGGTCTGCACCGCCGCCGACTCCCGCACCCGCCGCGAGTGGGACGTGTGCCTCGAGGTCGTGCTCGACGACATCGAGGCGGTCGAGCGCTACCGCGTGGACCCGGTGCACCGGGCCTACGCAGACGTGTTCCTGCGCCCCATGCTGGCCAGGATCCGCGTCTACAACTTCGAGCGGGCACAGTCCTGGAGGCCGCAGCCATGAACATCCTCTTCCTCAGCCGCGAGTATCCGCCCGCCATCTATGGAGGCGGCGGCGTGGCGGTCGATCACCTGAGCCGCGCGCTCGCCCGGCGCGCCCAGGTCGAGGTGCGCTGCTTCGGCGAGGGCGAGCGGTCCAACCAGGGCGTGCGGGTGCGGGCCTACCCGGCGTGGGATCGGCTGGCCGGCGGCCCGGAGGCGCCGTACGCGCCGGCGCTGGAGGCGTTCTCGGTCGGGCTGGCGATGGCGCGCGACGCCGCCGCACCCGACGTCGTCCACGCCCACACCTGGTACGTCGGCCTGGCCGGTCTCCTCATCGGCGCGCTGTCGGGCGCGCCGCTGGTGGTCACCATGCACAGCCTCGAGCCGCTGCGGCCGTGGAAGGCCGACCAGCTGGGGGCGGGCTACGCGCTGTCGACCTGGGCCGAGCGGGTGGCGGTCGAGCAGGCCGATCGGATCATCGCGGTCTCGGAAGAGATGCGCACCGACGTCCTCGCCCACTTCCGCGTCGATCCGGCGCGGGTGGTGGTGATCCACAACGGGGTCGACGCCGAGGCCTACCGGCCGACCGATCGCCGCGACGCGCTCGCGCGCCACGGCATCGAGGCGCCCTACGTCCTCTTCGTCGGGCGCATCAGCGAGCAGAAGGGCATCTTCCAGCTGCTCGAGGCGGCGGCCTCGCTGCCCGACGGGGTCGCGCTGGTCCTGTGCGCCAGCAGCCCCGACACGCCCGAGCTCAAGGCGCGCCTGTCGGCGGCGGTGGCCTCCCTACCGCGCGTGCGGTGGATCGACCAGATGCTGCCGGTCGATCAGCTGGTGCAGCTCTACAGTCACGCGGCGGTGTTCGCCTGCCCCTCGATCTACGAGCCGTTCGGCCTCATCAACCTGGAGGCGATGGCCTGCTCGACGCCGGTCGTGGCCACCCGCGTCGGCGGTATCCCCGAGGTGGTGGTCGACGGCGAGACCGGCTGGCTGGTGCCGCCCGGCGATCCGGCCGCCCTGGCCGGCGCGCTGCGCGGCGCGCTGGCCGACCCGCAGCGCGCCGCCCGCTTCGGCGCGGCCGGCCGCCGCCGGGTCGAGCAGCGCTTCAGCTGGCACCGGATCGCCGAGCTGACCATGGGTGTCTACGGCGACGCGATCCAGGCGCGCGCGTCGCGCTGATCGGGGCCGGGTCAGCCGGGGATGGGCATCGCGGGCGCGGCGCTGGCCAGGTAGCAGGCCTCGACCAGCGCCATGGTCTTGACGGCGTCCTCGACCGGGCTCACCAGGCGCGCGTCCTCGCCGGCGATGAAGCGCTGGAGGTTCGACATCGGTCCCTCGAACGCCTCGGTGAACCACGAGCCGCGCAGCGGGATCGACTCGAAGCGCGCGGCGCCGCGCGTCCAGATCTCGAGGGTGTCGGGCTCGCCCCGCGGATAGGACAGGTTGACGCCGAGGCGGGCCACGGCGGCGCCACGCGTCCCCTCGACGCGGAGCTGGCTCATCGCGTGGGTGGGGAGCGGCGCGTGCGCGTGGAACGCGCCGACGGTGACGCGGCATCCGGGCCCGTAGTCGAGGATGGTCGCGCTCGCCACGTCGGCGTACTCGGGCAGCGCGGGGTTGCGCGTGGCGCGGGCGAAGACGCCGCGCGGCTCGCCGAGGAGGTGGCGCACCACGTCGAGGTAATGGACGGAGTGGTAGAGGATCTCGAGGCGCGGGATGCCGCGCAGGAACGGCCACAGCTCCCACGGCGTGTGGGTGACGACTCTGATCTCGAGGTCGACCACGTCGCCGAGAT
>Ga0126377_10002728_pt1 | contig 12282 bp, 11 predicted proteins | sample PanSoiMetPlot_22_FD_92647 | JGI IMG/M metagenome (GOLD analysis project Ga0126377, IMG submission 92647) | Tropical forest soil microbial communities from Panama - MetaG Plot_22 | ecosystem: Environmental > Terrestrial > Soil > Tropical forest > Bulk soil | place: Panama | collected 2016-02-17
CATCGAACGATAGGCTGCTTCAATGACACGCAATGTTTTGAGATTATCCTGAGCTGAAGTCACTGGCTCGCCATCCGTTTGAATGGCTTCCATCAACGATGCCATGGGACCGTAAAAAGCATCGGGAATCCATTTGCCCGGCAAAACGGCGAAAAAATTCAGTTCAGCATGCTCGCGGCTTGTAAACTTCAATGTGTCATTCCGGCCATTTGGGTAATCGTAATTGGTGCCAATCGTGCCTTCCATCACGCCGTTTGTACCGAGCACGCGAAACAGCGAATATAATGCTGGTGACCAATCGAAATGACAGATCGCGATCAAGATCTGCATTCCATTGGGATATTCCCAGGTGGTAACCGTCTTTGTCTCCCCTTTAGCTTTCTGCGCTGGATGTTTGGTATGACGACTTGTAACAAGTGCAGGATCACCAAACAGAAAACGCATAGAATCAAGATAATGAATTGAGTGATATAAAACCTCCAGGCGGGGCCGGCTCGCGAGCCAGGGCCACATATCCCATGGAGTGTGAATGCTCACTTGCACTTGCACGTCCAAAATATCACCCAGCCAGCCTTCAGCCATGATCGCCCGTGTGGCTTGAATGATTGAACTCCAGCGAAATTGTTGATGGACTGCGATCTTTATCCCAGCTGCCTGTGCAAGCTCCGTCATTGCAACCGCCTCAGCATACTTATCCGAAAATGGTTTCTGGCACAGCAAATGTTTGCCAGCCGTCACGACTTTTTCGACAATCTCACGCTGATCCCATGGAACAACTGCCACATCCACAATTTGAACATCGGAGTCGGACAATAACTCGTCCAGTGACTCATATACCTTCTCCAGGCCGTGAATCTTTGCGGTCTTTTCAGCAGATTCATGATTCTGGTCATAGCCACCCAGTAAATGAAAGCCACTGGCTTTGTAAGCAGGGATGTGACCATAATTCACTATCCCACCGCAGCCGACAAAAGCAATGCCATAATCAGTCTTTGGCGGCAGCCTGCGCTCAAGAGCCGCCTGAACAACCAGCGGAATAGCATTGATCGTCATGAGTGCCATCAACCTTTCACTGCTCCAATCAACAAACCACGGGTAATATAGCGTTCCAGGATAATGGCGATAACGATAACAGGTACTATCATGATCAGGATCAAGACAGACATGTTCCACCACTGGGGGCCGCGGGTGGCATTTTGAGCGGCAATCGTCAACGGCAAAGTCTGCACCTTGGCGCTTGAGAGGAAAAGGGCCAGGAGATACTCATTCCAGGTAAAGACGAGGACAAACAAAAAGGTGGCAACCAGGCCCGGTATGGCAAGCGGCAGAACGATGGACCAGAAGATGCGGTAGCGCGAAGCGCCGTCAATTGAGGCGCATTCCTCCAATTCAACAGGAATAGTATTTAGATAATCCCGCATCAACCAAATCACGATGGGGAGGTTGCTGGTCACATAGGTAATGATCAAAGCAGTGTAGGTATCCAATAAATGCAACTGTTGAAATAAGATATAAATCGGGATGACAACTGCGATTGGAGGCAACATGCGCTGGGAAATCATCCAAAAAGCAATATCATTATTGCCCAATGCGTGCTTGAAACGACGGCCAATAGTTTGCAGGAGGATAAAAAATACCACGATAGAAACGGCCAGCGCAATTGGCCACGGGACACTCAGGGAGGTTGCAATAATGCTCAATATGACGCAGCCTATAAATGTAAGGATTGAACCAACACGCGGGCGATAATCAAAACGAAGGAGGGCATACGCCGCCGTAGAGCCAAATACCAACGCCAATAAAGCACTCACCGGGGCAACAATGAGAGTGTTGCTAAAATTTCGCAGGGTGTCATTACTCAGATCCCCCACCAAAATATACTTCCAAGCATCGAGGCTGGGTTTAAAGTCAACGAAGGGAATATAGAAGGGACCTTCGGCGACCTGGCTGGAAATCTTAAAGGACGTGATCACCAACCAATACAGCGGAAATAAGATCAGAACCGCCCAAGTTCCCAGCACCAGATAGGATAGCATTGCACCAACCGGCGAGGGTGTGTTTATCGATTTGCTTTGAAACCAGCGTTCCATAATTCCTGCTTCAAGTTAGTAACAATACGATATGTCGCTTCTAGAGATTTTCAACAGCGCGTTGCCGAATCAAATTGACCAGGATCATGCTGAAAAATGTTACGAGAAAGAGCAGCATGTAGGCCACCGCTGCCGAGGCCCCGATATTTAGTGCGCGCCAATTAATATAGGCATGATACGTCAAGGATTGGGTGGCCGTACCCGGACCGCCATTGGTCATCACATTGGGCAGATCCACAATCTTGAATGCTTCAATGAGACGAATCAGTATCAAAGTCATACTCACGGGCAGGATTGCGGGCCAGGTGATATGCCGAAAAATCTGCCAGGAATTTGCCCCATCGACTGTGGCCGCCTCAATAGGTTCAATTGGCTGACTCTCCAATGCGGCGACCAATACAATAAACATGAAAGGCGTCCATTGCCAAATATCCCCGATCAAGATGGCGGTTCGCGCACCCCAGGCATTGTTCACCCACGAAAAGTTAATCAGGCCGAGTCCCTGCCAGATGGGTGTGAAGGGTCCCTTACTTGTATCCGTGAGCATTCTAAACATATAGGCGACACCTACTGGCGTGATCATCATAGGGAGCAAAAATACCACCCGAAAGAAGCGCCGCCCCGGCAAATTCTGGACCGTCAGCATTGCCAGCATTAAACCCAGAATGTATTGAAAAAAGATCCCAACAAAAACATAGACCAAGGTAACACTCGCAGTTCCCAACCGCCCGCCACCCCATAGAGTATGCACAAACATCCAGGCTAGCACTCCCAGGCCAAGCGTTAGCAACACCCGACCGATCAGACCGCCGATGGAAACCCTTGCGCTCAATAAATATCGGGCCAGGAAAACAGCCAAAGCCATTACGACTGCGCCGAACACCAGCCAGGTCAGCGGAGTGCCCGGCGCAAACTTTCCCAGGAAATGATCCCCTTCTGATCCAACAAACAACTTTTTGTAATTGTTCAGCCCAACAAAGGTGAGCTTGTAACCCCCTCTAACAATATCGAATCTCGCCAGGGAAACATACAGTGATGCGATCAAAGGGAAGATGGACAGGAACAACAATGCCAGGACAGTCGGCAAAATAAACACAGACCCTGCCAGACGATCGGTGGCGGTAGAAATTACTGCTCGGATGCGGGATGACTGTAAGTTTTTGGTTTCAGTGTTCATGGGCCTCAAGGCAATATTCAATGGGGTCCTCAAGGCCCAGCCCAATGTGAGTCGAGCCTTGAGGAAATCCATTCAAACCCTATATGACGGTCTACTTTTGTCCAAGCGTCCCCTTATAGAACTTCAATTGTTCATCGCGGCTTGCATCATTTGTGATGGTTTCCCAAGAGTCGTACAGCTGTTGCGCGGCCTCGTCAGTCGTCAGATCTCCTGCAATGTATTCGGCAAGGATGCGATCCAACTCGACCTGAATATATTCATGGTTCTTTGGAATGCGAAGATCGGCAACCATATTCGGACTGTCCAGGCTGGCTTCAATACCGCCCAGATAATTGTCGGCGGCAGTCTGGCTAAAGCCTGCATCAATCCACGCCTGCTTGTTGGTAAACTGAGAAATACGGAACGGATTGTAGCCAGTCTTGCCAACGGTCACATCCGCGTTGGATTGAGCCGGTTGGGCCATGTATGAGAAGAAGGCATAGGCAGCATCCTTCTTTTTCTGATCAACAGCCGCATTGACCGCGCCCGCCCATCCACCAAATGAGGCAAACGGGGCATGGTTCACACCATCGATCGCGTATGGGCAGGTGGTGCCATCGCAGGGAACAAGCTTGCCAGTATCCCAATCCAGAACTTCTTTTGAACCCGGATTGATTTCAGCACCCACCTTGTCGATCACCTTCGAGTTTTGTTTATCGATCGCCAACGTCCCAATATCGCCCCAATCCATGGTGAGAGCGCAACGGCCGGAGATGAACAGGCCGCGCGAATCGCCAACTCCCTGATTGGTTTCATCCGGCGGGCCATATAGACCGGTTTCCTTGTAAACTTCCAACGCACGTTTGAAGGCGTCGTTGTTGACCAGGGGAGTCATATCCTTGGTGTTGAAGAAAGCTCCCTGACTGCTACCTTTGCTTTGAATGTATGGCGCCGCAATGGACCATATCCACCAGTAGGATTGCTGGCCTGGAGCCTTCGAAATACAGGAACCATAATCTGGTGTGCCGTCACCGTTAAGGTCCTTGCCATTAAGGGCTTTTGCAACAGCCAGATAGTCATCCCAGGTCTTGGGCGGCTCGAGTCCGGCTTCCTGGAGCGAGTCGATGCGATAGTAGACCATATGCATGTCCCCATCCAGCGGAATACTGTAAATCTTGCCATCGTACGAGTTGAAATCGCGGAAGAACGGTGCAACATCATCCCATTGCAGGTCTTTATCCTTTTTCACATAGGGTGTCAGGTCTTCGATCAGACCTGCAGGAGCAAAATCCACGATCCAGGCTGGCGCGAAGAGGTAACCATCATATGCATTCGTTCCGGACGTTGCATCGGTCAGAACCTTTTGATATAACTCGCTGTTCGGGACAGTGATAATGTTGACTGTTGCGCCGGTAAGGGCGGTGAAATCCGGCCCGCGCCGCTGAAGCGGTTCAGCGACCTGGGGTCCAACAAAAGTGAGAATATTGATGGTGACCCCATCATACATCTTGCCTGCTGGCGCTTCTGTAGCTGCCGAGGGAGCCGTGGCCGCCGCGGTGGGCGCTTCCGTCGTAGCGGGGGCCTCAGTTGCTGCAGGAGGCTGGGTTGCAGGAGCGCCACATGCTGCCAGCAGTACGCCGCCGATGATCATCAAACTCAATAGTTTGAGAAGCATGTTCTTGCTATTCATGAAGTCTCTCCTTCTTTCTGGATACATAAAGTGTATTATGGTCGAAATCGTTTACAATAGGCAACGAAGCGGTACATACCATCACGTCAATAGGCTATCTCCTTTCTATATACAGACATGACTACCTGCGGCCAGCGGGTTCGTCTCTGCGGCAAGGATTGAAACTATGATTCTGGTGTGTGCCGCTTTTCCATTCAAGCCAGTGGAGGAGTAAAAAAAGTCAACAGTTCTAAAACGGAATTGTCTTCATTCCGCAAGGCATGTTCAAGCCCAATGGGTATTGCAACGATTTGCCTGACTCTCATGGGCACATCGGTTTGGTCCAGGGTCAGAATTCCGTTCCCCTTGATGACCCAAACTGTTTCAATCTGCTGCGCATGGCGATGACGGCCAATCACACCACCTGGTGGCACTTGCACAGCGTTGACACTGGCCAACGGATTGTCCGCCGTGGTCAACAAACTCTTCATGTAAATACCCGGAAACCTGGCATGTTCCTGCCATTCTCCCGTCATGAGATCGGCAACACGCGGCAGAATCATTAATTCATTTCCATTCCGCCGCACACATTGAGTGCCTGCCCGGTGATATAAGCAGCGTCGGGTGAACACAGAAATGACACCGCACCGGCAACATCTTCGGTTTTTTCAAGACGGCCAAGCGGGATTTTGGCAATCATGCGCGCCAGCGATTCCTCAGGTGTGATCCCGAGTGCGCCTGCTCGAATTTCATGGATACCGGTTGTCATGGGTGTGTCAACCACACCCGGGCAGACTGCATTGACTGTAATGCCTCGTGATGCAAAGGAGAGCGCCGCAGACTGGGTGAGGCTGATCACCGCGCATTTCGCAGCAGCGTAATGCGCCTGATCAGAACGGCCGGAGCGGCCCGAAATGGAGGAAAGGTTCACAATGCGCCCACCATCGTTCATCTGTTTGACCGCAAATTGAATCGCGAAGAAAACAGTCTTAAGATTAAGGGTCATGATCGCGTCCCACTCCTGCTCTGTGATTTCGAGAAAAGGACTTATGAGTACCCGGCCGGCATTGTTAACCAGCACACTCAATTGACCCCATTCGGCCGAGCGGGTGATTACGGCTCGAATATCTTCAAGCCTGGTTAGATCTGCTTTTAAAGCCAGGGCCTCTCCACCCTGATCTTCGATTTCTTGTTTAACACCATCCAATCCATCCGCGTTTATATCTACGATTGCAACTGCAAAACCATCCTGGGCTAGTCGGCGTGCGATTGCCCTGCCGATTCCCTGCGCCGCGCCTGTTACGACGGCCACCTTCTTCATGACTTTTTATCCTTGTGGGACCGCGAAATATCTTCCAAAACTTTACGGGAAAAGGCGAGATGTTTGGCCATGGCCTGGCGGGCCGCCTCGGCATCTCCGTTTTCAACAGCAGCGACAATCGCTTCATGTTGATCCAGCACCACGGTTACCGGGCGCGGAAAATCCTCCCATGTCAAAATGATCTGGTCACGCAATTGATTAATCAGCGGCGCCAGAAGCACCTTGAATAGCTCATTTTGGGTGGCTTCCGCGAGGGTAACGTGCAAACGAAAATCAAGTTCAGCCATTTGCTTCGACGTGTTACCGCTGGCCCTCATATCCTTGCAAATTTGGCGGAGTTGTTTTCTTTGTTCGGCCGTGATTCGGCCGGCGGCGAGAGCGACCATTTCCACTTCCAGCACTTGGCGCACTTCGTTAAGACGAATCTCGAAGTCGGCCTGATTGGAAAGTTGCATATAAGTTTGCAGGGACTTGGAGACTATATTGAAGTCAGCATGCCGAACAGAGACCCCACTGCCGGTCGTTGACTCAAGTACGCCGCGTGCCTCCAACGCTTTCACTGCTTCGCGAACAACCGTACGGCTGACTCCAAAGGCTTCAGAGAGCTCTCGCTCCGGTGGCAAACGAAACCCTGGTTTCCATGCCCCGGACGAAATAAGTTCCAGGACTTTTTCAACTACTCGTTCATAGAGCCGTTGTTCACGCTCCAAGGGTTCAATCGCCGCTGATTCGAGCGTTGAGCCATCGTTGGCTGGATCGTCTGGCATCGGAATCCTTATTGACTGTCGAAACTATTTAGATTTTTGCCTTTTATTGCGGTATTCTGTAATATGGTATACTGTACTACCAGAAATTTGATTTGTCAATAGGAGAATATTTACAGAATTCAGCCGAATAGGCGACTCGGTAGTTATCTTTGGTTCCAGATGCAAAGTCGCAAATGAATGATAGACTTTCTATAAAAGAGCACATTGGCCCGATGCATTATTAGAAGGAAAGGAACAAACCATGGCAACGTACCGAATTCCTCAAACCCTACCCTCCTTAGCTGTCAGCCCAAACGAAGTATTTCTTATTGCCAGTGGGGATTTACGTCTTTCGGCTAATCAAACCTGTTGGCCTGCCCAGGCAGAAATGGAACAACAAATTGCATCAGCGTTTGTCACCATGGGCATTACTGTTAAACGTGCGCATCCCTATGAGGATGCCATGAAACATGGCTTTATTTGGAATCAGCGCATGGGGATGGATGTATTCAAAACCATTCCTCCTGAAGCTCCGTTGATCGTGGCTGTTGCGGTATGGCAATACAGTTATCACGTATTAGCGGGATTGCGAGATTATCGCGGTCCGATCTTAACAATCGCCAATTGGAGCGGACAATGGCCCGGCTTGGTTGGCTTATTGAATCTCAATGGCTCTCTGACCAAGATGGGAGTCAACTACAGCACGATTTGGAGTGAAGACTTCAAAGACGACTTCTTTCTCAATGGAATTCGTCAATGGCTGCGTGAAGGTAGTATCACCCACGACACGCGTCACGTTCGGGACCTCAACCTGACTCGGTTACCTAAAGAGGAATCTCAACTTGGAATTGCACTTGCTCAAGAACTCGAGCGTGACAAAGCCATTTTGGGAATCTTTGATGAGGGCTGCATGGGGATGTATAACGCCATTATTGACGACGAGTTATTGAATCCCTGCGGCATCTACAAGGAACGATTTAGTCAATCCGCTTTGGTGGCTGAAATGCGGCTTGTCTCAGATAACGAAGCCCAGAAATCGCGGGTCTGGCTTGACGAAAAAGGCATGACCTTTATGGTTGGGAGCAATGACGCGAGTGAACTTACAGATGCTCAGATTCTTGAACAACTCAAAATGTATATTGCGGCTGTGCGCATCGCCCATGCTTTTGGATGTGATGCGATCGGGATTCAATATCAGCAAGGCTTGAAGGATATGACTCCGGCCTCTGACCTCGCCGAAGGGTTGTTAAACGATAGTCAGCGGCCGCCGGTGTACCATAAAGAAACTGGAAAAGAACTTTTTCCCGCAAAAGCATTGCCACATTTCAACGAGGTGGATGAGGGTGCCGGTGTGGATGCCCTCGTCACGAACCGTGTATGGACAGCTATGGGCCTGGACCCGGCTACCACGTTACACGATGTTCGTTGGGGTCGGCATTATAAAGATAATAATATTGACGATTTCGTCTGGGTGTTTGAAATTTCCGGCGCCGTGCCTCCCTCTCACCTGGTTGGTGGTTACGCAGGGGCAGTAAGTGAACGTCAACCTGCCATGTATTTTCCGAAGGGCGGAGGGACGATCAAGGGTGAGAGTAAACCTGGTGAAATTGTCTGGAGCCGGATCTATATCCAAGATCGTGCGCTTCATGCAGATATGGGCCGAGGTACCATTGTTGGATTACCGCCTGAGGAAATGCAATTCCGCTGGAAATCCACTACACCACAATGGCCCATCATGAGTGCTGTATTGCATGGCGTGAGCAGGGATCAATTAATGGCCCGTCACAAAGCCAATCATATTCAAGTAGTTTACGCTCCTTCGGCACAGATGGCCGATAAGGCTCTGTCTGCAAAGGCGGCTATGTTGGCAGAGATGGGTATTGCTGTACATTTGTGTGGTGATGTGAACGCGGGCCTTTGAAAAACTTGTTGATCTTCACTGGTCGAGCAGAATATTCACAAGAGTCTCGAGATCGCCGACCGTGCCTATGTGTTGGAAAACAGACGAATCGTTCTGGAGAGCAGCCCCAGCAACTTTTCGAAGATGATCGAATTCGCAAAGTCTATTGGGGATTTTAGACGAAATGATTCAGTGGGGAGAAAAATGACTCGCAGTAAGATCAAGTATGAGACCTTGGTGAGGCGCTTCACCAACAGGGACGTTTGATTCTGTTCTAGTGATTCTGTGCGCCTATTTAGCCTGTTCCATCCAATTTTCGAGTGGGGAGCCATTTTTCAAATCCTGTCCGATATAATCGGACAAGGCACTTGCCACCCCAAGCCCCTTGTGCAATACTAGAAATGAGAATAGGAGAAATCATGTCTGAAGAACCTGTCTCCCCCAGCCTCCCCGAAAGAAAAATTACAGACGAACAAGTTGATGAATATCGTGACTTCTACGTGGAGTTGCTGGGCTTTGTGCCGCCGCGTATTCAGGCGCGCACCGATTTGCTTGCACGCGTAGACCCGGACCTGCTTGCCATACAGGAGGACTTGCGGCGTCATTGTATGTACCCTGATTGTTTCGATACGAAAACATCGCAGCTCTTTTTGTTCGCGATATTACTGACGAATCTGCAGGATGCCGCGAAACTGCATGCGCTGGCGGCCTATCGTGCCGGTGCAAGTTTCGAAGAGTTAAGCGCGGTGGTCAATTTTGTGTTTCTCTTTCGAGGCCTCTCAGCCGCCAACCTCGGCGCAGAAATTTTACAGGGTCTCGCCAGGTCTGCCAAAGAACAGAAATAAATCACCATGTTAAACACGATCCAGAAAGCCGGCGAACTTCTGGCGCTCTTTGACCGTGACCACGCGGAATGGGGCGTGCGTGAAGTTGCGGCAAAATTGAAGATCGCTAAATCGAGCACTCATGATTTGATGTCTTCGCTCGCCAAGCAGGGATTTTTGAACAAGACTGAGGAGAGCCGCTACCGCCTCGGCTGGCGGCTGGTCACGTTGAGTGAAACATTGCTTGCTACAACCGAACTTCGCAAAGAGGCGCGCCCGGTGATGGAAGATTTAGCGGCGCAATATCAGGAAACGATTCATCTGGCGGTGTTGGATGACACGCAGGCTGTGTATGTGGATAAACTTGAGGGCCGTCAGGCGGTGAGGGTGGAATTGACTTCGCTAGGCGCGCGACTATATGCGCATTGCTCTGCCCTTGGAAAAGTCTTGCTTGCATATAGTAAAGAGAATGAAGTCAAACGGATCGTTCAGACAGCGGGCCTGCCGCGTTTCACCGACAATACTATTACGGATGAAGACGAGTTATTGCAAAATCTCGCCAGGATCCGCAAGCAGGGTTACGCCTACGATCTCGAGGAAATATTGCCCGACCTATGTTGCGTAGGCGCACCGATCTATAACCACACGGGCCAAGTGATCGCCGCCATCAGCATGTCGATTCCGGCATTTCGCTTCAGGCGTTCACAGACCGAATTTCGAGAGGCCGTGATACGCGCCGCAAAGACCATCTCGAAGCGCCTGGGATATTACGGAGTACCTCTCAAATGAATGTCCCAGCTGGAAAGGTCAGGGTTGCCATTCTCGGCTCTGGAAACATCGGCACTGACTTGATGTTCAAGATCCTGCGCGAGCCGGGTCATATGGAACTGGCTTTGCTCTCCGGCATCGAACCAGGATCGGAGGGACTCGCCCGCGCGCGTGCGCTGGGAATCCATGCGAGTCATGATGGCATTCAACCAATTTTAGATGACCCTGAAATCAAAATCGTGTTCGATGCGACCAGCGCCCATGCGCACGTCCGCCATGCAAAGATGCTGCGCGAGGCCGGGCGCATCGCCATCGACCTGACACCTGCCGCGCGGGGCCCGTACGTGATCCCGCCCGTAAACTTGGGCGCGCATATGGATGAACAAAATGTCAACTTGATCACCTGCGGAGGTCAGGCAACTATCCCACTCGTCTATGCTGTCTCGCGCGTGACGACTATCCCCTACGCAGAGATGGTCAGCACGATTGCAAGCTTATCTGCTGGTCCCGGCACGCGGCAGAATATCGATGAATTCACCTTCACCACCGCGCGCGGACTCGAAGTGATCGGCGGCGCAAAGCAGGGCAAAGCAATCATCATCCTCAATCCGGCTGATCCGCCGATTCTGATGCGAAATACCATCTATGCCTTGTTGGATTCAGAGGAAGTGGATCGCAAAACCATTGTCGAATCGGTTGAAGAGATGGTCAAAGCCGTGCAGGCATACGTACCCGGCTACCGTCTAAAGAACGAACCGGTTTTTGAAGTCCGCGATACACCTAAAGGAAAAAGAACCCTGATCGCGATGTTGCTGGAGGTCACTGGCGCAGGTGATTTTCTTCCGCCTTATGCCGGTAATCTCGACATCATGACCGCCTCGGCGCGACAGGTGGGCGAAGTATTTGCTCAGAAGATTTTGGAAACAGGAAAATAAACATGAAAGCTCCGCGACTTACCGATACAACGCTTCGAGATGGTTCTCATGCGATGCGGCATCAATTCACCCGCGAGCAGGTACGGGACGTGGTGCAGGCGCTTGATAAAGCGGGCGTTCCCGTTCTTGAGGTGACACATGGTGATGGGCTGGCGGGTTCATCCATTCAATATGGATTTTCGTTGACCGATGAGATGGACTTGATTGAGGTAGCGCGCAATGCCGTGACGAACTCTCGAATCGCAGCATTACTCCTGCCGGGTATCGGCACACGCAAGGAATTGAAGGAAGCCATTGATCGCGGTATTCAGGTGGTGCGCATCGCCACGCAATGTACCGAAGCGGATATTTCCCAGCAACATTTCGGCATGGCAAAGGAAATGGGATTGGAAGCCGTCGGTTTTTTGATGATGGCACACATGCGTCCACCGGAGTTCCTTGCTGAGCAAGCGAAGTTGATGGAAAGTTATGGAGCCGATTGTGTTTATGTGGTGGATTCAGCCGGGGCGCTATTGCCAGATGGCGCGGCCTCGCGCGTGCGCGCGTTGAAAGAGGCACTCAAAATCCAAGTCGGATTCCATGCCCATAATAATCTTGGTCTCGGTGTTGGGAATACCCTTGCCGCGGTGGAAGCGGGCGCAGATCAAGTGGATGGTACTCTACGTGGGCTGGGCGCGGGCGCGGGGAACACGGCTACAGAACTCATCGCTGCCACGCTCGATAGACTCGGCTACGAACACGATTGGGATGTCTTCGGCCTGCTCGATGCCGCTGAATTTGTTGTCGCTCCATTTATGCCTTTTCAACCCATTCCTGACCGCGATTCAATTGCCATCGGCTATGCGGGTGTGTATTCTACATTCCTTCTTCATG
>Ga0126377_10002729_pt1 | contig 12278 bp, 9 predicted proteins | sample PanSoiMetPlot_22_FD_92647 | JGI IMG/M metagenome (GOLD analysis project Ga0126377, IMG submission 92647) | Tropical forest soil microbial communities from Panama - MetaG Plot_22 | ecosystem: Environmental > Terrestrial > Soil > Tropical forest > Bulk soil | place: Panama | collected 2016-02-17
ATGACGATGTTCAGGCGATCAAGGCTCCCGTCGATGACCGCGGTCGACTCGACCGTCTCGTGCATGCACTTGAGGCCGACCCACGTGCCGGTGTAGCGCGACATCGCCCAACCGTAGAGCCCGTAGTCGAAGATCTCCTGCGCCCCAGCCGGATTGAGGATCGGGATCATCACGTCGACGAAATTGAACTCGGATTGATTGGCGGTGGTCGAGGATTCGGCCGTGTGGTCGTCGCCCATGAGCGCCAGCACGCCACCGTACCGAGATGTGCCGGCGAAATTGGCGTGGCGGAACACATCGCCCGAACGGTCGACGCCTGGTGCCTTGCCGTACCAGATGCCGAAAACGCCATCGAACCTGCCTTCACCACGCAGCTCTGCCTGCTGCGAGCCCCACAGCGCTGTGGCAGCGAGGTCCTCGTTGATGGCGGGTTGGAACAGCACGTCGTTGCGGGCGAGAATCGCAACAGCGCGCTGGAACTGATAGTCGAGCCCGCCGAGTGGCGAGCCGCGATAACCAGTAACGTAGCATGCGGTATTGAGCCCGGCGCGCCGGTCGAGTTCCTTGCGCGCCAGACACATCCGGACCAGCGCCTGATAGCCGGTAACGAAGACGCGTGCCTGCGTCAGATCGAATTTATCATCGAGGGTGACGTCACGCAGCGGCGTGTTCCTGAGCGTCATCGCTCGACCCTCCGCATCGACCAGGACAACCCGGCCATTGCGGGTTCAACCTGCCATAGACCCCTATATAGACGCGGCAGGAAGCGACAGGAAGGCTGTCATTTGGGCGCGGCGGTGGATTGCGCAACGGGCCGCAAGGTGGGAATGAAATTGCGGCGGCCGTTGCCGGCATGAAATTTGGCGCAACGCAGCGGGGCCGATATCGATCGTGGATGTCATTCCAGCTGGTCGCCGCACGCCGCCGCGAGCGCCAACGCCGGACGTCCGCTGCGCCAAGCGCCAGCGCGGCGAGAAAACCGGATTCCGCTGCGGATCGAGTCCGAGCAGGCTGTTTCCTACAGATACTTTCATCGGACCGCGCCGGCCGCCGCGGCGACGCCGTTGTCCGCTTCGAGACGCCTCGGGCGCCACGCAATCGCGATCGCCGGTCGATCGAGCGGCCATCGGCTGGCGATCGCTACACCCGCCTCGGTGAACCGCCGCCAGACTCGCGGACCCCGAATTCGCCGGACTTGTGCGGAAAAGACGAGCTTGGCACCGCGCCGCGACGTGTTCTTGACAACGCAATCGGCTACCGACAGCCGCCGATTGAAGCTAATGGTTCCGCCGAACTATGCGGGATAGCGTTGTTCGCGCCGCCGATCCGACATGACACGCTCCGTCGCAAGTTCCGTGAGATCGCGGTTGCCGCCTGCCATGTTATGACGGTTGCGTTCCGCGAGGTCATAATGAGGCAACGGTCATGCTTAGGCACAACCGTGAGGCGTCGGCGTCCGGCGGATTTCGGTAGGGAATAGAACGGGATAGGCCGTGCCGAAACGGCTTCGGCGACGCCTGGAAAGGGTTCACACCGCATGGAACCACTCGATGCCGAACCTGTTGATAACGCGCGGTGGTCGCTCATATGTCACCGGGCATGCCCCATGCCGATGTAGCGGTCGTGACTACTCTTTCCAAAAAGGCTCCCGACCGTGCGCGGGCGGCAGGCTGGACGATCCGGAACCGCCTGACATTGATCGTTTTCGCGGTCGCGATTCCATTCCTTTTGATGTCGGCGGGCATCATCTGGCAGGTCGGTGAGCATGAGCGTGCCAATCGGCGGGAAGCGATCCTGTTCTCGGCGCGGACGCTCATCAACGCCGTCGACGCGATGATAAGCAAGCGTGTCGCGATCGCGCAGATGCTGGCGGCATCTCCTGCACTTCGGGCGGACGACCTGGTCACCTTTCGGCAGGAGGCGGAACGCGCTCTGCCAGCTCTTTCCGGCGGGTGGGTCGTGATCGGCGATCCTGACGGACAACAACTTCTCAATCTGTCGAGGCCCGCCGGCACAAAGCTGCCGCACCGCAATGCGAAGGCCCTGGAGACGCAGCGCCGCGCCTTCGAAACCGGACAATTCCAGGTTTCCGACGTTTTTGCCGGCGCAGTGCTCGGAAGCCCTATCGTCACGGTTGAGGTGCCTGTCATTCGTGAGGGGGGCCCCCCGCTCGGCCTCGCCGTCATCATGGAGCCCAAGATCTTCCTGGCGCTGCTCGATGATAACGATCTTCCGGAGGGCTGGCTGGCGGGATTGATCGACCGGAAGGGCAATTTCATCGCACGCTCGCGCGACCATGACGGGACGGTCGGCAAGCCGGCCTCGGAGGGTTTTCGCACCACGGCGCGGCAATCGAATGAAGGCTGGAACGAATTCGCGTCACTCGACGGCGATATCGTCGCGAACGCCCATGTTGTGTCACCCTTGAGCGGTTGGACCATCGGCCTCGCCGCGTCCAAGGATGAATTCGAGGCGCCCATACGACGCACGATTCTGTTGGCGAGCCTTGCCGGCCTCTGCACCACGCTGATCAGTGTCCTGCTGGCACTTTGGGCAGCGCGTCGCATCGCGACGTCGATCGAGCAAATAGAACAGGGAAGCCGTGCCTTGCTCCGCCGCGAGCCGCTAGCCTTCCCCAGCACCGGGGTTCCGGAGGTCGATCGCGCCCTCGACGCGTTCAGCCACACCGCCGAGGCCTTCACCGAGCACGAAAAGGAACGCGACGAGCGCGAGGCCCATATCCACCTGATCATGCGGGAGCTGTCGCATCGCTCGAAGAACCTCCTAGCCATCATCCTCGCGATCGCCCGGCGCACCGCCCGCCAAACGACGAATTTCAAGGATTTCGAAGGCCGCTTCACGGCCCGCGTCCAGGCGCTCGCGACAGCTCACGACCTGCTGATCGAGCAGCAATGGCGGGGGGCTTCGCTGCCCGATCTCGTGCGAAGCCAAGTCGGCGCCTTCGGCCTCGAGCGGGTGACGTGCTCCGACGATCCAATCCTGCTCCGCCCTGAAGCCGTTCAGAACGTCGGCTTGGCATTGCACGAGCTTGCCACCAACGCGGCCAAATACGGTGCCTTGTCGACGGCGGGCGGCAGGATCGATCTGCACTGGACGTTTGTGGGAAGCGACCCCGACCATCGGGTGCTTCGCCTGACGTGGCGTGAATCTGGCGGCCCAACCGTCACGCCGCCGGCGCGCAAGGGCTTCGGCAGTTTCGTCCTGGAGCAGACCGCGCCGAGCATGCTGGGCGGACCAGCCGCGCTACAATTCGAGCCGACCGGCATCGTGTGGACGTGCGATATCGCGGCTCGATTCGTGACCGGTCTGACGGGCGCCGCGGTCGTCAGCGATGATCGATCCCACGAACCTGCCCGCATTGCCGACGGGGTCGCTGAACACACCCCCTGACACCACGCCGAAGTATTTCCTGCAAAAGTGGGCACTGTTTTTCCGGAAAATGCTTTAGGACTTGAGCACCTCGGCGACCTTGCGCGCCAGCTGTTCCAGCGTGAATGGCTTGCGGAGGAGTTCGACGTCGGGATCGAGCATGCCGTCATGCACGATGGCGTCGCGGGTATATCCGGTGGTGAACAGCACCTTGAGCGCGGGCCGCCGGCGCAGGGCTTCCTCCGACAGGCGCCTCCCATTCATATCTGGCATGACGACGTCGGTGAACAGTAGACCGATTTCCGGATGATCATCGATCGTACGCAAAGCTGCGGCGGCCGCTCCGGCCTGCAACACCCGGTAGCCCAGCTCCTGAAGCGCCTCAGTCGCGTGCGCGCGCACGGCGGCTTCATCCTCTACCACAAGAACCGTGATGCTGCCGTCATTCGTCGGGATCGGCGCTTTTTCCGCCGCGTCCTCGCGCGGTGCCGCATCGCCGAAATAGCAAGGCAGATAGATCTTGATCGTCGTACCCTTGCCGACCTCGCTGTGGATTTTGACTTGGCCGCCTGACTGAGTGACGAAGCCGTAGACCTGACTGAGACCAAGCCCCGTGCCGGCACCGCTCTTCTTGGTGGTGAAGAATGGATCGAACGCCTTGGCGATCACTTCGGGCGGCATGCCGCTGCCAGTATCGGTCACCGCGATCAGCACGTATTGGCCGACAGGTACGCCTGCTCGTCCGGCCGTACGCTTGTTGCCGATATCGGCATTGCTCGCTTCGATGGTCAACTTGCCGCCGCGGGGCATCGCGTCACGAGCATTCACGGCGAGATTCAAAATCGCGTTTTCGAGCTGATTGCGATCGACGTGGGTGCGGCGAACATCGCCATCCAGCACGGTTTCGAGCTTGATGGTCTCACCCAAGCTGCGGCGCAGGAGGTCGGACATTCCGGCGATCAGCTTGCTCGCCTCGACCGGCTCCGGCTCCAACGGCTGCTGACGCGCGAAGGCAAGCAGCCGTTGCGTCAGGGCCGCGGCGCGACGCGTGCCTTCCTGCGCATTGGTCAGGTATTTATCGACGGATGTATCGCCCTTGGCGAGACGGCGCAATGCAAGGTCGAGACCACCCATGATGACGGCAAGCATATTGTTGAAGTCGTGCGCAACGCCGCCGGTCAACTGGCCGATCGCCTCCATCTTCTGCGCCTGTCTCAGCACCTCCTCGGCCTCTATTCGGCGCTGCATTTCTTCCACGAGCGCCTCCGTGCGCACCGACACCTTCTTTTCCAAGGTTTCGGACAGGGCGCGCAGGCCCTGCTCGGCCTGATCGCGCTCCCGTTCGCGGTCACGACTGGTGATGGACGCGGCGACGAGTTCTGCCCCTACCTCGTTGAGCTCACGCACGGCCAGCCGCTGCGCCGACACTGGCTCGCCCCGCCCGAGGGCGGTGGCCTGCGCCGCCAGGCTGCGGATCGAGCCCGCGATCTGACCGCCGACGGCGTAGGCGAGAGAAAACGCCGCAAGAGCCAGCACGGTACCAAGCGTGGCGAGGGCAAAAAATGCATTGCGGAGCGAGCTGCGGACGGTCTCTGCTGGAACGCCGACCCACACCATCCATCCGGCGAGCTTCGATTGCACGTAGGCGCCACGCACCTCGTGATCGTCCCTGATCAGGCCACGCAACGTGCCTTCCTGGCCCTGCATCTGGGACAACAAGCTAGGAGAAGCAGGCTCACCGACGGGTTCTCCACCGCTCGACGTCCGGGCAAGCACCACGCCGTTGCGATCGAGGATCCCCGCTTGTTGACCAGTTTCGAGACTGCGCCCCAAGAGCCCGGCGAACCTCTCGGTCTCCAGGCTGAGATTGAGCAAATGCGTGACGCGTCCCTTGTTCACGACGGGAGCGGTGATGGTGATCTCCGGATGCTGCGCTACGGCACCGACAATGACGCCAGTGACTGCGGGCTCTTTTGTCTTGATCACATCACGATCTCCATCGAGTGGTTCGCGCGGTAACGGCGAGCCCCACGGGACGCGCGTATTGGCGAGCTGCTGGCCGTTGACGTCGCGCAACAGGATGTTCACACCAATGACGTCACGGACCTGCGAAGCCTGCTGGTAGAATCCTTCGTAGTCGCGGTTGACGATACGGACCGAGAGGGCGAGCGTTTGGAGCGTGGATTGCAGTCCGGCGAGATCGCGGTCGACGCTCAACGCAAGCTGGCGTGCATCGTTCTGCAGGACCTGCTCGATGCGCTTGAGCTGCGCGTCATAGTATCGCCAAAACAGGATGCCCGCGAATATGCTACCCGGCAGCACGATCGACAGGACGAGCAATACCAGATAGCCCCGCACGGACAGGCTTCGTCGCGAACGATCCAAGCCTTCCGCCACAACAGGACCCCGAGAAACCGTGTTTGCGCCGAACAGCCAATACCAAGGCCCCTATAATCCTAGCCAAGGCTAATTGCGAAGAAAGCGTCTTTTTCGTGATTGCCGCCCTGCCGGATCGGCGTGTGGCCAGCAACGGCTGGCGCGTGCCGGCCGCCGGAAACGCGCCCCCCGCCGCTCACGCAGCCGCGACATCATCGAGATGGACGGCTTATGCGGGCTGGTCACGCGGCCCTGATCGCCGGGTCTTCATCCGTTTCCGGGATCCGGACCACGCGCGTCAGCGTCGACTTGAGGTCGCGGATCTGCGCCGTCAGACCCGACGTACGCGCCTCGACGGCAGCCGAGAGTTCTTGAACGCGGGTGGTCTCCTCGGACACGCGGGCGACCCGCTGGGCGACGTCGCGCGCATCGTCGGCGGTTTGCGACACGCTGTGGCCGATTTTCGCCGTCGCAGCTGTTTGCTGCTCAACCAGGGTAGAGATGTCGCCGGAAATGGTATCGATCTCCCGGATCGTACCGGCAATGGCGTTGATGGCTTCCGCCGCGCTGGCCGAGACCTGCTGAATCGCGGCGATCTGCTGCCGGATCTCATCGCTGGAGTCGGCGGTTTGCCGGGCCAGCTGTTTAACCTCCGAGGCGACCACGGCAAAGCCTTTGCCGGCCTCGCCGGCCCGCGCCGCCTCGATCGTCGCATTGAGTGCCAGCAAGTTGGTGCGGCTTGCAACGTCGCCGATGATGCCCACAACGTCGCCGATCTTCTGCGCGCTCTCGCTCAGCGCCGTGACCGTCCCATCGGCCTCCTCGGCCGAACGCAGCGCCGTGCCGGCGATTGCCGCCGCGCGATGGACCTGCTCGGCGATTTGGCGATATAGGACATTGAGGTGGGCGATCGCCGAGGCAACTGTTTCGGCGCTGGTGAGCGATTGCTCGGCGACCGACGTCACCGACCGGGCGTTGTCGAGGAGGCCCTGCGATGCGCCGCGTATCGCCGCGGCGGCTTCGCCCATCGCGCCGGTGTCGCGTTCGACGTTCGACACCGCGCTGACCATTTCGCGCTCGACGGTCTCGGACATGCCGGCGAGGGCTTCTCGGGTCCGCGCCCGGAACGCCTGCTCGTGTCGTGCATCCTCGGCGCGCAAACTCTCAATCCGCTGAACATTGTCGCGGATCGCGGCCTGCATGCTCGCCAGCGCGCCAAGCAGCGTCGCTGTTTCGCTGCGCCCGGCGCGACGCGGTGCTGCGATCTCGTTGTCGAGGCGCCCGTCGGCAATCGCCGCTGCAATCCGCGCGGCACGACGCAGGGCGGGAACGATCGTCTGGCTCAAGGTGACCGTGATCAGGAGCGCGACCAACATAGAGGCGGCGATGGCGATCTGTGTCGAGCGCGTGTTGCTGGCCACGAGTTCTTCGGCCAATGACCGATAGTTGAGCCCATCGGCGGCGAATTGCTCGACGGTATCGTCAAACGTGGCGGCAGCCTGGTCGAGCAGCGGGATCAGCGCAGTGAGGTCCGCCGGAGCCGCAAATGCCTGGATCTTTTGGCGCAGCGCGACCGCCGCCGCGCGACCCTGATCGGTCATGGCACGTTCACTGGCGACGTCGAGATCCTCGAGAATAGATGCGACCGCCGTCTTGACGGCCTTCTGGTCGATGACCGGTGCGGTCTTGGCCGGCGTTGGCGCGGCAACGCCCGCCATGACCGGTGCGGTCTTGGCCGGCGTTGGCGCAGCAACGCCCGCCATGACCGGTACGGCCTTGGCCGGCGCTGGCGCGGCGCCGCCCGCGGCGCTCGCCGTACCGCCGCTGCCGCGCGCGATCGCAATCAAGCGCTGCCGCTCGCTCTGCTCGGCGGCTTGACGCACGCCGACGATCAGTTGCTGCCGCTCGCTCTGCTCGGCCGCTTGGCGTGCGCCGGCGATCAGTTGTTGCCGCTCGCTGATCCGCTCGGCGGCTTGGCGCACGCCGGCGATCAGTTGCTGCCGCTCGCTCTGCTCGGCCGCTTGGCGCGCGCCGGCGATCAGTTGCTGCCGCTCGCTCTGCTCGGCGGCTTGGCGCGCGCCGGCGATTAGTTGCTGCCGCTCGCTGATCTGTTCGGCGACTTGGCGCACGTCGGCGATCGGCTGCTGCCGCTCGCTGATCTGCTCGGCGGCTTGGCGCACGCCAGCGATCGGCTGCTGCCGCTCGTTGATCTGCTCAGCCGGCTCCACGGCGACGGCTAACTTGCCGGCACGTTGCCGTTCCGCCGCCACGGCGAAAAGGCCACGGAGCTGGGCGAACTTCGCCTCGGCGCTGCGAACGAAGCTCACCGACATGACGGCCTGGTCGTACATGCGCACTGCCAGATCGCCAAGCCGGTGCTGCCTATCGAGGCCGAACAGGCCGAGTGCGACCGTGACGCCCGTTAGCAACAGGCAGGCTACGAAGATCTTCAGGCGAATCGACATGGCTGGTTCCAACGCGAGTGGGCCGAGATGGACCGAATTGGTAACGGCGACTGCCGTTGCCAATTCGCCGTATCAATCGACCTTGACGCTCATCTTCATTTTCGGATGGATGAGGCAGCGGACCTCATGCTCTCCGGCTTGATCAAATTTGACGTCCGACTGCTCGCCGGGCTTCTGCATGATGCCAGGCTTGTTGGCGCCGCTCGGGTCTTTGATGGCGATGTTATGCGTCACGTTGTCGTCATTGATGAAGCGGACCATTTCGCCGTTCTTGACCGTGATTGCTTCCTCGCTGAATTGCTTCTCCTTCTGCACAATGGATAACGCGCCGCTTGCGGCAGAGGCTATCAACATGGACGCGACAACGAGTGCGATCGTCATAGGATTCTTCATTGACCTTCCTCCTTGGTGGGCAGCACCGGGACCGGGATCATGTCGTCCTGGCTGGTCAGGGTGTGCAAGAAAGCGACCAGGTCCTTGATTTCCTGCTCGGCGAGCCCAAGTCGACGCATCTCCGGCGACACGCTGGGGCGCTGAACGAATCCCGTGTCGTAGTGGATGACGACATCACGCAAGGTGCGGACCGACCCGTCATGCATATATGGCGCGCGCAAATTTATGTTGCGCAGAGTTGGAGTCTTGAAGGCGTACTTCAGCGTCGGCTCGTTCGGCATCTGGGCCGCACGCCCAACATCCTCGCTCTTGAGGCCAACGTCGTGGAATCCGTCGTCGGTAAAGCGCCAGCCGGAGTGGCAGGCCGCACAATTGCCCTTCTCGTTGAAAATCTTGAAACCGCGCTTGGCATCTTCTCCGATGGCCGACTCATCGCCCTCGATCCATCGATCGAACGGCGCCTTGTTGCTTACCAGCGTCCGTTCAAATGTAGCGATGGCCTGAGCGATGGTGGCCTTGCTGATCTCGTCGCGTCCGAACGCTTCGCGAAACATGCGACGATACCCGGGGATGGCGGACAGTTTTTCGACCAGCGCCGGCATCGGCTGATTCATCTCGACACTGGCCTCGATCGGGCCGGTGGCCTGATCTTCCAGGCCCTCCTTTCGACCATCCCACATCAACAAGTCCGCCCATGCCAAGTTCAGGATGGTCGGCGTCGCACGCCCGAGCTGCTTGGCGTCGTGGCCGACGCCCCGCGGCAGTCCATCCTTCCAGCCGAGCGCCGGGTTGTGACAGGTCGCGCACGAGACCGTGCCCGGTCCCGATAGGCGCGGGTCGAAAAACAGCGTGTGACCAAGCCTGGATTTGGCATCGCTATACCCGTTGGCCTTCGGGAATGGAATCGATGCCGGACGCTTGTAACGGGCCTTGAGCTTCAGCAACGCGGCGTCCGCCGCCACTGCGCCATCGCCGCCAGCCACAATCGCAGCGGCAGTGACGAGGACGACCGCAGCACTGAGCACGCGGCGGGATGTTCCCGAGCGAAGATTCATCGAACGTTCCTCTGGAGAAGATGATGTCGGACGATGCGTTGGCGGCGTTGGTTCCCGCCAGCTCATCGAGGCAATCAGCATAGTAAACAACTGTTTAGATTTGTTTAATTGCCACTCAGTCGTATTTATACTTATACGTCCATATTTCGAGAATATCGTCCGAGAGGTTGAATGATACGGATAGGTTTCACAATGCAAAGCTACGACTATGCGTTTTTTGCGAATTTTTGCGAAGAACAATTACTTAACGAAAGCACAGATATCCAGCATTACAAATTTCTATTCACCCACGTAAAAGCATAGTCACACAGCTGACCATGCGTGGCCAGGCGAGTAGCGCCCTTGCAAAGGCAAGTCGAGCAGAGGGTCAGCTGTGTCATCAAATCCGGTTCCCCGTGCTCCAGCTCCAGAAATCGCGGCCTTCCTCGCGCATGAAACGCGCGAGCACCATGTTGTGCACTTCGGAAGCGCCATCAACCAGACGCGCCGCGCGCGCGGCGCGGTAGACCCATTCGAGGATCGTGTCCTTGGAATAACCGCGAGCGCCGTTGAGCTGGATGGCGACGTCGGCCGCGTTGTGAAGCGTATCGGCGACGTGGACCTTGGCCATCGAGACTTCCTTGCGCGCGCGGTCGCCCTGGTCGAGCTTCCAGGCTGCGTGCATGGTCAGCAGCCGGCCGATCTGGATCTGATGCGCGACCTGGCCGAGCTTGATCTGCACGCTCTCGCGGTCGGCGAGCTTGGTGCCAAAGCCTTCGCGATCGGCGACATAGGCCTGTGCGGTCTCCAGGCACCGCTTGGCAAGACCAAGCCACCGCATGCAGTGGGTAAGCCGTGCTGGGCCGAGCCTGACCTGAGTTGCTTTCAGGCCGTCCCCGACGGTCATCAATACATCCTCGTCGGCGACTTCCAACCCGTCGAAGTCCAGTTCGCAATGCCCGCCGTGCTCCTCCGGTCCCATGATCGCGATGCGCCGGACGATACGCCAGCCGGGCTGGTCGCGGTGATAGAGGAAGGCGGTGAGCCCGCGCCGTTTGTCGTCCGACGTACGCGCTATCAGGATGAAATGCTTGGCCTCGGCAGCGCCGGTGATGAACCACTTGCGGCCGCGAATGACCCACTTGTCGCCGCGCCGTTCGGCACGCGTTGTGATCATGCCGGGGTCAGAACCGCCACCGGGGGCCGGTTCGGTCATGGCGAAGGACGAGCGCACCGTGCCCTCAACGATCGGGCGCAGCCATTTTTCCTTCTGTGCCGGCGTACCGACCTTGGCGAGCAAGTTCATGTTACCGTCGTCGGGCGCCATGCAGTTGAAGGCGAGCGGACCGAAGATCGAACGCCCCGCCTCCTCGTACATGACCGCCCAGGCGACGATCGGGAGCGCCATGCCGCCGAATTCCTTGGGCGATTGCGGCGCCCACAATCCGGCCGACTTGGCTCTGGTCTGTAGCTTGGCGAGCAGGTCGAGGCGGATGTTCTCATGCTCGTCGTAGTTCGCCCGATCGGCCTCGAGCGGCAGCACGACCTGCTCGACGAATTCGCGCGTGCGCAGGCGAATGGCTTCGATATCCGGCGTGAGCGTGAAGTCCATGGGGGTTCCTCTGCAATTCAGCCGCGCAGCGCGACCATCTGGCCGCCGTCAACCACGATGGTCGCGCCGGCGATGTAGCTTCCCGCGTCGGACGCGAGCAGGAGAAGCGCGCCGTCGAGATCGCCGTCGTGCCCGAACCGACCGACCGGGATGTCGCGCGTCATGGCCTTGCCCTGCTCGCTGGTGAGGTAGTTCTCGTTCATCTCGGTCACGAACCAACCCGGCGCGATGGCGTTGACGCGGACGCCCTTGAACGCGAGTTCCAGCGCCAGCGCCTTGGTGAGCTGCACCACGCCGGCCTTCGCCGTGGCATAGGCGACAGTGCCCTTGGCCACGCCGAAGCCGAGCACCGAGGCGATGTTGACGATCGCACCCTTCTTGCCGGCGGCGAGCATGCGTTTCGCCCCGTCCTGCGCCCACATGAACACCGCATCGAGATTGGTGTCGAGGACCCGCCGCCACTCGCGCTGCGGTATGTCGAGGGCACGGGTGGCATGCGCCACCCCGGCATTGTTGACGAGAACGGTGACGGTCCCGAATGCCGTCTCGGCAACGTCGAAGGCGCACGCCATGGCATTCCGATCGAGCACGTCGGCCTCGACAGCAATGGCCCGTCCGCCGGCCTGCTCAATCCGGGCCTTGACCGCGGCCAGGCGATCGGCGCGCCGGGCGACCAGTGCGACCGCAGCGCCGTTTTCCGCCAGAACTCCGGCGAAACGGGCGCCCAGGCCGCTCGAAGCGCCGGTGACCAGGGCCACCCGCCCGGTAAGATCGAACAATTCGGCTGCTTTCATGGCTCGGCTTTCACGCCTCCGCTGACCTTGAACACAGTTGACAGGCAGGGTTTAATCCGTTTCCAGATTGAGGGCGATTCCGCGCCCGCGGGGACACATTAGGGGAAAACCATGCGACAGCTCGCTTTCATCGCGACGGTCGGCGCCTTGAGCCTGGGCGCATCGTGGTCGTCGGCGCGGGCCGGCGGACTGCCGCCGGAATGGTATGGCGAGC
>Ga0126377_10002730_pt1 | contig 12277 bp, 8 predicted proteins | sample PanSoiMetPlot_22_FD_92647 | JGI IMG/M metagenome (GOLD analysis project Ga0126377, IMG submission 92647) | Tropical forest soil microbial communities from Panama - MetaG Plot_22 | ecosystem: Environmental > Terrestrial > Soil > Tropical forest > Bulk soil | place: Panama | collected 2016-02-17
AGAAGCCCGGCGCCGGCGGCGCGTTCGGCGCGTTGACGCCGCTGTCGGCATCGGGCAGCAGCAGATGGCCGTCGAGGGGATCGAACGGATTGGCGGTGGCGGCGATGTCGATCAGGAACTGGTGGCCCGTGCGCACGGCATTGGCGAGGTTGACCGGGTGAAGTGGGTCGCCTTCGACCAGGGTAGTCACGTCGTCGGCCGTGCCGGCGATGCCGTCGGCGCCGTTGCCGGTGCGGATCACAACCTGCGGGAATCCGTTCGGTCCCTTGATGAAGTTGCCGTAGGCGTCGGTCGCGAGCAACGGGACGTTGTCGAAGTCCTTGTCGGTCAGGTTGATGCCGAGAATGTCGCGGGCCTGCGCCTTCACCACCGCCCAGGTGGCCATGCCGCCGATCGGCGCGTCGTCGGCGGTGCCGAAGTGACCGTCGGCGCCGAGATTGCGATTCTCGATCAGCTTGCCGGTCGCATGCGGATGACCGTCGGCGCCCAGTTCGTAAGCGCGCAGGAACGCCTGGTGCGACGGATGCGACGTGTAGGTCTGGTTCTGGTCGACGAACGGCGTCGTCGTATTCTCGTTCTCGCGGACGTCGTCGGCGGTGCCGAGGATGCCGTCGGCGCCAGGCAACGTAATGACGGTGGCCCGGGTCTCCACCATGAATCGCAGTTGCGGCGGCAGATCATCGGGCGTCCCGAAGATGCCGTCGGCTCCCGCGACGAGCGGATCGTCGGCATTCAGCGGAACGAAGATCGTGCCGTTGCCGCCCTTGGTGACGAGATCGAGGCCGTGATCGAAGAACTGGCCGAAGAACGTGAACCACGGATTGAACGGCGCCGCCAGGCCGGCGTCCGGCGAGACGTTGTCGAACTGGAAGACCTCCCTGTCGTCGGTAGTGCCGAACAGGCCGTCCAGGCCGGGGCTGGTGACGATATGGACGCCGTCCTTCAAGACGTCGTCGGGGGTGTGGAGGATGCCATCGGCGCCCGGATCGAAGGCGATCGCGTAGGCCGCCGGGTTGTTGGCGGTCTGGTCGACGATCAGATTGCTGATGGTGCGCGGCGTGGAGTCGATGACGGTGCCGCCGACTTGCGCATAGGACGTACCCGCCCGCGCCGGCCGGTACACAGGATCGGTCAGCCGCGGGAAGACGTTATCGGCGGCGCCGAACTCGTTCTGACCCACCACCAGGTTGTTGTCGCTGCCGTCGACCGTCCGCAGGCCCCATGGCACTTCCACATTCGGAAGTATGTCGAGGAGGCTTTCGCCGGCGGCATTCCGCTCGGCAATCTGAATCTGTGCGAGAATGAATTCGAGGTCGGATCGGATGAACGTGACCGCCATTTGAGCCTCCCATCGCAAAATGCAAAGGCCGAGCGCCGCGCCAGCCTTTCGTACAGCAAACCTCATACTGTCCGTGGTGACCGCTGTCGGCACCTGTCAAGTCTGACAGGTGCGTGGACAATTCGAGTCGTGCGATCGAAGAGTCGCGCCGAAGTCTGCGAGGACGACGCGCGCCGCCGGCGAGTCGCGCAACGTGGCAACGCCGTCGCGGAATATTGCTTTGGTCTTAGTTCGACTTCTGCGCGCGCTCGCTTGGCGAGATCGCGCGGGAGTGTTGTGCCTGTTCATGTATTGGCCGCTAGTGCCGCTCAGTATTGGGCCGCTCGTAGCGCGAACCCGAAGTTTGCCCAATTTATCGGGGAGTACGATTGCAAGCCGCGGGTAAAAACCTTTCGATTCCAAAGCTCGAACGGTTCCGCGGGCGACATCGCGGCCCCGGCGTCGCTCCGCGCGTGTGCCGGCGCAATAGCCGTGGCTGCCACGACATGCTCGGCGATCGTCTCGTCCGCGCGCGCGTAGCACGCGCGCCGCAACAGTCGAGGCTACGGAAGCGCGTGGTCAGCCGGGAGAAGGCTGAATCGGCGATGGCGGACTTGAGCCGAACCGGGACGCAATAAGCCGCCCGGGACGCCACATCGATCAGGACGTTCTACCTCGGCCGCATCATCTGCCTTACCTAGCGAAATGGGATACGGCGGATTGGCGGTCAGCGACGTCGTTCGCCTTGCGATGAAAAACTAGGTTTCGATCAGTCCGAGGAGGGCACATCTGATCGCAGCCTGAACGCGCGTCGCAACGCCCACTTTGCGAATGACATTGTTGATATGAAAGTTGATGGTGCGCTCGCTCACACGCATGAGCACCGCAATGTCGGCTGATGATTTACCCCGCGCCACCCACGTCAGGGCTTCTGCCTCGCGATCGGTCAGAACGAAAGGAACGGGCGCAGGAACCGGCGGCGGTGCAGGATCATGCGTCAGCCGACGCTTGACGATTTCGACCAGCACCTCGAAGTCCAGAGGTTTTGTCAGGAAGTCGTCGCATCCCAGCCGGCGGGCCAGCAAATGGCTTTCGCGACTGCCATATGCGGTGATGAAGAGGAACGGGATATTGCGCAACTCGCCGTTGGATTTGCGCAGATGCCGCAGAACGTCGAAACCCGACATGTGCGGCATTTCGACATCACACAGGATGAGACTCGGGCACTCGCTGATTTTCTGCACGCCTTCCGCGCCATCGCACGCCAGCAGCGGCTCGAACCCCTCCTCCTCCAGAACCTCGGCCAAGAGTTCGCCCGTTTCGGGATCGTCCTCGATGCAGAGGATCTTTGGGCGGCCGGTCATGTCACGGCCAACGCGGACGTGTGCGGCAGCTCGATGGTGACCTTGGTGCCGCGGTCGACCTCGCTCTCGATCAACAGGCGTCCACGGTGCGCTTCGATGATTCGCTCGACGACGTAAAGGCCGAGGCCGGCACCCCTGGTGCCTCTGCTGCTTTCTCCTCGATAGTAGGGAATACAGACTCGCGGCAAATCGGCCTGCGAGATGCCGCTTCCGCGATCGCCGATGGTGACACGGACGGCCGCGCCATTCTCGGTAATGCTGATCGAAATAGGAGCATTCGACGGGGAATACTTGATGCTGTTTCCGATGACGTTTGCGAATACATGGCGGAGCAGCAGCTCGTCGCCGTGCACGACCGGAGGCGTGGCGCAGGGGCTGAATTCAATGGATTCGGCGCGCTCCTCCTCCTTCAACTGCTCGGTCAGCTCCTGAATCAGCGCGTGAAGATTGATGGATCCCTGCCCGATCGGAATGGAGCCGTCGCCCAGCGACAAGGCAAATTGAATGCGGCTCATGATCGCCTGGATGCCGTCAGCGGCCTTGCGAATCTTTTCGGCACGCACGACCACGTCATTGGGTGCGAGCCTCTCCGACAGCTTGGTAAGGCGGTAGGCTTGCCCGGTCACCGTCGTCAGCGTGGTGCCGATTTCGTGCGAGAGGATATCCACGAAACGCTGCTGGAATTCGGCCTTGTCCTGCGCATCGACCAGGCGACGCCGCTGCAGGCGGACCAACGTGGCGGCGAGCCATTGGGTGAGGACGGCGACGAGGCGATTTCCCATGTCCACCAGCAGGCTCATGTCGTTCGGCGGCTGGATGAACGGTTCGGCGAGCGACAACGCGGTCGCGACCCCGGCATAGAGCATGGGGCGTGACCGGGTCTCGAAAAGACTGACGAAGATCGGGATCACATAGGCAAAGCAGACCGAGACGTTTTCCGGCGGAGTAATCAGGTCGAGCACGAACGCGGATGCGATAAGCACCCAAATCGCAGCGCTGACCGTCCAATCACGAAAACTAATCATTCGCCCCGCACAGCACGGTGCCTCGCGCTCATTTTTGGGCGCGGACCGGGCTCATATCTCATACAGTAAATGTCATACTACTGTCAGTGGCACCAATTGTCGCGGGATCGGCGCGAGCGCGCCATGATCAGTCATTCCGCGTGCTTCGTTTCGGTCTTGAAGGGTGGACCAAGGGCCAACTCGACAGAGTCGAGGGCCTGCCGAAACCTGTCGATGGCGTGGTGCCATCGCGGCGGCGCATTCGGCTCGCCGCGACTTGCATCTTTGGCTCGCTTGAGGACGCTAACATCTTTGTTTCCCCCTCAGTTCTCAAGCGACCGATCCTGAGCAGGAGGAACGGCAATGAGCAGCAATCTGGTCGTACTCGACTTCGATGGCATACACACCGCTGACGAGGTGCTGAACAGACTCAGATCAATGCAAAAGGAGTATCTGATCGACCTCGAAGACGCCTGTGTGGTCGAACGCGACAAGAACGGCAAGATCTATATCAAACAAGCCGTCAACCTCACGGCTATCGGTGCGGCTGGTGGCGGGAGCAGGGGCGCCTTATGGGGTGCCATTGTCGGCCTTCTCTTTCTCAATCCGCTCGCCGGAATGGCCGTCGGGGCAATCACGGGCGCAGGCGCAGGCGCACTGGCCGGCTCGCTTACGGACTACGGGATCCCTAACGAATTCATTAAAAAGCTCGGCGAAACCATTCCAAAGGAGTCCTCGGCGCTGTTCATCCTGTTCAAAACCGTCAACGAGGACAAGGTGCTGCCGGAGATCAAGTCTTACAAGCCGCGGGTGCTGCGCACGTCACTGTCCAACGAGGGCGAGCAGAAACTGAAATCGGCGCTCGCCGCCGCAGCGTAACTCACGCTCGAATCGGGTCGGTTATGTTGAAACTTCTCGTCTGGGTGACCGTGCTGACGATCACCGGTCTCTCCGTCGGAGCGTCGGATGCGCAGGAGCAACGACGCTCGAACGTCGGCACGCTGACTTGCAGGGTGGGACCCGGGATCGGCGCCCTCATCGCCTCCCGCCGACGGCTCGCCTGCCGGTTCAATGCGGGCGACGGGCATTCCGAGCAATATGCCGGATCCATCACGCGCTTTGGTCTTGATGTCGGGATCACGGCCGGCAGCGTGATGAGCTGGATCGTTCTTGCGCGAACGCGGGGTGTGCGCCGCGGAGCGCTCGCCGGCCACTACGTTGGAGCGAGCGGCGACGTTTCTCTCGGGGTCGGAGGCGGCGCCAAGGTGCTTGTCGGCGGGTCGCGCCGTGCAATGATGCTGCAGCCAGTCTCGGTGGTGGCCCAGGTCGGCATCAACCTCGCGCTCGGGGTCGCCGGACTACAGCTGCGCTTCTTGAGCTCTCCGCGGGATTGAATCGCAGATGGCGGCTGGATCGCCCAGATTAAACTCGACTTGAGTCAATCGGTATGTGCCGTCATTCGCGCCTTCGTGCCCAGGACATCTAAATACCTATCGGGCGGTTCGGGACAGGCGGATTTCGGAAGTTGCCGATCGCGGCGGCGAACGGTACAATTGTGCCCGTGGGGGGAGCTGCCACCCCGTTGAGAGGCAGCATGTGGATAGAACAGGCGCGTCGTACGTGTCGCGCGGCCCAGTCCGCGGCAAGAGGCATGGCGTCTGCGTTCCGGCCCCATGTTTCGCCAACACTGGCGTTTCACGCCGGATCCTTCAGCCCTCAGACCGTTGCCCGCCGTCCGCGACCCCGCGTATTCCGCTCTCACCCTTTCCGTCTAGCGGGCTTGTTCTCGCCGACAACGAATATACGCAATCTCGTTCTTGCCGCTGCGCTGTACTACCTCACAGCCAAAGCAGCGTTTCTGGTCGGAACTCTCTCGGTCTTTGCGCCGTTCTGGCCGCCCAATGCCGTCCTGTTCGGCCTATTTCTGCTCGTGCCATGGCGACGCTGGTGGCTCTACGTATTGGCGGTGCTTCCCGCTCATGCGCTTGCCGAACTGGGCGTGGGCATGGGGCTCGCGCAACTGCTGTTGGCGTTCGCGACCAATGTGCTGGTGTCCGCGACGAGTGCCGCAGCCGTGCACTACTTTTTGCCCAGTCCTCCGTGGCTCAGGACCGTCCGTGGCGCGCTGATCTATATTCTTGTCGCCGTGGTCATCAGTCCCGCTTTCGCGGCATTCCCAGGCGCCTTCGTGAGAATCCTCGGCGATGGGACCATGGCCGACTATGGAACGTATTGGACGCAGTGGTACGCCTGCAACGCGCTCACCGCCGCAACTCTCGGCTCCCTGTTCATGACCTGGTATGGCAATCGCGAGCTTTCGCCATTGCCCGTCGTTCGGCTTGTCGCGCCTCTATTGCTCGGCGTTTCTCTCATTGGAGTCTCCATCGTTTCGTTTGACCTTGCACAAAAATATGCGTCGACCGCATTCCTCCCTGCAGTCCTTTACGCTCCCCTGCCGATCCTGATGTGGATCACGGTCAGATTTGGAACGCGAGGGGCAAGTGCGGCGATTCTCCTCATAACTATCCTGTCGATAATTCGCGGTTTGAGAGGCCCCGGCATGTTCGTCTCACAAGATGCGGAGACGAATGTGCTCGCATTTCAGCTCTTCATCGTCGGCTTGGCGATTCCGCTGCTCCTCCTCGGCGCATCCATCGAGCAAGCACGCGACGCCGAGCGCTCGGTCAGAAATCGCGAAAATCAGATTGCTTTCGCCGCAGAGAACGCAAATATCGGATTCTGGCAAATTGCTCTAGAAAACGACAAACTGTGGCTCAGCCCGCATTGCATCACGATGCTGGGCCTTGGCGCGAACGAGCCATCTCGCGAGGATGTCTTCAGCGTAATCCACCCTGATGATCGCGAGAATGTCATACGTTCGATGCGACAAGATTTTAACGGTATCAAGCTCGTATTGAACGAGTTTCGCTGCATCATGCCCGACGGCAAGGTGAAGTGGTTCCTTGTGCGATCTCATCCCGAACGCAATGAGCAGGGAAGGATCGTCCGGTTCAGCGGCTTGTTTATCGATATTACGGCTCAGAAGGTCCTTGAAGCGGAAGCCGCAGTCATGAACAAGGAACTCGCACATCTGATGCGAGTGTCGACGCTGGGAGAGCTATCGGGCGCCATTGCGCATGAGCTCCATCAGCCCCTCACCGCGATCCTCTCGAATGCACAGGCCGCCCAAGAGATCATATCCCGCACTCCATCGTCGCTGAATGAAGTACTCGACATTCTCGAAGACATCGCCCTGGAGGATATACGAGCCAGCGAGATCATCGAACGCATGCGCCGGCTGATGAAGAAGGCCGAGAGCAAACATGAATTGGTGGACATCAACGCCCTTATCGAGACGACGCTCCCGTTGTTGCACAGTGACCTGATCCAACGCCGGATCAGGGTCGAACTGACTCTGACCCAAGCGTCGCTGACGACGTTCGGGGATCCCGTACAGTTGCAGCAGGTCTTGTTGAATCTCATTCTCAATGCAAATGCCGCAATGAGCGCCATTCCGCCCGAGGATCGCATCCTCGCCATCGCGACGCGTCGGGTCGATGCCAACGCCGAGGTGGCCATCTCCGATCGCGGCTCGGGCTTGCAAGCGGACGCAAATCACCGGGCCTTCGAGCCGTTTTTCACGACGAAGCAACAGGGGCTCGGCCTTGGGCTTACGATCTGCTCGACCATCGTGTCGTCCCACGGCGGAACAATGCAGTTGATTAACAATTCAGGCGTAGGAGTCACGGCGGTCGTTCGTATACCGGCGCATCGAGGTTTCATGGCGAGTGCAGCGGCATGATCCCGGAAAATTCAACCGTGTTCTTGGTCGATGACGATCCTGCAGTCCTGAAGGCGCTGCGCAGATTGCTGACGGCAAAGGGGTATGACGTACGGACGTTCTGTTCACCGCAGCTCTTCGTCGATCAACACGATGCCTCGGTTGCCGGTTGCGCCGTCCTGGACATTGCGATGCCCGGCCTGAACGGGCTTCAGCTGCAATCCGTATTGGCGGCCGGTGCCGTGCCACGGCCTGTCATCTTTCTCACCGGTCGCGGCGACGTTCCCACCAGCGTGACCGCGATGAAGGCCGGCGCGGTCGACTTCTTGAGCAAACCGATAAATGCAAGGGAACTGATGCCCGCCGTTGAACGGGCGATCGAGCAGGACGCGCGGGCGCGGTTATTGCGACAGGAACTCGCCGAGATTGACGCCAAGCTTTCTCGCCTGACTCCACGAGAGCATCAAGTTCTCAGGCATGTGATTTCCGGCCGATTGAATAAACAGGTCGCGTTCGAGCTCGGAACCGTTGAAAAGACCATCAAGGTTCATCGCGGCCGCATGATGAGAAAACTGGATGTAGGAACGGTGGCGGAGTTGGTTCGGCTTGCCGAAAAGGCCGGCATTACGCCGATTTCCGGCCCGAACGGACCACGCTAGTCCTTGGCCCTAAGGGAAACTCGACTCGCGTTTGCGGCGGGCATTAATATCGGTCCATGTCGCAACCAGGCAGACAGATTGCCATCGTGGACGACGACCCAGGCGTCCTCAAAGCCTTGGCGCGACTCCTTTCGGCGTGCTCGTTTCATCCGAAGACATATCCATCGGCGCGTCTTTTTCTCCAATCGCTTTCTGACGATAGGCCCGATTGCCTCGTGTTGGATCTGCAGATGCCCGAGATGACCGGCCTCGAGCTGCAAAATGAGCTCACCCGTTCGGGAATCAGAATTCCAACCGTCGTAATCACAGCGCATGACGATCGAGGGATTCGGCAGCAATGCCAATCAGCAGGCGCCGTCGATTTCTTGTGCAAGCCTCTCAATCAGCAGCGGCTGATCGCAGCCATTAACAATGCGATCCGGGCGCCGTAAGGGCAGCGCCTCCAACGCTGTGCGCTCGACGAGTAATACTGCCAAGCCTGAGCACGAAAGCGTCGCCGACGCGGTGCACCTGTTGGACCAGGGTCCAATAGACGTGGAACCCGTCGCCGATTAGCGAGACAGAGGTCGAGATGCGTGGACCGGAAGCTGTCGCGGCACTTCTGAGAAGGTCTCCGCGAAGGGCTATCAGGCAAGGCCCTTCACATTCGAGTAGCGCCGCAAGCGACTCGGGTGCGCGACAGACAGAGTGTCGATGGGCGCATCCACAAGGAGGAAAGCATGGAAGCGCCGGTTCCGGTCGACTTTCTGCATTGGATCTTGGCCGCGGCGCCGATCATAGCGCTCCTGATATTCCTCGTTCCGCTACGCTGGCGGGCCCCGGAGGCGGGACCGATGGCGATGTTTGTGGCCGGCATCGTGGCGCTCGTCGCGTTTCGCACGCCATGGGACACTCTGGCGGTCGCGGGCGCAAAAGGCGTGTGGGACGCCATCTTCATCCTGTATGTCATCTGGCCGGCGCTGCTTCTCTATCAGGTCACCAAGCAGGCGGGGGCCTACGATGCCCTTCGACAAGGCATCGCCCGCTTCAGCCGCAACGAGCTGTTCATCATCCTGGCGCTGAGCTGGGTGTTCGCGTCATTTCTGCAAGGCATCGCCGGTTTTGGCGCCCCGGTCGCCGTGGTCGTCCCGCTGCTCATCGCCGTTGGCGTGAAACCGATCTACGCCGTGTCCATGGGCGTTGTCGCCCATGCATGGGCGAGGTTTTTCGGCACGCTCGGCGTCGGATGGTTTGCGACGCTGCAAGTCGTCGAACTGAAGGATATCCCGCGGGCAGCCTATGAAGCATCGCTTCTGCTGCTGATTCCGACTTACTTGGGCGGGCTCCTCGTTGTGTGGCTTTACGGGCGCTGGCCGGCGGTGCGTCACGCCTGGCCGCTCGTGCTGATCCTCGGCACCATTCTGGGGGTCGGTCAACTGCTGGCCGCCATCATCAGTCCCGAGCTGTCGACGTTTCTGGCAGCGGCAGTCGCGCTCCTCACCCTTTACCCGCTGTCGCGCTGGCCGCGGTTCGGCCAGCCGGTCGAGGGAATCGCGGTGCGGCCTGCGATGGCGGAAAGCCGAGTGCGCGGCAAGACGGAAGAGGCTCCGGTCATGAGCCTCGGGATGTCGTCTTTGCCGTATATCATCTTGACAGCTGTGACACTGAGCGTGCTGCTCATTCCGCCGCTCAACGACGTTATGCGTCAATTGCGAATAGGGATGTCATTCCCGGCCGTCGAAACCGGCTTTGGTGTGCAGAATGCCGCTGTCGCGCGCTACGCGCCGATTACGGTGTTCACCCATCCCGGCATGATGTTGTTGATCACCGCGATCATCGTTTGGCTCGTGTACAGCGCGGGCGGTTACTACGGCGCCTGGGCAAAACGTGAAAAGCCCGAGAGCATCTGGTCCAGTCTGCTGAACGATGCGGTGCCCGCTTCGGTGCCGGTGATCGCTTTCTTGGTAACGAGCCGCATCCTCGATCATAGCGGCCAGGTCCTGACGCTCGCCCATGGGATCGCGGCGGTCTCTCCGCCGCTCGTCTATGCGGGCATCGCCAGCGTCATCGGCGCGCTGGGCGCCTTCATGACCTCGAGCAGCACGGCGTCCAATGTGCTCTTCGGCGGAGTTCAGGGCGGAGTGGCAGACCTGCACGGTCTGGCGAAGGAGACGATCATCGGCGCTCAGGCCGGTGGCAGTGCGTACGGCAATGGAATTGCGCCCGCCAACATCGTGCTCGGAACGAGCGTCGCCGGGGTCAAGGGCCAGGAGGGAGCGGTTCTGCGTCAAACGATGCCGTGGACAGTCATCGTTGCCGTGCTGACGGGCATCGCCACGGTGGCACTGGTTCTCATTGGTTAAGGAGGGACCATGGACAAGCTCGTCGTAGAAAGCGTGGCGCTGCTGCTGCTATGCGCCGCGTTCCCTTTGATCAGCCTTGGCGCGACCGGCGGCCTCGCACCCGTGTGGTGGCTGGGCTTGCTGAGCCTCGTCGCTGGCGGCGTGTTGCCCATAGCAACCCGATACTTGGACCATTCGAAGGACAAACCGACGGACATCGGCATGGAGTTCGACGAGCGAACATCATAGTCCGCGACGCACGAGGGAAGATGCCCGCCGGCCAGAGTGGATAGGAGAGACGATAATGAGTCACCCCAATGGCCCACGGACAGGTCGCCCTCCCACTTATGCACCACGCGGCGTCGTCACCACGCCACACCATCTGGCGAGTGAAGCGGGCGTGCAGGCCCTGCAGCGCGGCGGCAGCGCCGTCGATGCCGCCATCGCGGCGAATGCCGTGTTGTGCGTCGTCTATCCCCACATGGCGGGACTCGGCGGCGACGGATTCTGGCTGATCGCGGAGCCCGGGAGCGGGAGTGTCCACGGGTTGAATGCCAGCGGCCCGGCCGCCCGCCTGGCGACGCTCGACTACTACCGGCCGCGGAGCAAGGACGATGAAATTCCTGCGCGCGGCCCGCTCAGCGTCTTGACCGTGCCGGGCGCCATCGATGGCTGGCGGGCGGTCCACGAGCGCTTCGGGCGTCTTGCCTGGAATGAGCTGTTCGATGCGGCAATCACCTATGCCCGCGATGGCATGGCGGTCAGCCGCTCGCTAGCCGATTGGCTCGCGCAGGACGAACCGATCCTCGCCGCCTATCCGGGAGCTGCCGCCATTTTTCTGCCGGGCGGCCGTGTGCCGCGTGACGGGCAACGGCTGGTCCAGGCCGATCTCGCTCGGTCCTTTCAGGTGATCGCCAGCCAGGGCGCGCGTGCCGGATTCTACGAAGGCCCTATCGCCGAGCACCTGTGCAAGTCGCTCAAGAAACAGGAATCGCCGCTGCGCCCCGACGATTTTGCGGAATACCATGCGGAGTGGATCGAGCCGATCACGACCACCTATCGCGGCTACGACGTCTATGAACTGCCGCCCAATACGCAGGGGTTCACAGCGCTGCAGATACTCAATCTGATCGAAGGATATGACGTGGCCGCCTGGGGCGACGGCACGGCCGACTACTATCACCACTTGGCGGAGGCGGTTAAACTCGCGTTTGCCGACCGCGAGGAGTGGCTGACCGATCCGCGCTTCGTGGACATTCCCGTGAAACGCCTGATCGACAAGGCATACGCCGCTGACCGGCGGCGCCTGATCGATCCCGAGCATGCATCAGATATCTCGGAAGTGCCGGCGGGAATTGCCTATGTGCATCCACACGCGCGCCGCCCGCCTGACGGCGATACCTGCTATTTCTGCGCCGCAGACCGGGACGGGATGGTCGTCTCGTTGATCCAGTCCATCTATCATGACTTCGGCAGCGCCGTGATCGGCGGCGATACGGGCATCATCCTGCAAAACCGCGGGGCGTTCTTTGCGCTCGACGAGAAACACCCGAATCATTTGCACCCGGGCAAGCGCACCTTTCATACCCTGATTCCCGCGCTGCTTATGCGCGACGGAAAGCCCTACCTCGCTTTCGGCTCGATGGGCGGCGAAGGTCAACCACAATCACAAGCCGCGTTGACGACCCGCATCCTCGATTTCGGCTATGACGTGCAGCAGGCGATCGAGGCGCCGCGATGGCTGATGGGCCGCACCTGGGGCACCCGCTCACGCAACTTGTCGCTGGAAGGCCGAATCTCCGACGAGGTCGTGCGCGAGCTCAAGCGACG
>Ga0126377_10002731_pt1 | contig 12276 bp, 10 predicted proteins | sample PanSoiMetPlot_22_FD_92647 | JGI IMG/M metagenome (GOLD analysis project Ga0126377, IMG submission 92647) | Tropical forest soil microbial communities from Panama - MetaG Plot_22 | ecosystem: Environmental > Terrestrial > Soil > Tropical forest > Bulk soil | place: Panama | collected 2016-02-17
GCTGGGCCGGATTTGAAGAAACGTTTGCCTGGCTCCGCACACACGCTGCGCCCGGCGCTGTCCTCGCCACCGCCTACGATCCGATGTATTATCTTTATACCGGGAGGCAAGCGATTCGGCCGGCACTGCACCGGCCGGCAACTTACTTTTATCCCTACCGGGAAGCCAAGCCGGATGTCGGCACGGTTGAAGAGATCAAACCCCAGTTGGAAAAGTTGCACGTTGACTATCTGATCATCGATCCGCTGGACGGTTACGCCGAGGGTAAGGCGACTATCAAACTATTCGACGAGATTGTCGAGTCCTTTGGCAACGGGACCGAAAAGGTTTTTACGAGCGCCGATGGCAAGCATCGGATCTATCGAATCGGCCATAATTAAGGCGCGGATTATGTTGGCACAATTAGTTAGCTCGTTGTTGAGCGAACAGAATGGCGACGGCGGCTGGGGCGCGGTGCCAGGTAAGCAAAGCAATACCGAAGCGACGGCGTTTGCCGTACTGGCTTTGGAGTCGGCTGCCGCTGACGCTTCGAGGATCGCGAAAGCCAAGAGCTGGCTCATTAATCGGCAAAACGGGGACGGCAGTTGGTCGCTTAGCGACAGCACCAACGGGCCATCATGGGTAACTGCCCTGGCGATCATCGCTTTGAGCGGGTCGGCAGAGGAGAGCGCACGCGTGATCAAAGCGGGCAACTGGGTTCTCGAACAGGAGGGTGGTAAGCCTGGACTGCTGGCCCAATTGATACTCTTCGTGACGCGCCAAAAGCGGGCCGTTCGGTTGAACCAAGACTTGACCGGCTGGCCTTGGACCACCGGCAATTTTAGTTGGGTCGAACCGACCAGCTACTTCATGATCGCGCTCAAGAGGTTAAAACCACAGCTCCCAACCAATGCCGTGCAAGAGCGGCTCGCCCAGGCCGAGCTGATGATCTACGATCGCATGTGCGATGGCGGCGGTTGGAACTACGGCAATGCCGAGGTCTACGATGAAAAGTTATGGCCTTATCCCGACACTACGGCGCTAGCGCTGATTGCGACGCAGGACCGCCGCGAACGAAACGAAAACCGCCTGAGCCTGCGAGTGCTTAATCAGCTGGCGACAGAAGCCGATTCGGGCCTAGCGCTCAGTTGGGCGGCCATTTGTTTAGCTCTTTATGGCCAAGACGTTGCGGCGCTGAAAAGCTTAATTGTCCAACGATTCGCCAAGACGAAATTTCTTGGTGAGACTAAAACGCTGGCGCTGGCTGTTCTCGCACTGGGAGAGGGCGCGCGCTATTTTCGCGTCTAGAGATCGGCAATGAACCGACGACAATTTCTCAAAGCCTCAGCAGCGACGTCATTGGTGCCATGGCTCAGTGGCTGCGAGCGAACGTCACATTGGGAGCGTGAGGCCTACATTCGGCCCAAACGCTCGCGGGTGGCGATCCTCTCCGCGGAGAGTTATCGCAAGCCGCTGAGCAATATCATTCAACGCGGGGTCGAGCTGTTTCAGCTTGAAGTGCGCGGAAAGAGGGTGCTGCTCAAGCCCAATTTAGTGGAATTCGATCCGAACGGAGTCATCAACACCCACGCGGCGTTGATCGAAGCGGCGGTCGACGCATTCAAGGTTCTCGGCGCCCGTGAAGTGATCGTCGCCGAAGGGCCGGGGCATCGGCGCGATAATGAGTATCTTTTGAGCGCGTCGGGACTCTATGACGTGGTCAAGGAACATCGCATTCGCTACGTCGATCTCAACACCGACGACGTGCGTTTGACTAGGCTCAAGAGCAGCTTTACCAGCCTAAGGCAATTGTATTTTCCCGAGACTTTATACAATGCCGACCTGCTGGTCTCCATGCCCAAACTCAAGACCCATCATTGGGCCGGCGTTACGCTTTCGCTCAAGAATATGTTCGGCGTCATTCCGGGATCCGTCTATGGCTGGCCTAAAAACTCGCTCCACTGGGCCGGGATCAACGGTAGCATTGTCGACATCAATAGTTCACTGCCATTGCCGCGCTTCGCGATCGTCGATGGCATCGTCGGGATGGAAGGCAATGGTCCCTTGCAAGGACAGGCGAAAAAGAGCGGTGTAATATTGTTCGGTAGCGATCTCGTTGCCGTCGATGCCACCGCGGCGCGGCTGATGAAAATCGAGCCGCGCAAGGTCAAATATCTAGAACAGGCCGGCGAGTTTCTTGGCAATCTCGGCTATGAGCAAATCGAACAGGTTGGTGAAACCATAGACCGTTTCCAACAGGATTTTCGCGTCATCGATAATTTCGCCGATCTAAAGAAGCTTGTCGGTTAGGCTACGGAGCTAAGAAAAAGAGCCGAGCGTTTATGAAACGCTCGGCTCTTTTGTTTCAGATGAAACAGTTGATTATCAGCTTGTGCTAACTGTCCGCGGGAATGACGAGCTTCATGCCGATATAGATGTAATTGGGATTCTTTAGCACGTCCCTATTTGCATCGAAGATTTTTTCCCACTTACCTGTCGAGCTGTAGAAGTGCAACGCCAACTTGCTGAGTGTGTCGCCAGCTTTAACTATGTACTGTTGCCCTGCCGGCTTGACGGCGGGAACCTTCTCATCGGCCACGGGAACTTGTCTCGCGACTGGCTTGGTTTTTTCTTCGGTCGCCACTGGTCTGGTCTTTGTGTCGGCGGCCAGAAGCTGAGATTTTTCCTTGCTTGGCGACATGCCACCAGCGACCGGTTCCTTGGTCGGCGCGGCCTTCGCCACAGCGCCAGACTTATAGAGGCGGTCGATGAAGCCTGAGCCGTCGAGTTCTTTGATGATTGAAGTATCGACAAATTGCTCCGGTTTCGCCGAGCGGGCGGCCGGATCTTTAAGGCCTAATTCGCGCAAGATGATCTGTACGCCCTTCTGCGTCGGGTAGGGCTTTTCCGGCATCAGCGTCACAACGATCGACTCGTAAGTATCGTCCAACACCTCTCTGTCATCGGTGCGCAAATACTTGGCGAGGATATCGATGGTTTCCTTGCGATGAGTCTTCGCATAATGAATGCCTTCGATATAGGCGCGCATGAAGTCGCGTGCGAGATCGGGCTTCGCTTTGAGAAAAGCCCGCGTGGTGGCGATGCTCGTGTGTTGGTATTCCAAACCCAGCATTTGCAAATCGGCTAGCATGTGGAAGCCGAGCTTCTTAGCTCTTAGCGAAGTCGGCGCCGAAAGCATTGCGCCCTGCACTCTGCCGGCCTCGAGTGCCGCCAGTTGTGCCGGTTGGTTGCCGAGCTGCAGGATCGACACGTCCTTACTGGCATCGAGCCCGTACTTTTCGAGCGCGTAGCGCATGGCAAAATCGGTGGCCGAACCGAAACGGGTTACCCCCAACGATTTACCTTTGAATTGATCCGGGCGACTGATGCCTTTTTCAGTGTAAAGCTGAAACGTCAGAGTGTTGATGACGCCTGCGATGATCACCGCGTCGGCGCCGCGCAGACTACCCTGAATCACTGCCGGCCCGGCTACATTGGCGAAGCTGATATCGCCGGCAATCAAAGCTTGCGCCGTTGTCGTACCTGACTCGATCAGCACGGATTGCACTTCCATGCCATACTTGCGGAAAAAGCCTTTGTCCTGCGCGACCCACAGGGCGGCCTGGTTTCCTGAGATGGAACTGTAGGCGACGTTTACGGTCTGTAGCGGTCTATCCGCGGCCTCAGCCGCCATCGGCAGGTTCAGCGCGAGCAGCGCCAGCAGCGGCGAAAGGACAGCTTTGGGTAATTTTCGTAATATTCTGATCGACATGTTTTTCCTCCCAAATTGACTGTGCTCGAAAATTTATTCGCGATTCAGCCGAACCATCGCGGCTCGTAGGCTCGCTCTCATGCGCTCGAGGGAGCGACCCAATTCGCCGACTTCATCGTTGCTCTGTATCGAGACCGAAGTGTCGAGGCGGCCACGGCTGATGTCGTCCGCGATCGCCTTCAGTTCCAAGATCGGACGGATGGTTTTGCTCGCAAGCATGACCGAAAGGGCGACGCCCAACGCCAGGCAAACGAAGATGAGAGCGACCATCGGCAACAACGCCGAGCGCATGTCATCGTGAACGATTTCCGCCCACAGCCCGACCCGCGCGCTACCGAGTTGGCCGTCGAGCATGGTCGAGCGCATCTCGAACACTTCCTTGCCAGAAACTTTGGTGACTCGTGAAACGACGTTCGTGGCGCCGGAATCTTTTAGTTCGGTGGGAAAGGGTTTTACGCTGCTCACAAGAATTTCGCCCCTCGGGTCCTGAACCAATGCGTAGGCGACGCCATCGAGCCGGCCATACTTGGCGACTAAAGCGTCGAGCTCCAAGGTGCTCTTACGCGAGACTAAACCAGCGGCGGCGTCGGCGAGATTGGCGGCGATAGCGGTCGCGCGCAGATCGATCTGTTTCTGCAAAGCGGCGTTGGTGAAGTAATAGGCGATGCCGATGACCAGTACACCCAAAACCAAGATCAAGCCGCTAAAGCTGGAAATGATCTTCCATTTGAGTCCGCCACGCAGTCCGGCGATGACCGAAGGCTTGGCGAATTTTGAATTTTCCATCGTCATGGTGTTCTGGGGCATCAGCTAATCCTCCGAAGGGTTGATTGGTGGCACTAGAGACGTTTGAAGTTTGCAATCTCGTGATACACGGACTCTTCGAATCTTTTTTTGAGTTTGCTGTCGCCGAGTTCGAGGCCGACGAGCACGATCAGATCGTCGAGTTTCGCTTCTGGAAAGTAATCCGGCGACTCGCCGAGAGACTTGATCTGGTCCCGCAACACCAACGGTGCCATCGGCCCAATATTTTCCGTGAGAATACTAGTCATGCGGCTCATCAATGCCGATGGCACCAATTCGGCAACTGGCTTGGAAACGGGGACAGCAGCCTCGACGAGACCAGACTTATGCAAACTGTACATGACCTTGGCGACATAGGCGAAGGGAATGCGGAGCAGCTCGCCGATGTCCTGAACCGTGCGGACGCCATCAAGCTTGCTCAGGATGCGCCAGGCGACGTTGGGCACAGTGATCGGTTCGGTCTGATCGTCCTGCAAATCGGCGAGTCGGAAAATCGCCTTACCCGAAGGAACCAGTTCGACGATCGCTGCCCATTCTTGACTCATCGCTTGGATTTCAGCGAGAAGCTCGTCAGCGGATTTTTGGATCGTGGTGGCGACGGCCGTGCCGTTGGGAAGAAGACTAAACGTGCCATCATTCCAGGTCACCGGATAGAGCAAAGCCTTCTCGCCCTCGCCGATGGGGCAGGTAGCGTGAACGATCGTCCCTTCATCGAAGAAGACTTCGACCGTTTCCTTGCCGCGGGCGAGCTTTAACACTCCGCTTTTCTTGCCAGCGGTGGCGAGTAGCAGCAGTTCGTTCAAGCTGATTTGTGAGAGGTTTCCTTGCATGGCGGGCGATGCCTACGCGGTCGGCTAACGGTCCTCCATATTGCGTTTCCCGTTGGCGCTCTTTTTCGACAAGTCGGCGAAATCGTCGTGCCCGTTCAAAGTAACCTTCAGAGTCTTAATCACCGCCAGGCTTTTGCTGATCCCGACCATTTGCTCGAGCGTCGACCTAATCTGGCTCTGTAACAGGTCGACTTCCTCCGACGAGATGCCCTGGAGCTGTGCCTGGAGCTCGTCGTAGAGCTTGGTGATGCTATCGATCTGGCCAAGCGACTCGGTCTTCTGCGTGATGTCCTCATAGAGACGCGAAATGTCTTCCGTGAGATTTTGCAAATCGTTTTTCATCGATGGTTCCAACCTTCCGTCATGGTTTTTGTTCGATATCCGTAGATGGACTTGTGTCCTTGCTCTCGGTCTCTGGACCGGCGGGGCGCTGTTTAACTCCGGCGCTTTTGTCAGGCTTTAATGGGGCAGACGAGGAGGCTCGTGTTGGTTCCCTCGGCTCTGCGGCCCGTCGCGTTTGCGCGGGGCTGCCGGCTTTGAACAGGTAGAGGGCGCCGAGCACCAAACCCAATACCGCGAACGCGGCGATGCCACCGGTTCTTAGATTGAAGACCCTCTGCTTTGGGTAAAGATCGTACTCACCATAATCCTTGATTATTTTCTTCAGCTGGCGATCGAGATCGTTGGCCTTTTGTATTTTGGGAATGTCACGCTCCGCCGCGGCGGGTTTGGCGAAATCATGGGCCGGCTGCGTGGCGGGCTTTTGCACAACTGGATTGGCCTTTTTGGGAGGTTCTACAGTGGCCGGCAGGTTGGGTGTAGTAGCGAAGTCACCGTAATTTTTGATCAGGTCATCAAGCAGCCGTTGATCGAAGTCATACCCGCTTGGAACCAATGCTCTGCTTTCGTCGAGTTTTGCCGGCTGATAGGCATGGGGCGCGGACACTGGGAGGTCTTTCTCGACAAACCGTTTTGTACCGGGGGCGTCGGCGGTGGCGCGCGCAGGCGATACCGTTTCGTTGGTCGACCGCACGCCCGGACGGAGCGGCGGAGTTGGCGATTGATTTGGTTGTGTGACTTCTTGATGGGAGGGGGTCTTATCCGGGAACTCAAAGTTAACCGATGCCGAGGAAGCTTCGGCCAGGGTTGCGCTGCCTTCGTTAGACTCAAATGTCCAGTCTGAAGCCGCGGCGTCTGCCAGGTCAATTTCGGCCGAGGGAATTTCCATCGATGGGGCGCCGCGCGACGATGGATATTGTTCGCTCGGCAAAACTTGATGGGAATCTTTTGCAGCGGTTCTAGTCGGTGTCGGGCTCTGGTCAGCCGTCACGATTGGCGCGGCGTCCTGTGCTGGGCGACGAACCTCTGAGAGATTTTTTGTTTCGCGCGGCTTAGCCGCCGCGGCTTTGGACTCTGCCGTTACGCCCTTTCCCGCCAACGCCGTAACGCGACCCTCTTTGGTTTGCGAATCCAAATTAACCTGATCGACGCTCGGTGACGCGGCGCTCACGAACCGTTTGGAGCGGATCAGTTTGCTCGATTGGACGATGGCGTGGAGCTTTGGATGCTTCTCCAGGCTATCCAAACCGACAGCGGCAAAATCCTCGTCCGGCAGGTTATCGATGTGCTGATTAATATCGATCACCGCTTTTTTAAGCTCAGCGATGCTGCTGAGGTTGTCGCGCATCTCGGTCAGCCGTTTAACTAAAGCTTTGACGTTGCCTTCGGCGATGGAGATTTCGCTGTAGGAGAAATCACCGAGCCGCTGCTGCAGCCCTTGAATGGAGCCCAATACTCTACCAAACCCACTGGTCGCAGTGATGGTGGTATTCACAATGCTCCCCTGGTTTTGTGGATCTTGTTTTTGCACCGCGAGCATGGGAGGCGCTAGCCCAAATCTGAACGCAAACGGAGGGGCTGGAGCGCTTGATCTTATCTAAGCAAAACGGTTGCCACCAATACCGGGGAGAAAACGAAGTAATTTAAGCAGCCCAAAGACACCTTTGTCCCGCAAACGCCGTATAATTCCCCCAATTCTGTTCAGCTTGAACAAAATTGTACGTAGGACAACGGTGCCTATGTTTTTGGATTGATTGGGGAAATCAGCTGGAAAAATCATCTTGGGGAAAGGATTAGGAGCTGCTTACGGGAATCGAAGCCAACTTCAAAACGGCCGAGAAAATCCATGCCAAGCAGCCCCTCGATTCGAGGATCCGGCGAAAAGTCGTGGATCAGCACCTGAAGTTTGTTGACTTCCGCCGTGCCGACCTTGAGCGATTCCAGGCGCCCTAACGACACCGCGACCGGGCCTCCAACCGTGTGCACAAAAGCTTTCCCCAGAGGGAGCAGGGTGAGAAGTCCAGCTAGTCGGCGCGAGATCACCGTGCTGGTGGCGCCGGTGTCGATTAGCAGGTTTGCGTTTATTCTTTGGTTCACTGTCGCAGCGACAATCATCATCGATTGCCCCAAGGGTAATACCGGGACCATGATGGCGCCGCGAGGGGCTGCGCTCGAAGAAACGCTCGGGATTGGAACTACCTGGACAGCGGGATCGATCGGTAGCGGTTTGAAAAAATCATCCGCTTTCTTGGAGTGCTCACCATCGTTCTGTTTGATCCATCCGACCAGCCCGGACTTTGCCTTGACGAGGTACCACCTCAGGCCGCCGCTCGTCTGAGTTTCGGCGATCGGCGTTGTACTCTCGCCTGGAGCGAGGGTGCCGATGATTTCCGCGTTCTCTTCGGGACTGGTGTAGAGCTTGACTGCGCCCGATGAACTATCGGCTTGACGTGGGGTGCCCTGGGGCCAACCGTGACCTACTGGGATCAACGAGAATAGGAATAACGCGACGGCCAGTTTCTGCGGGACCAAGTCTACCTCGGTGCGAAGAGTTAGCCGGCCAGCGCGAATTTTTCGAGCTTGCGGTAGAGGGTGCGAGTGGAGATGCCAAGGGCTTCGGCGGCTTTGGCTTTATTACCGTTGGTTTGGCGAAGCGCATCTTCGATGACGCTGCGCTCGCCTTCCTCGATATTGCGGATCGCCTTGCTGCCGATCTCGTCACGGTGGCCGGTGGCATATTGCTGCAAATTCATCGGCAGATCGTTGATCGTGATATATTCACCGTCCGCCACCATCACTGCGCTTTCGATCACGCTTTTAAGCTCGCGAATGTTACCGGGCCAAGGATAATCGAGGAACACGGCCTTCGTCGAGCTGCTGAGCTTCTTTAGAGGTTTCTGAAATTGGCTGCATGCTTGATAGATAAAATTTGCGATCAGCAGGATGATATCTTCCCTACGCTCCCGTAAGGCTGGCAGAATAATCCGCGCGCTGTTGAGGCGAAAGTAGAGATCCTTGCGAAATCCGGTTCCCTGGATCGCTTCTTCCAGCTCTTTGTTGGTCGCGGCAATGATTCGAACGTCGCTGGTTTTCGGCGTCGATTCACCGACCCGGTAGTATTGGCGTGTTTCCAAGAAGCGCAGCAGCTTTAACTGGATCGACGGCGCTAAATCGCCGATCTCATCCAAGAATAACGTTCCGCCTTCGGCGGCCTCGATAAATCCTTTTTTGTTGCGGTCCGCGCCCGTGAATGCGCCTTTGACGTAGCCGAACAGCTCGCTCTCCACGAGAGTTTCCGGGATTGCCGTCATATTGCATCCGACAAACGGCTTTTCGGCCCGCGGGCCATGCGAGTGGATGTATTGGGCCATGACTTCTTTGCCAGTGCCGGTTTCACCGGTAATGAGCACGGTGATGTCGTGCATGGCGTACCGGTTGGCTAGGTTGACGATCTCGTAGAACTGCGGCGTCTCGCCGATCATCATCGGTACCCCGACGGCATGGGGTCCGTTGGCCTCGGCGCTGGGCTGAGAAACCTGACCGAGCAATCCGTACAGTGTCTGGACATGCTGCGGATCGTAACAGACTAGAGCGAGTTGCTGGGAATTAGCCCGAAGCCGTTCCGTGAGATCGTTCCAGCTCTCGCCATGGCAGAGCGTGAGATCGGCGAAGACGAATTTTTGTTGACCTGCAGGAAACGCCGCCAACACGCGTTTCGCTTCATCGATGGAGTGGCTCACATGAACGGAGCAGCCGCGGGCTTCGACGAGCCTGGCAACGCCGGGGAGGGAAGCATCGTTGGAATGAATGATCACCGCGAGCGGCTTGGACATGGAAATTTACTCAGGGTTACTCTGTAGCTGTGACTGGCTGCGGCAGGATCACCATGTCTTCAAGAGAGTCTGCCAAAATCTCGCGCGAAATTTCCGGCGCCGTGCCAAGGTAATTGCACGCCGCCACCACGTGTTCGGCGATGAATTTAGGGTGGAAACCGGCAAAGGGCACCTTGTGTTTGCGATAGTAGGAACTGATCAAATGAGCGATTATCTCCTCGGAAAATTCCAAACCGTAGGATTCACAAATTCGCCGGAAAATTTCGCGGAACTCCACCTCGGTCGGCGGATTGATCTTCATCTTATAATGGACGCGACGCAGTTGGGCGGGGTCCATTAGCTCCTCGGGCGGAAAGTTGGTCGCAAAGATCACCAGTTGGTCGAACAGCACGGAAAACTTCTTACCGGTATGCAGGGTCAGATAATCGACCTTGCGCTCAAGAGGAAAAATCCAGCGGTTCAGTAGCTCGTGCGGCCTTATCCGCTGGCGGCCAAAGTCGTCGATAACGAAGACGCCGCCGATCGCTTTCATCTGCAGCGGCGCTTCGTAGTACTTCGAGACGGGGTCGAAGTCGAGATCAAGCATCTCCAAAGTGAGCTCACCGCCAGAAATAATATAGGGCCGCTTGCAGCGCACCCAGCGCGGATCATGTTCGAGGTGGGGCAGCAATATCGGATTTGAGTAGTCGTTGCCATTGCTCGTAGGGAACGGCATATGGACCGAAGGGTCGAAAATCTTAATGATCTGGCCATCGGCTTCAATGCAGTAGGGCACGTAAACTGGTTGCTCGAAAGCGCTGATCAGTGCCTCGGCAATTGATGTCTTGCCATTGCCGGCTGCGCCGTAGATTAGGATCGCGCGGCCGGAGTTGGAAGCGGGGCCGAGACGACGGATGACATCCTCGGAAAGCACCAGGTGAGACGTCGCCCGCTTGAGCTTTTCGATGTTGATGACCTCGTTGGTGATCGTTTGTTTCTGGACTTGAGTTTGATATTCATCCAGCGTGATTGGAACCGGGCCGGTGTATTCACAGCGGCGCAGCGCTTCGTTCGCCTGCTCTTTGCCCGCGCCCGTGAGCGCATAGCGCATGATGTTGTAATTTTTCTCCGAAGGACCCCGGACTTCGACGAGTGCCTCCTTTTTTCCGGCGTTTAATAGCTCTTCGATCACGGTACGGCTCAGTTTTAGTTCGTCAGAAAGCTCGGGAATAGTTTGCAGCTGCGACATGAACATGCTGCGAAGCACGGCGCTTAACAGGAAGTTGGAATCCAACCCAGTGACATCGATGCTCTTAGCGACCGGCGGTGGTTCTTGTAGGATGGTTTCCAGTTCGCCACGCGTGAGGTAGCCCAGGGCAACCAGGTTATCGCCGAGCCGGCCGCCAGCGATCTTCTGTTGGTGGAGCACTAACTGGAGTTGCTCCTCCGAAATGATGCCTTTCGCTAGTAAAAGCTCGCCTACTGCCATATAGAGGATTTAAAGTTTGCTAGAATTTAGTTGTGTTTGTCGCCGGTAGCATCTATATTCTCGGTATAAACCGCATAAAGCTGTTTCATTATAGGTGAACGGTGCCATCTGTCAAGAAAACTTTCATGCCGCGCTCGGCGCATACGAGGGATAATGCTTAGAGGTCGAACTTTAAAGCGGTTTTTTCTGTTATTCGGTATCATTTTCGTGGGCTGTGCCTTGCTCGACGATACGGCCCCCAGGAAGCCTGCAGCGAACGGCTTGATCGCCACCCCGCCTCACTATTACAGCACGGGCAAGGCTAGGTATCTCGGCTCACGATATAAGGATAATTTAGACCGTTTGGTGGAGCGGATTACGCGCAATCCGAAGACGGCTTCGTTGCAATTCGCCAATAATATTTCATCGGTAGGCGGCATCGGTTTCTTTACTCACTCCGCGACCAAGACTCCGGATGAGCGCTATCTTGAAGTGGTGCTGGCTACGCCGGACACATTCGAAGTCAAGGGCGAACACAGCGAGAAGGTCCAGCGATTGTTTTCGCACTACGGTCTGGAGCTGTTGGCGATCATTGGCGGTGACAATGACATTTACCAAGATCGAGAAATGAGTGGTTACGGGTTAAACCTGGCATGGCGCAACGTCATCACGGCGCCGACAGGAAACCGGGTGATGTTGGAGCGCGCGATCATCTATGTCTCCAAGGAAAGAGTTCGTAAGTTCACACGCCAGGAGCTAAACCAAGATGATCTGCTAGCCGATGCGGTAATATTCACTGTCGAAGAGGACGGACCGCTGAAGTTAGTTTCCTACCGCCCGCAAGAATCACAGCCGGATATACGTCCCGCAATCCTTGAAGACAACCTAGCGGCTTCCCCAGCGGTACCGAATCCGACCGACCGTGTTTCGGCGTCGGTAAAATCCGCTCAACCAGCAGTGCCGGAAGCAGCCCTAAAAAGCTCGAAAGCCGAAATTCGAGCGCCAACTGTCGCTCCATCCGAAACCGCCGAGCCCGAGCGACTCGGAAGAGGCGTTCAACCCGAGCCCCTGCGACAGGATCCGGTAAAACTAGGTGTGCAGTCAGCCACGCCGGAAAAGGCTCGAAATCCATATGCCACCGACCGTGTTTCGGCGCCGGTAAAATCCGCTCGACCGGCCGCGCCGGAACCAGCCGGAATAAGCCCGAAGCCCGAAATCCGGGCGCCAATTGCCGCTACATCCGAGACCGCCGAGTCCGAGCGAGTCAGTAGA
>Ga0126377_10002732_pt1 | contig 12275 bp, 15 predicted proteins | sample PanSoiMetPlot_22_FD_92647 | JGI IMG/M metagenome (GOLD analysis project Ga0126377, IMG submission 92647) | Tropical forest soil microbial communities from Panama - MetaG Plot_22 | ecosystem: Environmental > Terrestrial > Soil > Tropical forest > Bulk soil | place: Panama | collected 2016-02-17
AGGTCAACATGGACTGGCAGCACCTGATCATGAACGGCGAGAACCTGGCCGAGTACGCGGCGCTGCTCGCCTCCGAGGGGCTGCTCGGCCACCAGCACGCCAACTCGGGCTGGGGCACCTTCGACGACGACAACATGGTCGGCGCCACGGCCTTCATGGAGACGCTCGAGCTGGCGGTCGAGCTGCGGCGGGCCGGCTACGGCGACAACGGCGAGCGGCTCGGCTTCGACCTCTACCCGTACACCGAGGACGCGGTCGAGGCCGTGCGGCGCAGCGTCCTGCACTGGCGCTTCATCGACGGCGTCGCGGGGCGGCTCGACGGGGATGCGCTTCGCGAGGCACAGATGCGGAAGGACGCCGTCGCCGCCTACGAGCTCGTCTACGCGGCGCTAGGCGCCGACTAGGCGCTCGAGCGCGCGCCGGCCGTGCCGGAGAACTGGCTCCCCGTGCGAGACGAGAACGCGCTCGGCCGGCAGGGCGGCCAGCGGCCGGAGCGACGTGCGCAGCGCCTCGTGCCCGACGCTCTCAGGCAGCCACGACTCCGGGCACATGCGAATCCCGCCGCCGTCCGCGCCGAGGATCACGTCGCCGGGGACGACCGCCTTGTAGCCCGGCAACCAGTAGACGACCTCGGTGCTTCTCGCGGTGGCGAACGCCTCGGTCCCCCCGGGGAGCGGATCCCCCGGCCGGAAGACGTCGGTCACCCCGTGCGCGCGCCGCTCGATCGCGGCCCGCGCCCGGCTGGGCGCCCAGAGCCGCGCCTTGTAGCGCGCGAGGATCTCGGCCGCGCTGCGCACATGCCAGAAGATCGTGATCAGCACGTGCACCTTGCCGCCCGCCCGCTTCACGTCGCGGTCGAGCGCGCGCCAGAAGCGCTCAGGGTCGTCTGCGGGGACGAGCGGGTCGATCAGCACGACCCCGTCCTCGCTCTCCGCGTAGACGGACCCGACCTCCTGCTTCCACTCCTCGTGCCAGGCCGTCCAGCGCCAGAGCCCCGACTCGATCTCCAGCACGTCCATGCCGGCTGACCCTACCTTCGTCGGGCTCGACGTCGGCACCACCGGCGCCAAGGCGGTCGCCGTCTCCGCGACCGGTGAGGTGCTCTCACGGGCCGAGGAGGAGTACCCGCTGTCGTCGCCCGCTCCGGGCTTCGCCGAGCAGGACCCCGAGGACTGGTGGCGCGCGAGCGAGGCCGTGCTGGCTACGGTGGGCGCCGAGCGCGCCGCCGGGATCGGCCTCTCCGGGCAGATGCACGGGCTCGTGGCCCTCGACGGCGCCGACGAGGTGATCCGGCCCGCGATCCTCTGGAACGACCAGCGCACGGCGGCCGAATGCGAGGAGATCGAGCGCAGGATCGGCCTCGAGCGGCTCATCCGCCTGACGGGCAACCGTGCCCTGACCGGCTTCACGGCCCCGAAGCTGCTCTGGCTGCGGTCGCACGAGCCGGAGGCCTACGCGCGCGTCCGGCACGTGCTCCTCCCGAAGGACTACGTGCGGCTCCGGCTCACCGGCGAGCATGCGACCGACGTGGCGGACGCGTCGGGGACGCTGCTCTTCGACGTCGCCGAGCGGCGCTGGAGCGCGGAGGTGCTGGACGCGCTCGAGATCCCCGGCGACTGGCTGCCGCGGGCGCTGGAGTCGCCGGAGGTCTCGGGCCGCACCGCGGACGGGATCCCGGTCGCGGCGGGGGCAGGTGACCAGGCGGCGGGCGCGCTCGGTGTCGGGGTCGACCGCCCGGGGCCGCTGTCCGTGGTGCTCGGAACCTCGGGTGTCGTCTTCGCGGCGCTGCCGGCTTACGAGCCCGAGCCGGAGGCGCGCGTCCACGTCTTCTGCCACGCCGTTCCCGGGGCCTGGCACGCCATGGGCGTGATGCTCTCGGCCGCCGGCTCGCTGCGCTGGTTCCGGGACCGGCTCGCCGGCGGCGCCCCGTACGACGAGCTTCTCGAGGAGGCGGCAGGAGTCGCGCCCGGCGCGGGGGGCGTGCTCTTCCTCCCGTACCTCTCCGGCGAGCGGACGCCGCATGCCGATCCGCAGGCGCGTGCGGCGTTCACCGGCCTCGCGCTCGAGCACGGACGCGGTGAGCTCGTCCGCGCAGTCCTCGAGGGCGTCGCCTACGGCCTGCGGGACTCGCTGGAGCTTCTGCGGGGGCTCGGCGTGCGGGCCGAGACCGGCCGGGTCTCGGGCGGCGGTGCGCGGAGCCGCCTGTGGCTCGAGATCGTCGCCTCGACGCTCGGCCTCCAGCTCGAGCTCACGGCCGTCGAGGAGGGAGCGGCGTTCGGAGCCGCCCTGCTCGGCGGCGTCGCCGCGGGCGCGTTCGCCGACGTCCACGAGGCGGTCGAGGCGTGCGTCCGGCCCCGCGAGCGGATCGAGCCCGACGAGGCGTGGCGGCGCGCGTACGAGGCCGGTTACCCTCGCTACCGCGCGCTGTACCCAGCCCTCGAGCCCCTGGAGGAACGATGAGACCGGTGAGGTGGGGGATCCTCTCCACCGCCCACATCAACCGGCAGGTGATCCCGCCGGCGCAGGCCTCGGAGAAGTGCGACCTGATCGCCGTTGCGAGCCGCGACGCGGGGCGCGCCGAGGAGTACGCGCTCGAGTGGGGCATCGAGCGGTCCTATGGCAGCTACGAGGCGCTGCTCGAGGACCCGGACGTCGAGGCGGTCTACATCTCGCTCCCGAACTCGATGCACTGCGAATGGTCGATCCGATCGGTCGAGGCCGGCAAGCACGTCCTGTGCGAGAAGCCGATGTCGCCCCGCGCCGCCGAGGTCGAGGAGGCCTTCGACGCGGCCGACAGGGCCGGGCGCCTGCTGATGGAGGCGTTCATGTGGCGATTCAATCCGCAGGCCCGGAAGCTGACCGAGCTCGTCGAGGGCGGCGCGATCGGCCGATTGCGGGTGATCCGGGCGGCGTTCGGCTTCACGCTCCACGACTCGGAGAACGTGCGCCTCCGCCCCGAGATCGAGGGCGGCGCGCTGCTGGACGTCGGCTGCTACTGCGTCAGCGGCTCGCGGCTGCTCGGCGGCGAGCCGATTCGAGCCGAAGGCGTGGAGATCGTGGGGCCGACAGGGGTCGACGTGCTCTTCTCGGGTGCGATGCTGTTCGAGGACGGCGTCATGGGCCACTTCGACTGCGGCTTTCTGATGCCGCCGCGCGACGAGCTCGAGGTGATCGGCGAGGAGGGCTCGCTCTTCCTCGACGACCCGTGGCACGCGCACGAGCCCGTCATCGAGGTCCGCCGCGACGGCGGCACCGAGCGCGTCGAGACCGAGCGCGCGAACTCGTACGGGCTCGAGCTCGACAACCTCAGCGAGGCGATCCGGGGCGAGGCCGAGCCGCTGCTCGGCCGCGCCGACGCGGTCGGCAACGCCAGGGCCATCGAGCTGCTCTACGCGTCGGCCCGGGCCTAGCTCGCAAGTTCCCCCGAAATCGCGCTGGCTAGACTGCGGGGCCGTGTTCGAGACGCTCTCAGACCGGCTTCAGGGCGCCCTCGGCGACCTCCGTAAGCGCGGTCGCCTGGACGAGGAGGCGATCTCGCGCGCCATGCGCGAGGTCCGCCTGGCGCTGCTCGAGGCCGACGTCAACTTCGAGGTCGTGAAGGACTTCGTCGCGCGCGTGCGCGAGCGCTCGCTGGGCGCCGAGGTCATGAAGAGCCTCACGCCCGGCCAGCAGGTGGTGAAGATCGTCCACGAGGAGTTGACCGAGCTGATGGGCTCGGGCGACTCGCGGCTCGCGTACGCCGGCCGCCCGCCGACGGTCGTCCTGCTCGCGGGGCTCCAGGGCTCGGGCAAGACCACCGCGTCCGCCAAGCTCGCGCTGCTCCTCCGCAAGGAGGGGCGCAAGCCGGGGCTCGTCGCGGCCGACCTCCAGCGCCCGGCCGCGATCGACCAGCTCGAGCAGCTCGGCCGCGAGCTCCAGGTGCCGGTGTTCAGCGAGGAGCGCGCCGACCCGGTCGCCGCTGCCACGCAGGGGGTCGAGCGCGCCCGCGAGGAGGGTCTCGACACGGTCATCCTCGACACGGCCGGCCGGCTCCACGTCGACGAGGAGCTGATGGACGAGCTCGTGGCGGTTCGGGACGCGACCCGTCCGACGAACGTCCTGCTCGTGCTCGATTCGATGACCGGCCAGGACGCGGTCCGCGTCGCCGAGGCCTTCGCCGAGCGGGTCGACTTCGACGGCGTCGTGCTGACGAAGCTCGACGGCGACGCGCGCGGCGGGGCTGCGCTCTCGGTCAAGGCGGTCACCGGCAAGCCGATCAAGCTCGTCTCGATCGGCGAGCGGCTCGACCAGCTCGAGCACTTCCACCCCGACCGCATGGCCTCGCGGATCCTCGGCATGGGCGACGTCCTGACGCTGATCGAGAAGGCGGAGGCGGCGGTCGAGGAGGACGAGCGCGAGGAGATGGAGAAGCGCCTCATGCAGGGCGAGTTCACCTTCGACGACTTCCTGCGCAGCTACAAGATGCTGCGGCGCATGGGGCCGCTGCAGGGGGTCCTCAAGATGATCCCCGGCATGGGCAAGCAGCTCGAGGGGCTCGACGACGTCGACGAGCGTCGGATGGCGCGGGTCGAGGCGATCGTGCTCTCGATGACGCCCTACGAGCGGCGCTTCCCGCACTCGATCGACGGGTCGCGGCGCAAGCGGATCGCGGGCGGTAGCGGCACGACCATCCAGGACGTGAACCAGCTGCTCGAGGCCCGCAAGCAGATGGCGAAGATGATGAAGCAGATGGGAAAGGGCAAGATGCCCGCGCTGCCTGGGCAGCCGGCGATGCAGAATGGGCCCACGCGCTCTGCGACGAAGAAGAAGAAGAGCAAGCGCAAGAAGAAGTCGAGATCACGGAGGTAACCGTTTGGCTGTCAAGCTGAGGCTGACCCGCGTCGGGTCGAAGAAGAACCCCGTCTACCGGATCGTGGCCGCGGACTCGCGGTCGCCGCGCGACGGCAAGTTCCTCGAGATCGTCGGGCGCTACAACCCGCAGACCGACCCGTCGACGATCGAGGTCGACGAGGAGAGGGTGCGCGATTGGCTGTCGAAGGGCGCGCAGCCGAGCGACACCGTCCGACGCCTGCTGAAGGCCAAGGGCGTTGACTGAGATCGTCGAGTACCTGGCTCGCCGCCTGGTCGACGAGCCCGAGGCCGTGCGCGTCCAGGAGGTCGACCGCGACGGCACGACGGTGATCCAGCTCTTCGTGGCGAAGGACGACGTCGGCAAGGTGATCGGCCGCCAGGGCCGCCTCGCGCGGGCCCTGCGCACGATCGTTCGGGCCTCGGCAGCCCGTTCGGAGCGCCGCGTCCTGCTCGAGATCGTGGAGTAATCAGCGTGCGGGTCGCCGCGCTCTACGACGTGCACGCGAACGTCCCGGCGCTCGAGGCCGTGCTGGCCGAGGTCGAGCGGGAGGGCGTGGACGCGATTCTGTTCGGGGGCGATCTCACCTGGGGGCCGGAGCCGCACGAGGCGCTGACCCTCGTGCGCTCGCTGTCGGGCACGCGCTTCGTGCGCGGCAACTGCGACCGCGAGCCTGACGAGTGGGAGCGGGCGTCGCTCACGGCCGCGGAGGTCGCCTTCCTCCAGGGTCTGCCCGGGAGGCAGGAGCTGGACGGCGTGCTCTACTGCCACGCGACGCCGCGAAGCGACGAGGAGATCGTGACGCCGGCGACCCCGGACGAGGACGTCGCTGAGATTCTCGCCGGCGTCGAGAACAGCGCAGTTGTCGTCGGCCACACCCACATGCAGCAGGACCGCAGGATCGGCGACGTGCGCTGGGTGAACGCCGGAAGCGTCGGGATGGCGTACGAGGGCGAGCTCGTCGCGTGCTGGGCGCTCGTGGACGACGGAGACGTCGAGCTACGCAGGACCCCGCTCGATGTCGAGCGCGTCGCCGATGCGTTTCGGAGCAGCGACTGGCCCCGCGCCGAGGAGTTCCTGAACGAGAACGTCCTCGAGACGGTCACGCGGGAGCAGGCGACGGCCGAGATCGAGGCCCGCCGATAGACGGCGAGCTCGTCAGCGTCGGCCGCGTCGGGAAGCCGCACGGCCTGAAGGGCGCGTTCGCCGTCGAGCAGGCGAGCGAGTCGCCCGAGCGCTGGGCCGTGGGCGCCACGGTCCTGGTGGGCGGGGAGGAGGCGACGATCGTGGAGTCCAAGCGCTCCCGCGGCCGCCCGGTGATCCGGGTCGACCGCGAGGTCGAGCGCGGCGCGCCGCTGGAGATCCCGCGGGCCGAGCTGCCCGAGCCGGAGGAAGGCTCGTACTACGAGTTCCAGCTCGTCGGGCTGGAGGTCGAGGAGGAGGGGGGACGCGCGCTCGGGCGCGTCGCGGCGGTGCAGCCGGGGGTCGCGAACGACGTGCTCGAGCTCGACTCCGGCACCGCGCTCCCGCTCGTCGAGGCATGCGTCCGGGAGGTGGACCTGGACGCGGGCCGAATCCTCATCGCGCAGGGGTTCATCGACCCTCGGTAACCTGACGCGCCGTTCCTTGCAGCTCGACGTCTTCACCCTCGTCCCTCACGCGTTCGCCTGGCTCACGGAGCAGCGGCCGGTTGCGGCCGTGCTCGGCGACGAGCTCGAGCTGCGCCTGCTCAACTACCGCGACTACTCGCCGCTGACCGCCGGCCAGGTCGACGACGAGCCGTACGGCGGCGGCGCGGGGATGGTGCTGCGGGTCGACGTGGTCGCCTCGGCGCTCGACGCCGTCTACGGCGGCGCGCCCTCGCACCGCGTGATCGCGTTGACGCCGCAGGGCCGCCAGCTGACCCAGGACGTGGTCGAGGAGCTCGCCGCCGAGGAGCGCCTCACGCTGCTCTCGGCCAGGTTCGAGGGCTTCGACGAGCGCGTCGCGATCCACCTCGCCTCGGACGCGATCTCGATCGGCCCGTACGTCCTCTCCGGAGGTGAGCTGCCGGCGATGGTGCTGCTCGACGCGGTCGCGCGGAGGCTTCCAGGCGCCCTCGGCAGCGAGGAGTCGGGTCTCGTCGAGAGCTTCTCGGCCGAGCTCGACGGCGGGCTCGAGTACCCTCACTACACGCGGCCCGCCGAGTTTCGCGGTTGGCGCGTCCCCGACGTCCTCCTCTCGGGGGACCACAGGAGAATCGAAGAGTGGCGGAAAGAGCAGAGCCGGCTTCGAAGCGTCGGCGGATGAGAAACCCCCTGGACCGGTTGACCGCCGGCCTCCCGCGGCCCTGGCGGATCGCGATCGACTGGATCGTGACGATCGCCGGCGCGATCGCGATCGTGCTCGCGATCAAGGCGTGGGTCGTGAACCCGTACCGGATCCCGTCGTCGTCGATGGAGCCGACGCTGCACTGCGCGCGCCCGGGCCCGTTCTGCGAGGCGCGCCTCTCCGACCGCGTGCTCGCGAACCGCTTCATCTACCACTTCCGCGACCCGCATCGCGGCGAGATCATCGTGTTCAACACGCCGAAGGAAGCGCAGCAGATGTGCGGCGCGAGCGGCACCTTCGTCAAGCGGCTGATCGGGCTTCCAGGCGAGACGGTCAGCGAGGAGAACGGCACCGTCTACATCAACGGGAAGAAGCTCGACGAGCCCTACATCAAGGCCAACCGGCGCGACCACGAGACCGACACGTGGACGGTCCCGCACGGCCAGTACTTCTTCATGGGCGACAACCGGGCGCAGTCCTGCGACTCCCGCCGCTGGGGCCCCGTGCCGCGCAAGAACCTGATCGGCGAGGTGTTCGCGACCTACTGGCCGCCCAACCGGATCTCGTTCCACGCGATCTTCCCCGGCTCGCCGTGGCTCGCGCTCGTCTCGCTCGTCCCGCTGCGTCGTCGGCGGCGTCGGTCCGGCGTGCGCTAGCATTCCGCGTCGGCCCGAAGGGCCTCTTTTCATGAGCCGCGTTATCGAGACACTCGAACAGCGCCAGCTGCGCAGCAACCTGCCCCCGTTCAAGGCGGGTGACAGCGTGCGGGTCCACTTCCAGGTGATCGAGGGCCAGCGGCGCCGCGTGCAGGTCTTCGAGGGGATCGTGATCAAGCGCCAGGGAGCCGGCGTGCGCGAGACGTTCACCGTCCGCAAGCAGTCGTTCGGCGTCGGGGTCGAACGGACGTTCCCGGTTCATTCGCCCAAGATCGAGCGGATCGAGGTCACCGCGATCGGCGACGTCAACCGCGCGAAGCTCTACTACCTGCGCGGCAAGGTCGGCAAGCGCGCCCGCGTCCGCGCCAAGCGCGGGGTGGCGCTGCCGGAGTCGGAGCTGCTGGTCGGCTCGATGCCGCCCGAGGGCGAGGACGTCGACGACGAGCTCGTCGCCGAGGCGGCCGAGGCTGCCGAGGAGGCGCAGGAAGAGGAGCCCGCCGCCGAGGCCGAGGAAGCTTCCGAGCCCGAGGCAGAAGCCGAGCCCGAGCCCGAGGAAGAGCCGGAGGCGGAGGCCGAGCCGGCGGCAGAGGCCGAGCCAGAGGCCGCCGAGCAGGCCGAAGCCAAGACCGAGTAACGAAAGCGTCACGATCCCGAACGCCGGCTGGGGTCGGCGGTATCCTCGTCGCGTGGCGCGACGCACCGGCCGGAAGCTCCTCCAGTTCGACCGCAGGCTGGGCGCGCGCTTCGTCGCGGGCGCCGACGAGGCAGGCCGTGGCCCGCTGGCCGGGCCGCTCCTGGTCGCGGGTGTCCTCCTCGACTACGCGCGGCTGCGCGACCACAAGGTGCGCCCGCTCGCCTGCCTGAACGACTCGAAGCAGTGCACCGAGGCCGAGCGCGAGGAGCTCTTCCGCGCCGTGGTCTCCTGCGCCGACCGCGTGGTCGTCCGCGCCGTGCCGCCCGGCGACATCGACCGCAACGGCCTGCACCGTTCCAACCTCGCCGGGCTCCGTGCCGTGCTGTCCGAGCTGACGCCTCCCGCTGAGGTGTGCCTCGTGGACGGCTTCAGGCTCGGGCCCGCGGCGCCCGAGCACCGCGCCGTCGTGGACGGCGACGAGAAGAGCGCCGCAATCGCCGCGGCGTCGATCGTGGCGAAGGTCGTCCGCGACCGGATGATGCGGCGTATCGACGCGCTCTACCCGGCCTACGGCTTCTGCTCGCACGTCGGCTACATCACGCCGCGCCACTCCGCGATCGTCCGCGAACGCGGGCCCTGTGAGATCCACCGCCGGTCCTTCCAGGCTCTCTGCTACCAGTAAGGGGCGTGCCGCCGAGCGGCGGGCCAGGTGGCATTACCGCCTGCGCGGCTACCGGGTGCTCGACGCGAACGTCTGGATCGGCGGGAACGAGCTCGACCTCGTGCTCCGCCGCGGCCGCCGGCTCGTGTTCTGCGAGGTCAAGGCGAAGACGGGCGAGCGCTACGGCGACCCGTTCGAGATGGTCGGGCCCGAGAAGCAGCGCCGGCTCCGTCGCGCAGCCGAGGCCTGGCTCTCCGCCCATCCGGAGCTCGCGGAGCTCGAGCCGAGCTTCGAGGTGATCGGCTTCCGCGGCGGACGGCTCGAGCGGCTGAGGCAGGCGTTCTAGCGCCCGCGTAGAACCCGCTCGGAGCCGTGGCTCCGACGCAGGACGTGCTCTATCGCGGGATCGACCTCGACCTTTCGTGGTCGGAGCGCGAGCTGCCGGAACGCGAGCGGACGAAGCACGTCCACCGGCTGCACCCGTACCTCGGGAAGTTCATCCCGCAGCTCGTGGAGGCGCTCCTCGCGCGCCACGTTCCGAACGGTCGCGTCCTCGACCCGTTCGCCGGCTCCGGGACGACGCTCGTCCAGGCACTCGAGTCGGGCCTCGACGCGACCGGCTCCGATGTCGCGCCGTTCAACTGCCTGCTGATGCGCGTGAAGACGCGCGAGTACAACCCGTTCGTGCTCGAGTCGGAGCTGCGAGACGCGATCGGGCGCCTGGACGCATTCGAGGGAAAGCGCCCCGACGAACCTTCCTCCCGCTACGTGCGCGACTGGTACGCGCCCCGGGCGGCGGCCGAGCTCCTGTTCTTCCGCTCGCTCGTCGAGGACTACGAGCACGCGGATGTCCTTCGCGTCGTGCTGGCGCGAGCGGCGCGCTCGGCGCGGCGCACGACGCACTTCGACCTCGACTTCCCGCGCACGCCCCAGCGGTCGCCGTACTGGTGCCACAAGCACCGGCGCGAGTGCCGGCCGGTCGGGGAGGCCCGGCGCTTTCTGCGTCGCTACACGCTCGACACTCTCGCGCGCATCAGGGAGTTCTCGCGCGTGCGCGCGCGCGGGCACGCCGCGGAGGTGCTGCACGGCGACGCGCGCGAGCTCGACTTCGACCCCGTCGACGGGGTCGTCACGTCGCCGCCGTACCCCGGGCTGATCGACTACCACGAGCAGCACCGCTACGCCTACGAGCTGCTCGGCCTCGAGGAGTTCCGCGAGCTCGAGCTCGGCAAGGGCTCGAACCGCGCAGCCCTCGCGGCGTACGTCGAGGGGATCGCGGCGGTGTTCGCGAACGTCAGGAAGTCGCTGAAGCCCGGCGCGCCGGTCGTGATCGTGATCAACGACCGCCGCGACCTGTATCCGGAGATCCTCGAGCGGGCCGGCCTGCAGCTCGAGGAGCGCTACCGCCGCCACGTCAACCGGCGCACCGGCCGCCGGGCGGGCGAGTTCTACGAGGACATCCTGGTCGCGCGCTAGCTCGTCGTTTCGCAATTCGGCACGTTTCCGGCACACACGCGTGACGGTGTGTTGTCTAGCGTGGCGACGTGCTCGCACGAACAGTCTCACACGCGCTCGTCGGGCTCGACGCTCGACGGGTCGAGGTGGAGGCGCACCTCCAGCGAGGCCTGCCCGCGTTCGCGATCGTCGGCCTGGCCGACCGCGCTTGCCAGGAGGCGAAGGAGCGCGTGCGGAGCGGGATCTCCTCGGCGGAGCTCGAGTGGCCGCTGCGGCGGATCACCGTCAACCTGGCTCCTGCGGAGCTGCGGAAGGAAGGCTCGGGCTTCGATCTCCCCATCGCCCTCGCAGTGCTGGCCGCCTCGGCGCAGGTGCCGCCCGAGCGGCTCGCTGGGCACGCGGCGGTCGGCGAGCTCGCGCTCGACGGCCGGCTGCGGCCGGTCGGCGGCACGCTGGCCGCCGCCGAAGGCGCGCGCAGCGCCGGGCTGACCAAGCTCCTGTGCGCGGCGGATTGCGCACCGGAGGCCGCGCTGGCGGGTGTCGAGCCAGTGCCCTTGCGCCATCTCGCCGAGGCGGTCGCCTACCTCCGCGGGGAGTGGCAGCCGCCCCCGGTCGATCCCGTCGCGTCGAACGGACACGGGCCTGCGCCGATCGAGCCCGACCTCGCCGATGTGCGTGGGCAGGAGCGCGCCCGGCGGGCACTGGAGCTCGCCGCAGCCGGCGGCCACAACCTGCTGCTCGCCGGGCCGCCCGGGACGGGCAAGACGATGCTCGCGCGGCGACTTCCGGGCATCCTGCCCCGGCTCCCGCCCGAGGAGGCGCTCGAGGTCACGCGAATCCACTCGGTCGCGGGGTTGCTGCCCCCGGGGCGGCCGCTCGTCCGAACGCCGCCCTTCCGGGCGCCGCACCACACCGCGTCGGTCTCGGCGATCGTCGGCGGCGGACCGTCGCCACGGCCCGGCGAAGCGAGCCTTGCGCACCGCGGCGTGCTGTTTCTGGACGAGCTGGCCGAGTTCCCGCGCAACGCGCTGGAGGCGCTTCGGCAGCCGCTCGAGGACGGTGCGATCTCGATCGCGCGCGTGGGCGGGAGGATCGTCTTCCCGGCGCGCTTCCAGCTCGTCGCGACGATGAACCTCTGCCCGTGCGGAGCGCGTGGGGATCCGGCCGCCGAGTGCTCGTGCTCCACGGCCCGGCTGGCCGCCTACCGGGACAAGCTGTCGCGCGCGCTTCTCGACCGCTTCGACCTCGTGGTCGCCGTTCCGCGGCCCCGGGCTCGGGAGCTCGAGGCTGGACCCGCGGAGAGCTCGGAGCCGGTTCGGGTGCGGGTGACCGAGGCCCGTGAGCGCAGGGACGGGATGTTGTTGCGCCGCTCGGAGGCTGCGAACGAGCTCCTGAGTCGTGCCGTCGAGCGGCTTCCGCTCTCGGCGCGCGGCCGAGCGCGGGTGGCCCGAGTCGCTCGCACCGCTGCGCTTCTGTCCGGAGCGGCCGACGTCGGCGCCGAGCACGTGGCCGAGGCGCTCTCGTACCGCTCGCCCTCGGAGCTGGGAGCCGCGTGAGCGAGCTCGCGCTGGCCGCGTTCGCAGCGGAGACGGGCGAGCATGTCGTGGAGGCGCCTCGTGCGCGGCGCTTCGAGCGCTTTCGCAGGACGTTCGACGGTGAGCAGTACCTCGCCGCGCTGACGGCGCGCGGCCTCCGTTTCCTCGGGCGCTC
>Ga0126377_10002733_pt1 | contig 12274 bp, 11 predicted proteins | sample PanSoiMetPlot_22_FD_92647 | JGI IMG/M metagenome (GOLD analysis project Ga0126377, IMG submission 92647) | Tropical forest soil microbial communities from Panama - MetaG Plot_22 | ecosystem: Environmental > Terrestrial > Soil > Tropical forest > Bulk soil | place: Panama | collected 2016-02-17
GTTGCGGCGGTTTTCGACGACCACCGAGGTCCGCAGCACGCGGCCGAGTGCCTCCGCCGCAAGCCGTGCGCCGATGTCGGCTGCGCCGCCGGCCCCGCTGGGGACGATCACCCGGATCGCCCGGGAGGGATAATCCGCCGCGCACGCAGATCCGGCGGTTGCGAGAACCGCGAACGCGCCCAGCGATGCTCTCGCGAGCCGGCGCGATCCGACGAACGCAAGAGACGCGACCGCTGAAAGGATGTGCATGACTGCGCGGCGTCAGACCGGTTGCATTTGGGCGAAAATCTTAGCTCATACACTCTTTGATTGAAAGCTCGTGCTGCTGGTTGCGACTTTCGTAGGCGGTCAAAATCGCAATTTGGGGTGCCATGCGCTCGGTCAGAGTCGCGAGGAAGCGCGGATCAGGTGCGCCTCGCACCAAACATGTCAGCGGTGGCTCGCAACCAATAAAGAAAACCGCCTGCAAGAAAAAGGAAACCGCTTGCAAGGAAATAAGATACCCTTTTCAATAGAGGGAACATACACGGCTTGGTAATTTCGACCGTGGCAGAAAAACTCGACTGGGAGCATGAGATCGGCCGCCGCATTCGTCTGCGGGATCTCCACGTTTTCCTGACTGTCACCCAGCGCGGCAGCATGGCCCAGGCCGCCGTACAACTCGGCATATCGCAGCCTGCCGTATCCGGCGTGATCGCCGATCTCGAACGCACGCTCGGCGTCCCGCTGTTCGAACGCAGCACGCGCGGCGTCAAGCCGACCGTCTACGCCCACGCCATGATGGACCGCAGCCTCGCGGCGTTCGATGAATTGAAGCAAGGGATCCGGACGCTGGAAAACCTTGCCGATCCGGCGGCCGGCGAGGTGTGGATCGGATGCATCGAGTCGGTCGCGGTCCTGATGCTTCCGATGGTCCTCCAGACGTTCCTGCAAAAATATCCGCGCGTGGTCGTTCACGTCACGCGTCTGTCGTCGCCCACGCCGGCGTTCCGCGAACTCAATGAGCGCAAGCTCGATCTGGTGCTGGCGCGGATGACGGAGCCCGCCAACAATACCAACGAGCTCGCCTTTCAGCGGCTTTTTGACGACCGCCTGGTCGTCGTCGCCGGCGCGCACAGCCGCTGGGCGCGGCGGCGCAAGATGGATCTCGGCGATCTGGCGGACGAGCCCTGGGTACTGACCCGGCCTGATTGCTGGATACATATGGGAATCAAGGAGGCCTTCCGCACACGCGGGCTCAAGATTCCGCAAATCAGCCTGATGACCCAATCGATGCCGCTGCGCATGAGCATGGTCGCGGCCGGGCCGTACCTCACGGCGTTCCCGGGCTCGCACCGCTCGTTCGTTCCCGATCGATGGTCGGTGAAGGTCCTGCCCGTCGACCTGCCCGATTGCCTTTTCCCGCTCGCGGTCATCACGTTGAAGGGCCGCCGGTTGAATCCGGTCGTTCAATGCTTCATCGAGCACCTGCACGCGCAGATTCGCGGACAAGTCGCGGCGCCCGATCCTGCAGAGGCGAAGATCGGGCGCGTCGTTCAACATGCGTCCGTCGCGCCCCGCGCAGTTCTGCCGCGGTGATCCTTGCCGGAGTGAGCGCGTCGCAGGGCGGATGGCGCCGGAATCGCCGGCGCGCCGCAGTCACTTCTCGCCGACGCCCGCGATCTTGACCGCCTCGGCCCACAACGGGATGTCCGCCGCGATCATGGCGGCGAATTCTTCCGGCGTGTTGCCGAGCGGATCGAGACCGACGGCGGCGAGCGGCGCGCTGGCCTGCGGATTTTTTGCGGCGCGCGCCACTTCCCGCGCGATGCGGTCGACGATCTCCTTCGGCGTACCGGCCGGCGCCATCAGTCCGGTCCAGCTCAGCACCTTGAAGCCCGGATAACCCGACTCGGACACGGTCGGAACGTTGGGAAGCTGCGACACGCGCTGCGCGCCCGATACGGCGAGCAGCCGCAGCAGATCGCCCGTCGCATACGGCACGACACCCGAGACCGTCGCGAAATGCACCTTGACGTGCCCGGCCAGCAGGTCGGTCACTGCCGGCGCGCCACCCTTGTACATCACCGGCGTCATCTCGATGCCGGCGCGCTTGAGGAACAGCGCCATGACGAGGTGCGTGATGCTGCCGACCCCGAGCGCCGCATAGGTGAGCTGGCCGCCCTGATCGCGCGCATAGGCGACGAAATCCGCGACGGATTTGACCGGCAGGCTCGGATGCACCGTGAGGACGAGCGGGTTGGTTGCAATGGCGCTGATCGGGACGACGTCGCGGAGCGGATCGAACGACGTCTTGACCGTCACCGGCATGATGGCGATCTGCGGCAGGCTCGCGAGGAACAGCGTATAGCCATCGGCCGGCGACCGCGCGACCGCCTCGGCCGCGATGGCGCCGGACGCTCCCGGCCGGTTTTCCACCACGAACGGCTGGCCGAAGGCCTCGCCGAGATGACGCGCGACGAAGCGCGCGGCGTCGTCGGTGACGCCGCCGGGCGCATACGGCACCACGATCCTCACTTGCCGCTGCGGCCAATCCTGCGCACGCGCGGGCGCGACCGCCGCGAGTGCGAGAAAAGCCGCAACCGCCACCCACCAGTTGCCCCGCCGCTGCATGGCGCCGTCGCTCCCGAAACTCGTTACTGGACCATGTCAGACAAAATACGCCTTTTGGTTGACACAGGCGCGCGGCGGCGGACATCGAGGCCGGCGACAACCGGCCGGGAGATGCTACGCTCTCCCGCATGACGCTTGCCTCCCCCGCGACCGCCGCCAAGCCCACGCTGTTCGGCCACCCGCGCGCCCTCTCGTTCCTGTTCGCGACCGAGATGTGGGAGCGCTTCTCCTATTACGGCATGCGCGCGCTGCTGACGCTCTACATGGTCAACTACCTTTTTCAGCCCGAGCGCATCGACACGGTGATCGGGCTCTCCGGCCTCAAGCGCATGCTGGAAATTCCGTTCGGCCCGCTCGACATCCAGCCGTTTTCGTCGCTGATCTACGGCCCCTACACGGGTCTCGTCTATCTGACCCCGATCTTCGGCGGGATCCTCGCCGACCGCGTGCTCGGGCACCGACGTACCGTCGTGCTCGGCGCGAGCCTGATGGCGATCGGCCATTTCATGATGGCGTTCGAGCCGCTCTTTCTGTTCGCCCTGCTCTTCCTCATCCTCGGCAACGGCGCGTTCAAGCCCAACATGTCAGCGCAGGTCGGCGATCTCTATGCGCCCGGCGATCCGCGCCGCGACCGCGCCTACTCGATCTTCTACGTCGGCATCAATCTCGGCGCGTTCCTCGCGCCGCTGGTGTGCGGCACGCTCGGCGAAAAGGCCGGCTGGCATTTCGGCTTTGCGGCCGCAGGCATCGGCATGCTGATCGGGCTTGCGATCTATCTGCATGCGGCGCCGTTGCTGCCGCCGGATCGCATCACGCCCGCAACCGATCATACGCCGCTCACCCGCGAGGAGCGGCGCTCGCTGCTTGCTCTGCTCGCGCTGTTCGTGCCAACCGCGTTCTTTTGGGCGACCTATGAACAACAGGGCAATACCATCGCCCTGTGGGCCGACGCCAATACCGATCGCACCATCGATCTAGGCTTCTGGTCGACGGAGATTCCAACCACCTGGTTCCAGGCGTTCAACCCGTTCATGATCTTCGCCTTCACGCCGCTGGTGGTGGCGTTGTGGTCATGGCAGGCCAAGCGCGGCGCCGAGCCCGCGACACTGACCAAGATGGCGCTCGGCTGCCTCGGCGTGACGATCGCGAACCTGATCATGGCGGCGGCGGCCTGGCACGCGGGCGACGCCAAGGCGAGCTGGCTGTGGCTGCTCGGCTACTTCGTCGTCATCACGGTCGGCGAGCTCTACATCTCGCCGATCGGCCTCTCGCTGGTGTCGAAGGTCGCGCCGGTGCGCATGCTGTCGATGATGATGGGCGTCTGGCTCGCGACGAGCTTTCCCGGCAATTTCATCGCCGGCTGGCTCGGGAGCTTCTGGAGCGGCATGCCCAAGGTGCACTTCTTCATCATGATCGCGATCATTGCGGGCCTCGCGGCGGCGGCGATCGCGGCCCTCGGCCGCCCGTTGCGCGCGATCCTCGAAGCGTGAACGTCGAACCACTGGCGGCAGCCGGCACGCTGCCGTATCATCCGAGTCACAACCGCACCGGCGGGCGTCAGGCGCCACGCCGGGTTTGGGAATCATCAGGGAGGACATGGATGCGCAAGACCACATTGGGGCTGCTCGCGACCGCTGCGCTCGCCGTGCCGGCCACGAGCGGCCCGTCGTGGGCACAGTCCGCGCTCACCGGCGTCGTCACCTCCGCCGAGGAAGGCGCGATGGAAGGCGTGCTGGTCACCGCCAGGAAGGACGGCTCGACCATCGCGATCACGGTCGTCAGCGACGCGCAGGGCCGCTACAGCTTCCCGGCTGCCAAGCTCGATCCCGGCCACTACGCGCTGCGCATCCGCGCGGTCGGCTACGATCTCGACGGCAAGCCTGCGGCCGACGTCGCGGCCGGCGCCGCCGCGACCGCCGATCTCAAGCTCAAGAGGACGCGCAACATCTCGGGCCAGCTCACCAACGCGGAATGGCTCGAAAGCGTGCCGGGCACGCCGGTGCAGAAGGACGCGCTGTTCAACTGCGTGAGCTGCCACACGGTCGAGCGCATCGTCAAATCGACCCACGACGCCGACGAGTTCGTGCAGACCATGAAGCGGATGGCGACCTACGCCAACCAGAGCGTCCCGACCCGCCCGCAGAAGCGGATGGCCGAGCGGCTGCTCGAGGAGCGCGGCGACCAGCGCGAGGCGCTGTTTCGCAAGCGCGCCGAATGGCTCGCCTCGATCAACCTGAGCGAGGGCACCACCTGGGAATATCCGCTCAAGACGCTGCCGCGTCCGAAGGGCCGCGCCACCCAGGTCGTCATCACCGAATACGACCTGCCGCGGCCGTCGATCGAGCCGCACGACGTGATCGTCGATAAGGACGGCAGCGCGTGGTACACGAATTTCGGCGAGCAGAACATCGGCAAGCTCGATCCGAAGACCGGCAAGGTCACCGAATATCAGCTGCCCGAACTCAAGAAGGGTTGGCCGCAGGGCAGCCTCGGCCTGCGGCCCGACAAGGACGGCCATCTCTGGTTCGGCATGATGTACCAGGGCGCGATCGGCCGGTTCGATCCCAAGGCCGAGAAGGTCACGACCTATTCGCTGCCGCCCGAGATGAACAAGGCGATGACGCAGGTGAACATGGTGCGCGCCGAGTCGGCGGCGGTCGACGGCAAGGTCTGGTCGCAGAACAACGGCTTTGCGGCGATCCACCGCCTCGACCTCGCGACCGGCAACATCGAGACCATCGCGCCGTTCAAGGATTCCCAGGTCGGCGAGAACCACAACATCTACGACATCGTTCCGGACTCGCAGAACAACGTCTATTTCACCGACTTCGCCCAGGAGCATGTCGGCCGGATCGACGCCAAGACCGAGAAGGTCACGATGTACGAGCTGCCGACCAAGAAGTCGGCGCCGCGCCGCGGCATGATGGACGCGCAGGACCGCATGTGGTTCGGCGAATATCGCGGCAACAAGATCGCGATGTTCGACACCAGGGCGGAGAAATTCACCGAATGGGAAATGCCGTTGCGCTGGGCCGCGCCCTATGACGTCGTGGTCGACAGGAACGGCGAGGCCTGGACCGGCTCGATGATGAACGACCGCGTCACCCGGCTCGACCCCAAGACCGGCGCCTTCGTCGATTACCTGCTGCCGCGCGAGACCAACATCCGACGCGTCTTCGTCGACAACTCCACCACGCCGGTCACCTTCTGGGTCGGCAACAATCACGGCGGCTCGATCGTCAAGCTCGAACCCCTCGATTGAGCGTCGGGTCTGATCGACTGAGGTCGAATGCACGTTCCGTTTCCACGGAATCGGAACGTGCGCATGTTCTTATCGACGAACCCGTGCCCACCCCGGATCAAGTCCGGGCAGGCTTTTGCCGGAATATGCGCTAAGGCTCCGGATTCGCGTTCGCGAACCATCCGCGGGCCCGCCGCCTCATTTCATCGGCAGGCCCGCGTAGTTTTCGGCGAGCGCAGTCGCCGCCGCGGTCGAGCTTGCCACATAGCCGAGCTCGGCGAGCTGGCGGCGCTGATCGAACGGCACTTCATCGGGAAAGCGGTGGAAGATCTGCGTCATCCACCAGGAGAAGCGCTGCGCCTTCCAGATCCGCGTGAGGCAGGTGCGCGAATAGGCCTCGAGCAGGTCGGTGCGGTTTGCGCGATAGAAGGCCTCGATGGCGCGTGAGAGCACGAGCACATCGGCGAGCGCGAGGTTCATGCCTTTGGCGCCGGTCGGCGGCACGATGTGCGCCGAATCGCCGGCGAGAAACAGGCGCCCGATCTGCATCGGCTCGACCACGAAGCTGCGCATCGGCGTGATGCCCTTCTGCACCATCCGCCCCTCGGCCAGCAGGCGGACACCGTTGAGCCGCACATGCAGCTCCTCCCAGATGCGCGCGTCCGGCCAGTTGTCGATGTCCTCGTCGGGCGCGCATTGCAGGTAGAGCCGCGCCAGCGTGGGCGAGCGCATGGTGAACAGCGCGAAGCCGCGGTCGTGATAGGTGTAGATCAGCTCGTCTTCGGGCGGCGGCGATTCCGACAGGATGCCGAGCCAGCCGAACGGATATTCGCGCTCGAAGGTCTGCAGCACCCCGGCCGGAAAGCTCGGGCGGCAGATGCCATGGAAACCGTCGCACCCGCCGATGAAATCGCAGTCGATCTCGCGCGCCGCGCCGCCGTGGCGGAAGCGAATCTTCGGCGCGCCGCGCTCGAAATCGTGGATGCAGACGTCCTCGACCTCGAACAGAATCTGTTCGCCGTCGGCGAGAAGCCGCGCCACCAGGTCCTTCACCACTTCCTGCTGCCCATAGATCGTGACGCCCTTGCCGATCAGCGAACGGAAATCGATGTGGTGCAGCGCGCCCTCGAAATTGAGGTAGATGCCGCGGTGGACCATGCCCTCGCGCCGCATGCGCTCGCCGACGCCCAGCTCGATCAGCAGGTCGTCCACCCACTGCTCAAGCAGCCCCGCGCGGATGCGGTGCTCGATGTAGTCGCGGCTGCGGTTCTCGATGATGATCGAATCGATGCCGATGCGGCGCAGCAGCAGCGCGAGCACGAGCCCGGCCGGCCCGGCGCCCACGATGCCTACCTGGGTGCGCATGCTCCCTCCTCGGTGTGTTTCTCGGTGTGTTTCTTGCATTTGCCGCGACCCTATCGGGCGCGTTGCGGCGCGGAAGGGACGGAAGCCGGAAAGACTTGGACGTTTTCGGTGCCGCTCGCGCGGTGGCGCCCCGACCGATACCGGTTCGCCGACAAGGACATGCGTCGGCAAGCGGGGTTCCGGAACCGGCCTCGCGGGATGCGTGCGGGCGGCCCTCGGCGACGCGTCAAGGCAGCGTCGCGGCCCCATCAATTGCAAAAAAATCGTGACACCGGATTAACTTAATGCCCCCCGCCAGCATTGACTTTGCGCGCCGCGGCACTATGTTCGGCGCGAACGGCACGATGACATTCGGCCGCCTCCCCCGCGCACAACCAACGTCGTTCACGTTTCCGGCGCGGCCTGGAATATCCGGGCGGTCATAATTCGAGGCTACATGTCCTTCGCCCATCTCGGCTTGTCCGACAAGGTTCTCGCCGCCGTCGCTGCGGCCGGCTACACGACCCCCACCCCGATCCAAGACCAGGCCATTCCGCACGTGCTCGCGCGCAAGGACGTGCTCGGCATCGCACAGACCGGCACCGGCAAGACCGCGGCCTTCGTGCTGCCGATGCTCACGATGCTCGAGCAGGGCCGCGCCCGCGCGCGCATGCCGCGCACGCTCATTCTCGAGCCGACGCGCGAACTCGCCGCGCAGGTCGAGGAGAGCTTCAACAAATACGGCGCCAAGCAGAAGCTCAACGTCGCCCTGCTGATCGGCGGCGTTTCGTTCGACGACCAGGATTCCAAGCTCACGCGCGGCGTCGACGTCCTCATCGCGACGCCCGGCCGTCTGCTCGATCACTTCGAGCGCGGGCGCCTGCTGCTCACCGGCGTCGAGCTTCTCGTCATCGACGAGGCTGACCGCATGCTCGACATGGGCTTCATCCCGGACATCGAGCGCATCTGCAAGCTCGTGCCTTTCACGCGCCAGACACTGTTCTTCACCGCCACCATGCCGCCCGAGATCCGGCGCATCACCGAGCAGTTCCTGCACAATCCGGTCAAGGTCGAGGTCGCCCGCCCCGCCACCACGGTCGCGACGACCACGCAGAACCTGGTCAAGACCGGCCGCGAGCCGCACGACAAGCGCGACACGCTGCGCCGGCTGATCCGCGCCGCGGACGGCCTCAAGAACGCGATCATCTTCTGCAACCGCAAGCGCGAGGTCGCGCTGCTCCATCGCTCCCTCGTCAAGCACGGTTTCTCGGCGGTCGCGCTGCATGGCGACATGGACCAGCCGGCACGCATGGCGGCGCTCGAACAGTTCCGCCGCGGCGAGGTCAGCCTGCTGGTCGCCTCCGACGTCGCGGCGCGCGGGCTCGATATCCCGGACGTGAGCCACGTGTTCAACTTCGACGTCCCGCATCACCCCGACGACTACGTCCACCGTATCGGCCGCACCGGCCGCGCCGGCCGCAGTGGAACCGCGCTGACCATCGTGGCGCCGGCCGACCATAGATCGGTGGTCGCCATCGAGAAGCTGATCGGGCAGTCGATCGCCTGGGCGGGCGAGCCGCCCGCGGCCGACGATGCCGAGCCGCGCGAGGAGCGCGCGCCGCGACGCGGCGGTGGCCGGCGCGGGGGGCCGGGCAAGCCGCGCGGTGAGCGGCACCGCACGGAACGACCGCGCGAGCACAAGCCGCGTGAGCGCGAGCCGGCACGTGAACGGCAGCCCGCTGCGGTCGCCTCGCTCGAGACCGCCCGGCCACGGCCACGCCCGGCGCCGCAGCGCGAGCGCGCAAGCGAGGACGCCGCGGAGCAGTCGCACCTGCCGGCTTTCCTGTTTCGCCCGACGCGGCTCAAGGCCTGAATCCATCAGACTCCGGAGCCCGGACCGGCGGAGTCGCTCGCCGGTACCGATCTGGGTGGATCGTGGCGGCCCGGACCCATCATCTGCGAGACCGACCCGGAGGTCTTGTCCGCTTCGAAGACCCAGGTCGCCTGAGCGAAGCCGCCGCCACGCGCGGCCTGCGCTTCGGCACGGCGCGTTTTGCGCGTTTTGCCTTGGGCTCCACGTTGGGCTCCTTCGCGCGCCGCGCCACGGTCAGCGCCGCGCGGGCCCAGCCGGCGAGCTCGTCGGGGTCGTCGTAGAGCCGGTCCGGCAGCCGCCAATAGGACATCACCATCCGCTTGCCCTTGGCGCCGTAGGTGAACGGGCCCTGCCCTTCGCGCGCGAAGGCCGCGGCGGTCTCGTCATCCGCCTTGAGGTAGATCACGCCGCGCGAGGCGAGCGCGAACATCGTCCCATCGGCATAGATGCCGTAGCCGCCAAAGAGCCGGCGCACGCTCACGCGACCAAAGGCAGCAAACAGCTCGATGATGTGCTCGGGATCCATCGCCGGCCGGGCGATGCGCCAGCGCGGTCAATGCGCGTCGGCGGTGTCCTCGGACGCCGGCGTGAGCGCGACCGATTCGCCACAGCCGCAGGCCGAGGTCTGGTTCGGATTGTTGAATACGAATCCGGCCGACAGCTTGTCGACCTTGAAGTCCATCTCGGTGCCGAGCAGAAACAGCACGGCCTTGGGATCGATCAGCAGCTTGACGCCCTTGTCCTCGACGACCTCATCCCGCGGATGCGGGCTCTCGGCATATTCCATGGTGTAGGACATGCCGGCGCAGCCGCCGTTCTTGACGCCGACGCGCACGCCGGCGATCGGCTTGTCGGCCTTGCCGAGGATGTCCTTGATGCGATCTGCCGCCGCATCGGTGAGCCGCATCACCTGCGGGCGCGGCCGGGGGCTCGCCATGTTCGTCCTCCTTGCACCGGGTTCAAGGCCCGGCGAAACGGATATGCTTAAGATAACAACGATTTCTCACCTGTGAAGGCCCTCAATAGATCGCCCAGAGCCCCGGTGTCGCGAGTTCGACCAGATGGCGGTCGGGATCGCGAAAGTAGACACTTCTGCCGCCGGACGGCCAGTCGGTGCGACCCTCGATCGTAACGCCCTGCGCCGCAACCTTCGCCTCCCAGGCGGGAAGTTGGTCCGCCGCGACCGCGAACGCCACATGCAGCGGTCCATGCCCGTCATGCGGCGGAATGGTACCGCCCGGCAGGTGGACGGTCTCCAAGGTCTCGCCGCGGCGAAACAGCAGCAGCACGCTCTTGCCGCCCACGTCGTAGGCGCGGAAGCGGCGGTCGCCGGTCATCGCCGCGAGCCCGAGCACCCCTTCGTAGAAGGCGCCCGCGCGGTCGAGATCGTCGACATACAGGCAAGTCTCGATCACGCGATCGAGCCGGGGCGCAGACGCGGCGCGACCCACGGCCTCACCACATGTTGAGCACGACCCGCGCCTCGTCGGACATGCGGCTCGGCTCCCACGGCGGATCCCACACCACATTGACGGTGACGGGGCCGACGCCCGGCACGCTGGCGACCGCGTTCTCGACCATGGTCGGCAGCTCCTGGGCAGACGGGCAGTTGGGGGTCGTCAGCGTCATGTCGACCGCCACCGCGCGGTCGTCGCCGATGTCGATCTTGTAGATCAGGCCGAGCTCGTAGATGTCGGCGGGAATTTCCGGGTCGTAGACCGTCTTGAGCGCGTTCACGATCTCGTCGGTGAGGCGCGCGACCTCGTCCTGCGGCAATGCGGTGCCGTTCTGCGGCGCCGCAACCTCGGCGTCCGGCTTGGGCATGTCGTTGGGGGCGTCGTCGGTCATGAGAGGAATTCCTGCGCCTTGCGGAGCGCCTGCGCGAGGATATCGACCTCCTCGCGGGTGTTGTAGAGCGCGAACGATGCCCGGCAGGTGGCCGTGACGCCGAAGCGGGCGAGCAGCGGCATCACGCAATGGGTGCCGGCGCGCACTGCGACACCTGACCGGTCGATGATGGTCGCGACGTCGTGGGGGTGCGCGCCCTTCATCTCGAACGACACGATCGCGCCCTTCTGGCGCGCCTGGCCGAAGATGCGGATGGAGTTGATCTCGCCGATCCGCTCGTGCGCATAGGCGACGAGACCGCCCTCATGGGCGCGGATGCGGTCCTTGCCGATCGACGTCATGTAGTCGAGCGCGGCGCCAAGCCCGATCGCCTGCACGATCGGCGGCGTGCCGGCCTCGAACTTGTGCGGCGGGTCGCCATAGGTGACCCGATCCTGAAACACCTCGCGGATCATCTCGCCGCCGCCGTTGAACGGCCGCATCGCGGCGAGATGCTCGTACTTGCCGTAGAGCGCGCCGATGCCGGTCGGGCCGTACAGCTTGTGGCCTGTCACAGCGTAGAAATCGCAATCGAGGTCGCGCACGTCGACGTCGAGGTGCACGGCGGCCTGCGCGCCGTCGACCAGCACCGGAATGCCGCGCGCATGGGCGAGCCGCACCACCTCCTTCACCGGCACGACGGTGCCGAGCATGTTCGACATATGGGAGATCGCGACCATGCGGGTGCGGTCGGTCAGAAGCTTCTCGAACTCGTCGAGCAGGAAATTGCCGTCGTCGTCGACCGGCGCCCATTTGATCACGGCGCCGTGCCGCTCGCGCAGGAAATGCCATGGCACGATGTTGGAGTGATGCTCCATGATCGAGAGCACGATCTCGTCGCCCGGCTCGATCCGCTCACGGCCGAACGTGTAGGCGACGAGGTTGATCGCCTCGGAGGCATTGCGGGTGAAGACGATCTCCTCGGGCCGCGCCGCGTTGAGGAAGCCGCGCACCTTTTCGCGCGCGCCCTCGTAGGCCTCGGTCGCCGCATTGGCGAGATAGTGCAGGCCGCGATGCACGTTGGCGTATTCCGACGTGTAGGCCTGGTCGAGGCGGTCGAGCACCGCCCGGGGCTTCTGCGCCGAGGCGGCATTGTCCAGATAGACGAGCGGCTTGCCATAGACCTCGAGCGCCAGCGCGGGAAAATCCGCCCGCACGCGCGCGACATCATAGCCGCCATTGGTGAGTGCCGGATGCGTCATCCGCGTGTCTCCAGCCAGTCGGTGACTCGGTCCGTGAGCATCTCGCGCAGCCCCTCATCCGCGATGCCGTCGATCGCCTCGCCGAAGAAGGCCTGGATCAGCAGCGCCTCGGCA
>Ga0126377_10002734_pt1 | contig 12274 bp, 10 predicted proteins | sample PanSoiMetPlot_22_FD_92647 | JGI IMG/M metagenome (GOLD analysis project Ga0126377, IMG submission 92647) | Tropical forest soil microbial communities from Panama - MetaG Plot_22 | ecosystem: Environmental > Terrestrial > Soil > Tropical forest > Bulk soil | place: Panama | collected 2016-02-17
GTTCGGGTATTTCTCGAAGTGGTTGGGCTTGAAGTAGTCCGTCCACAACACCCACAAGTGGTGCTTGACGAGTTCGGACCGCTGCTCCTTGATGATCAGGGCGCGGGTGCGGAAGTCCGCGTCGGCGTTCGCCTGGAACTTTTCGCAGATCGCCTTCACCGACTCGGCTTCGATCCTCGCCTGCGCCGGGTCGTAGACCCCACAAGGCAGGTCGCAGTGGGCCCGCACGATCGTGCGCGGCATCAACATGCGTGGCAGACGCATTCCGGATCCTCCTGGATGGTGCGATGATCACATGTCGTCTCCGACCCTACTCCTGGCGATCGGGGTGAGCGACGCGGAGCGGATTGTCTACACCGTGACCGTTGTCGGGCCGTCCATGGCGCCCGCACTGCGGCATGGCGACGCGTTGGTGGTCCGAAGATCCCGCCGCGGTCGACCCGGCGCGGTCGCCGTCGTGCGCTTCGCGGGCGACCCACACCTGTACGTCAAACGCTTGTCCCATCTGGTCGACGGCGGTTGGTGGGCGCTCGGCGACAACCCCTATGGCTCGTCGGACTCTCGGGACTACGGGCCTGCCGTGGTCGTCGGACGTGTGCTGTTTCGGTGGTGGCCGCGGCCGTCGCGCGTGCCCCGGTGTTAGCGTGGCGCCCATGCGTGCCGCGTATGCATCGGCCATCAATCCCACCGAGCCGCTGCGCGGACTCGTCGTCGGAGACCTGCCCGAGCCGGCGACCCCGGAGGACTGGGCAACCGTACGCGTGACGGCGAGCGCCCTCAATCACCACGACCTCTGGTCGTTGCGTGGCGTCGGACTCGCCGAGGACCAGTTGCCGATGATCCTCGGATGCGACGCCGCCGGTGTCGACGAGGATGGCAACGAGGTGCTGATCCATGCCGTCATCGGTGACCCGGATGCCGCCGACGAGACGATGGATCCAAAGCGGACACTGCTGTCCGAGAAGTGGCCGGGTACGCTCGCCGAGCACGTACGCGTGCCGCGGCGCAACCTGATCCCCAAGCCGGCGGAGTTGAGCTTCGCCGAAGCCGCGTGCCTGCCCACCGCGTGGCTGACTGCGTACCGGATGCTCCGCGTACGAGGCCGCCTGCCCGACGACGGCTCGGTGCTGGTTCAGGGCGCGGGCGGGGGAGTGGCGACCGCAGCGGTCGTTCTCGGCCGCGCGTTGGGTGCGCGGGTGTACGCGACGAGCCGCGATCCGGCGAAGCGCGAACGGATCGCGGCGCTCGGGGCGACCGCCATGGAACCGGGTGCCCGGTTGCCCGAACGTGTCGACGTCGTCATCGAGACGGTCGGCGAGGCGACCTTCGACCATTCCGTAAAGGCGGCAAAGCAGGGCGCGCGCATCGTCGTCAGCGGCGCGACATCCGGCTTCTTTCCGAAGGTCGACCTGCGCCGGGTGTTCTTCCTACAGCTCGAGATCGTCGGATCGACGATGGGTACTCGTGACGAACTCGCCGCGCTCGCGACGCTCTGCGTGACACGTGGCATCCGGCCGATCATCGACTCGGAATACGGCTTCTCCGAGACGGCCGCCGCGTTTGCGCGACTCGAAACCGGCGACGTGTTCGGCAAGGTCGTCATCGACCATTCGCGATAGCGCCGCGCTCGTGTCGGCATGGACCAACGAGGCGGCGATCCGCCGGTGGGCACAGACGCCGCCGGAGGCGCTCGCCGCGACCGCGGTGGATGGCGACTTCGCCAAACGGCATCTGGTGAACCCAGATGTGTTGAGACTTCTTGGTGACGTGGCCGGACGTCGCGTGCTCGACGCCGGTTGTGGCAACGGGTACCTGAGCCGGATGCTCGCCGCTCGGGGTGCGTACGTCGTCGGAGTCGAGCCGGCACAATCGCTTTACGAGTTCGCGGTGGCCGCCGAGTCGACCGAACCGCGGGGCATCCGCTACGTACAGGCGGATGTATGCGCGATGCCGGATCTGGGCGCGCCGTTCGACGCCGTGGTGGCGAGCATGGTCCTGCAAGCCGTACCGGACTGGCGTGATGCGATGCGCGCGTGCGTCGCGGCACTCACGCCGGGCGGCCGATTCGTGTTCACCTGCAACCATCCGTGCTTCGAGCAGCTGTGGTCGACGTGGCAGCGGCACGGCGACTACCGCACGCGGCGCTACCTCGCCGAGTACGAAATCGACGGACCGCATGGCATGGACTTCCACCGACCGTTGTCGGCCTACCTGAACGCGTTGGTAACCAGCGGCTGCACGTTGACCGAGGTCGTCGAGCCAGCGCTGGATCCGTCGCTCGCAGCGGGCGGCCCGGACGGCGTCGAGGCCTATGCCGATCTACCGAACTTCCTCATCGTGGCGGCCACCCGGACCTGACCGCGCTGCCTCGCAGCGGCCGTCCGGCAGCGCGGCGTTCATCCGGCGGCCCGGCGCAGCCGGAGACTGACCGCGCCAGCCCGCCGGAGAGTGTGTCACCGCGACGCGGCTGTCACCGAATCGATGCGCCCTAGTGCGAACTTGCGCTCGTCACCGCGCAGCCGGCACCAGGCGACCAGCATGCCGCCGGACAGTTCGATCGGTTCGATCACGCGGTCGCTGATCTCGCCTGAGCCGCTGGTATACGCGATCCGCACCGGTTGCGCCGCGTCGATGGCATCCGACAACACGTCCCGTTCGCCGTCGCTCAGGCGGCTCGCGTACCGCTCGACAAGCACCGATGTGGACGTCACCGACGCGCTCGCCACGAGGTGCAGCCCGGGTCGGGTCGGCTCGGGCTCCGGCAACGGCTCGGACAGCAGTTCGTCGGCTCGCTCGTACGGGTCGCTAGCCGGCGCGCCACTGCGGCGCGACTGGATCGGGATCACGGTCGCGAGTCGGCTCGCACGCCGCTTGGCAACGCGCTCCACCAACGGCAGGCCGTCCGAGCCCTCGCCGATTGGCGCGTACCCCGCCGACCGCAGTGCGCTCAGCGTCTCGGCCGCGTTCAACGCGCTGCCGAGCACGTTCGGTGCCACCGCGAAAAGCGCGAGGCGGGCCAATGACTTCGCGGCGATGAGCTCGGTCAGCAACGCTTCGTCGTCGGCGCGCAACACGCAGCCGACCGCGCGGACGCGGATCCCGCCGTGCCGGCGAGCGGTGTCGGCGATGAGATATTCGAGCGGCTGCGGCAGCGCACGGTTGGCCGCGCGGTCTTGTGTGCGACGCGCCGCGATCGCACGGAGCGCATCCGTCAGGGAATCGCCGGTGTGGCCCGTGTCGAGTGCGCGGCGCACCGACGCCGCGGAGAACCGCCATGTCGTCGCACCGCCACGCGACTCCCGGTCGGCCGAGCCGTCGAGGAGCGCAGCGAGGTCCGCGGCCGGCGTACCGGTCACTACCACGGTCAGATCCGCCTGGAAGATCGCGTCACGGGTGTGTTCGGGGAGCAGGTGGTCGGCGACGGCGACGAGCCGGGCGAGCCGGTCGCGCTCGTCGGCACGACGACGCGATGCGATCGGCGGCACTGGCTCGCCGATCAGGTCCGGTTGGTGCATCGCCCGACCGGATGCCGCGCGCGGCGCCGAACGGCTCGGTTCCGTGTCCGCCGCGAGCTCGCCGAGCACCGCACGACCGAGCGAGGAGAGCGCGCCGCGCGCCGCGACGCCGAGCAAGTGCGCCTCCGCCCACAACGACTCCACGGCGTAGGTCGGGTCGGCCAGCCGTTGCGCAGCGGTCGGTCGACGCCACGCCACCGGTGCGGCGAGTGCCGCTGCATTTGCCACGCTTCGGCCGGCCGGGATCTCCGCCGCCGTCGTCAAAAGGTCACCGCGCAAGTCCGCGGCCGCCGACGCATAGGCATCGTCGGCCAGCGCTGGTCGCGGCGCGCTGTCGTCCGGCCGGTCCACCAGCGTCGGTACCGTTCGCAGGTCCCACCACGCGTCGATCAACGTGGCGAGCCGTCCTGCCGGAGATTCGGCGAGCCACTCGTCATATGCCGCGGTGGGCAGCAACACGTCCCCGTCCGTCTCGACGAGGCCAACATCGGCAGCGAGCGTGAGCCACATCCGTACCGCCGGCTCGGTAAGGCCCGTCGACTTGCCGAGCCGGCGGATCTCGCGGACCCCGATGCCGCCGGTCTTGAGCAGCACCGGCGCGGCCAATTCGCATTCGTCGAGGACGAGCGCCACATGTTCGGCGGCCACCGCCGCGGCGGCCGCGGCGTCGCGGTCGACCACGGAGGCCGACGCGCCAACCTTCGTCGCGACCTCTGGACGCGGCGTGAGGGTCGGATGCCATTCCTCGCCGCGCACCGCGAGCGCGACCTCGCGCGGCACGACGATCTGCTGCCAGTCCGCGATGACCAAGCCGTGCGTGAGCAGCCATGCGATCGACGGATCGGGCCGGGCGCTGTAGAGGAACGGCCCGTCGTGGTCGAGCACCGGCCCGTGCCACGCGGCCTCTGTGAGGCGCTCGCGTTGCGCAGACGGCGCGGCGTCGACCAGCGCGCGCACCGCGTCGCCGTCGCGGTAGAAGTCCGCGATCGCCGCGACGAGCTCATGCTTGCGTGCCGTCGGGCTGATGCCTAAGACCGAGGCACGGGTACGAAGATCGTCGAGGGTACGGGGCGCCAGCAGATCCGCGATGCGCGGCCCGAGGTGCAGCGGCCGCGGCAGCGCCGTGGCAAGCGCCGGTGCGACGTATACGTCGTCGTCGACGACCCACGCCAGCGCCCACCACTCGCACACCGCCAATGCGGCACGGAACAGCCCGTCGTCGACGTCGACGCCGAGCACGCTGGCCAAGTCGTCAACCTCGATGCCGGCAGTGCGGTAGACGACAACCGTCTCGAGCAGCTCGACGCACGGCTGAGGCAGGCCACGCAGGGCGGTCTCGATGCCGTAGGGCGCGCCGAGACGGATCGCGACATCGCCCAGATGCCGGGCGCCGAGCGTCTCCGGGCGCCGGGCCAGGATCGCCGCGAGTTCGTCGCGGCTGCGCTCGGCGAGCCACCGCACGAGCGTGGGGGTCACGTTGCCTGAATGTGCCTTACCCTGCCGGCCTCGTCAACCAGGAAGGCGCCCCGCGCTAGCGTGAGCTGGTGACGAACGCCGTCGGTGACACCTGGGAAGGCCCACGCTTCGGCGAGCAGGGCGGGGTCCTCACGTACGGGTCCTATCTCCGCCTTGCCGAGCTGCTCGACCAGCAGCGTCCGGAATCCGATCCACCGGCGCACGACGAGCTGCTGTTCATCACCATCCACCAGGTCTACGAGCTCTGGTTCCAGCTGCTGCTCGCCGAGCTGACCGATGCCCGCGACCGGATGCTCGCCGGCGAGACCTACCTGCCGCGGGTCAGGCTCGAGCGGTGCCTCGCGATCGAGCGCGTGCTGATCGCTCAGGTCGACGTCATCGACACCATGACGCCGCAGGACTTTCTGGTGTTCCGGACGAAGCTCGCGCCCGCGTCCGGATTCCAGTCCGCTCAGTTCAGGGAGATCGAATTCCTGTCCGGGCTGAAGGATCCCGGCTATCTCGACAGGTTCCGTGGGCTCACCGACGCGGAACGCGATCAGCTCAAGCGGCGTCTCGACGAGCCGTCGCTATGGGACGCGTACCTCGCCGCCATGCGCGCCGCCGGGTTCGACGTCGCGACGGCCGACGCCCGGCTGCAGTCGCTGCGGGCCGTCGCGCACGACCGCGCCGCGTACGGGCCGCTGTGGGACCTTGCCGAGGCACTCGTGGACCACGATCAAGCGTGGTCGTTGTGGCGCGCGCGGCACGTGCTGATGGCCGAACGCCAGATTGGTACGAAGCCGGGCACCGGTGGCTCGGCCGGCGGCGTGTATCTCCGAACTCGTACGGATCTGCGGTTCTACCCGGAGTTGTGGGAGCTGCGCAGCCAGTTGTAGCCGGCGATCCGCGTTGTCGCAGCCGACGCGGGCAACGTCAGACGACCGCTGGCCAGGCCTGCTCGTCGGCGCGCTCGGTCAGCGCAACGCGCACCGAGGCTTCGATTCCGGGCGAGACGGCCGCCCATCGGTCGAGCGCTAGCAATGCGGCGCCGGTGACCGGCCGGTCATTGATGATCTCGATGTCAGCGTGCGGCGCGATGTCCTTGAGCGCCGCGACCACCGGGCCGTGCAGGGACGTACGCCTCGCCGCGAGTACGCCGCCGCCAAGCACGATGGTGTGCCGCGTGTCGAGCAGATCGAGCCGCCGCGCCGCGATGCGGGCCAGTGCGACGATTTCCCGTACCTGTTGGTCGACAACGCCGCGCGCCACGTCGTCGCCGTCTTCGGCAATGTCGAACAGCAGCGGGGTGAGCTCCTCGATGCGAACCCTCGGGATCTCGCCGAGATGGATCGCCGCACCAACATCCTCCACGCGTACCCGCCCGAAGTGCGCAGCCACCGCCGCCGACAGCCGGGTTGCCGGACCGCGGCCGTCCTCGCCGCGCGCCGCGTGCCACAGTGCGAGCGAGGCGAGGTGATGGCCGCCGCCCCAGTCGCCGCTCACCGAACCGAGTGACGGGAAGCGAGCCGTACGACCGTCCGCGCGACGGCCCACACAGTTGATGCCGGCACCGCAGATGACCGCGATCGCGTCCGGATCGGCGGTGCCCGCCCGGAGCAAAGCGAAGAGATCGTTGTCGACGATGCTCTCGTTGGCCCATCCGGCGTCGCCGACCGCCTTCGCGTAGCGCTCCACTTCAATCGGCAGGTCCACACCGGCGAGGTACGCGGCGAGCAGGTCGACGGCCACGCCGGCGGTGGCGAGCGCCGGCCGTACGAGCGCGTCGATGACCGCGATCGACCCCGGCACGCCGAGGCTGTCCGGCGAGGAACCGGGACCGCGGACGTATGCGAGGATCCGACCGTCCTCGGCGCCGACCACGACGTCGGTTTTCGAGTTGCCGCCGTCGATCGCGAGGAAGTGCCTCACGCGCATCAGCCCTTCACGCCGGTCAGCGTGACGCCTTGGACGAACGCCTTTTGGGCGAAGAAGAAGAGCACGAGGATGGGAGCGACCGTGATGACCGCGGCCGCCATGATGAGGTTCCACTCGACGTTGTGCAGGCCGTGGAACGATGCCAGCGCAAACGACAGCGTCCAGTTGCTGCGGTTCTCGCTGGTATACAGATACGGGCCGTAGTAGTCGTTCCAGCACGCGAAGAACATGAACATCGCGGCGGCGGCGATGCCCGGTCGCGCCATCGGGATAACCACACGCCACAGCACGCCCCACTCGCCGGCGCCATCGACGCGCGCGGCATCGAGATACTCGTCCGGGATGGTCACCATGAACTGCCGCAACAGGAATATCGAGAACGCGTCGCCGAGCAGGTTCGGCAGGATCAGCGGCCACAGCGTGCCGGTGAGGTGGAAGTTCGCCCACCACAGATAGAGCGGCACGGTGGTGATCTGCGGTGGCAGCAGCATCATGCAGATGATGACGAGGAACACCACATTGCGGCCGCGCCAGCGGAGCTTCGCCAACGCGTACGCCGCCGGAATGCTGGACACCAGCATGAAGCCGGTGGCGAGGCAGGCGTACAACAACGTGTTGAGCAGGTAGCGGCCCATGTCCAGCTTGCGGAAGACATCGAGGTAGTTGCCGAAATGCCAGTGTGTCGGCCAGTAGTTGCTGGTCAGCGACTGCTGGTCCGACATGAACGACGTCAGCACGATGAAGGCGACGGGTGCGAGCGCGCACACCGCGATCGCGATCCCGATCGAGTGTCGCGCCACGAAATACAGCAGGCCGTCTCGCCGGGCGCGCCGGACTGGACTCGGCCTCGGTTCGGCGACTTGCGTCGTGGCCGACGCGGCGGTGACGGCGGTCATGACGTTGCTCCGTCAGGTCGGTCGGTCATGACGCCCCCTCGGTGAATGCGCGGGATCGGCGCAGCAGCACCGCGATGACGGCGAGCGTGACGAGGAAGAGCACGATCGCGAGCGCGTTGGCGTAACCGAGCAGGTTCTGCGGGAACCCCGCCTGGTAGAGATACAGCGGGTAGGTCAGCGTCGACTCCTGTGGGTAGCCGAAGCTGCCCGACGCTCCGCCCCCAACGGTCGCCTGGCCGGATGCGGCCGCGGCAGCGACCGCTGCCTCGGTGAAGAACGACAGGGTCGCGATGATGCCGGTGATCGAGATGAACAGCACGACCGGGGCGATGGTCGGCAACGTGACGTTGCGGAAGCGCTGCCACGCGTTCGCGCCGTCGATCGACGCCGCTTCGTAGAGGCTCAGCGGCACGTCGAGCAACGCGGCCAGGAAGATCACCATCGTGTTGCCGATGCCCCACATGGACAGCAGCACCAGCGACGGCTTGGACCACGACGGCGAGTTGAACCAGAGCGGCCCGTCGATGCCGAACTTGCTGAGCAGCGTGTCCACCGGACCCACGCCGGGCTTCAGCACGTAGACGAACGCCAGCACGCCGGCCACCGTCGGAATCATCGCGGGCAGATAGAACACCGTGCGATAGAACGACGAGCTACGCCGGAACTTGCTGAGCAGCATGGCGCTGCCGAGTCCGGTGAGGATCTGCGCCGGCACCATGACGAGCACGAACCACAGGGTGTTCCAGGCCGCGGTCCGTACGAACGGGTCCTGGAAGAGGTACCGATAGTTGCCGAGACCGAACCACGTGCCCGGCGCGTCGAGAATGCCGAACTTGTGCAGCGACGAGTTCAGCGCGACGCCCAGCGGGAAGATCAGGAAGATCGCGATGCCGAGCAGCGCGGGTGCCATGAATGACGTGACGGTCAGGTAGTGCCGTCTGGTACGCCGTCGACGCGAGGCGGCCGGACCCGGCGTGACGGTGCTCGACCCGGGCGCGGTCACGCCGGGCCGCCGGCGCGGCCGGGCTAACCCGGGCCGCGCCGACGCGTCGGTGGCGGACATGTAGCTATCCCGCTATCGCTAGGGCTTGGTTTATCTGGGTATCCAGTTGTGTCAGGCCGGCGGCCAGGTTCGGCACCTTGCCCGCCTGCCACTTGTCGACGAACGCGCCCATGTCGTCCTGGTAGGTCGTGCCAGCGCCGCTCGGTGGCGTGGTCGACGTCGCCGGGTTCGACGAGATCTGCAGGAACACCTTGAAATTCGGATCGGCGGACAGGTTCGGCGACTTCAGTGCGGAGAACGTGGTGGGTACGTTCTTGATGCCGTTGGCGAGCTTGACCATGGCGTCGGTGTTCGTCGTGAGGTACTTGATGAACTCCCACGCCGCCTCGGGGTTCTTCGAACCGCGCGAGATGCCGATGACGTTGCCGGTGATGTAGCCCGAGCCGTAGGCGGATGCCCGGTCGGCGGATACCGGCATCGGCGCCACGCCGTAGTCCACCTTGGACTCGTCGGCCTGGATCGACGCGATGCGCCACTCGCCGTCCATGTTGATGGCGAGCTTGCCGGCCTCGAACGCGTTCTGCGCACTGAACTCGTCGCCGAAGCTCGCCTCGAACTTCGTGAGCTTGGCGTAGCCGTACCAGTCGACGAGCTGCTTCTGCCAGGTGAGCAGCTGCTGCCACGCCGGGTCGGTACCGATCGCGGACTTGCCGTCATCGGTCAACCACTTCGCGCCAACCATCGGGGCAAAATGCGAGGCGGAGTTCTCGTACTGGCCGAACAGCGGGTCCCATCCGGCGACCTTGATCGACCCGTCCGGGTTGAACTTCGTGAGCGCCTTCGCGTCGGCGGCCAGTTCGTCGAGTGTCTTCGGCGGAGCCGCGATGCCGGCCGCGGCAAACATTGTCTTGTTGTAGTAGATGCCGTAGGCGTCGTTGAGGAACGGCATCGTGCAGCGCTTGCCGTTGTATTGCGTGTAGTTGAGCACCGGAGTCGGGATGTCCGACAGGTTGATCTTGTCACGCTTGATGTACGGCGTGAGGTCCTGCCACGCGCCCGACTGGCAGAACTTGCCGACGATGTCGGTGGAGAACGACAGGCCGACGTCCGGTCCGCCGCCGGCCGCGATCGCCTGCGTCATCTTCTCGTCGTCCTGACCGTCCTTCACGGTCACATGGATCTTCGGGTGAGATGCCTCGAAGTCACTGACGACGCCCTGGATCGCCGCGGACTCGCGGTCGGTGAAGAAGTGCCAGAACGTGATGTCACCCGATGCCTGCGAGCCCGGGGAGGCGATCGGCTTGGTCGGGTGGCTGCTTGGCGTACAAGCAGCGATGGCGAGCAACGCCATGGCGATGGCGGCCGCGCCGGCAAGACGCGTTGGCCGCGGGTGAGGCTTCATGGCCGTACTCCAATCGAGCGGGATCTGCGGGGTGGACGGGGATTGCGTCAGGCGGTTCGGGGGCGGGCGGAGCGGTGCGATGGTTCTAGTGGTGCGGTCATTGGCGATGGTTGTGCTGTACGGAGCGGATCAGGTCTTCACGAACGCGTTCCAACCCGGCGTCGATCGCGCCGAGCAGAACGGGATCGTCGGTCACGCCGGTGGTGGCGATGGTCGCCTCGAGCGGACCGCTGGCGCGCAACGCGACCGTGGTGGCGTCGCGCAGGCGGTCGCCGCCGGCCCGGCCGACCGTGCCGGCGAGGACGATCAGCGACGGGTCCAGCACCGCGACCACGGTGGCCGCGGCGATCGCGACGCGCTGGGCGAGTGCGGCAAGGAACGCGGCGCCGCCGGCCTTGACGGCGGCGGCCGGGTCGGTCGCTCGCACTCCGTGCTGGGCGGCGAGCGCGACGACCGCCGGGCCGGCGAGCACGCTGTGCAGATCCGGCGCGTCCCGGAGCAACGTGCGGGCGCCCGGCAGACCGAGTGGCATGTAGCCGATCTCGCCGGCACCGCCACGCGAGCCACGCAACAGCGTGCCGCCGAGATCGATGGCGAGCCCGAGGCCGTAGTCGATCCACAGCAGCGCGAACGCGTCGGCGCCGCGCGCGACACCGTGCCGTCGTTCCGCGATGGCCGCCAGGTTCACGTCGTTGTCCACCTCCACGGTCGCGCCGAGCCGCCGGCGGAGCCGCGACACGAGTCCCGCGCGGCCGAGCCCGGGCACGTCCACGTGATGGATGGCGTCGGTGGTCGGGTCGTAGGAGCCGGGTACGCCAAGGTGTGTGTGCCGGATCCGGTCGGGCGCAAGGCCGGCGTCCCGGCACACCGAGTGCAGGGCCTTCACGAGCGCATCGGCGGGTTCGGCGACGTCCAGTCCGACAACGCGTTCGTGTCGCGCCCGCGTCGCGCCGGACAGGTCGGTGACGGCGAGCGCGACCTCAGGCTGGCGGCCGGTTTCGCGCACCGAGAGGGCCGCGGCGTACGCGCCGTCGGGGTTCGTCGCGTAGATCTCGGCGTTTGGCCCGGGGCCGCCGCTAGTGTGTCCGGTGACGATGGCGAGGTCGGCCGACACGAGCGTGCGGAGCACCTCGGAGGTGGTCGGCTTGGACAGGCCGGTGAGTTCCCGGATGTCCGACCGTGTGAGCGGTCCGCGGCTGAGCAAGTGGGCGAGCACGGCACTGGTATTCATGGCCCGGAGCAGCTTCGCCGATCCGGACAGGCGTTCCACCGACGTACTCATCAATCCCATAGACACCTATCGATTAGGCAACCTGTCTGACTATTGGGCGACACCGTACGGCTGTTGAAGCTGCCTGTCAATGGCCTGTGCGGTGGCTCCGCGGTGGTCGGCACAAGGGCCTTCAGACGATGCCCGTCGGGCGGCGGTGCCGCGGATTTGTCGCCCTCAATGGGCGGTATCGGCCACGAACGACCCGACGGTACGGCGTGCCGTCGTTGTGGACGGAGCGCATTGGACGGATCGATGACCTCTAATGTGGACACGCAATCCCGATATCCTGGACGCCTCGGTCAAATCGTGGCACCGTGGACTCATGCCAGAGTCTGGAGTAAATGCGACAGCGGCTGCCCTGCTCGGGCTGCTGCACGATGGTCCGATGACCGGTGGTCAGTTGATGGCCGAGGCCGAACGCAGGCTCGGCTCCTATTGGTCGATGACGCGCAGCCAGGTCTACCGCGAGCTGCCCGCGTTGGCGGACATGGGCTACGTCCGGATGGGCCGGCCGGGGCCACGCTCCAGCCAGCCGTATTCGATCACGCCGGCCGGCCGCCGCGCGTTCTCGCGATGGCTGAACGAGGAGCCGGCGCGCGAGGCGGTGCGGAACCCGGTCGTGTTGCGGGCCGCGTTCGGCAAGTTGCAGAGCCCGTCGTCGCTGGCCACCGCGTACGCGGACGCGACCAGCTATCACACGCAGGCGCTCGCGGACCTTCGTGAGTCGGTCAAGACAATGCGGAAGGACGGCGAGAACTTCGCCGCCGCCGCGCAGGAGTTCGCGATCGGCTA
>Ga0126377_10002735_pt1 | contig 12272 bp, 10 predicted proteins | sample PanSoiMetPlot_22_FD_92647 | JGI IMG/M metagenome (GOLD analysis project Ga0126377, IMG submission 92647) | Tropical forest soil microbial communities from Panama - MetaG Plot_22 | ecosystem: Environmental > Terrestrial > Soil > Tropical forest > Bulk soil | place: Panama | collected 2016-02-17
CCGCTCGATCTACGATTTTGCCGAGCGGGTAGACCAGCGAGCAGTGAATAAACGGGTTCTCGAATCGCTCATAAAATCTGGCGCTTTCGACGGCGTCGCCCGGAACCGGGCGGCGATGATGGCGGTTCTGGACAAGGCGATCGAGTATGGCGCTAGGGCGCAACGCGACAAACTCTCCGGGCAGTCCGGTCTGTTTGCCGACGCGATGACCGCGGCGGTTGAAGAACCTGCGCTTCCACAAGTCGCCTCATGGAGCAAGAAAGAGAGCCTGGCTTTCGAGAAGGAGGCGCTGGGATTCTACGCCAGCGGCCACCCTCTGGAGGATTACGCCGAAGCCATCAAGGGGCTGACGCGGTTCGACAACGGTAACATCGAGGAGGCGGCTCATGGGGATCAGGTCGCGTTGGGAGGAATCATCGTCGATCTGGCGACGAAGACCACGAAAAAGGGAGACCGCTTCGCGCTGTTCCGACTCGAAGATCAGTACGGGGCCGTGAAAGTGGTCTGCTGGCCTGAACAGTTCAACAAGTACAAGAACCTTCTTCAATCTGATGAGGTCGTGCTCGTCAGAGGCAGGCTTGAAATCTCCGATGAGGGCGGCTCGACAATTGTCGTTCAGGAGATTCATCAGTTGGAAAGGGCCAGGTCGAACGCGGCAAGGGCGATCATCGTCAGGATGCCGGAACGCTCAGTCACGGCCAAGGGACTTGCGTCGTTGGGCGACCTCGTCTCCAGGCATCAGGGCGCCGCTACCGTTCTGCTTCAAGTGGAGACCGATGACGGTATGACGATCCATCTCAGGCCGCAGCAATTCTTCAGGGTGAATGTTTCGCCGGAATTGACTGCGGAGATAGAAAAAATAGGAGACAACTGGCAAGTCGAGTTAGTGGTTGGCGAATAATATGAAATTGGTAAAGAACGAACAGGATGTCGGTCAGGCGGCGATGGAGCGCGTCCAGTTGGCCAGACATGACCGGCGGCCTTATGCGCAGGATTTCATCAGCAGGATTTTCACCGATTTTTACGAGATTCATGGTGATCGAAAATTCCGCGACGATCCTGCCATTGTGTGCGGCGCGGCCAAGTTTCAGGGACGACCGGTCGTCGTGGTCGCTCACCAGAAGGGCAGGGACGTGCGTGAGAGGCAAGTCAGGAATTTCGGAATGCCCAAGCCGGATGGGTACAGAAAGGCGTTGAGGGTGATGAAGATGGCCGAAAAATTCGGTCGCCCGATATTGACCTTGATAGACACCCCCGGCGCCTATCCCGGGATAGACGCCGAGGAACGCGGTCAGGCGGAAGCTATCGCGGTCAACCTGCGCGAAATGGCGCGGCTGAAGGTCCCGATCATCGTGACAATAACCGGTGAGGGAGGATCGGGCGGCGCTCTGGCCATCGGCGTGGGCGATGTGACGAACATCCTCGAAAACGGCATTTACTCGGTGATCTCGCCTGAAGGCTGCGCGGCGATCCTGTGGAAGGACTCTGCCCTGGCGCCACAGGCGGCGAGCAGCTTGAAGCTGACCGCGTTGGAGCTTAAAAGCCTGGGGATTGTCGATCGAATAGTGCCAGAACCCGAAGGCGGCGCGCACGAGGATTGGGATAGGGCGGCGGCCTATCTCGCCGATGTGTTGAAAGAATCGCTCGCCGAAGTCGACTCGATGACAAATATTGACCGCATTGCTCGCAGGTATGAGAGATTCAGGAAAATGGGGGCCGTGGAGGTTTCGGAATGATGTCGGAGCAGGGAGGAAGGATTGTCGGCGCGCCGACAATCCTTCTAAGGCTAATAGCTAGAATGGGATATCATTGTCATGGGGCGGTTCCATGTCGTCGCCTTCAGGCTGACGTTGTCCCTGGGTAGATTGAGATGTGAAAGCTTCACCAGCTTCATCCCCCTTCGCCCCCAGAAAATGCAGATCTGTGGCGTCCACCGCTAAAGACGTTCTTTTGACTCCATCTCGATCGGTATACTCTTCCTGTCTCAGTCTGCCCTCAACATAGACTTGCTTGCCTTTGGAGAGATATTGATTCGCGATTTCGGCCAGCCTTCTCCATAAAGTGACTCTAAACCATGTCGTGATGTCTTGAGGCTCGCCGGTGCGCGGGTCCTTACGCCTCTCTGTGGTCGCGACGCTGATATTGCAAACAGCCACGCCTTGAGGCGTATATCTGAGCTCCGGGTCCCTGCCGAGGTAGCCGACTATTACGATTTTGTTAAACGAAGCCATAGGGGTTCTCCTTGTTAAGAGTTGTTAGGTTGTTGTGAGCGACAGCTTCTCGCTCACTGAATGTCGCGCCGAAACGCCACTCCATAAATGTCGCTCAAAACGTCGTGATGACGCGCAGGGCTATCTTTTCGCCTCCCCCAATCTGAGGAGTTCCGCTTTCGCAATCTCGGATTCCTGAGAATTGGGGTAAAGAGATACAACGGACTTCAGAGCCTCGACCCCTTCCTGGCGTCTCTCCATTTGAAGCAAAGTCAATCCTTTTTTGAGGCGAGCGCTAGCTACCCTATCGCCGTTGGGATATTTCGTGAGGAGGCTGTCGTATTCGGCCAGCGCTTCGGCGAGTTTTCCTTGCGCGGCAAGACTCTCGGCGATCCAGAACGCCGCGTCATCAGACTTCTCGGTTTGACCGAAAGTCCTCAGGTAAGCTCTAAAGAGATTGATGGCCGAATCGTAATCTCCTTCCTTGAATTTCAGGTACGCCTGTGAGAACCCGATCTCCGGGTCATCCGTATTCGGCCTGTTATTCCGGCTCTCCTGCTCCTGCAGCTTGCGCTGAAATTCTTGCAGCGATTGTTTAAGAGAATCGATGTTTTGACCCAGTTGAGAGACCTGCCGATTACTGGCGCCGATTTGCTCAGAGATTTTTGCCAGGTGGGCGTTGACTCCGGCGACCGCATTAGCTTGCGACCCCTGATTGCGCTGTAACTTATCGTCGATTGATGATAAAGTTCTCGTGGAAGTCTCTGAAGCGTTTCCCAGAGTGTTAAACGAGGTCTCGGATTTCACCTGCCATTTATCGAATGATTCCTGTAGATCTCTTATCTGTCTTTGAAGCACCAGGACTTCACCCTGCAGTCTGATGATGAGTTCTTTGTCGTCCCCGTTTGGGATGGCTGCCCCGGTAATCAGAATTATCGCCGCGGCGAAGGCTAAATATCGGTATCGCTGACCAGATTGCTGCATAGATCGCTCCTTTTCTAATTGATTTTGATATACGCTCGTGTCGCTGTCGCGTACAAGGCCTTCGTCGGGGGGCAACGGAAAGCGCAAGAAGTACAAGTATGGAATAGTTTTCTATTCATTCCCAAGCTCTTATCACACTAATGAGTCTCGAAGTATAATCTTTCCGGTTTGCGACGTAAACGAGTTTCTGAAACAGCCAATGGGATATGCTGCGACTTTTGAATATCGTAAATTTTGCGGTAATTGATCGGTTGCAAGTGGAGTTCAAGCAGGGCCTCAACGTCCTGAGCGGGGAAACCGGGTCGGGGAAGTCGATCCTGATAGACGCATTGGGCCTGCTGCTGGGTGATCGTTCTTCCGCGGACTTCATCAGGACTGGTGAGAATCGCGCTTTCATCGAAGGCGTCTTCGAAATAGAGGGCAATACGCCGCTAGAGGAGTTGCTCACCCTAGCGGGCGTGGACACGAGCGAGGGCGAAGCGCTGATCAGGAGGGAATTGGTCGCCCAGGGGAGAGGAAGGATTTTTATCAATAATCAGGTCGCCAATGTCGGCTTGCTGAAATCGATACAGCCACACCTGATTGACATACACGGGCAGGGCGATCAGCAGAGCCTGCTTCTGCCGGAAGCCCACCTCAACCTCTTCGACTCTTTCGCCGGGGCTTTAAAAAATCGCGCGCGCGTGTCGCAGGCTTATGATAATCTGCAGCGCCTGGCGAGGGAGTTGGAGCAGATCCGGCAGAGCGAGTCGGAGCGTCTGCGAACTCTGGACATGATAAATTTTCAGATTTCGGAGATCGAGCAGGCCCGCCTGACGCCGAATGAAGACGTGGAGTTGGATGCGGAGCGAAATCTGCTTGTCAACGCCGAGAGGCTCGCCGACCTGTCCGGCGACGCTTATAGGAGGATTTACGATGACGAGAACTCGATTCTCTCCTCCCTCTCGGTGGCGCAAAAGAGGATCACCGACCTGGCGTCGGTGGACAATCGCTTCGCCCCTTACGCAGAGCAGTTGTCCACGGTCAAGCACATTCTCAACGATGTGGCCTTCTTCCTGGGGGAGTATTACGGGGGCATCCAGGCGTCTCCCGATCGGCTCATCGCGGTGGATGACCGTCTGATGGAGTTGAATCGCATCAAGAGGAAGTATGGCGATTCGGTGGCGGCGGCGCTGGAAACCCTCGCCGAATTGGTCGGGCGTAGGGAACAGTTGATGAACAGCGATGAGCATTGCCAGGCGCTCGAAGCGCAGTTGCTGCAGGCGCTCGATGATTATGAGAAAGAATCTTCCGCCCTGGGCGACTTGAGACGCGGGGCGACGGCGAGGTTCGAAAACGCCGTCAATAATGAACTCAAGGACGTGTCGCTCGGCGCCGCGCGCTTTTCTGCTATGCTTGGCCCCTCGCAAAAAGGCCCGTTGGCTCAAAAATTGCAGTTTCTGCTGGGAGATGGGATTGGCGATGTTGATAAGGGAGGGGTTCGGCGCTCCGGGAATGAGGACGTAGAATTCCTGTTTTCCGCCAACCCTGGAGAGGAGATGCGAGCCATGAACGGGGTCGCTTCCGGTGGCGAGCTTTCCAGGCTGATGCTGTCGCTCAAAACGATTACGGCGCCCTCGCTGTTTCCCAAGACCTTGATATTCGACGAAATCGATGTCGGCATAGGCGGGAAGGTCGCCGACGCGGTGGGGATGCGACTGCGCAGGCTGGCAAAGACCAATCAGGTTTTATGTGTGACTCACCAGCTCCAGATCGCCAGGTATGCCGACGCTCATTTCCTGGTGAATAAGGGGGTCGTCAATGGCCGAACACTCACGAATGTTGTCGAACTGGATGAGCAGGGAAGGATTGAGGAGCTTGCCAGGATGATTGGCGGCTCCGAAATTACTGCGTCGGCCAGGAAGCACGCCAAGGAATTGATCAAATCCGTTGCGGTTGAGGGCTGATTTTATACCGAAGCGGAGGTTGAAGTGATACATGAGGTTTTAATGTTCCGTATTTGGTAATAAAATCGGTACCTTGCAATGGATATTTCAATTCGTGCATGAGCCATGGGAAAAAAAGTCTATCTCGAAACATATGGATGCCAGATGAATGTTCACGACAGTGAGAAAGCTGTACGTGTGTTTTCTGACCTCGGGTATGCGCACACATCCGAGGTAGCTGAAGCTGATCTGGTCTTGCTGAATACCTGCATGGTCAGGGAGAAGGCTGCGCGTAAGGTGTTCGCGAGAATAAATGAGATAAAGAATGAGATAAAGAGAGACCGGTCGAAAACAGCGTCTGATTCTGATAACGAATTGCCGATGTTTGGAGTCATGGGGTGTGTAGCGCAGGCGGAGGCTGATCGTCTGTTTGAGCGCAGCCGGGATATAAAGATGGTGATGGGGACACAGGCGATCTCGCGGCTGCCGGCGCTGATGGAACAATTGGATAAGGGGTTCAGTAGGGTCATAGATGTTCGACTCAGCAAGGACGCCGAGTTCCTGGAGTTGGAGGCGTCCGGCAGACAGACTAAACACGTCGCATACATTACCATCACCGAAGGCTGCAACAAGTTTTGTTCATTCTGCATTGTTCCATTCACGCGTGGGCGTGAACGAAGCCGGCCCGCCGATCGCATCATCGACGAAGCGAGAGCCCTCGGCGAACAGGGCTACCATGAAGTTCAATTGCTCGGGCAGAACGTCAACAGTTATGGCCTGAGCGGGCGGTATCATGGAAACCCGGCCTCGGCGCCCTCCGCGCAAGAGGACGGCGATGAAATCACATTCGCCGAACTCCTGAGCCGGGTTGCGGCCGAGAGCGGCGTTCCGAGGATCAAGTACACCACCTCATACCCCAGAGACTTCGATGAAGAGGTCGTTCGAGTGATGGACGCGCACGAGAATCTGTGTGAGTGGATACACCTGCCGGCCCAGGCCGGGAGCGATCGGGTGCTGAGGGCGATGCGAAGAGGCTACACCAGGAGGGAATACATCGAGAAGATTGACGCCATCAAGGGGGCGAGAAAAGAGATCTCGGTCACCGGGGACATGATTATCGGCTTTCCCGGAGAGACGGATGAGGATTTCAACGAGACCATGAGCCTGGTCGCTGAGGTCGAGTACGACGGCCTGTACATCTTCAAATACTCGCCGCGACCCAGAACCCCGGCCGCCGCATACCCTGACTCGATTCCCGAAGAGGTGAAGACGGAGAGGTTTTTGAGACTGCAAGAGCTGCAGGATCGAATTCAGAAGCGGCGTTACGAAAGATACCTCGGACGAACAGTTGAGGTGTTGGTTGAAGGAACGAGTTCAAGATCGACTTCAGACTACACCGGACATACAAGGTGCAACAAGGTGGTGAATTTCCCCGCGGCCGCTGAAGCTTTGGGCAAGTTGCTTAGGGTGAAGATAACCGCAGTGAAGAGCCATAGCCTTTATGGGGAAATGGCTGGGGATTATGCTTAAAGATTGTGTTTAACAGCGCCACGCGCGTAAGCAAGAGGCTGAAGCGATTGAATGGCCCTTTGCTTACGCGCGCGGCGCTGTCGGAAGAGGAATTTTGGAAGAGGAATTATGGAGCTGGAAGTCAAGATTCGAGGTCTTTTGGTTGACCCTACTACGAACTCTCCGATAGTTCTGCTGAAGGAGCTGGACGGCGAAGGCATCTTGCCCATCTGGGTCGGGCCGTATGAGGCCAATTCGATCGCCTCCGAGATCGAAAAACTCTCCCCGCAGCGACCGATGACGCACGACCTGCTGAGAAACGTGATCATGCAGATGGGCGGCGATGTGAGGCGTGTGGTGGTGACGGAACTCCGCGAGAACACCTTCTACGCCGTGATTGAGATAATGAGCGACGGCCAGTTGGTCTTGATCGACTCCAGGCCCAGTGACGCCATCGCCCTAGCCCTGCGCGTCGATTGCCCGATCTTCATCCGCGAAGAAGTCCTGGAGGCGTCCAAGCGCGGCGACGGCGCCGGAATTCAGGAAGATGAGGGCCTGGAAGAAGAGGTCGAATGGCCGGAAGAGATCGATGACGTCAGCGACTATAAGATGTAAACAAAAACCTAAAACTATTAGACTTAAACGAAGACCTAACGATGACTGCCTTAGCCAACGGGGAGGCCAATTTGCGAGGCATTAAGATCGCAATTGCGAATCAAAAGGGAGGTGTGGGGAAGACCACAACCGCGATCAATCTCTCTGCCGCTCTCGCGCAGAAGGGAAAAAAGGTCTTGCTCGCCGACATCGATCCTCAGGCCAACAGCACCATCTCTTTTCTAGATAACGGGAAGATCGAGAATAGCCTGTCTATCTATGACCTTATGACTGACATGAAGCTGTCTTTAAGCGACGTCTTAAAGAAAACGTCAGTGGAAAATCTGGATATTATCCCGTCGCGGATACACATGGCCAAACTGGAAAGGGAATTGATCGGAGAACTTGACGCCCACTTCCGGTTGAAAGACAGACTCGATCCGATGACCAAAATGTACGACGTTGTGGTAATTGACACTCCGCCGACACTGGGTCTGATAACGGTAAACGCCTTGGTTGCCGCTACCCATCTGATAATCCCGATCCAATCGTCATACTTTGCGCTTGAAGGCACAGATGACCTGCTGGAAACAATCGAAAGAATCAAAGCCAGACCTAACCCGGAACTTGAGGTTCTGGGGGTCGTGGTGACTTTGCATGATCGCAGAACAACCTTGTCACGAGACATATATGACCAAATTTGTCAGGTATTCGGAGACAAGGTTTTCTCGACCACCATCTCGAAATCCGTCAGGTTGGAAGAAAGTCCGGCCTACAAAGAATCGATATTTACTTTTGCTCCAGCCTCGACTGGCGCAGTTGAATACGCAAATTTATGCGAAGAGGTGATTCGCCGTGCCTGTTAAACGTGGTTTGCCCACAACTATAAAGATGAGACACGACCGTCACTACGTTGAGGAACTGTCCTCACGTGGCGCGACCGTCGGACGAATGATCGCGCTCGACCGCCTGGAGCCTAATCCGCTGCAGCCGCGGGTAGACATCGGCGATCTGGAAGAGCTGGTGGCTTCAATCAGAGAACGGGGAGTGCTCGAACCGCTCCTCGTGCGCCCGTCGCAGGTAGGCGGGCGATTTATGATCATCTCCGGCGAGAGAAGATTTCGGGCGGCCCGCGAAGCGGGACTGCGCGAAGTCCCGTGCATAGAGTTGAACGTCGATGACCGGGCGGTTGCGGAGATCGCGCTGATCGAAAACCTCCAGCGCAAAGACCTCACGCCCTATGAAGAGGCTGAAGGCTTGCTGGCCCTGAAGGACCGCTTCGGCTACACGCACGAAGACATCGCCAAAAAGATCGGCAAGTCGCGGTCGTCCGTGACCGAGTCTTTGATCATCGCCGCGCTGCCGGACGAGATCAAAAATCTGTGTCAGAAAGCCAGCATCAATTCGAAATCGATGTTGCTCCAGGTCGCCAAGCAATCGGACGCCGATTCGATGCTCGAATTCATCAACCGCGTTTCCGAGCTGGGAATGAATCGTGACGATGCCAGAAAGGCCGGCAAGAAGAAACAGTCGCGACCGCAACCATACGTCTTCCGCCATCAATCCTCATCCAAAGACTACACTATAGAGGTGAAATTCCGCAGGTCGTCAGTGTCGAAGGAGGAACTGCTGCAGGTCATTCAAAGATTACTCGCCGAGTTGATGGAGTCTCAGGACTGATAGAATAGATTTCCGTGGCCGCTTAACGCCGTCCTGATGTCAATCTGCTATTGAAAGGCTTTCCCTCGCTAAGTCAATCCGGCGAGATTGGGACACGCAGATCAACCACGGGGATCACGGGGAAAGGCAATACAGATCAGCCTCCCCGTGATCCCCGTGGTTGATCTGCGCCAACGTCTACGGATTCGATTCAGTTTTGCGCCTTTGCGAGAAATTCGATTCTTCAAGGTGAACGCCTGAGTCATTTTTTGATCTGGCAAAAAAGGTTGACTGTCGATATGCGCAGGTGTATCGTTTGCGCCGTCTCAGCGTTGTTCTTTCTGATTACTGATTTCTCAAGCATCACCAAGACAAATGCAGGCAGTCATCGCCGAATTGTAGATCGACAACGCGGTTCAAACCGGGACGTCTGACAGTAGGTTTTGGTGTTTGAGCGACAGGCCCCAGCCGAACAATGCGCTCAGCGCGCCGTGGAAATCAACAAAATTCGGATAACGCCATAGAGCCGACGGGCTTTCGATTGATTTATTGGATGAGTGATTGAGGAGCGCCTATGTCTGTAGGGCTAGATAATCTGAAGCACATCGTCGTCCTGATGATGGAAAACCGGTCATTCGACCACATGCTGGGCGCCTTGAAGAAGGTGGATCCACGCATAAATGGGCTGTCGGGTGACGAATTCAACCCGGACACCATGGACACGGCGATCAAGGTTCAGCCGATCGCCGAGTATCAGGGCCAGCTCGACCCCGACCCCGATCATCATTTCCCCGGCGTCAATCTTCAATTGTACAACGGCGCGGGCGGCCCGCCGGCAAAGCCTTCCATGCAGGGTTTCATCAAGAGCTACTTTCAAAAGCGCCGCGACGTCAACCATTCGCACAAGATCATGTACTACTTCCCGCCTGAGAAGATTCCGATTCTGACGGGGCTGGCGCGCAGTTACGCGGTATTCAACGGCTGGTTTTCATCGATCCCCGGGCCGACGCTGTGCAACCGCGCCTTCGCCCACTACGGAACTTCGTTCGGCGAGGTCGGCATGAACCTGTTTTATTTGAACGTGCCGTACCTGAGCATCTACGAGCGCATGCTGAATGCGGGCCGCACGGCCAAGCTCTATTACTTCGATCAACAAAGCTCGTCACAGGAGGTTGTCAATCTGCTCAAGAGACAGCCGCGATTGTTCGGGCTTTACGAGGACTTCCTCCGCGACTGTAAGAAGAACAGGCTGCCGGACTACTGTTTCGTCGAACCGAACTACAGCGACCATGAGGATGACGGCGGCGGCGAGTTGATCGCCTCTGACCAGCACCCAGATCACCACGTGCTGGCCGGCGAGGCCTTCATCGCCTCCGTCTACAACGCGATTCGTAAGAATCCCAACCTGTGGAAGAGCACCCTGCTGCTGATTACTTATGACGAACACGGCGGCATATACGACCATGTGCCGCCGCCGGCTTGCACGCCGGACGGCTTCGTCGCTTCCGCGGAAGCCACCGGGACGGGCGCGCCGTTCGCCTTCGATCGGCTGGGCGTGCGCGTGCCGGCGGTCGCCGTATCGCCATGGATTCCCAGGGGCGCCGTGGTCGCAGGGCCTGAAGACCCGGTCAACGGCCGTGTCTTCGAGCATGCCAGTATTCCGGCCACCGTGACGCAGGCGTTTCAGCTTCAAGACGAAAACCGCTCGCCGCGCGAGAAGGCCGCCAGTACTTTTCTTGACCTGCTTTCGGATCAGATGCGACCTGACGGCGATTGCCCTGTGTTTAAATAGGAGACGAAAAAAATATGGCCAAGTCAGAAAATATAATCCGCATTCTGAAGCTGCCCTCCGACGCGTTCAACAAGCATCGTCCCGTATCCGACCTCCTGTGGACTCAGGTGGAGCATCTGGCCGCGGTCATAATAGGAATGATTGATGGCGAGAGGCGGGCGATAACTACTGAAGAGCAGGCCAGCGCTTTCATCAAAAAGTACACCGCATTGCTGCATTCGCCGGCCGCCGGCAAAAAGCATGCCGCGGCGCCCAATGGGGCAGGGAAGCAGCCGGCGCGTTTGTCCGGCAATGGGGTAGGGAAGAAGGCGGCGCGTTCATCCGGGAAAGGGGCCATGAAGAAGCCCACGCGTTCGTCCAAGCGATAAACAGACTCCGGACCAACCGGATCACGGGGCCGAGTCAATAAGAAGGAGGTCACATGCGCCGACATACGCTTTTCCTCTGCGCCTGTCTCATCGTCCTGGCAGGACGCGTCCATGCTCAAGAGGGCACACTGCAGGCCGAATTTCGACGTGAAGGCGAGTCGTTCAAAGCGAATTGCGCTAAGTTCAGTATTACATCTCTGCCCGGTTGCGCGGAGGTTCTCTTCCTCGGCCATCCGCTGCACGTCGCCGTGGGCAGCGTCGCGCCGCAGAACGGCTTCGGCTTCGGCCCGGCGTTTGTGAGGCGCTGGAATCCGAACAATGACTGGCGGTTGAGCATTAATGCTGATGGCGTGGTGTCGAACAACGGCTCGTGGCGCGCGGGCTTTTACGCCAAGGCCGTCCGCACGAAGATAGAACCGGGAACCACCGCCGTTCGTCCGTATCCCATCTTCAATGTCTATGCGCAGGCGACTTCTCTTAACAAGATCGCATTCTACGGGCTGGGACCGAATACGGCGCGCGCCGATCAGACCTTCTTCGGCATGCGCGAAACGATTGCCGGAACCAACGTCATCTATCCCGTATTCAAGCCGCTTAACCTCGCGCTGCTCGGTGAGGTGAACGGGCGATTCGTTGACATACGCGGAAGCGATGGAAACCCGAGCCCTTCAATCGAGCAGGTCTACACGGAGGCGACTGCGCCCGGCCTCACACGCCAGCCGGCGTTCGCGCAGTTCGGTGAAGGCGTCAGAGCGCGGCCCACGTTATTCGCCGACTATCTGAGGCTGAATTACTCGGTCAACTTTCAGCAATTCGTCGCCGGCGAATCACGCCATTCCTTCAGGCGACTGACTGTAGATCTGGCGCATCAAATCCCGCTTTACAAGAGGACGCGAAGCCTGGCGCCGCGCGATCACAATGGACCTGACGATTGTTCGACCGGCGCCGGCGCCGATTGCCCTCGGATCACTCGCGACCGCGAAGGCAGCGTCGGATTGCGGCTGCTGATTTCGGAGTCCTTTACGTCCACCGGAAACGTCGTGCCGTTTTATTTCCAGCCGACGCTGGGCGGCTCTGACATAAATGGCCAATCGGCGCTGGCCAGCTTTCAAGACTATCGCTTCCGCGCGCCCAACCTGCTGCTTTTGCAAGGGAGCATTGAACACTCACTCTATGGGCCGGTCGGCCTTAGCTTCCGGGCGGAAACAGGGCGAGTCGCGCTCAGTCGAAG
>Ga0126377_10002736_pt1 | contig 12271 bp, 9 predicted proteins | sample PanSoiMetPlot_22_FD_92647 | JGI IMG/M metagenome (GOLD analysis project Ga0126377, IMG submission 92647) | Tropical forest soil microbial communities from Panama - MetaG Plot_22 | ecosystem: Environmental > Terrestrial > Soil > Tropical forest > Bulk soil | place: Panama | collected 2016-02-17
AACGGCAGCGCCGACTGCGTACGTTGGGTGCGCTCCTCGCATGATGCCGAGACGGCGTACGAGGACCTCTCGCCGCGATGCCGCCGGATCCGGGCGATGCCGTACCTCGACGGAGTGCCGTGCAGCATCCACGGCTATGTCCTGGACGACGGCGTGGCGGTCTTCCGTCCGGTCGAGCTGGTGGTGCTCCGGTCGACAGCCGAGGGGCGGTTCGTCTTCGCCGGGCTGTCGACCTGGTGGGATCCGCCGGCGTCGGTCCGGGAGCAGATGCGGGAGGTCGCTCGTAGTACGGGTGCATTGCTCGCCGATCGGGTCGGGTATCGCGGCGCGTTCAACGTCGACGGGGTGTCGACACGCGACGGCTTCCGGCCGACCGAGCTGAATCCGCGGTTCACGGTCGCGCTGGCGACTCTGGTGCCGCAACTTCCTATGGAGCTGTTGCACGCCAACGTCGTGGCCGGACACAGCGCCGGCATCAGCGCCGTCAACCTGGAGCGGCTGGTCGTCGCGACGGCGGACACCGATCGGCGGGCGTACCCGCTCGCCAGTTGCCGGCATCGGCTGGCCGACCTGGTCACCGCGCGGATCCGGGAGGGCATGGTCCTCGCCCGTCCGGCGGTCACGAGCGGCTCGATCGTGAGCTTCGCTCCGGCCGACGGCGTGCTCCGCCCGGGCAAACGGATCGCTGGGCTACTGGCGGGCGTGCTCCGGTTCGCCGATCGGCAGTGGGGCTGCGACTTCGGTGAGCTGTCGGTCCCGCCGGACGTTCACCCGCACGCCACACCCGGGTGAGTTATCCACAGATTCGCCGACGTCGGGCTCGGTGACCCCTTCGGCGAATAGCGTCTTCGGTGTTGCTAGAGATCCGGTCGAGAGGGGCCGGTGACAAGCCGTCAGGAGGAGACATGAGTAACCCCCAGGCCGTGGGACTCAACGAGGTCGGTGGCGTCACCAAGGGCGCCAACCAGACCATCGACGTCCAGAGCGGCAACGCCCAGCACGCCCGCAACACCCAGTCGACCGCTGACATGCTTGCCGGCAAGAACTACGGTCCGGCCAGCCGGGTTCAGTACTCCAGCCTGCTCGCCCAGGCCGGCGCCGGAAACACCCGCGCCCGTCACTCGTCCGAGTACGCGGAGAAGAAGGCCATGGGTGAGCGGCAGGCCGTGCAGGGCCACGACGACGCCACGCAGACCTACAGCACCGCTGCCAACCAGGCCGAGACCACCTTCGGTTCGCTGAACCGGCCGCTCTGATCGCCGACCGACCGCTCTGGAGACAAGGGACACAACGATGACGAAGATCCGCCACGATTTCGCTTCCAACGAAGAGGGCCTGGCGTTCACCAACGGTCAGGTCACCGGTGCGCAGGACGCTCGGGACGCCGCGGTGTCGGCCAACAACGTCGCGCGGGCCGGCCTCGGTGACGACGTCGCCGGTGCCGACGCGCTGGCGCAGCGCGCGCAGGTCGAGTTCCAGCGCGACACCGAGTTCGCCGACCTGGCGCAGGTCCAGCACAACCAGGGCCAATCCAGCAACGACATCCAGCACGCGACCGCGAGCCGGGTGCAGAGCCTGTTCAACAACGCCTGATCTGGCGTCGACGTCGAGCTCGAGTGACAGAGGGAGAGGAGGCTGGACATGAGTGGATACGGGATCGAGCCGGAGCCGGTCTATGGCTCCGGTAAGAACATCCACGGCCTCGGCCCGGAGGCGTTCAGCAGCGCCAACAACGTGCTGCAGTCCATCGCCGACGCGCAGGGCATCGTGCACCATCCGCAGGTGAGCAGCGCGTTGGGCGCCTTCTACGACACGCACTCCAAGGACGCGCACGCGCTGATGTACTCCGTCGAGGACTGCGGCGGCAAGATCGCCACGACATCGACGTTCTGCGTCGACGGCGAGAATGAGGCGACCGCCGCGTCGTCGGTGGCTGCGAACCAGGGTGAGCAGACCATGTCCGCCCTGAACCGGCCGATCTAGCCTGCCGGGGAGCGCCTGACAGCACAGCGGCATCGCAGGGAGGTCACGCGAGAGCGTGGCCTCCTTCGTCGTGTGTCTTGACCCTCACTCCGGTGTGATCGCGGTCTGGACCTGGCCGGCGAGGCCGTTGCGCGAGGCGTACAGCGCCCGGCCGACCGGCAGCGACTGCGCGCTCACGCCACCGATCACGCGGCCCTCCATGCGGTCGCCGGAGAAGATGAAGCCCGGCGTACCGAGATCGTTGAGCCGCTGGACGACCGGCTCGAACTGGGCTCGGGCGAAGCCGCCCATCCGGCGGGCCATCACGAAGTGGAAGCCGAGGTCGCGGCCCTGGGCGAAGTAGTCCACGAGCGGGTTGAGCGGGTTGCCGCTGGACGTCGACACCAGGTCGTAGTCGTCGACCACGACCAGCACCTCCGGCCCGGTCCACCACGAGCGGTTGCGTAGTTGCTTCGACGTGACGTCCTGACCCGGCAGCCGCTTCTTCAGCGAGGCAGCGATCTCGAGGCAGACCTGCTCGGCGGTCGGCGCGTCGGTTGCGTACGCCAGGTTGTAGTCCTTGCCGACCACGTCGAGCAGCGATCGCCGGAAGTCGACCACGGCGATGGCGAGCTTCTCGGCCGGCATCAGCTCCATGTGGCCGCGCAGGATGAGGCGCAGCAGGTTGGTCTTGCCGGTCTCGCCGTCGCCGAAGATCAGCAGGTGCGGGTTGGAGCTCATCAGGTCGACCGAGGCCGCGCTGAGGTTGCGGTCGAGCACACCGACCGGCACGCCCGGGTACTTCGGGTCGACCGGAGGCAGCTGGTCGCGGTTGACCGTGGTGGGCAGGACCCGGACGCGTTGCACGGCCTGCTCCGGCCAGCGCGCCTTCAGGCTGGCGACCAGGCTCGTGACGGCCGGTGACAGCCCCTCGTCGTCGGCGACGCCGTCGATGCGCGGGAGTGCGGCCTGGAACTGCAGACCAGGATCGACCAGCCCGCGGCCCGGAGCGTCCTTCGGGATGTTGGCCATCTCCTTGCGGCCGAACTGGCTGTCGAAGGCGTCGTTGAGCCGAAGCTCGATCCGGCCGCCGAACGAGGGCTGCATCCGCATCCGGACGTCCATCGTCTGGTTCACCGTGACGATGACGTGGATGCCGTAGTTGAGTCCGCGGGAGGAGATGTCGGCGACGGTGAAGTCGAGCGTGTCGTACTCCTCGCGGAATCCGCCCCAGCCGTCGATCACGAGGAACACGTCGCCCGGCGCATCCTTGGGCGCCCGACCGTCCGCCCGGGCCCGCCGGAACTCCTCGATGCTGCTGACACCCAGGCTGCGGAACAGCTCCTCGCGGCGCTCGAGCAACGTCACGACATCGTTGATCGTACGGCTGATCCGCTCGGGATCGGTCCTTGGCGTCACGGTCGCGATGTGCGGTGCGTCGGCCATCGAGCGCAGCGTGCCGCCGCCGAAGTCGATGCAGTAGAAGACGACGTCGGACGGCGCGTAGCGGAAGCAGAGCGAGGCGATCAATGAACGCAGCAGGGTGCTCTTGCCGCTCTGCGGAGCGCCCAGGACCATCAGGTTGCCTGCGCCGCCGGTGAAGTCCCAACGCATGGGGTACTGGTGCTGCTTGGCTGGCTCGTCGACCAGGCCGAAGATCGCGTCGACGGTCCCGACCGCGCCGTCCTCCTTGGTGTCGGTCAGACTGTCGAGCGGCAGCGCCGACGGCAGCGGCTCCAGCCAGACCTGGCGCACCGGTGTCGCACCGGCCCCGGCCAGTCGCTCGCAGATGACGTCGAGGTTGCTCTTCTCGTTCCTGGCCGCCGGTCCGGCCGGCTCGTCGCCGTTGGTGGTGAGCAGGGCGGCCTGCTGCTCGGCGATCCAGGCACCGAGGCCGTTGACCGACAGGTATGGCACCACCGGCACGGTCGTCTTCGGGCCCGACGATGGCGGGGTGTACGGCGACGAGACCAGCGCCGCCTTGAACCGCTCGAACACGGTGGTGTCGACCTTGAGATAGCCGGACCCGGGTTCGGGCGGCAGGTGATAGGCGTCCGGCACGCCGATCGCGTCGCGCGACTCGGTCTCGCTGAACGTCCGCAGCGAGATCCGATAGGACAGGTGCGACTCGAGCCCGCGGATCTTGCCGGTCTCCAGCTTCTGACTGGCCAGCAGCTGATGCACTCCGATCGAACGGCCGATCCGCCCGATGGCCACGAACAGCTCGGCGAAGTCCGGCTTGGCGGTCAGCAGCTCGGAGAACTCGTCGACGATGACCAGCAGATGGGGGAGCGGCTCAAGTGGCTCGCCCGCGTCGATCAGGTCGTGGTAGGCGGTGACGTTGGGCAGGTTGCCGACCGACTTGAGGATCTCCTGGCGCCGCTGCATCTCGCCGAACAGCGCGTCGTGCATCCGGTCGACCAGTGTCAGGTCGTCCTGCAGGTTGGTGATGATGCCGGCGATGTGGGGGATGTCCTCCATCGCCGCGAACGTCGCACCGCCCTTGAAGTCGACCAGCATCAGGGCGAGCCGATCCGGGCCGTGGTTGATCACCAGCGAGCTGACCAGGGTCCGCAGCATCTCCGACTTGCCGGAGCCGGTCGCGCCGACGACCAGGCCGTGCGGTCCCATGCCGCCGTGCGCCGACTCCTTGAGGTCGAGCATGACCGTGTTGCCGTTGCTGCCGATCCCGATCGGGACCCGCAACAACTCGCGGAGGCTGCGTGGCCGCCAGGTACGGGTTGGTTCGAGCCGAGCCGGGTCGTCGACGCCGAGGATCTCCGGCAGCCCGACCGTGTGGGTCAGGCTGTCGCCGCCTTCCTCCTCCTCGTTGACCCGCAACGGCGACAACTGACGAGACACGACCGAGGGAACGCCGGACGGAATGGCGTCGCGCCGGAACGGATGCGACCGCGATGCCAGCGTCATGTTGCCGTCGTAGCCGATCTGGATCCGGTCGTCGATCTGCTCGGGCTCGTCGCGGCGGTGCTCGACCAGGGCAACGACGTGGATGCCGAGCCGGTCCAGCGACACCGAGGGATCCGGCGAGATGAGGTGCTGGTGGGTGGTCAGCCCGTCGCCGTCGATGAACACGACGATGTGCTGCGGCGGCAGATGCTGCTGCCCGCGGGCCCGTTGATGACGATCGAGCCGGGCGTCCATCGTCGGCGCCAGCATCTCGGCCATGCCGGCGACGCTGTTCGCGATCAGGCGCGACGGCACGTCGCCGTCCATGAGCTGCGTCTCCTGGGCATGCGGCAGCCACTTGGCCCAGTCCCAGTGGTCCGCGTTGGCGTCGGAGCGTACGACCGCGATCTGAACTTCGTGCGGCGCGTGGAAGCTGGCCAGCTCCATCGCCATCGACGCCGCGAGATCACGGGTCGCGGCTGGCGCGCCGAGGACTGTCATCGCGCCGGTGGTCCGCAGGTCGACGGTGATCGGCTGGTCGCGAAGCACCGAGTAGCGAGCATGCAACTCCTTCGCGGCCTGCAGGCACACCGGGTCGAACTCGTTGAGTGGTCCGGTGTCGGCCGCCATGGTCAGCGGCGACGCGAGCGGCTGGTCGCCGGTGCCGATGCGTACGACGAGGAAGTCGGAGTCCGGCAGCCGCCGCTCCCACCGCCGAGCGTCGTTGCGCGCGAGATCGACGAGGTTCTCCGGCAGCGGATGCCGCCAGGCCTCACTGCGTCGCTGCACCGCGATCCGGGCCCGCAGGGTGTGGCGCATCTGCTCGATGTAGTCGAGATAGCGCTCGCGTCCCTCGCGCAGTTGCTTCTTGGGCCCGGTGCGCTGGCTGACGATCATGATGGACGCGAAGCAGATCGCGCCGCAGAACACCAGCAGGCTGGCGACCGCCTGGATCTTGCTGGCACCCGCGGTGAGTGCGCCGGTCAGCGCACCGGTGCCCATCATCATCGGCATCATCATCATGCCGAGGCCGGCCACCGCCGGTGGGGCCTGCGGAGTGCCGGGCGGTTCGGCGATCTCGAGATTGCCCGGATCGACGGTGGGTGGTGCAGTACGCGGCGGACGCTTCACGAGCGTGGTCGTCACAGCACAGACTCCTCATCGTTGTCCCGCCCGAGCACCGTCACGGTGGGTGTGGTGACCTGGACCACGATATGCTCCCGCAGGTCTCGGGGCTATCAGCGTGTCCTGACTGCCCGGGGTGACGCACGCAGCATCGAATGATCGACTCGACCGGGGAGGCTTGGTGCTCACCGCCTACAGCCGCGTCACTGTCGTGAGCGGAGCGCGGAAGGTCGACCTGGCGCTGCCGAGTGCGCTCCCCGTTGCCGACGTCGTGCCGCAGGTGCTGCGCTACTGCAATCCGGACGGCGACGAGCAACGCCCGACCGCGTTCACCCTGGCCCGTCTCGGCGGTCTGCCGCTGTCGCTCAATCAGACGCTCGCCGAGGCCGGCGTACTCGACGGTGAGGTGCTCGAGCTGCGCGGTGACGGCGCGGCCGTTCGGCCTGCCCTGGTTGAGGATGTACGCGACGCGCTCGAGGACAGTGTCGACGCCGCCGGGGGATGGTGGACGTCGCAGACGACGCTGACCTTCAGCCTGCTCGCCAGCGCCGTGGTGCTCGGCCTGCTCGCCGTCGTGCAGTACCTGTTCCCCGACCTCATCGGCGGCAGCACCGACGCCCGGGTGGTGTCCGCGTTCGCCGCACTCGTCGTCTCCTTCGGCCTGATGGTGTGGGCCGCGGTGTTCAACCACGGCTGGGTCGCCCAGGTGCTCGCCGGCGTCGCGATGGCATGGGCGTTCCTGACCGGCACCGAGGTCGGTGTCGCCGCCGACCTCGATCCGTTCGTCGTCCTCATGCTCGGCTGGATCTTCGTCGCAGCCGTCGTCGCGCTGGCCAGAGTGTGCACCGAGTACGCCATGCCGCACGTCACGGCGGCGGTCGTCCTGGTCGCGACCGGACTGGCGGTGAGCTTCGTCGGCATGGCCGACATCGACCCGGCCCAGGTACGCCGGATCGCCCCGGCGGTCGCGATGCTGGCGGCCGGTGTGCTGCCACGTCTGACCCTGTCGGTCGGCGGCTTGGCAAGTGCGGACTACCGGGTACGGCATGCCGGCCGGATCACCGGCGACAGCCTGGCGAGCCGCTATCGGCAGAGCAATTGGATGCTGATCGGCGGCCTCGTGGGGTTCGCGCTGGTGGTCGTCTGGGGCTGCTACTGGCTGACCTTCAGCACCGGGTCGTGGGACCGGTACCTCGCGCTCAGCATCGGGGCGGCGGCCTTGCTGCGATCGCGGGTCTACTCGCGGACGCCGCACATGGTGCCGTTCCGGGCCGCCGCCGTCGTGATCGGAGTGCTGCAGCTGGTGCGGCTCACCGATGACGTCCCGGAGCTCCGGGAGTGGATCATCCCCGGCTTCGCCGGCGCGGCACTGCTCATCGTCGCGATCAGCAGTCTGCCGATGACAGACATCACGCGCGCCCAGATCAAACGGGTGCTCAACATCGCCGAGTTCCTGATCATCGTCGACATGGTCGTCGTGACGATGGGAGCCGTCGGCCTGTTCAGCGAGATCCAGGACAAGCTGTGACCGTCGGATGGGAGGGGTGACCGATGGCTGACGAGCAGGACGGCCCGACCGAGGAAGAACTCGAAGCTCGTCGTCGCGCTTCGGCCCAGGACGCCGCCGGTGACCTCGCGCGCATGGGAGTCGATCCGCGGCTGCTCGGTCTCGACCCCGTGTCGACTCCGCCGTCACCCGCCGGCCCGCCGAACCAGCCGCCCGCCGCCTCGCCACCGGCTCCGAGCCCGGACGGTTCCGACGGCAGCGCACCGGGCGGCGAGTCGGCTCCGTCGAACCACGGCGCCGTGGTGCCGCTGCGTCCCGAGTTCGCCGCTCCGGCCCCTGGACATGGGGGTCCGCAGCAGCCGGCTCCGACGATGAGCCCGGCCCTCGGCCCGCCGCCGGGGCAGTACTTCTCGCCCCATAGCGAGCCGGCTTCGCCGCCGCCCATGGCAGAGCAGCCGCGGCCGGCGACCAGCGGCCCGGTCGAGTCCCTCCTCGCACGTACCGCATCCGGCAAGGCCGCACCGAGTACCTCCGGCCGCTGGGTCAAGGCCGTCACCTTCGGTCTCATGACGCCGGACGCCGCCGAGACCGTCGGGTCCGAGCGGATGCTGGTCGGCGCCCTGCGTACCCGGCAGAACGACCGACGCGTCGTGGCCTTCAACGCCGGCAAGGGCGGCGTCGGAACGACGACGGTCGCGCTCGGCGTCGCCACCGCGTTCGCCGCCCTGCGCGAGGACCCGACCGTGCTCGTCGACGCGCACTCCGGCACGGCGTCGCTTGGACAGATGCTGGGTGTGCCGGCCGCACTCACCGGACGCGACCTAGTCGCCGACACCGACGCCGAGCCGACGACGGTGCCCGGCGGACTGCGGGTCGTCGACGGCTGTGGCTGGGGCACCCCGCTGCGTCGCGCCGACGTGCCGCCGCTGCTGGATCGGCTCGGCCGCGACCACGCGTTCACGCTGGTCGACGTCGGCAACGACCCGGGCGAGGCCGCGTACGCCGCACTGGCCCGCAGCGACCAGACCGTCATCGTCACCTGCGCCGGTGCTTGGGGGTTGTCGAGCGCGCGGGTGGCAGCGGCGCGACTGCGCGACGTGGACACGTTCGCGATCGACCGGGCGATCTATGTCGTGGTGTGCACCAACGACGAGTCCTACCGCAAGGTCCATCGCGAGGTCATGCAGCAACTGGCGCAGGGCCCGGTGCGTGCCGTCGTCGTGCCGCCCGATCCGGAGCTCGCGGCCGGACAGCCGTTCGACCCGAGCCGGGTCCGGCCGGCGACCCGGGAGGCGATGCTCGAGGTTGCGGCCGCGATTGCCGTCACGAGTGGTCTGCACTGATGTCCACGACCCCGCCAGAGCCGCCACCGCGTACGTCGGAGCCGCCGCCGGCGCCGGAGTTCGACATCCCGAACGCCGAGAAGTACATGCTCGAGGCCGACGTGATGCGGCGGCGCCAGCTGCGTTCGGCCCTGCTGCACGGCTCGACCCGGACCTGGCGCGAGCACCGCAAGGTCTGGCCGGGCGTCGTGGCCGGCATCGTCGCCGGTGGTCTGATCATCGCGGTGATCGCGGTGAAGACCGCCTACGACAAGGACAGGGAGAGTCAGGACGCGGCCGCGCTTTTGGAGTTCTGCGACTCGTACCTCCAGAACCAGACCGTCCTGCTGGGCGAGGATCTCGACCTCACCGAGCCCGACGAGGTCGAGAGCGCTGCCGGTACGGCCCGCGACCTGAGCGAGCTGGTGCCGGAGCATGTGGCCGGCGAGGTCGGTCCGGCGGTCGAGACGATCGCCGACCAGTACGGCGCGATGGTCGACCACGAGGACGATCCCGACCGGCTGGCCGAGCTCAACACGGCCAACCGGATCGAGCGGGCGCGAGCCGATCTGGAGAGTTTCAGCAACGACAATTGCGACGACGTGTGAGGCATCTGTGCTGGTGACTGAGCGTGTGGACGGTCGTGTACCTTGTGTACGGACTCATGTGCTTCGGGGGACCGGGCAACGCCTGCGCCCGTACCTCCGTGAGCGTCGCGACCAAGTGATGATCCGAGAGGTTAGCGATGGCTGACACCCGTACTTCTCCTAGTCGCCGCGCGGTGTCGAGCACCGGCACCCGGCTGCCGTCCGCACGGGAGCGCCGGCCGGCGCTGGCCGCATTGGCGGTCCTCCTGATCGTGGGCGGCGCCTTCGCCAGTGGCTTCCTGGCCCTGCAGGCGGGCAACCGCGCCGACTACCTGCGGATCAGCGACGACGTGCCGCAGGGCGCCGAGATCACCGAGGATCAGGTCGAGACAGTCAGCCTGCCCGAGGACATGGACGGGGTCGTGTCCGCCGACAACTTGGACGAGGTCGTCGGTCTGCGGGCGGTGACCCATCTGCTGCCGGGCACCATCCTCACCGAGGACATGGTCACCGACGAGGCCGGTGTCGCGCCGGGCATGGAGGAGGTGCCGCTCAACGTCGAGAACGTCGCGCCCGGGCTCACCTCCGGCGACTCGGTCAAGGTGCACACGGCACCCGACGAGGGCCAGCCGGGCGACTACGACGCGGAGGTCCTGACGGTCTCCTATCCGGACGACGAGAGCGGGATCGGCGGCGACACCAGCAACTCGACGATCCAGCTGACCGTCCTGATGACCGAGAACGACGCCTCCGACATCGCGCCGGCCATCCGCGACGAGGACGTCGCCTACGTCGCGCGGGTCGCGCCACCGCCGTCGGTCGACAACGACTCCAACCGGGGGTCGTGAGCCGAGATGGGTCTGATCGCCGTCGCCTCCGCGAAGGGCTCGCCGGGCGCCACGACCACTGCGCTGTTGTTCGGCGCGTTGTGGCCACGCCCGGTGATCGTCGCGGAGTGTGATCCGCACGGCGGCGACGTGGCGGCCCGACTGCCGGCGTACGACGGCGGCGTGATCGATCCCGATCGCGGGCTGCTCAGCCTGGGCGCGGCCGGCCGCAAGCTGCTGCGTCCCGAGCTGGTGCCGGAGCACACCCAGCGCATCGCCGGCGGTCTCGACGTGCTCGTCGGCGTCCGCATCCCGGAGCAGTCCGCCGGGCTCGCCCAGCAGTGGGGGCAGCTCGGTCCGATCTTCGGCAGCATCCCGGGCTACGACGTCATCGCCGACGCCGGCCGGCTCGGAGCCCAGACGCCGCAGAACGTCATGCTGCCGTCCGCGACCGATCTGGTGATGGTCTGCGACGCCCAGCCCGGCAACGTCGTCCACCTTCGGGAGCGGATCCTCGCGCTGCAGCCGTCGCTTCGCCCGGAGTCGACCAACGGGACCCAGATCCACATCGTCGTGGTCGCCGACCCGAAGCGTCGGCAGGCCGTTCGGGAGATCGGTGAGGCGATGCGCCGGGCGGCAGCGAACGTCACCGAGGTCTATCACCTCGCGTACGACCCGAAGGGTGCCGGGTTCTTCGCCGGGGAGCTGTCCGGCCGGCCCGACCGCACCGCACTGGTCAAGTCGGCACTGCCGATCGTGGCCCGGCTCGCGGCCGACACCGAGACGTTCTTCGTCGAGCAGGCGGCGCAACCCGCACCGTCCGGGGAGTCGTCCCAGTGGCCGGGGTGGCAGCCGCCGGAGCCCCAACAGTCACCACCCGGCATCCCGACAGGGGGAGGTGAGCACCGGTGATCGACCACGACCTGGTGCGTCAGCTGCGTGTCCAAGTCGCCGACCGGCTCAACGACCAACGCCGTCGCGACCAGATGAACGGCGTGACTGCCATGTCGGTCGAGGACGAGCGTGAGTACGCCCGGTCCCTGATCGTCCAGGTGCTCGAGGACCATGCCCGGTTCGAGATCGCCGAGGGCCGTACACCACCGTCGGCCGACGACGAGGCGTCCCTGGCGTCGGCCATCCACTCCGCGCTGTTCGGCGTCGGACGTCTGCAGCCGCTGCTCGACGATCCCGAGGTCGAGAACATCGACATCAACGGCTGCGACCAGGTCTTCGTGCAGTACGGCGACGGCCGCGAGGAGCGACTGCCTCCGGTCGCGGACGACGACGAGGAGCTCGTCGAGCTGATCCAGGTGCTCGCCGCCCACACCGGACTGTCCAGCCGCCCGTTCGACTCCGCCAACCCGCAGCTCGACCTGCGGCTGCCCGACGGCTCGCGACTGTCCGCGGTGATGAACGTCTGTGCCCGGCCGGCGGTGTCGATCCGGAAGGCCCGGCTCGGCCGGGTGTTCCTGGACCAGCTGGTCGCCAACGGCACGCTGAGCCACGACGTCGCGTCGTTCCTCAAGGCCGCCGTCGGAGCGCGCAAGAACATCATGATCGCGGGCGCCACCAACGCCGGGAAGACGACACTGCTGCGCGCGCTGACCAACGAGATCCGGGCCGACGAGCGACTCGTCACGGTCGAGCGCGCGCTGGAGCTCGGGCTCGGCGAGTTCGCGGATCTGCATCCCAACGTCGTCGCGTTCGAGGAGCGGCTGCCCAACTCCGAGGGCGTCGGCGGCGTCGACATGGCCGACCTCGTACGCCGCTCGCTGCGGATGAACCCGTCGCGCGTCATCGTCGGCGAGGTGCTCGGCGACGAGATCGTGACGATGCTCAACGCGATGAGCCAGGGCAACGACGGCTCATTGTCGACGATCCACGCCAACTCCTCGCTCGAAGTGTTCAACCGGATCGGCACGTACGCGATCCAGGCCCGGGAGCGGCTGCCGATCGACGCGACCAACATGCTGATCGCGGGCGCGCTCGACTTCGTCGTCTTCCTGCGCAAGCACAACGACTACGTCACCGGTG
>Ga0126377_10002737_pt1 | contig 12270 bp, 7 predicted proteins | sample PanSoiMetPlot_22_FD_92647 | JGI IMG/M metagenome (GOLD analysis project Ga0126377, IMG submission 92647) | Tropical forest soil microbial communities from Panama - MetaG Plot_22 | ecosystem: Environmental > Terrestrial > Soil > Tropical forest > Bulk soil | place: Panama | collected 2016-02-17
TACTAGCTTTATGACGGCTCGCCGGAGCCAATTTCGGTGAATGTCACGCCACCGGGGACTGCCGTGACGGTTGCTTACAACGGATCAACTTTGCCCCCAACTCATCCCGGCACCTATCGCCGGGGCGCCACCATCGACGATCCGAATTTCCGCGGCGGAACGTCAGCGACGCTGACGATCTACGCGGCCGGAGCCGTGCCGCTACGCGCGTTTCCTGGCGCCGAGGGTGCGGGTGCGTTCACTGGCGGTGGTCGCGGCGGAGACGTCTATCATGTGACAAATTTGGCTGACTCCGGACCAGGCAGCCTCCGCTTCGGGATTCAGAATGCTAACGGGCCGCGTACGATCGTCTTCGATCTGTCAGGAACGATCTTTCTCCAGTCCAGGCTCAACATCAACAAGCCATTTCTGACCTTGGCCGGACAAACCGCTCCCGGCGATGGCATCACCGTCGCGGGTTGGACCACCAGTGTGAACAACACTCATGATGTGATCGTGCGTTATATGCGCTTTCGCCCGGGTGACGTGAACTGTCCTAACTACCAGGACGACGGCTTTACGGTCGACAAATCAAACAATGTGATCGCCGATCACGTGTCAGCCTCGTGGAGCGTGGACGAAACGCTGTCCGTCACTGAGTCTGACAAGGTGACCATCCAGTGGGCCCTAATCACCGAGAGCATGAAGAACTCCTGCCACGTCAAGGGAGCGCACGGTTACGGTTCACTGATTCGCTATCTAAATGGACTCGTTACTTATCATCACAATCTTTACGCGCATCACGACAGTCGCAATCCGCGTCTCGGCGACAACATTGGTCTCGACTTCGTCAACAACGTGATCTTTGACTGGGGTAACGAGGCCGGTTACAGCGGCGACGCCAGTGAAGGAACGCCGCGACTCAACTACGTCGGCAACTACCTGATCGCCGGCCCGGACACACCCGCGTCGAAGCGGATCAGGGCATTCAATGGCGGTAGTCCGAGCACATTGATTTATCAATCGAACAACTCGATCGACAGCAACATTAACGGCGTCCACGACGGCGCCAATACCGAATGGGGTATGTTCATCGGCGCGTACACGCGACAGGACTCGGCGCGCTTTCAATTTCCCCAGGTCAACACAGATGATTCGCTGAGCGCCTATGAGCGAGTGCTGAACCTGGCCGGTAGCGCACTGGTCCGTGATGCAGTAGACACTCGCGTTGTGGCTGAGGTGCGGAGCGAAACTGGCCGGCACATCGATTCCCAGAGTCAGGTGGGTGGCTGGCCCACGCTCAATTCCCTTCTCCCGCCGCTGGACAGTGACCAGGACGGTATTCCCGACCAGTGGGAAAGCGATCATGGCTTGAACCCCTTCGATCCGGCGGACGGCCCAGCGATCAGCGTGGGTGGTTATTCAAACCTGGAAAACTATCTCAACGACATCGTGCCCGCGCCTGATGCGGACTTGGACCACACGGCGCCGGTAACCACCATGACGTTGTCGCAACCGCCCAACGCCGCCGGCTGGAACAACACTGATGTGACAGTGACGCTCAGCGCCTCGGATGGCGATGGTACCGGCGTGAGTGAGATTGACTACTCGATAAACGGCACTACCTTCCATTCACTAGGCAGTGCGGTCTCAGTTCCTATCACCAGCGAAGGCACCAACGCGGTCACCTGGTTCGCGAAGGACAAGGCCGGCAACAGTGAATCGGAACAGACAGTGACAGTGAAGATCGACAAGACACCGCCTGTTTTCACCAACAACAGCCGCACTCCGCCAAACAGTAACGGCTGGAACAACACCGACGTCGAGGCGAGCTTTACCGCCAACGACGCTCTCTCCGGATTTGATTCAGGGGCGACGCAAACCGGGTCGTTCACCTTCACAACCGAAGGTGCGGGTCAGTCGCATACTTTTACGGTTACGGATCTTGCCGGTAACTCGGCATCATTCGCTGTCACTGAGGTGAACATCGACAAGACGGCTCCCTCGATCAACGCGCTCAGGAACCCAGCTCCCAACGCGAAGGGATGGAATAACACCGACGTGACCGTTAGCTTCAACGGAGCGGATGCGCTATCGGGGATTGCGGCGGTGAGTAGCCCGGTGACGGTGTCCACTGAGGGCGCGAATCAGATGGTGACTGGAACGGCAACTGATCTGGCCGGCAACACCAACTCGGTCTCCATTTCCCTCAGCATAGATAAGACTGCGCCGGAGTTGTTCATCCAATTCGACCAGGTGAACAAAGACGTGCAGGTGATTGGTCGCGATGGGGTGTCTGGGGTCGCGCCCGGAACGATTGCACCACTATCGATCTCACCGCCTCCGGGACGACGCGAACATAACGACGACGATGACGACGGCCATATGGAGCGACGCACCTATCGCGTCACCGATCTGGCGGGGAACGCCTTAACCATTGTTTTGAAAGTAAAGCGCGAAGGGAGCGAACTGCGCGCGAGAATCATCAGTTGGACCTATCAGAATGGTCCGGCGAATGGCCTGCCGCTCATTGATGCGCCGCGTAACCGCTTTGATCTCGACTGGAGAACCAACCGCGATAACTCGCTAAGAGAACTCGAACAATCGCTGAAAGTCAACTCCGGCGTGACCCGACAAGAAGTTGAAGCGGACTTCAACTCCGTTCGCAACGAGACGAAGATCAAAGTTGGCGACTCGCGACCGGTCGTCCGTCCTGGGCTCGTGCTATTGAAGTTGACCACCAATCGGGGAACCCTCGGAATCGAATATTAGCCCACTGCCCAGGCTTGGGCAGTCAATTCATTTTATTGACAGGCAATTTCGAATTTGAGTAAATTGGCGCCGCTCGCCAAAAAGAACTACACACCGCCGAAACGGTGCGCCGCTCCTACGGCAATGTGTGGTGTTTCATGAGCAAGATCTTTGATCACCACTATCCTTACCGCTTTGTCACTCGCCAAATGCGTTGAGCCTCGTCCGAAAGGTTTGCCGAAGTCCATTTATTCTCCGGCGTTTTGTGCCCCCCAACAACAATCTCACTGGCACATTAAGACATAAGGAGGCAAGCGTGAAAGTTACTAATATGTTCGTCTTTGCCGGGCTGTTAATCCTGGCCCTGGCTGGCACCACTGCTCTGCGCCGAACGTCAGCTGCCGCGCCTGGGTCATCAGCCTCGGGCCATGGAACTATCCTGGTGCAGGATCCGGATGGCAATACCGTCAGAAGGCAGTTTTCCTTCAGTGCCAGGCAAAAGGCAGATGGCACCGTTCAGGGAAACGCCGTGATTCACAATCCGGAATTTGACCCGCGCTACGATGCCCACTTCGATATCACCTGCCTTCAGGTAGTAGGGAACAGAGCCAGTTTTGGCGGCTCGGTTAGGAAGACAAGTGATCCAGTATTCAACGATGAGTTTGACGCGGCCTTCTTTACCGTTTTTGACAACGGTGAACCAGGTGGCGGGAACGACACGATCAGCCTAATCTTCTTCGACAATGTGGTCGAGCCGAGTGCTTGCCAATTTATTGGCGAGGATGACTTCCCGCAGATACCAATCCAATCCGGCAATGTACAGGTAAGACCGTAGCCTGACTGAGACAAAAGGCTCCTCTGAAACGAGGAGCCTTTCTCTCGTAAAACCATGTCCCCTTTGGCCTGCCAGGTAGTGCGATAGATCTAAGCACACACGGCCAGGTCTCGCCGCTGGAATTGCTGCTGCAGTGCAGAGTGACAGGAAACCGCTGTGGCAGACGTAATTTCAAACACCGTATTCAGGCGGGTCACTTCAAATAACGTCCTGACCGTTTGTTGCGGGTTCATTAGTTTGAAATCGATTTCCTTCGCTCGCGTATATTCACGCAGCTCCAACAACAAGCCGAAGCCTCCGGCATCGATAGCCGTAACCCGATTTAGATCGAGTATGACTGCACGTGCGGCTGTTTCCGATACTACGGCCTCGCGGAGGACGTCGCTTTCTCCGCCAACGATTCGTCCTTTGAGACACAGGATTGAGACAACTCCCAAATTCTTGCTATTCACTATTAGCATGGGGCAACTCCTTCTCATTTCTTTCTTCACCCTATAGTCGAACCGGGTAAAGCGAAATCTACATCGGTTCAGTAAAAAACGCCAGGACTAGCACTGATAGCGCAAAAACATGCATGGTCGCCTAGGGCGAACCCGGGTTTTGGAAAAATCTGCCTGACACGCTGTTGGAGATGGACGAGTTCGACGCCAAGGAGGCGATTTCATCAATTCGTGCCGTGAAAACACGTGCTAAGGTTCGCCGGGAACTCCTGCGGACTTACCTGATTCGGATGAGGAGTGCCCGGGGGCGACAAGAAAGCAGACGCGCAACCTCAACAAGATCGCAACGGCACGCACACTTCAACGAACGTCGCTTAGGTTCTCACCGCGGTGACGACGAAGTGTTTCTGCCGACTTATCAAAATGTGAGTAAACCCAGCAGCCAGCAATGCTCGTTGCACACCCGCGTTTGTCTGCCATGTTTCGTAGGAAATTGGCTTCCGCGGAGGCCAACTCCACTGCTTACCAAAGGTGTGCAAGATCAGCCCGTTTAAGACCACCCACATCCGGTACGCGACTGCTTTGAGTCGAAAGTGACGGATGTTGGTGCCTAGTCCTTCCAGGCTCACGCTCAAAGGATGCAGCACGAGCCAAAGATCGCCATCGCTTCTGAGCACTCGTGACATCTCAGCAAGCGCTTTGGACAAGTGCATATAGGGAAGCGCAACGCGACAGATAACCAGATCGAAGGATTCGTTTTCGAATGGCAACGATTCACCCCGCGCACGCACGAAGCGAATGTCATTAGCGGCCCGTCTTCCCTGGAGGAGTGCCGGATGATCAATATCAACGCCCACTGCTAACACTCCGGCGTCGAGGTTGGAGGCTATTAAAGTTTGGCCCGCTCCACAGCCTACATCCAGGATTTGACGATGGCCCGGCATGATGGGAGGCATGATCCGGCGCGGGTCATCTCGATCCCGAGCTACCGATAACTCACGGCGATGATAAGTGGCAGTGTCGGCGATCATTGCCTGTTCACTGAAGTGTTTCTTAGATCTCGCCGATTATAACCACCTCACGGTCGACCAATTATTGCAAGCGTGTGGTTAACAATCATCATCAAGGTCGCGAAAGTGCTGCTTTTCTATCACTGGCGATCCACGGCACCTCACCGGTGGTCTTGCTCGCATCTCGCCACGATGAGCGTGATGTCGTCGTGCTGCTCACGAACACTGAAGTCCTGGACATCCCTGACGATCGAGGAAAGCATGGCAGATGAAGACAAGTCGCGGTGACGCCGTAGCGACTGGACCAAACGCTGTTCGCCAAATTCGTCGCCACTCGAATCGAATGATTCACTGAGGCCGTCGGTATACAGGGCCAGGATGTCTCCGGAAAATAGCTCGCGTTCAGCAATCGAACAATCCCACTCGTTAAAGAGTCCCAGTACCGTGCCTGTGGAATCCAGTCGTTCAACGGTGTCGTTACTGCGGAGTAAGAGACCGGAAAGATGTCCACAGTTTGCATAACGTAACCGCCGCGCCTGGTCGTCATATTCGGCGTAAAAGAAGGTGGCGTAGGCGTTATCAGTGGTGTGTTCGTAAAACAGGTGATTCACCGATTGTAAGAGATGCTGAGGATGATCTATTCCGGCGCACTGGCCACGCAAATTAGCCTGCAGATGCGCCATCAAAAGCGCGGCGGCGATTCCCTTCCCGGACACGTCTCCAATCATAAGCCCCAGCCGATGTTGACCGAGATCGAGGAAATCGTAGTAGTCGCCACCGACTGCACGGGCCGGAAGACAAGTACCCGCATAGTCAAGTGTGCGCAGCGTTGGCAAGGTTTGCGGAAATAGGCGGGCTTGTACCTGTTTGGCGATTTCGAGTTCCTGGGCAGCGCGCCGCTCAGCTTCGAGTTTGTCGGCAGCAGTACGACGCTCGCGTTCGATGTATTGGGTCACCTCGTCGCGACCCATAAGAACAAATGAGTTACCGTCGAGGTCCTCGAACCGGGTAAAGCTGCCGCCCCAGGGTGGTGACTGGGGCGGGTGATGGAAGTGAACACCACGTTCGCGCCACTGGTGGAACTTGGCAGCGACATCCTCGGTGGCAAAAACGACGTCCCTACTCTGGCCGACGAGTTTGTTTTCGTCCGAGTTGGGAGCCGGAGTACGAAGGGCTAGTATGGCACCGCCATCGGGAGGCGATACCGCTACCCAACGATCACCAGCTTCATTGCGCACGTCGATAAATAGGTGGAACCCCAGTTGGTCTACGTAGAACCGCACGCTTCGTTCCTGATCGCTGACCCAGATGTTGACGTGGTGTAGGCTGAGATGAAGGTGTCGACCCGGGCTGCCGCCGGGTTGATCCGTCTCCCCGGATAAGGCTGAGTTGCTCATGGTTTGGGATTATAAGCAACACCGGCCAATTCTAAATATGTAGAAAGACCGGCGAAATTAGTACCTTTGCGAACGCCTCAGACTGCTGAAATTCAAGACCGATAACTTCCATTTTCTTGGAACCGCTTGCACCTGGCGTGTGGCGCTTACCTCACTCAACCGTACTGAGTCGTTTCGTTCATACGGTGTCTAGAAAAACTTATCACAGATTTAATATCAGCTCCTTACATTGTCTCCGCTTCATTACCCAGAAATAACGTCGCAAAACTGATTGCCTCGTCTTACCCAAAAGGAGAGAGAAACGTGAGCAAAGTGCCTCGTAAACTGTTTGCCTGCCTGCTTGTTCTAGCCATTATCCTGGGTGCCCTGTTGGGTCGTTCCCTGCCATTGGTCCGAGCGGATTCGAGTAACGGTGCCACTAAGCCGGCGCCACTGCCTGCACCGCCACCCGTTACCTCCGTTGACTTGTCCACCTATCTTCGCGTCGGCCGGTTCGATTTGCCGGAACCAACGCGCACCGCCCACCCGCCCAACAGCTTGCTGGCCCAGGAAGCCTCTGGCGTAACCTACGATTGGGATACCGATACGCTGTTTGTTGTCGGGGATGGGGGCACTTCGGTCGTTCAGGTCACTAAAACCGGCCAATTGATCGACTCCATGACGCTGGCCCCTGGTCCAAGCCCACAAGGAACAGACTTCTTTGATACCGAAGGGATTAGTTATGTCGGCTCCGGAAAATTCGTACTACTTGAGGAGCGAGATCGCCAGGTCAATCTGTTCACGTATGTGGCCGGCGGCATTCTTCACAAGACAGACGTCCAAACTGTCAAACTTGGCACTACAATCGGGAACATCGGCCTTGAAGGTATTTCCTTTGACCCGCTGACCAGCGGGTTCATTTGTGTTAAGGAAAAGGATCCGCAATCCATCTTCCAAACAGGCATCGATTTTGTCGCGGGAACTGCAACTAACGGATCAGCCACGGCAACAAGTTCCACCGATCTCTTCAATCCGGCCCTGGCAAACCTGGCGGACTTCTCCGATGTCTTTGCTCTCTCGAATCTACCGTCGCTGAGCGGCCAAACAGATTTCAACCACCTACTGGTAATAAGCCAGGAATCCGGCCAGATCATTAACATCGATCGATCCGGCAACGTCTCGAGTTCGCTGACTATCGTTTCCGATCCGGGTAATCCGTTGTCAGTGGCTGATCAAACTGACGAAGGTCTGACAATGGATCGCGATGGCAACCTCTACATTGTTAATGAAAATGGCGGCGGCGATAGCAACCATCCGCAACTGTGGGTCTACTCGCCATCCAATGCACCTAACCAGGCGCCCACGGCAGTGACGCTGGCGAATGCTGTCACTTCGATTCCGGAGAACGCGAGCACGGCGGCGCCGATCAGGGTTGCAGACATCATCGTTAACGACGATGGATTGGGCCCAAACCATTTGGCGGTCACCGGGGCCGACGCCGGCTTCTTCCAGATCATCGGCACCCAGTTGTTCTTACGCGCCGGCACCGCTCTAAACGCGACTACCAAGCCAAGCTACAGCGTCGTCGTCAGTGTCGACGATCCCACAGTTGGTAGCACACCAGACGCATCCGCGAACTTTACGCTTACGATTACTCCGTTTACGGGAGGTAATGCTTCAATCATCATCTCCGAGGTCGCGCCGTGGTCCAGTGGCAATAGCGATCCCAGCTTACGCGTAGACTGGTTCGAAGTTACCAACATCGGCAACGCTACTGCGAACATTACCGGCTGGAAGATGGATGACGACTCCCACACCTTCAACAACGCCGTCGCCCTGAACGGCATCACGAATATAGCTCCGGGCGAGTCAGTGATCTTTCTGGAGACAGCAGATCTCGCAGGCAAGAGTGCCGCGTTCAAGGCACTTTGGTTTGGCACGAACCCGCCGCCGAATCTACAAATCGGCAGTTATAACGGTTCCGGTGTTGGTCTCAGCACTGGAGGCGATCAGGTCAACCTGTTTGATAGTGGCGGCACCTTGCAAGCCGGCGTCGCGTTCAGCACTTCGCCCTCTGGTCCATTTCCCTCGTTTGATAACGCAGCGGGACTGAATAACACCACGATTTCCGCCTTGAGTGCTGTCGGTGTGAACGGCGCATTCGCCGCCGCGCATGACGCCAACGAAATCGGATCTCCAGGAACAATCGGCGCCGCGGCCGCACCAGTCGTCAATATTACTGCCACCGACGCCAACGCGACCGAAACAGGCAATGACACGGGCACTTTCCATATCACTCGTAGCGGTGGCACTCTTGGCCCATTGACGGTCAGTTACACGATCGCTACGGGTCCGGGACGAGCGTCGGCCGCTGATTACACACCGACGCTGACCGGTGCGGCAACGATTCCTGCGGGACAATCGTTCGTCGATATCACTATTACACCAGTCAACGACAATCTGGTCGAAGGCAATGAGACGTTGACTCTGACGTTGGGAGACTCGGGTAGTTACGATGTCGGTGCTAACAAGACTGCTACAGTAACGATCGCTGACAATCCGTTTCTGGGAGTCGCTGCCGGCGATGCCGACGTGAACGGTGCCATACTCTGGACGCGCTTCAATCGCGCTGCCAGCGTATCGATAACAGCACAGGTCTCGACCGATCCCGGCTTCAGCGGGACGCCATTGACGTTCAATGGTATGAGCGATACGAGCAAGGATTTCACGCTCAAGCTCATGGCCAATGGACTGCAGGCCAACACGCGCTACTTCTATCGCTTCGTCGTCGACGGCACAGGTGAAACCAGCGGGACAGGCACGTTCAAGACAGTGCCTTTGGCGAACTCCGACGCACCATTACACTTTGCCTTCAGCGGCGATAACGATGGCCTGATGCGTCCGTACGCGTTGGCCAACGTGATCCCGGCGCAACAACTCGACTTCTACTTAAACCTCGGCGACGTTATTTATGAGACTGCCAGCAATCTAACCGCCAGCGGTCCACACAACGGCCAACCGTGGCTCAACTCCCCGTCGGTGACCCTTTCCAACGACTCGTTAACCTTCAATGGTATTCCGCGCGCTTTCATTCCCGGCAGCGCTCCCTTTGCCACCCAGGCACAATTGAAAGCGGATTACGAAAAGAAGTATCGCGAGAATTTCCTGCCGGTGAACGTCGACGGTCAGAACAGTTTGCAGATACTGCATGCAGCCCAGGGTAACTACACGACCTGGGACAATCATGAACTGGGCAACCGTAAATACATCGATGGAGGTGCGCCAGCTGGCGGCTCTGTTGGTGGTCCAGCCGGTACTGACATGCCTTCAGGTCGAGGCGTTGATGCGCGTAACTTCACCGGGGCAAATACCGGTGGCTCTGGCAATGTCAACAATGTCAACGACGCCGCTGACCTGCTATCTCCGGGTGACCTGGCCAATCTCGGCGGCTTCATGAACAAAGCACTCGGATTCCAGGCACTGCAGAACGTCTTCCTCGAGTATGAACCAATCGCCGATCGTGGCCTTGTAAATGCGCCCAACGATCCGCGTACGAATGGTACGAGGCAGCTTTACTCGGCGGTTCACTGGGGGCGGAATTCGCTCTTCGTCAATACCGACTCCCGCTCATACCGCGATATTCGTTTGAAGACTGACAATGCCGCGGCAGACGACACTGGACCACGCGCAGACAATTCCAACCGCACCTATCTCGGCGTCACGCAGCTAGCCTGGCTCAAGCAGACTCTGCTCAACGCGCAGAATGACGGTACGACCTGGAAGTTTGTGTCGGTCTCCGATCCAATCGATCAACTTGGACCAATCGGTGGCGCCCTTAGCGGTACACTCACTTCGGTGAACGCCGACGGAGGCAAATCGTTCATTGGTGGCTATCGCGCCGAACGCAATGACCTATTGAAGTTCATCGCAGATAACCACATCACCAACGTGGTCTTCCTCTCGACGGATGATCACCAAAACCGCATCAACGAACTCTACTACTCGCCATCGGGTCAAACTAATCTGCAGTCAAGCTATGTGAAGGTGCCCTTCACCTTCGCGATCGTCTGTGGCCCGCTGGGCGCGACCGGTCCTGATGCGATCACTGACCACTCGTTTACCAATGTCAAAGCGATCGCCGACAGCCTTGCCAATGCGCAGGTTGCCGCCGGCATTGATCCGATTGGTCTGCAGAACTATCCGGGCCTTCACAACCTCACCCGCGACGGCGATCCAACGGCGGGCACAAACCCGCAACCGGTGGACTTCTACAGTCCTGACACTTTCAACTTCACGGTGCTCGATGTCAGCCCCAACGGTAAGACACTCACTGTGAAGAGCATCGGCATGAACTCGACGGCGCAGAATGCGGGTATTGAATATCCGAATGGCCCACAAGCACGGACACTCTTCCAGTTCCAGATCGATGGCTTGAACCAGGCAATCACATTCCCGCAACCACCCGACAAGACTTACGGCGATGCCCCGTTTGCCCTGAACGCTACGGCTAGTTCCGGTCTGCCGGTGTCGTACGCGGCTAACGGTAACTGCACGGTCTCGGGCAATATCGTGACGCTCACCGCCGCCGGTAGCTGCGCCATCACTGCTTCACAGGCAGGTGACGCTAACTTTAGTCCAGCCCTGGATGTAACCCGGACCTTCTCAATAGCTCGAGCACCGGTTACGGCGACCGCCGGCAGTGGCGTCGCCATTTACGATGGACTGCCAAAATCGCCCTCAAGTTGTGTGCTATCCGGGCCGTTTGTGGGCACCTTGGTATGTGTTAATAATCCGGCGTCAGTTGGACCAGATCCTGGCACCACCGTGATCGTTCCGGTTGTCAGTGGCGATACTCTCAGCAACTTTGACATCACTCTGGTTAATGGCGCATTCACGATTGGCTCGTTAAAAGTATCAACGCAAGCCATTCGTGCTGAACTCAGCGATGCGCTGGCGACAGCTACCAATCGCAAGGACAAAGAGGAACTCAAGGACGCCATCCAGGCACTCGACACCACACTTAACCCGAGCCTGTGGACAATTGATGGTAATCACCTAACCTGCCCACACGGGAAAAAGGTGTTCAAGGGTCACGAAGAGGCGGTCGAGGAACTCATGGAGATGATTCGTGACCGAAGTTCGTCGAATATCTCGGACGCGACCATCCAACGCTGGGTCAACATCCTGGTGGCAATCGATCGTAAGCTGGCCACAACCGCAATCGCCGAAGCAACTGGCGTCAATCCTAAAAAGATTGCCGCCGCTCTAGTAGAGTTGGCAAAGGGTGACTTAGAGGGGGCTCGCGGTCATTTCGACGAGGCGATCAAGCACTATCAGAAAGCCTGGAAGAGAGTGAGTGACTGCGATGATGACGATGACGACGAGTAGCTCTCGGCAGTGAGTCGTCAAATCCTCTTAACTACCTGGCCGCGGGTTTTCCTCGCGGCCAGCTTTTTTACATGCAACACAGTCAGTACCATCTCGCGGTAGCGGATGGGTCGCCTCTATCAGACCAGGCTCTCAGTGTTGAGAGGCGACCCATCCGCTACCGCGAGATGGTACTGACTGTGTTGGCATTAAGTTGAGTTTCACCAGAGAACGCTTGCGATCGGCAATCTAGACTGTGTCCAGGCCAACGTTTTCCGCAGCGGCTGAATTGAGAGGCGTGTAGATCGTTTCGATCGGTGTGAGCAAATTGGTCCATGCGTTGCGCTTTACGTGTGAGCGTTGCGCAACTACGAATGGAGTCATATCGAATAACTCGCGAATTTCAGAAGTTGCGAAGGCGCGAAGAACGCCACCGCGTAGGCCTAGTTGAATTGCGCGGCGCTCAAGCTTCCTACCTGACGGGTCATGATCCGGATCCCATTGCAACCGGA
>Ga0126377_10002738_pt1 | contig 12270 bp, 6 predicted proteins | sample PanSoiMetPlot_22_FD_92647 | JGI IMG/M metagenome (GOLD analysis project Ga0126377, IMG submission 92647) | Tropical forest soil microbial communities from Panama - MetaG Plot_22 | ecosystem: Environmental > Terrestrial > Soil > Tropical forest > Bulk soil | place: Panama | collected 2016-02-17
CATCGACGTCGCGCGGCGGCACCAGCAGGCCCTCCTGACGATGCCGCACAAACTCCCGGCAGCCCGGCGCATCCGTGGTGATGATCGGCCGGCCGGCTGCCGCCGCTTCCAGGAGCGCCCGTGGCAGACCCTCGCGATAATACGACAGCAGCAGCGCCACGTGATGCTCACGCCAGACCCGCGCCACGTCCTCGGTGCGACCATGCCAGGTGATCCCCGGCTCGCTCGACCAGCGCCGCAACAGCTCCTCGGAAATCGCGTCCCGGTTGGACGGGTCCGGCGCGCCAAAGAGATGCAACTCGACAGGCGCGCCCCGTAACCGGGCGCGCCGCAAGGCCTCGACTGCATCGGCAATGCCTTTCGCCGCAATCATGCGCGACACCAAAGCAACCCTCACCGGGGGCGACGACGGCTCCCGCACGGCCGGGAAGTCTGCAGGATCAACACCGGCGCCACCCACGATGGTCACTTCGGGGCCCGCCGGATCGAGCCCGAACTCGCGGGGGTCATCATGGTTCTCGAACACGAAACGCGTGCGCGGTCCGCGCAGGCAGCCCATCATGACACGAATGATGGAGCGCATCGCGCGGACCATCGCGCCGCGCTCGATCCACAATTGGCCAAGCCCGGTCGGCGCGAGCACCAGCGCCCGCGCCCCGGCCAGACGGGCGGCAAGCCCGCCGAGCACGATCGGCCGCAGCGCGATGCAGTGCACGATGTCTGGCCGCTCGGCGCGCATGATCCGATAGGTCAGCGCGATGCTGCGCAGGCCCTCGAACACACCAAGGCTCTTGCGCTCGATATTGAGCGGAATGACGCGTAAACCCTCGCCGGAAAGCTTGGCGGCATGGTTACGAACGCGCGCTGCCACGACGACCTCGAGGCCGGCATCCCGGGCAGCCCGCGCCATGGGCAGGAAATGCGACGCGAAGAACCAATCCTCGGTAACCAAATAGAGGATTTTTGTCATATCGCCGTTATGGAAGATTGAAGGCGAAAGCGCAATTATGCCACTCTCATTGAATGGCTTTTGCCAGATGGCCCCCATGGATTCACTGATTATTCCCGTCCTGATGTGCGGCGGCGCTGGAACGCGGCTTTGGCCGGTTTCGCGCGAGAGCATGCCCAAGCAGTTCGTGCCGCTGATCGGGCCGCGCTCAACGTTCCAGCAGGTGATCGAGCGCGTTTCCGATCCTGCGCTCTTCGGCCGGCCGATCGTGATCACGAATGCGGATTTCCGCTTCATCGCAGCCGAGCAAATGCGTGAATGCGGCCTGGAGGCGGACATCGTACTCGAGCCCGCCCGCCGCGACTCCGGTCCGGCGGTCGCGGCCGCCGCCGCGCTGGCAGCGACGCGCGACCCGCAGGCGCTGGTGCTGGTGCTGGCGGCTGACGCCATCTTCCGCAAGTCCAAGGAATTTCTTGCCACCTGCCGCGAGGCGGCAACGATTGCGGCCGCCGGCCATATCGTCACGTTCGGCATCAAGCCGACAGGGCCTGCCACCAACTACGGCTACATCCGGCCGGGCCGCAAGCTCAACGGTGGCGCCGGGCTCGCCGTCGACGCCTTCGTGGAGAAACCCAACGCTGCAACCGCCGCGACCTACGTTGCCGACGATTATCTCTGGAACAGCGGGAACTTCATGTTCCGTGCCGGCGTGATGCTCGGCGAGATCGAACGCTTCGAGCCCATGATGGCGACGGCCGCCAAGGCGGCAGTGGCCCAGATGACGCGCGACCTCGATTTCCTGCGGCTCGCCGAAGCGCCCTTCGCCTCGGCACCCAAGAAGTCCATCGACTATGCGGTGATGGAGCATACGAAGCTTGCGGCCGTAGTACCGGGCGATTTCGGCTGGTCAGATGTGGGCAGCTGGAGCGCAGTCTGGGACATTCTGGAGCACGACACCCACGGCAACGCGGTCGATGGTCCCGCCATCCTGCAGGACAGCCGCAACACGCTGGTGCGCTCCGACGAAAGCATCCTGACCACCGTCGTGGGTCTCGACGACGTGGTCGTGGTCACCACAGCCGATGCCGTTCTGGTCGCGTCACGCCAGAAGACCGAAGCAGTCAAAACGCTGGTCGAGCAACTCAAGACCCAGAACCGCCGCGAGGCGACCGAGCACCGCCGCATCTACCGGCCGTGGGGCTATTACCAGAGCGTCGACACCGGCACGCGCTATCAGGTCAAGCGCATCGTGGTCAAACCGGGCGCCAAGCTCTCGCTGCAGAAGCATTTCCATCGCGCCGAGCATTGGGTGGTGGTGCGCGGCACAGCCGAGGTCACGGTCAACAGCGACGTGAGCACCGTGCACGAGAATGAATCGATTTATGTGCCGATCGGCAGCACCCATCGGCTCGCCAACCCGGGCAAGATCGCACTCGAGCTGATCGAGGTGCAGGTCGGCAGCTATCTTGGCGAGGACGATATCGTCCGATTGGATGATGCTTATGCGCGCAAATAGAAGCGACGGCGCAATCTGACTCAAATTCCCATCGATCACGTTCGTGCGCGATGCTGACCTGAATACCGCCAGCAAGTTCCGCATTCGACTCGGCACAACCGCTAAGCTAAAACCAGCCGACTGGAGACAGCAGGTGTGAACCCCTGTCTTGGGGCCGGAAGCATGTGCGGCATTGCCGGAATCGTGAACAAGAACGCCTCTCTCTCTCCGGAGGGGCTTCTGACATGCGCGACCGCGATGGCGAGCCTCATGCAGCATCGCGGCCCAGACGATGCGGGCGTATGGGTTGATCCTGATGGCCGCGCAGCTCTAGCACATCGACGTCTGTCAATTATCGATACCTCGTCAGCCGGCCATCAGCCTATGCTGTCGCCCGATGAGCATCATGTGCTGACTTATAACGGAGAGCTGTACAATTTTCTCGAGCTGAAGGCAGAGCTGGAGTCGCGCGGCGAGCACTTCACAGGCCGGAGCGACACAGAAGTTCTGTTACGACTCCTAATAGAGTTCGGCAAAGATGCCTTGCCGCGACTCGACTCGATGTTTGCGTTCGGCTTCTACGATGTCCGCCGACAGGAATTGCTTCTGGCACGCGACATCTTTGGAGAAAAGCCGCTCTACTATATTGACGCGCCCGGCTACTTCGCCTTCGCCTCCGAACTGCATGCATTGACACGACTGCCGAGCTTTGACGCATCCATCGAGCACGACGCAGTTGCCACCTATCTCAGTCTGCAATACGTCGCCTGCCCGGATACGATCTACCGCTCCTGCCGTAAGCTGCCGCCAGCCCATTGGCTGCGGCTCGACGCGACCGGTCGCGTCACCATAGAACCCTACTTCGCGTTCAAGGCCGCGTCTGATCAGACATCGACGCGTTCGCTCGACGAGCTTGCCGATGAGCTCGAGGAGCTCCTGGTGCGAACCGTCAAGCGGCGGCTCATCAGCGACGTTCCCCTTGGAGCATTCCTCTCGGGCGGAGTCGATTCCACCACAATTGCGGCAATCGCCGCCAAGAAGCTTGGCGTCAACCTCAAGACCTACTCCGTCGGTTTCGAGGGGCACGCCGAATCCGAGCATGAGGAAGCACGTGCTGTCGCCCACCATCTCGGCACTGACCATCACGAAAAGATTCTGACACCAGATGCGTTAAGCCTCGGTCAGCACATCGGCAAGGTCCTCGATGAACCAAACGGCGACACGTCCTGCCTTCCGACCTATCTGGTGAGCGAGTTCGCGCGCGAGTCGGTGACGGTCGCGCTGTCGGGCGACGGCGGCGACGAGCTTTTTGGTGGCTACGGTCGTTATTTCGTCACCGTGGACGAGTCGCGAAGCCGGATGAACGGAGCGCGTGCATTCGGACAGTGGCGCGCAGGTGACGTCTATCTATCAAATCGCGTCTTGGTGTTCCCAGACCAGGAGCTGCTGCAACTGTTCGATCCGCTGCCGGCCCATACGCGCCGGTTTCTTCAAGAACACCGCGCCGCCATTACGGCGGACAAACGACCACTGATCAATGTACTCCGCGAATTCGACGCTGCGACCTATATGCCAGGAGCGGTTCTCGCCAAAGTCGACCGGATGAGCATGCAGCATTCGCTGGAGGTACGCGCGCCTCTGCTGGGCATTGAAATAGCGAAATTCGCAATGCGGCTGGCGGCAGACACCTGCTACGCACGCGGGCAAGGGAAACTGGTTCTCAAGCGTGTCGCCTCGCGATATCTGCCGCAAGAATGGATGTCACGGCCAAAGCGCGGATTCGGTCTGCCCATGACGTTGTGGAGCAACGAGGTCTTGTTGCCAAGCCTACGGTCCCTCTTGTTGCATGAGGACAGCGCACTGTCTCGATGGGTCGATCCAGCACGGCTGCGTGCCTATGTCGAGGGTCTCGCGCGCCATTTCCATCCGTATCAAGCCTGGTCGCTGTTCATCCTGGAAGTGTGGTTGCGCTCACATCCAGCAACAGCTGCGCCTCGAGCGACCTCTCTTGCACGGGAAAGCGGCAGTGCTGGCACGGAGCCGCAGAGCAACCGACCCGTTCGCCAACTTCAGTTGGTCACTAAACGGATGAAGACGATTGCGAAAGACGTGTACCGAGCCGGGCGCCACGTCTTGCACAGCACGCGCAGCGCAAGAGATTAGTGAAGATGCCACTGCCTCCGATTGCTAGGGTGCCGTCGTGAACAGCGATCTGACTACGGTCGATAGCCATTTCCAATTCGGAGAGAATTGGAGCGAGTTCTCCCGCACGATCAACGAACGCTCGGTCGCCGAAGCTGAGCACGGCTTGCACAAGCTATTCCCAGACGGCGAACTTAAAGGCCGGAACGTATTCGATCTGGGATGCGGCTCGGGACTTCATGCGCTTGCGGCTCTTCGGCTGGGTGCTGCAAGCGTCACCGCTGTCGATATTGATGCCAAATCGGTTGCCACAGCGCGGACCCTTCTGGCGAGGTATGTGCCGGAAGGTCGATGGCAGGTCGAACAGCAAAGTGTGTTTGCTATGCCCCCTGAACCCCTCTACGACGTTGTCTATTCGTGGGGAGTTCTTCATCACACGGGTGATATGGTTCGCGCGATTCAGCTAGCCGCGACCAAGATCGCGCCCGGGGGCCTTTTGTGTGTTGCTCTCTATCGGAAGACCAAATTCTGTCGCATGTGGCAGCTTGAAAAGCGGATCTATTCGCAAGCACCGCGCCCAATCCGCTACTTGCTGGAGCAGCTCTTCCTCGTGGCTTTCAAACGCTCCTTTCGTCGCTCGGGGCGCTCGTTCGAGGACTACGTAGCCGACTATGTCAAGTCACGCGGCATGGACTTTATGACCGACATCCGTGATTGGCTGGGTGGATATCCCTATGAGTCGATCAGCGAAGAGGAGATGCTCGCACTCGCCCAACGCATGGGATTGGTCGATGTGAGACGATTTTGCGTCCCTCCGGGCAGCGGCTTGCTTGGAACAGGCTGTGACGAATACGTGTTTCGCCGTCCGGAACGCTGATGTCACGGCGATGCATTGCTAACGCGGATGAACAGGCACCGTTAACGATCTGAAATAAATCCGCCGATCAATCCATCGATTGAATACTAAACCGCGCGTTACGGTCCCTCGGTGCCCCCATGATGAGCTTCGAACGACTTGTCCCACAAACACTGCTTCGGTCAATTGATAAGCTTGGAAAATCTGTTTGGAATTTCAGAATTCGACTGCGATATCTCAGTTCATGCAAGCCAAACAATCATCCCGAGCGCCTCGCAGAAAGCGCACTGGTCCACAGTGCGGCCAGGCGAAACGAACCGATCATTTTGGCTTTCTCTTACAGCGTGCCCGTTGAGAAGCTATACCAGCACTAAAGCGACATCCCCGTAGCTGGCCTTGTGACAAAGGACGTGGAACCGGACAGCTATCTCCCTGACCATCTCTTGAACGATCGGAGATTGGGCCGCTACTGGGAACAAGGTGCATGGTCGATTCCAGAAGGGAGCAACTGCATTTATTTCATTGGGCAGTGGCGCCTTGTCATGGCGTCGATGCTCCGTCAAGCGCTCCAGCACGAGATTCTGCATCTCTATATACGCTGCGGAGCCGCGTGGGTTGATGCGCTAGCACTTGTTCGCGCGGCTGATCAGCTTGGACTTATCAGCTTGTGCCGACTGGGCCGCCGATTACGTCATTTGTTCTTCAAGAGCAGCAGAGAATGTGATGCTACGCAGCTACGACAGAGCTTTGATGGCGCCTTTCGGGATCTGCTCAAGCCTCCATTGTTGCCAATCTTCAAGCCTGTTACCAAACGCATCGTCCTTGTGACCGGTAGCCTGGCGCCGGGCGGAGCCGAAAGGCAGGTTGCCAATACCGTCGTTGGACTGGCTTCCAAGCCAGCAGAAAGCGTACTCCTCCTTTGCGATTATCTCACCGCTGGGAAACGACAATATAATTTCTTTCTCCCTCAGGTCAGAGCTGCCGGATGTCAGGCACGCCAGATCGTCACCCGCGTTAGTCCGGAGCAACCCAAACTGTTGCCGCCTTGCCTCAAGCGGGTAGCAAGCAGGTTGCCAAGCGGACTAGTGGCGGACGTCGCCAATCTGTATTGGGAATTCAGCGAGATGCGCCCCGAGGTTGTGCACGCGTGGCTCGACTGGAGCAACATCCGCGCGGGCATCGCGGCAGCACTTGCCGGCGTTCCCAAAATCATTCTTTCGGGGCGCAACCTTAACCCAAGCCATTTCGACTTGTACGACCTCTACATGGAGCCCGCATATCGGGTGCTCGCGTCTCTTCCCAATGTGACTCTGCTGAACAACAGCCAAGCGGGAGCGGACGATTACGCCAACTGGATCGGAATCTTGCCAGAGCGAATCCGAGTCTTGCGAAACGGGATCGACTTCGGCTCCACCAATCGGCCGAGTGATCAAGAAATCGCAGAGCTGCGGAGAAGACATGGGATACCCGAGCATGCATTCGTCGTTGGGGGAGCTTTTCGTCTCGCGCGGGAAAAGCAGCCTCTGCTCTGGGTGGAAACGGCGGCGCTGGTCCGGCAACAAATTCCGGAAGCCTACTTCATTCTCTTTGGGCAAGGCCCCATGCAGAAGGATGTCGAGGCTATGTCCCGTTCGCGCAAGATCGCCGATCGCCTTGTCTTGGCAGGAGTGACCGACCAGATATTGTCCGGAATGTCCATGATGGACATCTTTATGCTGACCTCATTTGGTGAAGGACTGCCGAACGTTGTGTTGGAAGCACAATGGGTAGGAACGCCGGTCGTTGCGACCGAAGCTGGTGGAACCGGTGAAGCAGTTGATCGGGGTGTCACTGGATGGATCGTCGAACAGCCGACCGCAAATGCGCTCGCTGCTCAGATTTGTAGACTTTACGACGCGCACCAAACCCGATTTTCGGTTCGCGAAGCGGGGCCAGCCTTTGTCCGGTCCCACTTCGGGCTTGGCCGGATGATCGATGAAACTTGGGCTGCCTACGGCTACGCCCCCGCCGCCGACTCCAATGAATGTCGACTCCAGTGAATGACTCCAATGAATAATGCCGACTGAGGCAAAAACTGCGTCTAGTGATTCCGAGAAGGTATTTTGTTGCTGCCAACTCCGGCACAAATTTTGGCAGGATTCAGCCCGATTTCATACCCGCCATGTGGCTGAGGGGCGACCAGGGGTGGGAAATTCGGAAGAAAGACGGGCCTCCTATCGAACGTAAACAAGCGGGTAGCTCAATCGTGACAAGCGACGACAAGACGCTCCTGCTCGGACGATCTGAGGGCCGGCTTCGTCGACTGGTCCTGGCGTTGCTGGCTGCAGCCTATCGGGCGGGCCTCCCGATTGCAAAGCGTCTGATTCCTCGACGGATCAAGCTTCGCATGACTTCGGTTGCAACAATTGCGAAGCGAATGATCGAGACACTGACCGGGTCGTCCTTCGAGGCGAGGCCGGTGACGCTGGCGAACTGGGCACTGATGTTTCCGGCGGAAACGTTCACGGGTCGACCAATCTTGGTCAACAATGCGCTTGCTTGGGGTGGGGTAGAACGACAAGTTGTTTACACCTTGTTGGGCCTTGCCGAGCGAAAGGAAGCGCCCGCTGGTCTCCTCTGTCTGCGCATCGGCTTCAGCCCCGATCACGATTTCTACGAGCCAGCCTTAAAGAATTTTCCGGGTCTGGTCCGAAATGTCATTGGAATTCAGGAGGCGCGCCATAGGTTGAAGGCGCTTCTCCCGCCCGCTCGCATCCGCTCCATCGAAGATGCAATTGCTTGGATGCCCAGCGATGTAATCGAGGACGTATTGCGTTTTGCTGGTGATTTCGCGACTCTTAAGCCGCATGTGGTTCATGCTTGGCAGGATGCTACGAGCATCGCAGCCGGCTATGCTGCTCGACTGTTAGGAATTCCACGTATCATTCTCTCAAGTCGCAATGTCGCGCCGACCAATTTCGCCTATTTTCGTCCCTATATGTTCAATGCTTATCGGGAGCTGATCTCCTGCTCGGATATTACCTTGGTGAATAACAGCGAGGCCGGGGCAACGGACTATGCTCGATGGCTTGGCTGTTCACCTACCCGCTTTGTTGTTAAGCGCAATGGCATCGATACAAGCACGTTTTGTTGTCCCGATCTTCAATCTGCGGCTGCTCTTCGGGCAAAGCTGAATATCCCGGAAGGCGTTCCGGTCGTGGGATCCGTGTTCCGTTTCTATGACGAGAAGCGACCGCAGCTATGGATATCGGCGGCCGCCCAAATTGCAGCGCAGAGACCTGATGTTCATTTCGTTATTTTTGGCACCGGCCCCCGAAAGGCTGAAATTCAATCCGTGGCGAGGCGCAGAGGCTTTGCTGCTCGTCTGCATTGTCCAGGAACTATTGACAATTGTGCCCTTGGGCTTTCGCTATTCAATGTTTTCGTCCTCACGTCACAATTTGAAGGAACGCCGAACGTCGTCATTGAAGCCAGCCTGCTTGGTGTCCCCGTCGTCACTACTGATGCAGGCGGCACTCGCGAGGCCGTTCGCGAGGGATCGACAGGCATTGTCGTTCCCGAGCCGGAGCCAGCGGCCATCGCGCAAGCAGTTCTTGCCGTTCTCGATGATCCAGCCTGGCAACGCCGAGCCCGCCACGAAGGGCCCGCTTTCATTAAGGAGCGATTCGGGCTGGAACGGATGTTAGATGAAACGCTAGCGCTCTATCAGCAGTCTGTACCGAACTCCCGAGAAGAGGACCATGTTCTGCATCGATCACCTGAACAGGTTTCGTAGGGCAGAGGAAAACATGGTCTTCAGGCAAAATTGGTCTCTCGAAAAACCGGAAAGCGCTGCGCCATAGCTTGGGAGCGCATGCCATCTCTTCAAGGTCGGGCCCGCGCGATTAGCGGCCACATTCACGCAAGCGCTGTCGGCGCCAGCTGCCGCAACACCGCGCGATGAGCATGATCCTGCTTTCCAGGACCGATGGCAGCACGGACAGTCATGCTTGACAGACAAATGAGTTGATTCGCAAGCTGCTCGGATTGGTGATCTATGGACATGACCGCACGAAACTCGTACAAGGCTCACGCCACCTGCCAATCCATCGCCAAGCCCGATTGCAGTGCAACTGATCCCCAAGACTCTCCGTGTGCACCCGCTCGCGACCGGCATCATCCATCCATTCCGTAGTCTCGCCTCGAGGGTGACCAGTGTCGACCCAGGCATCGCGATTATATTGATCGTCTACTTCATTTGGTACAGCTGGTTGCTCGTGCGCGGGCACGGCATTCCCTACGTCATGGACAACAACGAATCGTTCTCGTCGCTCAACCACGCCTATAATCTTTGGAACTTTGACTTCTTTCGTTCATACGGCGTGACCGACGAGGCGGTGTCGCCGGATTCTGCCGCTCATCCGGTTGCGCACACGCATCAGGGCAACTTTCCGCGCCTGTTCTCATTTGTGCTCTACGCGCTCGGCGCGCGCAGCATCGAGAGTCAGATCTGGATTACGACAATGACAATCGGCATCGCTTCGGTGCTGATGGGTTACTACTACTTTCGCCGGCTGGCCGGAGCACTCTTTGCAACGATCGCGGTCCTGCTTCTGATCACTGACTACCTCATGTTCGCGCAATGGCAGGTGAACACCTATCGGGTTTGGCACGGATTTCTGCTGTTTGCGGCTCTCCTCTGCGTGCACGGATTTTCGGAGTGGCCCCGCCGTTGGTGGGCGATCGCAACCGTCCTGACCTACGCTGCACTTTTCTACTACGAGCTGGTGTTCGCTGCATTCGTCACTTTCACGGTGGCGTTCTATACGATTTGGACATATCGCCGGGCACCCGGCTCGGTTGTTCTTGCCGGGATTGCGCAGGGCGCCGGGGCAGCACTTGGCCTCGCGACCGTGATCCTGCAGCTCATCCTCTATCTCGGTTGGCAGGATTTCCTGACGGACCTCCGCCTGACGTTGACTGCGCGCAATTACGCGCCGGACGATATTGAATTCATCACGACGCTCAGGAACTTCTATCAAACCAGAAATATCGCGTTCTTTTACAACATACAGTCCAGCGAGCAATTCGCTGGACTGGTGACAGCGCTCCGGTTTTTCTCTCAATACGTGCTGCAGATATCAACGCCGTTCCTGAGCCTGCTGGGAATCGGCTTGGCAGCATCCTCCTTGCTCGCCGATTCACGCCGCCCAGGTCCGCGCGACCTCGCCACCATTGTGCCAAGCGTTTCGATTTCGGCCGGAGCGCAGCTGGTTCCCGGCCTCCTCCTTTTCGTTCTGGCGATCGTTGGCGGGGATGCTGTCGTGGGACTGCCGTTCTCAGGAATGAAAGCAACAATCGGTACAGTCGCCCTAGCCGTGTTCAGTTGCCTTCTCGTTTCCATCGCCTTGGCCTATGGACTGGCTGTTTGCGCCAGAGCCATCTCGATTTCTGGAACGTTGCCGGGAGTATATCGCGCGCTTCGAGCCAATCTCTTCCTTCTGGGACTCGGTCTGCTGATCCTGACGCAAGGTGAAGTTTATGATCAGGGTGCGGCAGTGCTCTGGTGGCGGCAGCTCGTGCCGGTTCCGGTTTGGCTCGCCAAGGCCGCTGTCTGCGCAGCCGCTTTTGTCGGCGCCATCCTCATTCTCGCGGGCCGCCGCGCGGTTCTGGGTCGCTGGCACGCCGCGCCGTCTTCCCTCGCTCCATTCCTATTCTGTGGCGCGCTCGGGTATCTGATCGTTTACAAATTGAGCGCGGGATATGTGTACAGCGGTTACCTCATTCGTCTTTGCCCATTTGTTGTGTTTCATGTTGACGCGCTGTTTGCACTCGGTCTGTTTGTCACGGTCGCGATCTCTGCGACACTTCTCGGCCGCGCCAACTTCAACAATTTCGCCACCAGGAGCGTCTGCGCGGCGGCAATAGCTGCGGCAGCCGCGCTCATGGTCCTCTGGACGACGATTCAATCTCGATACTTCCTGCTGTTCCCGCCTGACCGCATGAGCTTCATTAAGCTCTTGAGGGATCCAGCGTTTCAAGGCCGCGGGCTGATATCCAACAACTATGTCGTGCCATTCGGCGTCATCGCAGGTACATGGGCCTATATTGAGCCGTATCCCCGCGCGCTCACCGACTCTCTGCCGCCGCCGCCAAGCAATGACTATGTTTGGCTCGCCGATCGCCGAACCAACGCCGAATATTCGCGACCCAGCATCTACGTGTGCTTTAATTCATGGTCCACGTCACATGCGCTCCTCGCCGCCATTTCGGCAAGGCAGAGCGGCAGCCAAGCATGTTCCAACTATCCCATCGTCAAGCGAGCACAGTCAGGCGGGACGGATGCCGCCCTCCCGCACGCCTCTGTTCTGGCTCGCGATCCAGAGAGCGATCACTGGGCCATCTTACGGCTTGAGTGGCCATCGTCTCGTTGATAGGAGTGACAACCGGCCGGCACGCGAGGAGGACGACTTTGAGTTCCACACCAACGGATCTCGACATCGAGGTGCGGCGACGGGACGACAAATACATTCTTATCGCTCACCACTACGGGGTGGTCGTAAAAGCGAGCGATCTTCAGGCCGGCCTTGAGGAACTTGAGCGGCGTGTTGCCATCATCGCGAGTGATTTCGAGGATGTTGGAATTCCGCTTCGTGCGAGCGGGCCATCGAGCACGCGTTCGGAAACGCGGGTGCTTGATCGGCTGGCTCCATCCTTGGTCATCATCGTTACTGTTGGAGCAGTACTGGCCTCGGTCATCCTTCTTGCGACTGCACCAATCGTCAATGCCCTGGCGGGCGTTCGCACCGGCATTACCGAACTGGTGAGAACGGACGGAGGTCCCAGTCC
>Ga0126377_10002739_pt1 | contig 12268 bp, 12 predicted proteins | sample PanSoiMetPlot_22_FD_92647 | JGI IMG/M metagenome (GOLD analysis project Ga0126377, IMG submission 92647) | Tropical forest soil microbial communities from Panama - MetaG Plot_22 | ecosystem: Environmental > Terrestrial > Soil > Tropical forest > Bulk soil | place: Panama | collected 2016-02-17
GCGAAGCTGATCCCTTCGGCCGTGACGGGATCCGCGAGTCCCGCGGCGTCTCCCACGACGGCCACCCGTTTGCGCAACAATGCGCCCTTGCGGGGTCGGACGGGAATGACAAACCCGTGGCGCTTCACCTCGAGTGGACGGTCGATTCCCACGAACCGCTGGTAGCGGTCGAGTTGATCGTGCAGATCCCGCGCGCCGCGTTTCATGCTGAGCACGCCGATCGAGAGGTGCTCGGCCTTCGGGAAGACCCAGGCATATCCGTGTGGCACCGTCCCGATATCGAAGCGCGGCTCGCTCCCAAGGCGCTCCATGGTGGCGGTGTCCACGGTGATCTCGTACTCGAGCGCCGGGACCAGGCGGCGCGCATCCGGCCAGTCCGCGAGTCGCGCGACGTCACCTATCGCGCCGTCCGCCGCCACGACAAAATCCGCGGCCAGCTCGCCCGAGTCCGTTCCCAGGCGGACGCTCGCGCTGGTGGCCGTGACGGCGTGCACCCGGCAGGGGGCCAGGAGTGTTGCCCCCGCCCGTACGGCTGCCTCGACGAAGAGGAAATCGAGCCGCTCCCGCATCGTCATCGCGAGCGCGGGCCGTGAGTGCGTGAAGGCAAAGGTGCGGTTGATGTCGTGCAGGTGGAACGTCGCGCGGGCGAACGCGCGCTCCGTGACCGCGCGCAGGTCGAGTCCTGCGAAGGCCGCGGCGCGGGGCACCACGCCACCCCCGCAGGTCTTGTAGCGCGGGAGCGGCTCCCGCTCGACCAGCCCGACCTTCGCGCCGTGGCGCAGCAGCGCGAGCGCGGCGGCCCCTCCTGCCGGGCCGCTACCAACGATCACCACATCGAAGGTCTTCACATCACGAGCACCGCGGCGCCGCGCAGCTGTCCTTCACGCAGGCGAGCGAGCGCCTCGTTGGCCCGATCGAGCGGGAACGGCTCGACCTCGGTCCGGACCGGGACCCGAGGAGCGAGCGCGAGAAACTCCCGGCCATCACGCCGCGTGAGATTCGCGACCGAGCGCACCACGCGCTCGCCCCAGAGGAGGTCGTAGGGGAAGGACGGGATATCGCTCATGTGAATCCCAGCGCACACCACCGTCCCGCCCTTCACGACCGCACGGAGTGCTACGGGAAGGAGCGCGCCCACCGGGGCGAAGAGGATCGCGGCGTCGAGGGGCTCTGGAGGGGCTGCGTCAGAAGGGCCCGCCCACACGGCGCCGAGCTCGGTCGCGAATCGCTGGGCGGCTGTGTCACCGGAGCGGGTGAATGCGAACACGCGGCGGCCCTGGTGCCGCGCCACCTGCGCCACGATGTGCGCGGCCGCGCCGAAGCCGTAGAGGCCGAGGCGCTCCGCGTCGCCCGCGGTGGTCAGCGCGCGATGGCCGATTAGCCCGGCGCAGAGCAGTGGTGCGGCGTGCGCGTCGTCGTAGTCCGGCGGTATCGGGAAGGCGAAGCGTGCGTCCGCGACGGTGTATTCGGCGTAGCCCCCGTCGAGCTGGTAGCCGGTGAAGCGGGCGCGATTGCAGAGGTTCTCGCGATCCGAGCGGCAGTAACCGCACGTGCCGCAGGTGTAGCCGAGCCAGGGGACACCGACGCGCGCGCCGACGGCGAACGGCTCGGTCGCTGCGCCACCGCCCGTCTCGACCACGGTGCCGACGATCTCGTGTCCCAGCACGAGCGGAAGCGCGGGATCGGGAAGCTCGCCGTCCGCCACGTGGAGATCTGTCCGGCACACGCCGCACGCTCGTACGGCGAGCAGCAGCTGGCCAGGCCCGGGGGTGGGCTTGGGTCGCTCGACCAGGCGCAGCGGGCGCCGAGGCGTGTCGAGCAGCATGGCGCGCATAGCGAACCAATCATAGCGCCAACCCAAACGTGCGGCGGGCCGATGCGCCCGCTTGCGCACCGGCCCGCCGGTGAAACTCCGCTCGATGGCCTTAGCCGACCAACACCGGCTCCAGCTCGGGGCGCCGCGACCGCTCCTTTTTCGGCTGCTTGTACCGGAATAGCTGCCCGGCGTAGTTCCGCAGCACAACTTCGCGATCGGTGAGCTTGACGACGTACTCGGGGAGCAGCGGAATCTTCCCGCCGCCTCCCGGCGCATCGATCACGAAATGAGGGACGGCGAGACCCGACGTCCAACCCCGTAACGCTTTGACGATTTCGAGTCCCTTCTCGACGCTGGTGCGGAAATGCTCCGCGCCAGCGACTTGATCACACATGTAGATGTAGTACGGCCGCACGCGTGCGGCCAACAACCGCTGCATCAAGGCCTTCATGACGTCCGGATCGTCATTGACGCCCTTCAGCAGCACCGTCTGGCACCCCAACGGAACGCCGGCGTCGGCTAGCATGCCGAGCGCTTTTACGGCAGCAGGTGTCAGTTCGTCGGGGTGGTTGAAGTGTGTGTTGATGAAGAGCGGATGATACTTCTTGAGAATCACACACAGCTGCGGTGTGATCCGCTCGGGAAGATGGCAGGGAATTCGGCTCCCTATCCGCAGTATCTCGAGATGCGGGATAGCCCGCAGGCGCCGAAGGATCTCGTCGATGCGGCGGTCGGAGAGCAGCAGAGGGTCTCCGCCCGACAAAATGACATCGCGGATTTCGGTATGCTGCTCGAGATAGCGGAATCCCGACTCCAGCTCCGACATCGGGATTTTCGCCGGATCACCTACCTTCCGGCGGCGCGTGCAGAAACGGCAATACGACGCACACACCGGCGAAACCAGGAACAACGCGCGATCGGGGTAGCGGTGCGTGATGTTGGGGACCGGGGAGTGTGCATCCTCCGCCAGCGAGTCCACCAGACCGTCACGCACTTCCAGCTCCTGCAAATCGGGCACGTACTGGCGCCAGAACGGGTCGCCGGGGGACTTGATGAGGTCCACCATGGCGGGGGAGATCCGGAACTCGAAGTTCTCCGCCGCGACGCGCAGCCGCTCCAGCTCTGGCAGGTGCTCGGCGCCGAACTTCGCGGCGAGCGCCTCCAGTGAGGCCAGACTTTTTTTACGGAGTAGTTCCTGCCACGACTCCATGCGCTAGATCCTTGAGATAGACCACCAGGTCGTCGCCTGGCTCGTAGTACGCTGGGATCGTCGCCGTCCGGGCGAAGCCGCGCCGCTCGTAGAACGCGCGCGTGGGCGCGTAATCGGCGCGCGACGACGTCTCGACGACAATCAGCCGGCAGCCTTCACTCTCGAGCTGCCGCTCCACGGCGCGCAGGAGGTCTGTTCCCACGCCACGCCGCTGTCGTGCCGGGTCCACGACGATCCAGTAGAGATCGCACGTGCCGAGCGTCCCCGGCGTTCGGCCCCAACAGGCGTATCCGATCAGCTCGTCGCCGTCGTACGCTCCGAGGAACCGGTAGTCCTCATCTCCTGCAAGGCTTTCGTCCAGCAACTCCCCGGCGGTGGCCACCTCTTCCGGCCGGAACAGGCCGGTGGCCGCCGTCAGGACCTTAAGCCGTGCGCGTTGCGCGTGACCGACGGGCCGGAGCGAGTAGCTCACGCGCCGCGCTGGTGCCCTGCGCCTCGCCGAGGGCGACCTCGGCGATCCGGCGCACCAGCTCCGGGTAGTCCCAACCCGCGGCGCGCGCCATGCGCGAGAGACCCGCGTCGTCGTTCAAATCCGGGTTCGGGTTGACTTCCAGCACCCACGGGCGCCCCTGCCCGTCCACCCGCAGATCCACCCGGCCGTACCCTTTTCCCTGAACCGCGCGCCATGCGGCCTCCGCCATCCGCGACAGGCGATCGGCGAGCTTGTTGGAAACGGCGGCGGGGCAGACGGGAACGCTGCCGAGATCTTCGGGCGACCCCGTGTCCCATTTCGCCGCGTAGGTGAGAATCGGCCAGGTGCCGGGGGGCATGCCGGTGAAGTCGATTTCGGCGACGGGGAGCACCTGGTCGCCGACGAACCCCACGTTGAACTCGCGCCCCGCGATGTACTCCTGGACCAGGACTTCGTCGAACTGCTCGGTCATCGCGGCGACCCGGGCGCGCAGCGCGCGCCGCTCGGTGACCACGGAGCCGAGGTCGAGGCCCGCGCTTGCGTCCTCGGACGCCGGCTTGACGATGGCGGGGAGCGGAAAGTCGTCGGGGATGCGCCCCTGGGCGAGGAGCCAGCGGGGAATGGGGAGGCCCGCCTGGGCTAACACCGTGTTCGCCATGGCTTTGCGGCGGCAGATCGCGAGGGTCCACACCCCCGCGCCCGTCACCGGGACGCCCGCCAGCTCGAGTGTCGCCACGACGTGCTCTTCCCATTCGCTCCGGCCGAGCACGCCCTCGCAGAGGTTGAAGACGAGGTCGGCGCTGCGCGCGCTCTGGAACCAGCGCATGTCGTGCCGCACAGGGACACGGCGCACCTGATGGCCGAGGGTGCTGAAGATGCGCCCCACCTCGTTCACCGCTTTCATCACGCCACGGATGTCTTCAGGCGTCCAGTCTTCGGCGCCAGGATCGTAGAGGACGACAACCTTCATGCCGATGCCGCCGCGGGTGCCGGACGCGAGGCGGGGCGCGCGTCGGGTGCATCCGGGATCTCGCGTCCCGCGATGCGCCGCCAGGCTATCCGCACGACCTCCTGAATCAGCTCGTCGTAGGAGATGCCGGCAGCGCGCGCCGCCTTGGGGAAACAGGAGTTCATGGCCGGGTCGGGGATAATGCCCGGCAGAGGATTCAGCTCGACGATGTTCGGCACGCCGAAGCGGTCGACGCGGACGTCCACGCGGCACCAGTCGCGGCACCCGAGCACGTGATAGGCGTCGAGCGCGGTGCGCTCGATTTCACGGTACAGCTCGGGCGCCACGGGGGCCGGGCACTGGAAGATCGCGAGCGGGTGCTCGGGCGTGTCCCAGATCCACTTTGCCTCGTAGCCGTAGACGGGGCGCGCGCCGGCGGGCAGCGTGGAGAAGTCGAAGCCGACGATCGGCAGACAGGTCGCCGCCGGGCCGTTGCCGAGAATCGCCACGGTGAACTCTGGTCCGGGCAGGTAGGTCTCGATCAACACCGGCTGGGCATAACGCTCGAGGAGGTGATGCGTGCGCTCCTCCAGCTCGGCCCGCGACTCGCACAGATTGTCGGTGAACACGCCCTTGCTCGATCCTTCGGCGACGGGCTTCACGAACAGCGGAACCGGCAGCGCGACGCGCTCGAGATCGGCGAGACTGCTGACGCACGCGAACGGCGCCGTCGGGACGCCGCGATAGGCGAGCAGCTCCTTGGCGCGCGCTTTGTGCAGCGAGAGCGCCAGGGTCAGCGGATCGCTGCCGGTGTAGCGGATGTCGAGGAATTCGCAGATGGCGGGGACGAGCGACTCGCGAGTCTCACCTTCGAGTCCCTCCGCCATGTTGAACACGATGTCGGGACGGACGAGCGCCAGCTTGTGCGGGAAGGACGCGTCGGCCTCGAGGCGGACGACCTTGCCGAAGCGCGCGAGTGCCTGCGCGACGGCGTCGATGGTGGCCGGGTCGTCCCACTCCGCGAACGCGTCGTTGCTATTCGGGGGCTCGTCGGCGCCGTTCGGGTCCGGCTTCTGATTGTACGCGAGACCGATTTGCATGTGGTCTCGGGTGACCTCCTACAAAAAAGGCCGCGCGTTCCGCGGTCTGGCGCGAGTGAAATCGTTGTCGAGTAACACAATATGAAAAACGGAAGCGATGCGCAATAGGGATACGACCGGATTTTTTTCCGGTTACACCTTGTGGTACGCGACGCGCGCGGCCTGTTGTCGGTCGTCGGCGACGTACGTCTCAAAGTCGGAGAACAACGCGCCGCCCTCGCGCTGCAAGACGCCGAGACATGCGATCGCCATCCGCCGGATTTCAAGCTCGGCACCCTCGCCGCACCGCAGCTCGAGCATCGTCCGCCACGCGCGGGCGTTGGCGGATACGACAATCTTCACTTCGGTCGCATTGGGCAGCACACTGCGCGCCGCTTCGCGCGCCAGCTTGCGTCGATGCACCTTGTCCGTCACCCACGCGTACCGCTCGCCCAGGGCTTCCACGGCGCGCACGTAGGCGGCCTGCGCGTCCGTCACCTCCCGCTCCCAGTCTGCCTCGAGCTTCGCCTCCCCGATGATCGCCGGGGGCATGACGAATGCCGCCTGCGATTCGTCGACGTAGCGCTGGGACAGCTGCGAGTAGCCGAAGCCCGCGCGGTGCCGCACCAGCTCGTGCGAGCAGGAGCGCGAGATCCCCTCGATGAGCAGCACGTACACCGCATGCTCGAGCACCGAGCCGTGACCCTGCTTCTTGATGTTCTCGAGGTACTCGGCCGTCGAGCGATGCGCGGGGTTGTGCTGGCTCATGTAGCAGATCCGTCCCGCGAACTCGGCCAGCCGCTCGCCGGCGGACGCCGAGCCTTGCCATTGAACCGGCATGTGCGCCGGCTCGACGAAATCGGGGCGGGCGATGAGAGTCACGCGCGGGGCGCGGAAAATTTCCATGAGGGCAGGTGCCAGGTATGAGGTGTCAGGTGTCGGGCGTGCGCGCAGCCAGGTCGAGCTTTGGTGTCCCCCACGCCGCGTTCCGCTCGGTCTGCCGCAGCCTCGCGGCGATGTCATCAGGGATCCGTGCGGAATCTGATCCAACCTTGAGATCCGACAAGGGTGACCAATCGGGCGCTGGGAGGATCACACCGGGATTGAGGATCGCCCGGGGATCGTAGGCGCGTTTCACATCCACGAACAGGGTCATCACCTCGCGGCCGAAGAACCGCTCCAGCACGCCTGCACGCAGCCGGCCGGCTCCGTGCTCTCCGCTCGGCACGCCGCCTAGGCGCACCAGCAGGTCGGTGACGTCGTTGAACAACGCCACCAGCGCCTCGCGCCACCCGGGCCGGGTGAGGTCGGGGAGCGCATTCACGTGCACGTGCCCATCGCCCGCATGCCCGAAGATGGCGACCGGCACGCCGTGCTGCTCGCTCGCCGACCGGATGCCGCTGACGTAGTCCCCGAGCCGCTCGAGCGGGACGCAGCCGTCTTCGATCACCTGCAGGGAGCGCTGCGTGTCCGGGAGGCGGGCGAGCGCCGGACTCGCCAGGTGCCGGACGGCCCACAACTTCTCGAGCCCCGCGCGGTCGACCGCCGTTTCCACGTAGCTCGTGAGCGCCTTCAGCCCGCGCACCGCATCGCCGACTACGCCCCGAGCGGCAGCCGCCGTCTCGCGCTCGAACTCCACCAGGAGAAGACCGGCGAGCCCCGCCGGCAAATCGATCCCCGCCCCGCGGATGAACCCGAGAAACGTCCCATCCAGTAGCTCGACGGCGGATGGGTTGAGCGCGACGAGGTACGGGACGGCTTCGGTAAGGGCCTCGAGGGTCGGGAAGCCAAGCACCGCTCCTCCCACGTCGGGTGGGATGGGCTCGAGCCGCCAGGCCACAGCCGTCACGAACGCCAGCGTGCCCTCGGAGCCAACCAGGAGATCGAGCTCGTCTCCCGAATCGGCGAAACGGTCGAGTGCGTAGCCGCTCGAAGCTTTGCGGGTACGGGGGAAGCGCTGCTCCACGAGACGTTGGCCCCCCTGGTCAAGATGCCACGGGCCAGTACCCGAGACGCCGCGCTCAATGCGTCGCAGCGCGCCTTCGGCGTCCACGATCTCGATGGCGTCGATCCACTGGCGCACGCTGCCGCTGCGCACCGAGCGTGGCCCGGAGGCATTCGTCGCGACCGCCCCCCCCGACGTGGCGAAGGCGCTCGATGAGGGATCGGGTGCGAGGCGGAGACCGAAGGGGCGCGCCGCGTCGTTCACCTCGCCCAGCGTGACCGAGGCGCCGACCCACGCCGTGCGCCGCCGCCAGTCCGGCGCTAGCCACTTGAACCCCAGGCTCGTGTCCACGACCACGCCCCGTCCCACGCTCGCCCCCGCCATGCTGCTCCCGGCCCCGCGCGGGACGAGCGGCGTGCTGGTTTCGCCCGCCCAGACGGCCAGCGCCCGCAATTCGTCCACACCCTGCGGCGTAGCGACGCCCGCCGGAAGGATGCGGTAGATGCCACCACCCTCCGAATAGGCAGCGAGAATGCGGGGATCGGTGTGGAGCGCCGGGGGCGAAGCGATCAATGCCACGGCGAAGAATACCACAATCGTCTTGACACCATCGGAGGGCCGAGTGATGCTTGACGCGCTATGGCCGTCGAAGCCTCCCGCGCACAGCTGATTCGCATCGAGACCGATCGGCGTCTCGGTCACGAGTGGGACGAGTGGGATGGTCGTCCCTTGCCGGGCGGCGGAGACTTCTCCGCGCCCCCGGGTCTTTTCTTCCGTTATGCTGCGCTCACGATCACGCTGATGATCGGGCTGCTGTTCGTCGCGCTCTACCTGCTCGCGCCCCGGCTGGCACTGCTCACCCCGAGAATCCCACAGGGGTTGGCCTGGGGCATCGCGATTCTGGGCGTGGCGGCGGGTGCGTGGTTCGTGCTCCTGCTGGTCTCTTACTATGGAAAGACGCTGCTTCTCCCCGAGCGCCTGCTCGAGCGCGGTCCCTTCCTCCAGGTAATGAACGCGGTATCACAGGTCGCGCGCCTGGTGGGGCGCCGGGACTGGGTGGAGCACGCGGCGATCGATGTGTACAACGCCCTCGCCGAGCGGCGGGGCCGGCGCGTGAACAAGGGAGAGCTGCTCGTCCTCATCCCACGCTGCCTGTCGAAGGAAACGCTCGACGGGGTGCTCGCGATCGCCGGGCGCTACGAGGTACCAGTGTTTGTGGCGACGCGCGGCCAGCTCGCGCGCCGGGTGATTCGCGAGCGGCGGCCCCGCGCGGTGGTGGCGGTCGCGTGCGAGCGCGACATGATGACGGGTTTGCGAGACGTGGCGGGAAAACTGCCGGTGCTGGGCCTCACGATGCAGCTGCCGAACGGCCCCTGCCGCGATGCCGTCGTTGACCTCGATGTGATGGACCGCTGGGTGCGCTCCCTCGCGGGGGCGTAGGTTGCTCGCCTGCTAGGGCGTTCCAAACTTCTCCTTCAGCTTCGACACCAGCTTCTCGCCGAGCTTCGAGCCCGCGTGGTCGCGCGGCACGGGGAATTCCAGCTCGCGCTCGAGCCGCGAGGGATCGTACCGCGGCCGGTAAACCACCTCGAGCGTGAGCATGGTCTCGCCCGGCACGTACGGGTCGGCCCAACATCGGATTTTGACGCTACGGGCGAGATCGGCGACGCCGTCATCGTTGTGCGTCGAGCGCCGGGTCCCCGTGTCGTACCAGTGGGCTTCGAGGTAGCCGTCCCGCGCGTTCGCCCGCTTAACGCTCAGGTTCTCGGCGGCCAGCAGGGTCTCGAGGTAGGGAATGACGGACTGCGGGCGCGTGACGAGCAGCGCTGTCGTGGCTTCCGGAAACGGATGGAAGTCGGGGCGCGTGGAGATCGGCGTGCATGCGGCCAGGACAACGACGAGCGCGTACCGCGTTCGCATCAGTGCGCGTGATCCTCGTCGTCATCATGATCGTGCCCGTGCTCGCCTGACTCCCCCGCTTCGCCATGGTGATGATGATGGCTCTGCGCCCGCTCCTTGATCTCGAGATCGAGGGTGGCGCTCGGGATGCCGGCCGCGTGCTCGAACATCAAGTCGCCCCCGATCGCCCCGGTCCACAGGATGCCGATGAAGCCGAATACGCTCAGCGCCCGCAGCGCGATCCGCTCCACCGGCTGCAGGTTGCCCCGGCGCCAGAGCTTGTAGACCAGCACGACCGTGAACACGCTCATGGTGACGAGCGCTTGCGTCTCGTGTTGCTCCATGAGCTTGTGCATGCTCTCGCTGTGCTCCACGGCGTCCTCAGCCTGGAGCCCCGCCACGACGGCCGCCCACCCGCCGACGACGCCTGCCCAGAGGGTCCACATCGCCGCCGCGTCGAGAGAGGCACGCCTGGTTTTCCACGCCGCGAGGTCGAACAGGACGGTGACGAACAGCAATGCCGCGGGAAAGTCGTTCAGCGCGGCGTGCAAACTGGGCCAGTCGTAGCCGAACAAATACACGAAGGCTGCTCCCTGGTTAGAGACCGAGATTGGACGGCGTCGGGGGATCGACCGAATAGTCGTAAAAGCCATGGCCGCTCTTCCGGCCGGTCATACCGGCCAAGACCATACGGCGGAGCAGCGGCGGCGGTGCATACCGGGTCTCACGATACTCGTCGAACATGATCTCCGCGATGCTCGCGGTGGTGTCGAGCCCCACGAAGTCGAGGAGCGTGAGCGGGCCCATCGGATGCGCGCAGCCGAGCTGCATCGCCTTGTCGATGTCGACCACGCTCGCCACACCATGCTCCACCGCCCGGATCGCGTCGAGCAGGTAGGGCACGAGCAGCAGGTTGACGATGAACCCTGGCGTGTCCTTCGCGGCGACGGGGTCCTTCCCCAGCGAGCGCGCGAACGCGAATGCCCGATCGAACGTCGCGTCCGAGGTCGTGACCGTACGGACCACCTCGGCGAGCGGCATCAATGGGACCGGGTTGAAGAAGTGCAGGCCGACAAAGCGGTCGGGCCGTTTCGTGACGGCCGCCATCGCCGCGATGGTGAGACTGGAAGTGTTGGAGGCGAAGATCGTGGCGGGACCGCAGAGGCCGTCCAGCTCTTTCCACAGCGCGTTCTTGACGTCGAGCCGTTCGGTCACGGCCTCGACGATGATGTCACAGCCTTTGAGATCCGCGGTCGTGGTCGTGAACGCCAGCCGCTTCAACGCGGCGTCCCGGTCGGGGCCTGTGACCTTCTGTTTCTCGACCAGTTTGGCGAGCGACTTCTCGATACCGGCGCGCGCCTTGGTCCAGATCTCGGGCGCCACGTCGCGCACCAGCGTGTCGTAACCCGCAGTGGCTGCCGCCTGCGCGATCCCGCTCCCCATGAGCCCGCACCCCAGGACCCCAACCCGGCGGATCTCGCTCACCCCAGCAGGCCCTTCAGCTCGTCGGCGATGCGGCCCAGCGCGGTGAAGCCCGAGTCCCGCGTCGCGCGGGCCGGTCCCAGCGCCCCCTGTTCGAGGCGATCGAGCTGCTGCTCGAGCTCGACGTGCACGCGCGCGCTCTCCCGCTCCTGGCCACGCGCGTGCACGGTGCCCGCGATCGCGCCGATGGCAGCCGGGAGGAGTACCCAGGGCGCGAGCACGCCGAGAGCGGGAGCGAGCGCGGTGGCGAGGACGCCGAACCCGAACAGCGTCGCCGCGCCCGCCAGGCGCTGCCGCCGCAGATTCGAGACATCGGCCTGGAGGCGAACGTGGCAGTATCCGGGCTCGAGTGCCGTCACCTGGACGACCACTTCGGTGGCGCGCGCCAGGGCGAATCGCTTGCCGCTCGGGCCGAACGCCCGCTGCAGCGACGCGAATGCGCCGCCCTTGGGCTCCCAGGTGGTGTAGTCGGCGTAGCGTCGCTTGAGCTGCAGCAGCTCTTCCTGCTCGAGCGTCGCCGCGATCGCACGCTCGACTGCACCGCGCTCGCCTGGTACGACGCGCCCGGCGTCGAGCTTTGCCGGACCTCCAAGCCACCCTACCAGGCCAGCTGCCTGGCTGCCCGGCCGGGTCTCTTCGTCGATCAACGCTTGCTGGATGTAACGGGTGGGGATGCCGACGTCTTTCCCGAGCGCCAGAACCTGGTCGCGCGTCAACCCGTCGCCGATGTCGCGCTCCTGCGCCTGCAGCTCGGCGGCGCGTTTGATGATGCGCTCGAGCGCCTCGCGATTGATCAGGTCCCGCTCGCCGGCCACCCTACTCCCCGACCTTCGCGTCGCTCCGCGCCGGCGGGAGCGCTTCCCCCGATGCGGTCTGGGGCAGGGCGGGTCGCGTGTCGGACTTCTTGCCCACGGCCTCGAGGAATCCCTTGAAGAGATCGATCGGGATCGGGAAGAGGGTGGTCGAGTTGTTTTCGGACGCGATCTCGGTGACGGTCTGGAGATAGCGCAGCTGGATCGCGGCGGGCTCGCTGCCGATAATGCGCGCGGCCTGGGCGAGCTTCTCCGAGGCCTGCAGCTCGCCTTCCGCATTGATGACTTTGGCGCGACGCTCGCGCTCGGCTTCCGCCTGGCGGGCGATGGCCCGTTTCATCTCGGGCGGCAGATCGACGTCCTTCACTTCCACCGCGGAGACCTCGACGCCCCACCCCTCGGTGCGTTTGTCGATGATGTTCTTCAGGATGTCGTTGATCTTCTCGCGGTTCATCAGCAGCTCATCGAGCTCGGTTTCGCCGAGCACCGACCGCAGGGTCGTTTGGGCGAGCTGGCTCGTCGCGTAGAGATAGTTCTCGACGCCGATCACCGCCTTGACCGCTTCTTGCACCCGCATGTACAGCACCGCGTTCACCTTGATCGA
>Ga0126377_10002740_pt1 | contig 12267 bp, 8 predicted proteins | sample PanSoiMetPlot_22_FD_92647 | JGI IMG/M metagenome (GOLD analysis project Ga0126377, IMG submission 92647) | Tropical forest soil microbial communities from Panama - MetaG Plot_22 | ecosystem: Environmental > Terrestrial > Soil > Tropical forest > Bulk soil | place: Panama | collected 2016-02-17
GACAGCTTCGCAGCAGGATTGATCTTCGGGATGATCACCGGCCGTCCGCTCGATGCGTCGCTGCGCTTTGCGGTTGCCGCGAGCGCGATCAAGCAGACGATTCCCGGAGACTTCAACCGCGCATCCGTTGCCGAGGTCGACAGCCTGGCGAAGGGTGATGCGTCAGGCCGGGTGCAGCGCTGATTTGCGTCGAGACACGAAGAAGATTAGCCGCGAAGACACGAAGGCCCGAAGAATGTCCACGAAGACACTGGGACACGACCTCGCGAAGAAATTCTGACGCACGACCGCGAGCCGGAGCTCGACGTCGAGTCAATCGGGCCGCTTGTGCGGTTGTCATGACGATCATGCTGGTCACGGCGATCGGGCACGTCGTCGCAGCGGCACTCTCGGGTGACACGGTCACGACCGACATGGCGCCGCGCGTGATTCACTTTTCGGGGTTCGACTGGGTTGTGAAATCGAGCGAGCAACCAGTTGGCCCCGGCCCGAACCTCTTCTCGGACAGCAGCGACTCCGTCTGGGTCGACGCAGCCGGCCAGCTGCACATGCGAATCGTTCAGAAAGACGGGCGATGGTGGTGTGCAGAAGTGATCTGCATGTGCCGCGCGTCTTTCGGCACCTATCGGTTTCAGCTGCCGGCTGGTGGCGTGAGAGATCTCGACGCGAATGCGGTCGCAGGTCTTTTTACCTGGGGCGACGCGCCTGGTGATGCGGACCACGAGATTGACATCGAGGTTTCGCGGTGGGGGCAGGCGAACCGCGCGAATGCACAATTCGTCGTGCAGCCGTCCGAGCCCCTGGATCACATCAGCCGCTTCGATCTGGACGCCGACACCGCGCACGATCTTGCGTTCACGTGGTTGCCGGGCCGCGTCCTGTTCAGCGCGTTGAACTCCGCGACCCAGACGACGCTGCACGGATTCGAGGTCCGTCGCCAGGTGCCGCGAGCCGGAGGAAATCCCCGGCTCAATCTGTGGCTGGTTGGTGGGCGCGAACCCGTTGGCCACGCAGAAGCTCACCTGGTTGTCCGCAGCTTCGCGTTCGAACCCGACGCAACTCCAGGCAACCCCTGACGCGCCGTGAGAGCCCGACGGTTGCCCGGCAGCCACGAAGCCGGAAGATCACGAGTCTTCGTGTCTCCACGTCTTCGTGGCAGCGCCGATGGTCTGCCGCTATTTGTGATGCCCGTGCTGCAGCGGCGGCGCGGTCGTCGCTTCGACGTGGCCACGCCCCGCGGCGTTCGCGACCTCCTCGAACGCGAACGCCATGCCCACGAGCTTGTCATCGTCCCACGCGCGGCCGAGCAGCTGAATGTTGATGGGCTGACCGTGGTTGTTGTATCCGACCGGGAAGACGACCGTCGGAATTCCGTTGGCGGCGCTCGGTGTGTCGCGGCGGCCGAAGCTGGCCTGGCTGCCACCGCCGTCGTTGTAGCTGATGTCGCTCAAGAGTCCCGGGTAGACAACGGCGTCGACGCCCAGATGATCCGCGCCAGCCGTGTCCATCCACAGCTTCGCGGTCGCCTGCCGGCCCCTGCGATAGTCACGAAAAGCCTGAATCTGTGCGGGCGTCAACCGTGGAGGCGGCGTCGCCAGACATGTACTGGGATCCGCGCGGACGTACTCGACCTTCCGCTGGGAGCAGTCCACGTCGACAACGGTGAAGAGGTGGAATCCCTGCGTCACGAGCTCGGGATGGCCGTCGATGTAGTGGCCCCAGCCTTCCGCGCGAATATCGCCAGGAGGCGCGACTGGCGCCGGCGGTGTGTCGGTGCCGCCCACGGTCACGCCCATCTCGATAATCGTGGCGCCCGCATCGACGAAGAACTGAAGCGCGGCTTTCTCCGCGTCCGTGGTGTTCGTCGTCCCCAAGGGATCGATCCATCGCGACGGGATGAAGCCGATGCGCTTGCCCTTGAGCGCGTTCGGATCGAGCACGGACCGCCAATCCGCCGGGGTGTGCCGGCCGGGTGCCGAGGTCTCGGGGTCGTCGGGATCCACGGCCACGACGACGTTCAGCATGTCGGCCAGGTCGGGGACCGATCGCGCCATGACGCCGCCGAAGTCGGTCAGGTAGACGAGCGGCATGACGCCGCTCCCGCTCTCGAGGCCGTCGGTCCCGCGCAGCGTGACGAGGCTCGCAGCGCTCGACGGTCCGTACAGCGAGTCGCCCGTCTGCGATCCGAGCGCTCCCGCCGCCAGATTTGCGGCCAGCGCGCTCCCGGAGCCGCCGCTCGACGCAATGGCGGACTTGGATGGATTGAAGACGTTCCAAACCTGCCCGAACGCATCGTTCGAGTAGCTGCCGTACGTTGCGTATTCCTCGAGCGCGGTTTTTCCGACGATGACGGCGCCGGCATCACGCAGCCTCGCGACCTGGAAGGCATCGCGCGCGGGACGGAATCCGGCGAACGTCATGCTGCCGTTCGTCGTCGCCATGTCGAACGTGTCGTAGAGATTCTTCACCGCAATCGGAATGCCCAGAAGCGGTCCAGTTGCGCCCTTCTTGCGGGCGTGGTCGGCGTCTTTGGCCTGCGCGATGGCGTCGGCGGCGACGATCTCGAAGGCATTGAACCCGAACTGACCACCGTCGTAGACGTCGATCCGGTCGAGATACGCCTCGGTAATCTCCCTGGACGTCGTGATGCCCGACTCCATGTCGGCCCGCAACTGGCCGATGGTCCTCCCGACGACGTCGTACTTCACGTTCGTGCGGGCCTTCTTCGCTTTCGGCGGCGGCGGCTGGTCGACGTCGAGCGCCTTGCGGTTCTTGTGCGACGGCGTGCAGTCGCCGTAGTCGAAGCCGTTCGCCGTCAGCGCCGGGACGTCGAAGTTCGCAATCGAGCAGACCTCGCCAACGGTGAGGTCGCCGATCTCGGGCGCGGCAGCGAGACCGCCGGCCGTGGCTTCGACGGCCGTCCGTACGCCGGCAGACGTCGAGGAGTCGACCATCTGGCCAAGGACGACGAAGTGCAGGAGCGATCGAGTGCGGCCCGGTTGGAGCGTGAGCGTGTTCACGTACGCCTGGAAATTTCCTTCGTGGCCGACGTACGACAGCGGGTTGTGGAACGTGTCGAACAGCCAGCTGCCGGCGAACGTCATCGCGCCAGCGAATGGCCTGGCCGGCGTCGTCGGCGTGCCGAGCACTGTGACTTGCGGGCCGCCGACGAGCGTCGTGCCCGAGACCGGCGTGGCGACCTCGACCCACGAGTCCGCGGCGCTGACGATGGCGTCGCCGCTGGAGGTGTTGACGATCGCGCTCGAGTTGATGAGGCCGGTCCCGACGCCGGACTGTCCGCCGAACGCGACGTCGATCGTGATTGGCGATTTCGTGTCGTTCGTGAACGTGTCCAGCCAGCGGCCCCAGTTCGCGCTGTTGTTGATGAAGACGGAGCGCGAGATGATCACGCCGCCGAGATCGATCGACTGCGTCGTCGTGAAGCGATTGGTGCCGTCGAACGTCAAGCCGTAGCCACGCATGATCTCGCCGTTCATGCGAGGCGGCTGCGCTGCGTGCACGAGGACCTTGACGCTGCCGAAGCCGTTGATCGACGTGCTGTAGGGAGGCGTCACGCAGGCGGTGAAGAGGCAGTCTCCGGGTCCGGTCTGCGTCGCGCGGATGCTGCCGGTGTCGACACCCGGCGACGCCGCGTCCTGGATGCCCCACCACGTGCCGTTCGCGTCGGTCACGTAGTTGAACGCGCTCAGAGGTCCGCCGCGCACGAGCGCGAGGATCAACAGGGCTGCGAGTGGATAGCGAGACTTGACGAGTGCGGGAAGGATGCACCCTGGTCTGACCATAGCGGCCTCCTTGGCTTGCAGTAGAGGGCTCGAGGTCGATGACGACCGCGAAGGCGCGGCGGGGCCGTGCGAACGCAGCGCGGATAATCCGTCTGCGTACCGACGCTGTCAAGAATTTCGTCGGGATTTTTTCAAACTCAACCGTGCGAACAGTGCGTACTGAACGCGAAGGCTTCAGCCGAGCGACTAGCGTTCTGCCGAACTTTCCGGCAACGCCCACGCGTACAAGGATGAGCCGCCTCCGACCAGGACGAACTGCCGGCCATCGAGCTCGTAGGTAATCGGCGAGTTGCCGACGCGGCCGATCGCCGCGTGCCACAGCGTCTTGCCGTCGGAGGTTCGCAGTCCAAGCACGTTGCCCGCCGTGTCGCCCGTGAAGGTGAGTCCGGTTGCGGTCGTGAGGACGCCCGCGCCCGACGCTCCGTCGCCGAGCTCGTGATGCCATCGGATTTCACCGGTCTTGTAGTCGATCGCGCGCAACACGCTCTTCCCATAGACGCCATAGTCGGCGCCCGCCCAGCCGTACGCGCCGTGATCCGGCTTGAAGAAGTAGATCCCGTAGGCGTCATGCGCGCTGACGACGAGCAGGCCGCTCGCCGGATCGAAGCTCGGCGATCGGTAATTCGTGCCGCCGCTTTCGTCGGGTGCGACGAGGCGACCGTCCCGTGCCGGCTCCTTCGCCGGATCCGGAATCGGCCGGCCGTCCTGGTCGACGCCCTTGGCCCAGTTCGTTGTCGCGAACGGTCTGGTCAGCAGGCTTCGACCGGTTTCGCGATCGAGGACGTAGAAGTAGCCGTTGCGCGAGGCCTGCAGGAGGAGCCGCGCCAGCGCGCCGTTGAACGGTGCGTCGACGAGCACGGGGACTTCGGCCGCGTCCCAGTCATGTGTGTCGTGCCGGGTCGCCTGAAATCCCCACGCCAGCTTCCCCGTGTCGGGATTGATCGCGACAATGCTGTCGGTCCAGCGATTGTCGCCCTGGCGGGCCGGACCATTGAGAACCGGCGTTGGATTTCCCGTGCCGACGAACAGCAGGTTCAGGCGCGGATCGTACGTACCGGTCATCCACATCTGACCGCCGGTGGCGCCGTCGCTCGGATTGCCGGGGCTTCCCGGCGGCGGCGTGCTGTAGAAGACCCACTGCGTGCCGCCCGTCTCCGGGTCGATCGACTTCAGCATTCCGGGCAGGTTGTCGAAATCTCCCGCGACGCCGACGATCAGGTGATCGCGGATGAGCAGCGGCGCGTTCGTGGACCAGTAGCCTTTCTTCTGGTCCGCGATGACGACGTTCCACTTCACCTTGCCGTCGTGGGCATCCAGCGCCACGAGGTGCGCGTCCGGCGTCGTGAAGTACACAGTGTTCTTGTAGATCGCCACGCCGCGGTGACCGATGTGGAAGCCTTCGTTGGCAGGATAGGTGTACCGCCAGATCTGCCGGGCGGATCGCGCGTCAACGGCCCACACGTTGTCGGGCGTCGTCACGTAGACGATGCCGTTTGCGACGATCGGCGTTCCTTTAATCTGCGCGGTCTCGCCGGTCGCGAACGCCCAGACGAGCGTCATCTGGTGGACGTTGGCCGGCGTCACCTGCGAAAGCCGGCTATGACGCTGGCCGGTGTCGTCGCCGTGGTACGTCCTCCAGCCATCGGCCGCGTCCTGCGCAATGGCGGCGCTGACGAAGACGAACGGCGCCAGCGCCCTAGCGAAGCGTCTGGAGGAACGCCAGCACATCGTGCATGTCGTCATCGGTGTACTTCGCAAGCTGCTCGACATGCGCGTCGAGCGGGTTTTTGACCGTAAACGTCACATCGCTCGTGCGCCACGATCGGTACACGCCCGTGGCGTCGGTCAGCGCGATCGTGAACTCGTCGCGGGAGGCCAGGGTGCCGGTGACCGTTTCGCCTCCGCGCTGCGTGACGCTGACTGTTGCCGCGCGGCTCTTCGACGGATACAGCATCCGCTGCAGGAGTTCGAGACCCTGCAGGCGGTTCGCCACGCCGGCCAGATCGCCCGTCGCCGAGTGGCACGTCGCACAGCGGCCCGTCCCGTTGAAGTATGCGCGGCCGCGTGCGGCATCGCCGGTCTGCAGATCCGAAGGATCGACCGAGCGGCGCGCTCCGGGCGACTCGGACTTGGTCTTTTGATCGTGGATGAAGGCGATCATCGCCGTCACGTCGGCATCCGAGAGGCGGAACGCCGGCATGCCCTTGTCGGTTCGTCCTTCACGCAGGAGCGCGCGAATCCGATCGCCGGTCGTATCGTCGCGCACGAGGGCCGACCGCGTCAGGTTGGGGCCCGTCTCGCCGCCCATCGCGTCGCGACCGTGGCAGAAGCCGCACTGCGCCACGAACACGCGCTGCCCGGCCTGCAGTTGCTCGGCCGTCGGCGCCTGCTGTCCGCCGGCAACCGGAGTCGACAGCACGACGAACACAGCGCACCAGCTGAAGGAACTGACGACAGTGATCAATGCGGCGCGCGATTCTGGTACAGTCTGCACCCGGTTCGCCATCGCCGCGGAATCTACCATGTCTGATGCGTTCTCGCCGCGCCCCGAAGACAAGTTTTCGTTCGGCCTCTGGACCGTCGGCAATCGCGGCCGCGATCCCTTCGGCGACGTCGTCCGCGATCCGCTGCCGCCCGAGGACGCGGTCGCGCTGCTCGGCGAGGTCGGCGCCTGGGGCGTCAACCTGCACGACAACGACCTCGTTCCCATCGACGCGACGTCCGCGGACCGCGAGCGCATCGTGCGCGGATTCAAACGCGCGTGCGACCGGCATGACGTCGTGGTGCCGATGGCGACGGTCAATCTGTTCTTCGATCCCGTGTTTCGTGACGGCGCATTCACGTCCAACGACGCGCGCGTGCGCGCGTACGCAATCCAGAAGACGATGACGGCGATGGACCTCGGCGCGGAGCTGGGGGCGCGCATCTTCGTCCTGTGGGGCGGCCGGGAGGGAACCGAGACCGACGCGTCCCGGCGCCCTGACGAGGCGATCAAACGGCTGCGCGAGGCCGTGAACTACCTCTGCGAATACTCGATCGATCGGAAGTACGGCTTTCGTTTCGCGCTCGAGGCAAAACCGAACGAGCCGCGCGGCGACATCTACATGGCCACGACCGGCGCCTATCTGGGCTTTATCCCTACCCTCGATCATCCCGAAATGGTGGGCGTCAACCCGGAGGTGGCTCACGAGCGCATGGCCGGGCTGAATTTCCTGCACGCGGTCGCGCAGGCCTGGGAGGCGGGGAAGCTCTTTCACATCGATCTGAACGATCAGGCGCCGGGCCGCTACGATCAGGATTTCCGTTTCGGATCGGCCGACGTGAAGGCCGCGTTCTGGCTCGTGAAATTTCTCGAGGACGTCGGCTACGATGGGCCGCGCCACTTCGACGCGCACGCGTACCGGACCGAGGATTACGACGGCGTCCGCGACTTCGCGCGCGGCTGCATGCGGACATATTTGATCCTGCGCGAACGAGCCCGGCAATGGAACGCTGATTCGGAAATACAGGCGCTCGTGAGATCGCTCACCGCGGGGACTGTTCCGGCGTTCGTCAAATACACGCCGGGGCACCGCAACGAGCTGATCGCGGCGCCGTTCGACCGCCAGGCGCTCGCGAGCCGGGGCCTCGGCTACGAGCGGCTCGATCAGCTGACGATGGACGTGCTGCTCGGCGCCCGCTGAGCGTCAGGAGAGGATCATGAGGCGGACGATCTGCGCACTCGTCCTCGGCGCGTTGTGGATCAGCCCGCTGCCGCCACGCGTGACCGCACACCAATCCTCCAATTCGCAATCAATCCGCAATCCGCAATCCGCAATCCGAAATCTCCGCGTGATGCTCCTCGACGGCGAGAGCGCGGGACCGTACCACCGCTGGCAGGTCACGACACCGGTGCTGAAGAAGATGCTCGACGAGACGGGACTCTTCACCGTCGACGTCGTCACGGCGCCAGCGGCGCGCGGCGAGCTGTCCGATTTCCGTCCCGACTTCGCGGCGCATCGGGCCGTCGTGTTGAACTACGACGCGCCCGACGATCGGTGGCCGGCGGAGTTGAAGCGATCGTTCGAGCAGTACGTCCGGGACGGCGGTGGTGTGGTGATCGTTCACGCAGCGGACAACGCATTCCCGGCGTGGACGGCGTTCAACGAGATGATCGGTGTCGGCGGCTGGCGAAACCGCAACGAGAGCGCGGGGCCGCACTGGTTCGTCAAGGACGGCACGCTGGCCTCCGAGAATCCGCCGGGCGCCGCGGGCAGCCACGGCGCGAGGCGTCCGTTCGGTGTCACGCTGCGCGATCCGAACCATCCGATCACGAAAGGACTTCCGGCGAGCTGGATGCATCAGGGCGACGAGCTGTACGCCTCGCTTCGCGGGCCCGGGCAGCACATGACCGTGCTGGCGACGGCACACTCCGATCCGGCGAACAACGGGACCGGTCGTGATGAACCGCAGCTGATCGTCGTGCAGTACGGACGCGGCCGCGTGTTTCACACGACCTTCGGACACGACGTCAACGCGATGAGCTCCGTGGATTTCGTGACGACGTTCCAGCGCGGGCTCGAATGGGCGGCGACGGGCGCCGTCACGCAGAAAATCCCCGCGGCGTTCCCGACGTCCACGACCGTCAGCTATCGCGCCGATCTCGCCGCGCTCGATCCGATCAACAAAAGCGGGCTGAACCCGCTCGATCCACCGCGGTGAGTCTCTATCTCGGACTGGATTCCAGCACCCAGAGCCTGACCGCCATCGTCCTCGACGTGGACGGCGGCCGCGCGCAGGTCGTGTTCGAGGCGTCGCTGGCGTTCGACGAAGCGCTGCCGGAGTACGAAACACATCACGGAGTTCTGCGTGGCGCTGAGACCGGCGTCGCCGTTTCGTCCCCGCTGATGTGGGCCGACGCCCTCGATCTGATGTTCGGGAAGATCGCCGCCAGCGGTCTCGACCTGCGGACGCTCGAAGCGATCGCTGGATCGGCGCAGCAGCACGGGAGCGTCTACCTGAACGCGAGCGCGTCCTCGCTGCTGGCGGGAATGAATCCTCGCCTTCCACCTGCGCAACAGATTGCCGGCGGCCTGTCTCGCGCTCTGTCGCCAATCTGGATGGACTCGAGCACGTCGCGCGAGTGCGAAGAGATCACAGCCGCGGTCGGCGGCTCGCACGTTTTGATCGAGCGGACCGGGTCGAGGGCCTTCGAACGATTCACCGGGCCGCAGATCAGGAAGTTCTTCAAACGGGAGCCGGCCGCGTACGCGGCGACCGATCGCATCCATCTCGTCAGCTCGTTCCTCGCGTCGTTGCTGGCGGGCGCGCACGCTCCGGTCGATCCGGGCGACGGCTCTGGCACGAACCTGATGGATCTGGCGTCTGCGACCTGGTGGCCGATCGCACTCGAGGCGACCGCGCTCGGATTGAAAGGGAAGCTTCCCCTCATCAGACCGTCGTCGACGATCGCCGGAACGCTTTCGCCGTACTGGCAGGCCAGGCATCGACTGCCGCCGTCCCGTGTCGTCGCCTGGTCGGGCGACAACCCGTGCAGCCTGATCGGGACCGGTCTCGTTCGCGAGGGGCTCGCATCTATTTCACTGGGCACGAGCGACACCATCTTCAGCCTGATGCGCCACCCGAACGCGGACACTGGCGGCACTGGCAGCGTCTTCGGCGCGCCGACCGGCGACTACATGGGCCTGACCTGCTTTGCGAACGGGTCGATCGCGCGTGAACGCGTGCGCGACGAGTACGGCCTGACGTGGTCAGGATTCTCCGAGGCACTCACCGCGACGTCCCCTGGCAACGACGGACGGATCCTGCTGCCGTGGTTCGATCCTGAAATCACTCCGCCGGTTCTGGTCGCCGGCGCGCGGCGCTACAACCTTCCGATCGACGATGCAAACGGGCACGTGCGCGGCGTCGTCGAAGCGCAGATGATGGCCATGAACCTCCACTCCCGGTGGATGGGCGTCGGCGTCGAACGGATTCACGCCACGGGCGGTGCGTCGGCGAACGTGGAAATTCTCCGTGTGATGGCGGATGTTTTTGGCGCGGAGGTCTGTCAGTTCCAGGTCAGCAATTCGGCATGCCTCGGCGCCGCGTTGCGCGCCTACCACGCCGACACAATCTCGCGCGGAAATCCGCGCGGCTGGGACGAAATCGTTGCGCCCTTCGTCGAGCCCTTGATCGTCCGGCGGCTGCATCCGGACCGGCGGAGGCACGAGATCTACGAGCGCCTGATGAACGTGTACTCGGCGTGCGAGATCGAAGCCCTCGGTTGCGGAGACGCGTCGAAACCCTTACAGTGACACGGTCCGGTGTCAAAAATCTTCATCTGTTACCGACGTGACGACAGCGGGGGCTACACGGGCAGGCTGCACGACGCGCTCTCGTCGGAGTTCGGCCCTGACAGGATCTTCCGGGATCTCGACACCATCGGCCCCGGAGACGACTTCGTCCAGGCGATCTCGCGCGGTGTAGAGTCCTGCGCCGTCTTCCTGGCCGTCGTCGGGCGCAACTGGCTGACGGCCGCGGACCACGACGGCCGCCGGCGTCTGGACTCGCCGTCCGATCACGTACGAAGCGAACTGAAGGAGGCGCTGGATCGCGATGTGCGCGTGATCCCGGTGCTGGTACAGGGCGCCTCGATGCCTCAACCGGCGGACCTGCCCGACCCGCTGAAGCCGTTTGCGGATCGCAACGCGATCAAGCTTGACGACGACGACTGGTCCTCGGATGTGCATCGCCTCGTCGAGGCGATCCGCCACGCGTGCGGCGAGGTCGCGGCGCCTCGCACCGTGGACGCGACGGCTGCACGACCGCGGATGTGGATGGCCGCAGCGGGCGTCGTCGTCATCGCGGTCATTGCGTTCCTCCTCATTAATCGCCGCGGCGCAACGGAGCCATCACGGAGTGATGCGGGAGCGCCAGTGACCACTGCCGCTGCGTCGCCAGGGACTGCTGCCGCCGGGCCGCCAGTGACCGCTGCTGCCGCGCCACAAGCGACCAGCGGCGCTGCGCCCTCGAGCGGCAGCCGTCCCTTGCCGCCTGCGTCCCCTGGCACGGCAGGACAAGTGACTTTCCCCGCCGGGAGCGAGGTCGGGCTTGGACACGTCGCGTACGAGATCCTCGATGCGAGCGTGACCAAGGATCCGGTGCGTGTGCTGAATTTGCGAATCCGGCTGATTAACCGCGCGGGTTACAGTGCGGGATTCGGGGATTCCAGCTTCAGGCTCCGGATTGACGACGAAGCGAGCGCGCCAAAGGACAGATTCAGCGACGTCGTTCCTTCCGAGAGCACCAAGGAGAATACGGTCAGCTTTCAGCTGCCCGACTCTGCCACCGGTGCGACATTACGCGTGCTCGGCAGCGGAGAGGCAGCCGAGGTTCCAATCGATTTCAACGGCCGCCAGGGCCTGACCGCCGCTCAGGAGCGCGAGCTGCGTGTTGCCGGGAAGCGGACGGCTGTCGTGCCGCTCGATGCCCAGACAGCGCGTTTGCGGTTTGGCGATGTCACGTGCGAAGTGCGCAAGGTTTCGGTGCATCGCTACGCGAACAAGTTTGGCTTGACGCTGGACATCCGCGCGCAAAACACCGCAGGCTACTCCGCCGGGTTCGGCGACGGCAATTTCCGGCTGGCGCTCGACGGGACGGCGCGAGCACCCATCAGCGGGGTGAGCGCGGTTATTCCTCCTCAGAGCTCGCTCGATAGTGCGATTGTGTTCGACGTTCCTCTCGACGCGCACGACGTCGTCGTTCGCGCGCGGTTTGGCGAGACGACGGGCGAGCTGCCGCTGAAGATTCCCGCGATCCGTTGATTCTGGTATCAGTGTGACGACAGATACGTCGTCACGCCGTTTGTCAGCGCCGCCATCTCCGACATGACCTGGTCGCGTCCGGCGTCCGGAGGAAGTCGCTGCAGCATCGCGTTCCAGAGCTCCTCCGGCACGCCGGCCCGGGCCGCGTAGTAGCGGATTTCCATCGCGAAGACGGCACGTTCGCCGGGAAGCGCCGGACGGACCATTTCCGAATAACCCCACACCGCACCGAGCTTGAACAGTTCGCACGCGCGCGGAGAATGGGCCGTCGCAAAACGGTGTGCGGTCCCGCTGGAATCCTGCTCCAGGAACAAGACGAATTCCGTGTTCGCGTTCGCAAGCTGCACGGGCCGGAACATCACCGGCGGCGAGACGCCGAGGCGTCCCGCGAGGCCGGCCAGGCCGGCACTCATGGCATCGAGCGCCTGCGTGTCCGCACCGACATACTGCCGGAGCACGGCATCGCGGCCAAACCCGACGCCAAGGGACCACGCGCCGACACCGGCAGTGTTACCGGGGCCTCCGGGTTGTGCCGCAGCCTGCTCGGCCGGAGTGACCACGCAGGAGGTCGACCGGGTGACCGCGGGAGACAACAGGATGTTTCCGAACACGCCTGGATGAGAAAGCGCAAAGTCCATCCCGCTGAGCGAGACGACCTC
>Ga0126377_10002741_pt1 | contig 12265 bp, 9 predicted proteins | sample PanSoiMetPlot_22_FD_92647 | JGI IMG/M metagenome (GOLD analysis project Ga0126377, IMG submission 92647) | Tropical forest soil microbial communities from Panama - MetaG Plot_22 | ecosystem: Environmental > Terrestrial > Soil > Tropical forest > Bulk soil | place: Panama | collected 2016-02-17
ATATCGGCGGGAATACATCGTATAACCTGGGACCTTCGTTATCCGGCGCCCCAACTCGCTCCGCCTCGTGATCCCAACAGTCCCGATGAAATATTCGGTCAGACGCCAACGGGCCATCTGGTCATGCCGGGCAAGTATTCGGTGACATTGTCCAGGCGCGTCAATGGAGTTTGGACGCAACTCGGCGGCCCGCAAACGTTCAACGTCGTGGTCGACGGGTTGAATACGATGGCCGCTGCTGATCGGGATAAACTCTTCGAGTTCCAGCAGAAAGTTACGAACCTGCAGCGCGCGGTGACGGGTGCATTGTCATCGGCCAATGAGTTAAAAACCAGGCTGGCGACTGCCAAGAGAGCATTGATGGAGACGCCGACTTCCAGCGATAAGCTGGTAGACGAGGTAGCCGGCATTGATAAAAGGCTGAACGAGATCCTCAAGGAATTGCGCGGCGACCAGGCTCTGCGGGCGCGCTATGAGAATCTCCCACCTTCGATCTCCGAGCGCGTCAACAACATTGTCTCCGAACAGCGGATGTCGACGGCCAGGCCTACTCAGACGCATATCAACGCTTACAACATTGCCGCTCAGGAGTTCGAGGTTGAGTTAAAGAAACTGCGTGCGCTGGTCGAGGTCGATGTAGCAAGGTTGGAGAAATCGATGGAGAGCGTGGGTGCCCCTTGGACACCGGGGCGGGTCCCGGTGTGGCAGGACAGATAAACACGAACAAACGAAATCAACTAAACGAACGAAAAAAAATATGAAAAAGACTTTCCTGATTTTCTTGCTTCTTATACTTTGCTCTATTTCGCTGCCGGCGCAGAAGCCTGATAATGCCGCAGAACGCGCAAAGAAAATTCATTTTTCATCCATCGTCCTCGATACACACATCGATGTCACGCCCAAACTGCAGTCCGAATGGAAATTCACGGAAGAACACACGACCGGCCACATCGATCTACCGCGAATGAAGAAGGGGGGGCTCAACGCGCTCTTCTTCTCCATTTATATGCGAGGGACAATCACCGGTCCAAAAGCCGTCAATGATGCGATCGAACGGATAGCGGCTGTTCACAAACTCGCCGAAGACCTGCCGGACAAGGTCATGCTCTGCACAACGGCCGCCCACGTCCGTCAGGCGCACAGTCAGGGAAAGATCGCCGCGCTGATGGGAATGGAAGGTGGCCATATGATCAACAACAGCCTGGCGACGCTCAGAATGTATGCAGCGCTCGGAGTTCGTTATCTGACATTGACCCATTCGATCAACACTGACTGGGCAGATTCATCCGGCGATCAGCCGAAGCACAACGGTCTGACCGATTTCGGCAAAGATGTCGTGAGAGAGCTGAACCGGCTGGGCGTAATGGTCGATATTTCGCATGTCTCCGACAAGACATTCTGGGACGCGCTCGAGGTAAGCAAAGCGCCGATGATCGCTTCGCACTCATCCTGCCGCGCGCTCTCCGGGCATTCGCGGAATATGACCGATGAGATGATCAAGGCCCTCGCGGCGAAAGGTGGAGTGATCCAGATCAACTATCTCGATAGCTTTATCGACAATGACCTCTTTTTATGGACGCAGAAGAGTCAGGCAGCGAGACGTCTATTAAACGAACAGTTCAGGAGTAGGGAAAGCATTCGTGAGGAACTCGAGAAACAGTATGGTCCCGCGCCCAAAGCGAGCTGGGAACGCATCGTCGATCATATCGACCACGCCGTCAAACTGGTGGGTGCCGACCACGTCGGCCTGGGATCGGATTTCGATGGCGGCTCGATGCCACTCGGAATGGAAGATTGCACCAACCTGCCGAAAATCACCGAGGCTCTGGTTCGGAAAGGATACAAGGAACCTGAGATCAGAAATATTCTCGGTCTTAACACTCTCAGGTTAATGGAGGAGGTCGAACGCGTGTCTAAACAGTTAAGCGAGATTACGAAATAAACGAAAATAACAAAATAAACGAAAAACTTTAGTTTATTTCGTCATTTTCGTTTATTTCGTAATCCTCTTCTTACACAGAAGGCAGGATAATTCGGAAAGATGTGCCCGCGCCGACTTCCGATTCGACTTTGATGCGGCCGTTATGCAGTTGGACAGCTCGGAAAGCCTGAGCCAGGCCAATGCCGCTGCCTTTGGGCTTGGTTGTATAGTAGAGGTTAAATATCTTGTCGCGCGCTTCTTCGGGGATACCCGGTCCGTGATCGGTAATCGCGATAAAGATGTGGCCGTCATCCTTGCCGGTTTCGACGATCAATTTTCCGCCCTGCGGCATTACCTGGCAGCCATTGATAATGATGTTGAGCAGCGCCTGTTTGAGCAGATCGGTATCGGCTTTAATCGTCAGCGGACCTTTGCCGTAAAACTCCTGGAGGCTGATCCCCTGCGCTCGGGCGTCAGCAGCGAGCAGGATAACTTCTCGGACAAGGACGTTGGCGTCCACGTGAAGCAACTTCAATTCGACCGGACGGGTGAAGTCGAGAAATGTCTGCACTACTCGCTTGAGCCGGTTGACTTCGGACATGAGGATATCGAGATGCGGTTTGGGGTCCAGTCCGGCGTCTAGTTTTGCGCCGAGCAGTTCCAGATGTAGAACCATGGCGTGGAGAGGATTTTTCACTTCGTGCGCGACGCTCGAAGTAATTCGATTGAGCGCCGCAAGTTTGGTCGCAAAATCGAGCTGCGTTTCCAGCCGCTGCAGCGTTTCGTAGTCGCGCAATGTGAGGAGCGCGCCGGCCGGCTGTCCGCGGTCATCGAAAAGTTGTAATGAACAGTAGACTTTCTGTAGTTGCTTCGAGCCATTGATCGGCAGATCGTGGAGTTCCTGCAGAGACTGGCCGCTTTGATAAGCACGCTCCGCAAGAGAAGCTATCGGGTGGTTGCTGCTGAACGCGTCACTGAGTCTTTGCCCGCGTAAGGTGAAGCGTCCGCCACTCAGCATGCGCTCGGCTTCAGGACTAGCCATGATCACCCGCCGCTCACGGTCGAGCAGAAGGACACGATCGGAGAGGCTTCCTACCACCTGCTGCAGCTGATCACGGATCGCTTCGATCTCGGTCCGGTTCCCGGCAAAACGGCGACCGAGTTCCCTCAGTCTCTGCGCGATACTTTGCATTTCGACGTTTACCGGCCGGGGTTCGGTATGCATGGCGCTGTCGACTTCGAGCTGCTCGATGCTCTCGAGCACCTCGCGCAGCGGCAAGAGCACAAGGTTAGATGAGAGGACCCCCGTCAGCACGCAGAGGCCGATAATGATCAGACCGATGATCATACTCAGTTTGATCGAGGGAGATAGTTCGCTGCGGAAGGTCTCCGTCGGCACACCGGCGACCACCCGGGCGAACGGTTTCTTGCTGAGGCTGATGGTGCTGGTCGTCTCATAGACGTAATCCTCGCGCATGAGCTGCCATAGTTGACTGTACCAGCGTGAAGTTTGAAATTGTTCAAGTGATTTGATTTTGCCGACGGTTTGCAGGAGATCGAGCGGGTCGTACTGAGCGATGGTCGCGCCGTCAGTGGAGATCATGGCGCAGTAAATAAATTCCTTATTCTCTCCGGTGCTCGCCTTGAGCAACGAGCGCACTGATTCGTCGAGGGCGATGGCCACCTGCGGTTCTTCGAGCGGGCGGTTGTTGATTGCTTGCTGCCCTAATGAGAAGAGATTATTAGTGAGAGTTTCGACTGCGTCTTTTTTCGCATCCGTATAAGCATTGAGCAGGCGTGCGATATTGAAGCACAGGAGTGTTCCTGTCACTATCACGATAAGAGCGAAGATCACTGCCAGGTGCCGGGTTCGGACACTGGGTTCCCATCTCATGGGCATTGCCTAATTATCAAAGTGAAGCACCAGTCTTCACATAAAGTTTCTCTTCATTGCGTGTTCGAATAGCATTCGACTCCTCCACGCCGGTCGACGTAATGCAAATTCCACTTTTAGGCAACCTGAGATACGGCACCGGCGGCAACTTCATTTTCGGAGTCCATTGACCTGAAGGACTGTGCTGATCTGATTTCCAGCCCTGATCAATGCATTCAATGCATTCGACCACTTAGTTAAAGAATAAAAGTATATCTAAATCTAGACACAAGTGCACGTTACATGCAAGTCCCGGCATCCTAATCAATGTTTTTTGGCATTTTCTCCCAAAAAAGTCTCAAGATCGGCATTTGACGCGACTCATCCGTTTCACCGGGTTACCTAATCTTTCAACTTCTCAAAGGCTTACACTCTTGAGCGGGTCATCGAAACAATCGAAAAAAGACGAAATAAACAGAAATTTGTTTTATATAATTTTTTCCGTTTTGTTCACATTCTGTGTATGTTTCGTATACTTTTTAGAGCAAGGAGAATTTTTGATGAAGATCCACTGGGCTGCAGGTTCGAGAGCTATACTGTTCATGCTCTTTCTCACGGTTTCACTAAGCAACTCTTCTTTCCCACAACAAGAATCCCCCCCACCATCACTGGCTGATCTTCGCGCCAAGAATTTTAAAATTAAAACTCTCCACGGCAAACGCATTGAACTCAACGCGCTTCTCGATCAGGGCAAGCCCGTCATCCTGGATATCTGGGCAAGTTGGTGTGGTCCTTGCCGGGAGGAAGTCCCACATCTCGTCGAGTTTGCCAAATCGCATAGCAAGGACGGGCTGATCGTCATCGGGTTGACGATTGAAGATCCTGATGATGATCTCAAGGCCGTCAAGTCATTCGTCAAAGAATTTGCGATGAACTATGAAGTGGGGTTCGCTCCGCCAGAGATTTATTCGTTTTTCAATGGCAATAGTTCAGTTCTCCGCATTCCGCAGACAATGATTTTCCATCCGAACGGAAGAATGATCAGGCGGTTGATTGGCTACAATGAGAAAACCGGCAAAAGAATTTTGGATCACGCCGTTTCCCTGGCTCTTCAACCTGTCAATTAAATCATGGATCCAGCAAGAATCGATCGACTGGCGAAAAAGCTCTGGGATTATCACCATCTCAATCACGAGCTCGAAAAAAGTGAGATTATCCTGGCATTGGGTAGCCAGGACCTGCGTGTCGCCGAGTATGCTGCCGATCTCTACCTCAAAGGCTGGGCTCCACGATTGCTCTGCTCGGGTAAAGCCGGAACTTTTACGAGAGGCCGGTTTACCAAATCTGAAGCGGAAATTTTTGCCGAGATCGCATCGCAGAAGGGAGTGCCCGGTGAGGCGATATTGATTGAATCGGAATCGACCAACACAGGTGAGAACCTGGTCTTCAGTCGCAACTTACTCCTCGCACGCAAGTTCGACCCGAAAAATATTATTCTGGTTCACAAGCCGTATATGGAACGACGCTCCTACGCTACTTTTATGAAAGTCTGGCCGGGAAAACGAGTAATTGTCACATCTCCTTCCTTGTCGTTTGCGGAGTATCCGTCTTCGGATTTGCCCCTTGATCAGGTGATCAACATTATGGTCGGCGATTTGCAGAGGATCAGGGTCTATCCGGAGAATGGGTTTCAGATCGAGCAGGAGATTCCCCACGATGTCTGGCAGGCTTTCGAGGAGCTGGTATCGTTAGGATTCACGAAGCATCTGATAAAAGGGACACAACCCTGAGTTGTCAGGGCATGATCTATCAAGTTATTATTTGAAATGCGCACGTAAATGTGCGTGAATCACAAGTAAAGGCAATATTTCTTAATGACCGAAGGAAAACCCAGTTTGATCCGCAGATTTACTTACATTCTCATCTTCTTGCTTTTCTCGCTTGCGATTTCCTGTTCGGGGGGAAACCCGTTCAATAGGACCGGTAAATCATCGACTGCTTACACACCGCCGTCGCCGGAGCCTACCCCTGTCGATGCTCGAGCCAATCACCTAAAGATGTTGATGCTTGATGGGACAAGTACTACGATTCAAGATCTGATCGGTAATAACAAAAATAACAAAGTCGTACTGGTCAATTTTTGGGCGACCTGGTGCCCGCCCTGTCGAGCGGAAATACCAGACCTGGTCGCCTTACAGCAAGAGTATAAAGATAAAGGGTTGGAGGTGATCGGTTTGAGTTTGAACGACCCGGAAAGTGATCAAGAAGAAGTGAAGGCTTTCGCTAAAAAGTTTTCGATCAATTACAGGATTGGATTTTCATCGGAAGAGATATTGAAACTCTTCACCGGTCCTAACGATCCACGCCTCCCGATCCCGCAAACCTACATCTTTGACCGTAATGGGAAGCTGATCGATGATGTCAAAAGATACCGTAGTGGCTTCCGCGCCTGGGCTGAAGGAGCGGTCAATTACGCCTTAAATAATTTATAAGCAGTTTCCAGACCAAGGGTCAAAGTGTAATCGAGAATTGATTTTTCTTTGTACCTTTGTCTCTTTTGCCCTTTGTGTTGACCCTGTTAACAGGGTAAAATTGTATATCAATCAATGAAATCATTCCGTGAGCAAGAGCTGAAATGTGAAACAAAGCGTGTGCGAAGGTCAGGAACCTTCTTAGCCGCCCGCCTGCTTGCGCTCTCCTAGGAGGCTTCTCAAAGGTAGCTAAACTAATGGAAAATCAGCAGAAATTTGCGGTGACCATCGAAGACGAGATGAGGCGTAGTTATATGGAGTACGCCATGTCCGTCATTATCGGGCGGGCGCTGCCGGATGTGCGTGACGGATTAAAGCCGGTACACCGGCGAATCCTCTATTCGATGAATGAGAAAGGATTGCTGCCCGGCAAACCTTACAAGAAATCGGCGAATGTCGTCGGTGATGTCCTCGGCGCCTACCACCCGCACGGTGATACAGCCGTCTATGACTCGATGGTTCGAATGGCGCAGGACTTTTCGCTGAGATATCCGTTGATTGACGGGCAGGGCAATTGGGGCAGTGTCGATGGAGACGCAGCGGCTGCCTACCGTTACACGGAAGCACGGCTTACACGCATTGCGACTGAGATGCTCGCCGATATCGAGAAGGAGACCGTTAAATTCGTTCCAAACTACGATGATTCCCGCCAGGAGCCGGAGGTCCTACCGACGCGTATCCCGAACCTGTTGATCAATGGTTCGGACGGCATCGCCGTCGGAATGGCGACCAAGATTCCGCCGCATAATATCAATGAGATCATCGAAGCGACCATTCATCTGATTCAGCATCCGAATGCGAAAATTGCGGATTTGATGAAAATTGTTCCGGGGCCTGATTTCCCGACGGGGGGGATCATCTATGGCCGGGAAGGAATCAAACAGGCGTATGAAACAGGGCGGGGTGTCATTCAGGTGAGGGCGCGCGCGGCGATCGACAAGATCGGGCGTGGCGCGCAGGAACGCGACGCGATCGTCATTACCGAGATTCCGTTTCAGGTCAATAAGGCGAAACTGATCGAATATATCGCCGAACTGGTCAACGACAAGAGAGTTGAGGGAATATCCGAAATCCGCGATGAGACCGATCGCGAGAGTGTCGCGCAGAAGAAGGTCCGGATCGTCATCGAACTCAAGCGCGATGCTGTTCCGCAGATCATCCTCAACAAGCTATACAAGTTGACGCAAATGCAGATTTCCTTCGGCGTCATCAACCTGGCGATCGCCAATGGCCAGCCGAAGATCCTGACAATTTCCGAAACGCTCAATGAGTTCATAACTTTCCGTCGCGAAGTAGTGCGCAACCGGACCATCTATGAGCTGAAGAAAGCCAGGATGCGCGCGCACATCCTGGAGGGTTTGAAGAAGGCGATCGATATCATCGATGAGATCATCAAGCTGATCCGCCGCTCGAGAACGACTGAAGAAGCCAAGGAAGGCTTGGTTAAGCAGTTTAAATTCTCTGAGATTCAGGCGCAGGCGATTCTCGATATGCAGTTGCGACGGTTGGCGGCGCTCGAACGGCAAAAGATCATCGATGAGTACGAGGAGATCATCAAACTGATCGCCGAACTCGAAGAGATCCTCGCCAACGAGCGCGCGCTGCGGAACGTCATCATCAAAGAGCTGCGTACAGTTCAGAAAGAATATGCCGATGAGCGCCGGACACAAATCATCGACAGCGGCGTGGAGCTGACTCTCGAAGATTTAATTGCAGATGAGGATGTCGTCATTACTCTGACACATTCAGGGTATGTCAAACGCACTCCTCTGACGGCGTACCGGTCACAGCGTCGTGGTGGGACAGGCCGCAAAGGGATGAGCACGCGCTCGGAAGATGTCGTCTCTCATATCTTCATCGCTTCGACCCACAGCTATTTGATGGTCTTTACCACGTCGGGGACGGTTTACAAACTGAGAGTCCATGAGATTCCCGATGCCATGGCCGCCGGTCGCGGTAAGGCTATTGTCAATCTGATCAACCTGCCGGGGAACGAAAAGATCGCCGGGGTGATTCCAGTCCGGGCATTCAACGAAGGCCAATATGCAGTGATGGTGACCAGGCAAGGTATCATCAAAAAGACCGATTTGTCCGAGTTCGCCAACATCCGATCGAATGGAATCATCGCCATGGGGGTCGACCAGGGTGATGAGCTGATCACGGTCGAATTAACCAATGGTCAGAAGAAAATATTCATTGCCACCAATGACGGGATGGCGATTTGCTTCGAAGAGAACGAAGTTCGCGACATGGGGCGGCAGGCGCGCGGAGTGCGTGGGGTTACTTTGCGCGACAATGACTATGTCGTCAGCGTGGTCGCCGTCGATGGGCATGAGCAGATGTTGACGGTGACGAGCAATGGGTTTGGCAAACAAACGTCGCTTGCGGAATACCGGGTGCAGTCGCGTGGTGGAAAAGGAGTGATCAATATCAAGACGACCGACAAGAATGGAAAAGTCATGGCGGTCATGCCGGTCAACAAGGATAGCCAGTTTTTGATCATTACCTCGCAGGGGAAATTGATTCGTCTCGATGCAGAGCAGATTCGCGAGACTGGGCGGAGCGCCCAGGGAGTCAAATTAATCGACACTTCCGGCGGCGACCTTGTGGCCAGCGCGTCTCTCATTGAGCAACAGAGTGGCGAACCGGTTGAAGAGACAGAGACGGAGAAGTAGTGGAAAGTCAAAAGTCAAAAGTCAAAAATCAAAAGTCAAAAATAGAATTACCTAAGGCATCGAGGTTCGATATAAATCGGTCTCCAATACGCAGAACGAAGTCTCACAATCGGTATTACTTTTGCCTTTTACCTTTCGCCTTTTGCCTTTTGACTTCGACCTCTGCCTGTTCTCGCGGAGAAATACTAGACCGGGCACAGGCTGCATGGGACAATGGAGATTACGCGAAAGCGGCTGAGTATTACGAACAATTCATTAGGGAGAATCCACAAAACGGGCAGGTCCCATTTGCGCGGTTTCGCGCCGCTACTATCTATCATCGTGATCTCAAGAAGTATGACCGCGCGATTGAACATTACATTCATCTGATCGAGGACTTCCCGAAATCGCCCGACCTCCTTGATGCACGGATGCGGTTGGCAGAATGTTATGCGGCCACTGGTAAACGGCGGGAAGCGATCAGCGAATATGAAAACCTTTTGGCGATGATCACGGACGAGCAAGAGAAACGGCGTGTCCGGTTGAATATCGCGGAACTATATTACGAGCTCAATAATCTCGGGCAGGCCATTGCCGAATATCAGAGTGTTACCGGCAATGAGCTTTACGATGATTTATCCGAGCGCGCCTACTTGCGGATCGGCGGCATCCGGCTCTTAAGAAACGAGTACGAAGAGGCGCTCGCTGCCTATCAAGCGGTCGCACAAAATACGGGAAATTCCATGATCCGCCGAATCGCGCGTTTTGGGATAGCTGATTGCTATCAACGGGTCTCACTATATGATCTGGCAGTGAAAACGCTCGAAGAGACCGAGCCTGATCCGAATTCGCCCGAATACATTCAACAACGCATCACGAATATTCGTGAACAACAACGCGAACGAAACCTGTCGACACCAGTACCATCGGAGTCGCACAGAAAGAAAGGATGAATGTTGAATATTATTCAACATTGTGAATTCTATGCCGATATTCAAAGGCCGCCGGCCGGCGAAAAAGAGACCTTTTGGCTCAAGCAAGCCGGTAAAAAAGAAAAGGGCTAAGAAGCGCCCGGCGAAACGCGCCAAGAAAAAGAAAGTTGTTAAACCGTCACAGCCCAGCATCGAAAACACCGGGATGGAATCTCTCTACCTCAAAGAATTGATCGAGGATGAGAAGATGATCGTCGTAGTTTTAACTAGTGGTGAGGAAGTTCGTGGTTTTATCCGGTATTACGACCGCGATGTTTTCAGTATCGGTCCCGCCGATGGTGGGCCGAAGAGATTTATACGCAAGACCGGCGTCCGTTACCTTTACGAGGAATAATATGAATCCGAACATCTCTTCGCGTCTGATCCATTTTGCACTCACTTTTTTTGTGGCGGCCGTCATTGTTTACCCGGTTATCGCGCAGGATGAAGTACCACTAACGCCGGTACAAGATACGGAAGAGGCAAAAAAGTCAGAAGAAGAGCTGGTCAAGAAGGCCCTCACCTTGCTCGACGAATTGATCACCGATTCCGCCTTACTTAATGGCGATGAAAATCGGAACCTCGCTCTCGGGATGGCTATCGAGTTGCTCTGGAAACACGATGAGAAGCGCGCACGTATTCTGGTCTATCAGGTCATGAATCAGATCATCGCTCAGAACGCGGCCTATGTTCAGGAACTCGAACAGCGAACTGGTGTTCGAAGTGGCCAACCCCGTAATCCTTCCGGTGTCCGACAACAATTGGTCAATTTTCTCGCGGGGAAGGATAGCAAGCTGGCGCTCGAGTTTCTGCGCATGACTAAAATGCCATTGCCTGAAAACCGGCGTCACCCCGGATGGAACTATCAAGACCAGTATATGGAGGGTCAACTTGCCGCGCGGATAGCTCAGAATGATCCACAAATCGCCATAGAATTGGCGGAAGAAGCGATTAAAAACGGGCTCAATTATCAAACGCTTGAAATCCTCAACTCTCTCAGGGCCAAACAACCACAACTGGCGGCGAAACTGTCCGGTGATATCATCGGCAAACTCAAGTCTGTGGACATGCTGAACAGTTATGATCATCTCAACATCGCCTTCAATCTGCTTGCTAATCTGCGAATGTCGGTGAGCGGGCCGCCCTCTCCACCCCCTACACCCCAGGCGTCGCTTGCTCCGGGCGTATCGGTCACGAGAGAATTCAGACCGGCGGCTCCTCCTTCCTCGGTCTACTCCCCGGAAGCGCAGCAGCAATTTCGCGATTTACTGGGGATCATGACGGATGTCGCTCTCCGAGTTTCGACCACGTCCCTGCTTAACCAGCAGGGAGCGGATATTGCGCGTAATCTATTTAGTCAGTTGCAGGGTTATTTACCGGAGATCGACAGGCAGTTTCCTTCGCGGTCAGCCACTCTCCGCGCCAAGGTTACTCAGTATGGTCAGGCGCTGAACGCTAATCCACATCAAAAATATTTTGAGAGCATCCAGGGTAAATCGCCTCAAGAAATAGTCGAAGTCGCATCGACAGCGCCTCAGGGAGTAAGTGAATCGCTTTACCATGAAGCTTTCAATCGCGCCGTACAAAAAGGCGATCGGGAGACTGCTCGAAAAATAGCGAGGGAGAATATCTCAAATCCATGGCAGGGGTCTCAGATGATCGCTAACATGGAACGGCAGGAAGCCGAGCGCCTCATTCAGGAAGGAAAATTCGATGAGGCTCGAACCGCCGTTCTGCAGCTAGGTTCGGAAGAAGATAAAGTTTCTACCCTCGCTCGCTGGGCTGAAACGGCTATGGCAAAAAAGGACGAGCAGAATGCCCGTCAACTCCTGGACGAGGCGCGGTCAATCATCGGAGACCAGATGCAAACCCGCGTGCAACTCGAAGCTCAAATGGCGATAGCCAACGGTTATCTCAATGTTGACCTGGACCAGAGCTGCGCCATCACCGAGGCGGCAATCGAGCGCCTTAATAAATTCATCGCTGCAGCCTTGGAGTATTCGTCCTTCATGAGAGCCCGAACCGATGATCCTGATCAATCAGCGGGCATGATTTCTTTCACCTACACCGGCGGAGTAGGTCGCCACCTCACGCTCCTCGCTCGCAAAGACTTTGATCGCGCCGTGGGGTTACTTAGAAGATGGCAGATGAACGAGGTCAGGGTAATGATGGGGCTGACTATGCTTCGCAGTGTGCTTGGTGATCAGAGTAATTCGAACAATCCGTTCCAGTACCGCTCCACAATTCGCCGTGCGATTACCCAATAATGGCAGATGTTAGATGCTATAGCTGCCATTTCCCGGAAATAAATCCCA